>Ga0114931_10003967_pt1 | contig 18583 bp, 13 predicted proteins | sample 2SBtaG_FD_89579 | JGI IMG/M metagenome (GOLD analysis project Ga0114931, IMG submission 89579) | Deep subsurface microbial communities from Kolumbo volcano to uncover new lineages of life (NeLLi) - 2SBTROV14_V59a metaG | ecosystem: Environmental > Aquatic > Marine > Volcanic | place: Kolumbo...
AACCAACCCGCTGCTGTCTAAATAGTACCGGCCCGGGCGAATCTAAACGCACCCAGACTGCAATAAAAAGCAACAAAGGTGCCAACAAAACAAGACCAGGCACTACCAATACCAAGTCCAGCAGTCGCTTGGCAATCATTTGGCAAAGCGTCCGAGTATGGTGCGTACTTCTCCGATAACCCGTTCCACATCTGCATCTGACATCTTTGGGTAAATAGGCAGGCTCACAGCCCGCTGATATACATCATAGGCCACAGGAAAATCCTCAGGCCTGAAACCATAACGGTCGCGCCAGTAAGGCTGGATATGCAAGGGTATAAAATGTACGCTGGTACCAATACCAGCCTCGCTCATGAGTTCAATAAAGCGGTTGCGGTCGATTTTGAGTTGCCCCAGCTCCAACTGGATAACATACAGATGCCAGGCATGAGTATCATCGGGCCATGCCACATGTGGGGTGCGCAAGGGCAGTTCGCGGAAAGCCGCTGTATATTGCTCCGCAATCCACTGGCGGCGACGTTGAAAGGCATCAGCCTTGCGCAATTGATGAATGCCGATAGCCGCCGCTAGGTCCGTCATATTGTATTTGAACCCTGGTGCTACTACTTCATAGTACCAGGCTGGTTTGTCTGAAGTATAGCGATCGAAAACATCTCGATTAATACCGTGCAGGCGCATGGTGCGGATACGCTCTGCCCACTCTGGATTATCTGTGGTTACCATACCACCTTCACCAGTGGCGATGGTCTTAGTCACGTAAAAACTAAATACGGTCAGGTCACCGACACCTCCTATGCGACGACCCTTGTAGCTGGCAGGCAAAGCATGGGCCGCGTCCTCTACCACATGCCAACCATGTGCTTTAGCAGTAACCATAATCGCATTCATGTCACAGGCCTGGCCGGAAAAGTGCACCGGCAGCACGGCCTTGACATGCTTCAAATGCTCCGCCGTCTGCGCAAGCAATGACGGCGACAGATTGAACGTATCAGGCTCAATATCCACAAAAACCGGATCCGCCCCCAGGTAACGTACCACCTCTGCGGTAGCGGTAAAAGTATAGGGCGAGGTAACCACCTTATCCCCTGGACCGATGCCCACAGCCTCAAGTGCCAGATGCAAACCTGCGGTGGCGCTGTTTACCGCCAGAGCATAACTGCTTGCAACGTAGTCAGCGAAATCTTGTTCGAACTGCTTCGTTTTTGGGCCAGTGGTAAGCCAACCAGAGCGAATCGTATCAACAACTTCTTCAATCTCCTCTTCGCCAACCATAGGTAGCGCAAAAGGAAGGAACTGAGGATTAGTAAGGATCTTATAGGATGACATTCACGAGTGCTCAACGATAGGTTGTGATGCGGCTTCCGATCAACGCCTGTACGACGCCAACCAATAAGCCGGCATTGGCCAAACAAAAACTGTATGCCATACCTATCTTCGGGATAGGCAAATAGAACCTTTGGGAAAACCACCCCAATATTGCGGCGATAACAAACACCAACGCAAACCATCCTGGAAAGGCCACTACACCGTTTTCAAGAGGCAACATTTCCACGCCCGCACCGACCCAAAGCAAGAGGAACAATGGCGATAACCAGCGGAGCACCTTATGAGACCATAAGGCAAAGGCAATGCCCGGATGGCGCATAGGGTTGAGCAGATCGGGGTACATCCAGGTCCCCTGCCAGTTGCGCAAGGTCATGCGCACCCGTGTGCGGAATTCACGGTGAGGATCCGAGGGCATGCAATCGTAAGCCATTGCTTCACCAGCATGGACCATCCGATATCCCTGCCGCACTACATTTAACGGTATCAGACAATCTTCCCCCACCGTAGCCACCATGGGTCTAAAGAGCTTCTTGCGTACCGCAAGGCAGGCGCCAGATCCAACAGCAAGCCAGCCTAAACGGCTTTCCAAAGTACGGATCTTGAGTTCCTGAGCCCAATAGAACCCCTGACTCTTGGAGATTGTCCCCGGCTCCACCTCAAATAACAAGTGGCCATCAACTCCGCCTATCCGTGGATCGCGAAAGGGACGCACAATTGCATTCATAAAATCAGGGGCGAAGACTGTCTCGGCATCGGTGAAAACGATGATCTCCCCTCGTGCTTCAGCTACCGCTTTGTTCTGGGTGTCAGTCTTGCCCACACGGTGGTGGGGACGAAACAGTCGTACCCGTTCGTCGCTGATTGCCCTCACCCGTTCATCAGTAGTATCGGTGGAACCATCGGAAGCCACCAGCACCTCTAATAGATTATTGGTATAGCAACAAGAGAGGACATTCGCCACCCGTTCGGCGATTTTTTCTTCCTCATTGTAGACTGTAATCAACACCGTAACGGTCGGCCATACATCGGAAAGTTCAGCCTCATCCGAGGCTGTCTCAGCATCGCCTCTCTTTATCATGGCTAGTCCCTTGAGCAACACAACATAGCCACCGTAAAGATAGACCAGCATCAGAAAACCGAACCACGAGAGCGCTACCATCATCTTGCGCTTTCCTGTTCAGCATACCAACGCAGCATGCCCGCCATTTTATCAATGCGCTCGTTTCCACGATGCTGCTCCACCAGGCTGCGCACGACACGACCAATGCGGCCCGCCACGAATGGCCTTAACCAAGGTGTGAAGGCTATACATTGCCCTACAGGGACTTTCTGGAAACCCATATTCGTTTTAAAGCGGTCAAGCGAATCCATACCGCACTGAATCGACTCCAGACCAATAGAAACCTCGCGTATAGAACCACTACCCAAGACCGATTTCATATAAGAAAATAGCAGCGCATTATTAGGATAGTGACGCAGCAATTCAGCTTTGGAGCGCAGAATAAGGATGTGCGCCACCCCTTCCATCTCAAAGGAAATCAGGTAGGCAGCCAATTCACCCTCAAAAAACGCCCCCCAAATCTGCGCCCCATCGGCCTGCCCGGCATACCCATAATACCGTTGCCAGTAATCGTCAAAACCTGAGGGGATAGCTCGTCCCTGTCGCAGCAGAGTATCACGATTAAGCGCAACACACTCACGAGTGAACGAAGCGAAGTCAAGATGTTGAACTCTGCATCGTTCCAATCCCCTCCGAGTCTGATTGCGCGCCTTCCCCGTTAATGATTGTAGATCATAGCCTGCCTCGTTGATCGCAATCCTATAGCTAAGCCGCCCTTTGCCCAAGGGACATGTATGGCGCAATACCAGCCCGTCGCGCCCTAATACCTTCCTCACCTGTATCGAATCCGGGTCCACCGGGGTTTGAAAAGGGAAGCTCATATAGATACGGGAATGGACATTGAACCAATAGACGCCTGCTTCTTCCCGAAGCCGATGCCCCATCAACCGCAAGAAGCCGGCATAACCCGCTGCGCTCACGGTCCTTCCTTACGGTATACCAGAAACTCCTTAGGTACAGGCACCCATCTGGCACCTCCCGTTACACGATACACACTTCTAGTGAGCCTGTAATAAAGCGTATTCAACAAGCGCATGAACCATGACCCATAGAGAGGCGAACATTCGGGTACTGTCAAAATTTCATGCAGACCATGCTGGGCCATCAGTAACCCCAACGTCTTACGATTGTAATAAAAAAGATGTATGCCGGCATTCAAACGGGCAGGAACACCATAGAGCAGGCGGCACACCAAGCCACTATTTTTGAGAAGCCGAAAACGGAGCCCGGGAATTTCTACTGCCAGCAGACCGCCCGGCTTTAACACACGGCTGATTTCTCTGAGATCGTCCTGTGGCTCAGGATGGAACATAAAGGCATCCAGGGAGGACACCACATTGAAATATGCATCGGGAAACTGCTGATCATGCAGAAATCCGGCATGTACCGGAACGCTGTAGCGCTTTGCTGCCGCCACCGTAGCATAGCGTGAAGGCTCCACCCCCTCCACCTGCCATTGAGAAAAACCTGCAAAGAAACCTAGAAAAGCCCCCGATGCGGTCCCCAGGTCAAGCAATCGGCCCCCTTGAGGCATTAACCGTTGGATAATGGACGCCTCTCGTTGCAGGGAATCACGCCGCCAATCAATGAAATGCTCAGCAACACGCTCCTCGGTTTCAATGTATTCTTCCGCAAATAATTTACGAATCTCAGCTTGAGTGGGCCGAGGATTGACGAACAAAAGTTCACAATTACCACAGCGGATTATTCGCTCGCCGTTGGAAATGAGGAAATTTTCCAGCAACTGGCCAGCACATAAAGGACACTCCGACAACTGCTCTCGACTAGGCATACGCATACTACTCGGCTTTATAATTTCAATCCCCATAACAGCAACCCCAACATCAACACAATGAAAACCAATACATGCTGGCCTAAAGAAAGACCCGTTATACGACCGTCCCGGCGTAAAAACGACCATTTCACCATGAAGATAGCAAGCTCACCAAGACTCCAGGAAAAACCAACCAGGCGCAGCACGTCCTTCGGCGTGGCACTCAATAGCACAACGGCGAAGAATACTATACCAAAGACTACCGAAATCACATCAGCCCAATTAAGATGCAGGACATTAAGCACGAATTTCAGGGCAAGATTGATAGTCGAAATATAAAGACCCGGTAGTAATGCTACCATCGCGGTTGCTGCTGGCGCATAGGAAGGTGGATATAACAGACCTATCACATAGGTGGACAGGAAGATACCCATAATGCAGCCCGGTAAAAAAACCAACATGACCCAATGCAGCTTACGATAGACTATTTTGCTCGCCTCATTCCAGGCACCTACCTCAGCCGCACGAGACAAGGCTGGAAACGACGAGACTGAAATGCTAGTAGCCACGAACCCCACTGAAGCAACCAAGGTGAACGCAGCGCCATACCACGCCACCACCTGCGGCTGGGACAGTTCCCCTAGCATGAGCACACCTAAGCGGTGATAAACTGCCATCGCCATGAATGCAGTACCAATAGGAAACGCCAGCCGGGTAACCGACCATGCCTCTCGCATCATTCCCGCCATTGTCCAACTTGAATATTGCCGTAAAGGAGCGAGCCATGGTAATCCCCAAGTTGTTAAACCACGGACGAGATTAGTCACCAGCCATCCCAGTAGCAGTGCAGTTACCCCGAAGCCCATTAGCGCCAATCCCGCCAATAGGATCACGTTTCCGATCCGCCATGTCAGAACAACAGCTGCCTCCACATCCAAGCGCTCCTTCCCTCTGAGAAACCACAGCAGAGGATCCGTGCTTGGCTGGGTACCGGCAATCAACGCAGCTAGCAGCACCTGCTTCTCATCCAATAGGCTCAGCGGTAACACCATAACTATGGTCACCAGCAACAGGGAATATCCAACTTTAACCAACAACGTGGGCGCCAATATTCTCTGTACAGGCTTAGCGAGGGCAAATTGCCGGATAGCCCAGACACGCACCCCAAAATCGGAGGCCATTTCTCCTATTCCCACCACCGCCACTGCCGTCAAAAATGACGCAAACGCTGCTACCGTAAGCCAGTGCGAAAGAGCAAGAATTAGGGCTAGCTGCGCAATAGACCCGACTGCGGTCGCACCTGCATGAGACAAAACATTACGCCGGAACCGCCCCATAGCTACTTGTCAGCAAAAATCCGAGGGGAGAGTAAGCCACCGATGATAACCCAAACAAGGAATGTCAAGGGAGTATTGCCTAAAAGGGATGGAATGCTGAATAGGTCTTTGACAAACAAAAGCACCAACATCACTGCTGCCACTAGCCGATGTTCCCCACTGGAGCGCCTCATCATACGCACCAAGCTATAAGCGACAAAAATATATAATAGAAGCCCTGGCAATCCAAATGACCCGGGCACCGATAAAATCCACGTATGTGGATCAGCCAGCGCCACCCCCATATGACCCTCAAAGAAAATTGGCCAGTAGGCAAGGCCTGTACCAAATAACCAATCTCCCCAATAAAAATCCGACAACGCCAACGACCAGGCTTGCGCACGAAAACTATCACCACTAAATCCAACCGTAATACGCAGCACATCAGTAAGTACAGGCAGAGTGTCTGGCAACAGTACTAATCCAATCCATACCGCCAGTGCAACCGTCCCCAAGAGAGTGAGTGCTCGCTTCCAAGAAAGCAATTGAAACAAGGCTATCCAGGCGGTCAAAACAAAAAACAACCCCAGCGCCTTGGAAAAAGACAACAAACTCAGGATACCGCCTAGAGAAATCCATGCCACAACATACTGCCAGCTGGTGATCTTCCCCCCACGAATGGCCGGAACAAGCAACATCAACAGCGCCATAGCAAGCGCAAAACCATTCGGGGTAAGAAATGTCCCGGTGATCCGAGGAAACCCAACTGCTGTAGGCACAATCAGCTGAGCGGCATACCCTATCTCCTGAAATCCCAGGGGAGAGGACAAAAATGTTGGGGTATAAACTGCCTGGATCGTGGCCACGCCTAAACCATGGAACACCAGCAGACCAACCACCCACTTGATGGTGCTGGCACTTTTTGGCGTCTGGATCATCCGTTGCCCTACATACAATCCGCACCAGACCATGAACAACATGAGCCCCCCCAGAAATAATGGGTTCCGATGATCCGACTGCGGATACCCACCCAAACCACCCTGTATCAGCGAAACCAGGACCGCGTATACCACAACTACCGTGGCTATCAAACCCCATAGGCGAGGCCAGCCAGCCAATCTCAGATTTGAACAAGTTACGATGGCCCACCCCCCGACCATAACAAAACCGAGGTACCACCAAATTCCGGCCAAGCCTGGCGCGTCCTGAATCGTTGCCAGCGGTAACAGGAGCCAAGGCGCCAAGGAAGGTCGAAGCAAAGCCATCAATAATGCACCCAAGGCCGCATCTGCCGTACTCATAAGGCCGAAATCGGCTAAAAGCAGTACCACGCCACAGGCAACTATGACATTGACCTGCGGTCGCACGGCAACCTGTAACAGCTGCTGATCTCTAGAGGATGATACAGTGTGGGCTAGCAAGGATGTCTCAATTCAGATTTCATCTTGAGCCAAAAGTGGCGAAATGTTCCGACCAGGACGCGCGGCCAACCTAACCCCCAGGCAAGAGGCTGTCGTAGTTGCTGGTAATTGGCACGGACAGGGTAACCTACGCGCATCATGTCCTGACCACAGATAGACTCTATCTGGAAACGGTCAAATGAAGACAACTCGTCTGTCCATGCCTTCCATCTGCGTTCATCAATTCCAGGGGCAAGCACCTTCTGGTGGATTGACCGCTCAGCTTGTGGAATACTGTATGTACGAGTTTCTGGCACTTGCCGTAATTTCACCCCAAGAAACTGGGCAAGCCCAAACATGATGCGCTCAGGTTTAGCTAGCATATCTTCATAGCGAATTTCGTGTATGTGAACACCCTGCTGCCGTGCGCACAAGATTTGACGCACGTATCTGCGCCATCTTACTGAAGCCAGCAACGGCCCACCCCAGGCCATCACCTCCTGCGGACAATACGGCCGAGGAGTTCGTAATTTAGAATTAATCACTGCCCGAGGATCACGCACCACATGGATAATGGTCAAGCCCGCGCCAAACGCGCGCATCATGGAACGCCAATGCCGTATATGTGAGCCATTTTTAACAACCAACCAAGTTGGTTCAAATTTGTCATGATACCTTGCAAACTCAGCCAGAAGTGCATAGATACCATCCGCAAGACTTAATGGCTTCGTCCCTTCTGGTTGGACAAGGCCCAGAGCATCTTTCTGATCCAGATGAAAGTTCCGGAATTCATGTCCCGCATAGAGTCGGCGTAAAACCTCTGACCACCCTAATCGGGAAAGCCCCTCCTCCCCGAGGATAAACAGTTCATCGAAACCGATTTCAGGGGTAACGAAAACCCCCTCCAGGTGAGCAACCACTTCTCTTGAGAGTAAGGTCGAGCCAGACCGGGAATCGTAGACCAAAAATGCCAAACTGCCATGATAACCCGTCACTTCCAGCGGACCCTGGGCATCACCTTAACTGGATCAATCCGGTCTTTAAAAGGTCTTATCTTCTTCAGCATCTCAACCAACACATCATCCGCCATATAATGTGGTTCCAACCCGAGCTCCAGCAAACCATGATGCTTGGCATTATAGTAGTGCTCTTCAGCCTCCTTGCGTGGATTTGCGATGTGCTCGATCTGTACATTCAGGCCTAGCCTATCACCTACACGCTTGACACGCTCGGCTAGTTCATTGACAGAGAACAGCTCGGTAAACTGGTTCAGTATACGTAACTCCCCTCGGTCAACCGGGTTATCCATAGCCAAATCGACACATTGCAAAGTATCCTTCAGGTTCAAATAACCTCGCGTCTGGCCACCCTTACCGTAGACGGTAAGGGGAATACCGGCCACCGCCTGCACCATGAAACGGTTGACCACGGTACCGAAGATGTCGTCATAGTGAAAATTAGGGACAAGACGTGCATCCTGATCTGCTTCCGTTGTGGACAACCCATAGACCGGACCCTGCATCAGATCAGTGACACGAATTCCATAGGTGCGCACATAAAACCACAACAGATCCGTATCGAGCACCTTGGTTGTGTGATATAGGCTGCCGGCCTGGCGTGGATAAAGAAATTTATCCTTGCGGCCCTTATGTTCAATCTCAAGCCAGCCCTCTTCGATGTCGATATTTGGGGTTCCATACTCCCCCATAGTGCCTAACTTTATGATATGGCAATCCGGTGCGTGCTGTATTACTGCCCAAACAACATTGAAAGTAGCATTCAGGTTGTTATTCAGCGTCTTCCGAGCCTCATCGAAGCCGATCATAGAGTAGGGTGCTGAAGGTTGTTCAGCATAGTGGACCACAGTATCAGGCTGAAATGTCTGGAAAACGCGTGTCATGAAACGCATGTCGGCGCAGTCGCCAATCTCTACATGAATCTTTTTACCCGAAACAGATTCAAAGATTTCAGTTCGGTCATGCAGGTTTGGGTTAGGCAACAACGATTCGGATCGGGTCTCCCGCGCTATATTCCGGCGCAGATAATTATCCACAACACAGACATCGTGCCCCCTGGCGGCAAAGTCCATAGCTGTCGGCCAACCCAGGTAACCGTCGCCGCCCAGTATTAATACGCGCATATTCTCCTCCATAACCCCATGTCAGATTCCCTATTCAGCTTTCTCGGTGAGTAAATTCTTCTCGCGCAGGTATGTTCGGAGTTTTTCCTTAGTCATCGATGGTTCTACTGATGAATTGTAAGGACAAGACACCCCCATACCAGCAGAGCCGTCATAACAGTAGTCAATTTCCTCGTACACAGAACGAAAAGCCGGGGCGACGACGAAATAACGTTCCAATTCGATAGTGCGCCGGGTTTCTTCTTCATTCATCAACTCTTCATAGAGCTTCTCCCCCGGCTTACTACCAACAATCTTTAACTCAATTGCTTCTGGCCTTAGCCCATAGGATGGGGCCAACTCCTCAATCATCACCTCTGCGAGATCTCTAATACGTGCAATCGGCATTTTGGTTACAAATACCTCACCTCCCTTGGCCATGAATACCGACTCCAACACTAGGTGCACCGCAGCTTCAAGTGTCATAATAAAACGCGTCATATTGGGGTCAGTTAGCGTCACGGGCCCACCCGCAGCGATCTGCCGCTTAAAGAGGGGAATCACCGAGCCTCTTGATCCCAATACGTTACCAAAACGAGTAGAAGCGAAAACAGGCCCTTTACCGCGGCGATGCGCGTTGGCAGCCGTCATCAAGCGCTCGCCCATCAATTTCGATGTCCCCATGACATTGCTGGGGTTCACTGCTTTATCAGAAGAAGTAAACAAGACCCGTTGCACACTATTGATCTGAGCAGCATCAATGACATTCTGGGTGCCGAGAATATTGGTTTGTACAGCATCGCGCGGTGTACGTTCACAGAGAATCACGTGTTTCAGCGCAGCCGCATGCAGAACAATATCCACACCATGCATCTTGCGTATCATTTTATCCCGGTCGCGGATATCCCCAAGATAAAGATAGACATTGCCATAATCACGATAGTCTTCATCGAGAAAGAACAGCTCACTTTCGTTATTATCAATCCCTATGACCTCGCCTGGCCCCAGGGCCACAGCCTGGCGTAATAGCTCTCTTCCTACTGTACCGCATACACCAGTAATAAGAATATGTTTCCCCTGCCAGCTTTCCTTTAAATAGGTCAATTTATCTCTCTCTACTGTGACAAAATTACTATGGTACACACACTACCTGCAGCGGGTACGATACATATTAAATGCAACAACTGAGCTTCATTATTATGACTCTTTCCCCATCTCATTCATGACTGCATCTCCACCACACGCTTGCTGCTTATTGACCCCTTGTTTCAGGCGTCTGAACTCTTCTTCCAATTCCTGGTATTCAGCCATTTTACATTTGAGGAAGCGCGTTGTAACACGACCCTTTTCTGCTATCCCCTCGGGTGTCAAATAATATGCGTAAGCACGATGAGCAGCCCTCCCGGGGGAATTCTTGACCTTGATCCAACCACAGGACATCAAGGCACGCAAACAATAATTCACCTTGCCTAAGCTGACACCAAGCACTTGGGCCATCTCGCGTTGGCCAAGCTGAGGCTTCTCCTCCAGCAGTTTAAGCAAATGGTAGCGGGTTTCGTCGTTCAGCGGTGGCATGGCCCTCTTATGTTCAAATATTGAACGCAGGCGCTATTTAACAACTGTTAAGAGGCTCAAGTCAAATGGACCTATTTAAACCAGGTTGCGTCTGCACAAGACGAAAAAATCGCCGGCGAACAACCATTAGATAAGCCACGATCCTTAGCCTATTGCGGATACCCTTGGCCTTTTCTCCCATCGCTTGATCACGGGCCGGAGTAGACTTGTCCATGGGAAAACCAGAACAGTAGAAGCGGCGCCAATCCCGAAACCCACTAACGAAAGGTACGTCAATCAGCCAAAAGACAGTCAACGCCGGCTAAGCATTCATACTCACCGCCCCACCGTCGGCCGCGCCAGGCCATTGCTGCTGTTGTAAGCGTCCCAGTGCACCCGTGCCCAGGACTTCGTCCCCAGCCCTGCGGCCACATCGTCCTTGATCTCGACAAAACCCTGGCCGCCCGTGCCCAGACCGATAACCAGTTCATCACGGAGATCGCCATCCACATCGCCACAGGCCGGGAAGCTCTCGCCATCGGCTCTGTTATAGCTTGGCGAATTGATTCGTACCCAGCCGCCGACTGTTGGGGTACCGGATAAGGGAGCAAAACCAGTGTTTGAATCCAGCACCTGCAGCCAACCCTGGCTGCCAGACGCCAGACCTAGCACTACTTCACCCTGGCCATCACCATTCAGGTCACACACTGCCGGGCGGATTGCTCCTGTGCTGCTGTTGTAACCGCCCCATTGCAGTTTGGCCCAACCACCACTGATGGGGGCGCCTGCCAGGGCGGCAAAGCCACTGGCTGCATCGTCCAGCAGTCGCACCCAGCCCTTGCCACCATTGCCCAGGCCGATGACCAGCTCTTCAGCCACATCGCCATCCAGGTTCCCGATCGCCGGATGGGTCTCGCCCTGGGTGTTCTGGTAAGCACCCCAGCCAAGCAGGATCCAGCCATCGGGCCTCGGGGTACCTGCCAGGGGGGTAAATCCTGCACTGGCATCGTCAAAGGCTTTCAGCCAGCCACCGCCGCCCTGACCTAGACCGACGACGATCTCGGCCTTGCCGTCGCCATCCACATCCCCACAGGCCGGGAAGGTTTCACCATTGGCCGTGTTGTAGGCTGACCAGTTGATCCGTAGCCAGGCCAGGTGGCTGTAGCCGGTTCCGCTATCGTCCAGCACTTCTAACCAGCCGTTACCGCCAGTGCCTAGGCCGATGACCACCTCGTCTTTGCCATCCCCATCTACGTCACACTGTACCGGGCGGGTCTCGCCAATGGTGTTGTTATATCCCGACCATTTGAGGCGGGTCCAGGATGTGTGGCTATGGGTGGGCGTGCCTTTAATCTGCTCCAGCCAGCCACCGGCGCCCAGGCCCAGAAGAAGTGAATATGAATTGGCGATCCCTTGTTGATTGATCAGTACGCTGACATTGTTGGAAGTGCTATTCGCCACAGCCAAATCGATGGCTCTGTCGCCGTTGAAATCGCCTGTGACAACAAATGCAGGCCCCATCCCCACGACATAATCCACCGCTGTCTGGAAGCTCCCATCACCATTACCCAACAGCACGCTGACGTTGTTGAAACTGTAAGACACCACGACGAGATCGAGTGCCCCATCATCGTTAATATCTCCCGCAGTAACGGAGGAAAAAATTGTCCCCGCGTTAAAATTGACCGCCGTCTGAAAAGTGCCATCACCATTACCCAGCAGCACACTGCTGATGCCACCCACCACGACGAGATCAAGGACCCCGTCGCCGCTGAAATCACCTGCAACGATAGGCGCCGCGCCCCCCGCGGCGAAATAACTCACCATTGACTGGAAGGTACCATCACCATTACCCAGCAGTACACTGACATGAGCGCTGCCATCACTCGCCACGGCGAGGTCAAGGATCCCGTCGCTGTTGAAATCGCCTGTGGCAACGGACCTAGGATTTGTTCCCACGGTATAATTTACCGTCCCCTGGAAGCTCCCGTCGCCATTACCCAGCAGTACGCTGACATCATTGGACATAGAATTCGCCACAATGAGATCGAGGGCCCCGTCGCCGTTGGCATCGCCCACGGCAAGGGATTGAGGATTTGTCCCTACAATATAATTTACCGCCCCCTGGAAACTCCCATCGCCATGACCCACCAACACACTAACATTGTTGGAAGTATAATTTGCCACAACGAGATCAAGGGCGCCGTCTCCATTGAAGTCGCCCGTGACAACGGATCGGGGACTCGCCCCCACGGGCAAAATTGTCACCGCCATCTGGAAGGTACCATCGCCATTACCCTGCAGCACGCTGACAACGTTTAAATCTTGACTCGCCCCAACAAGATCAAGAGCCCCGTCGCCGTTGACATCGCCCACGGCAAGGGATTGAGGATTTGTCCCCACGGTATAATTTACCGCCCCCTGGAAGCTCCCATCGCCATGACCCAGCAGCACACTGACGTTATTGGAAGTCCAATTTGTTACGGCGAGGTCGAGAGTCCCGTCGCCGTTGAGATCGCCCATGGCAACAAATAGAGGACTTGCCCCCACGGCCAATGCCACCGCTATCTGGAAGCTCCCGTCGCCATTACCCAGCAGCACGCTGACGTTGCTAGGAAAATCAATGTTCACCACAGCGAGATCAAGGGTACCATCGCCGTTGATATCACCCGTAACAACGAATCGAGGCCCCATCCCCACAGTATAATTGACCGCCGTCTGGTAAGTGCCGTCACCGTTACCCAGCAGCACACTAACATCTTTGGAGTTGCGATTCGCTACGACAAGATCAAGCGCCCCGTCGCCATTGAGATCACCCATGGCAACAGATTGAGGATACGTCCCTGCAAGATAACTCACCGCCGCCTGGAAGGTGCCATCGCCATTGCCCAGAAGCACGTCAACACCAACGCCGTCTGTCATAGCGAGATCGAGGACCCCGTCGCCGTTGACATCGCCCGTGACAATGGATTGAGGTTGCCCACTCGCGGGCGATGTCACCGCCGCCTGGAAGGTGCCGTCGCTATTACCCAGCAGCACACTAACATCACCAGGAAGGCCGCTATTCGCCACAACAATATCAAGCACCCCGTCGCCGTTGAGATCGCCCGTGACAATGGATAAAGGTTGTATTCCCACAGCATAGCTTACCGCCGTTTGGAAAGTGCCATCACCATTGCCCAGTAGCATGCTGACATCGTTGGACATAGAATTCACCACAATGAGATCGAGGGCCCCGTCGCCGTTGAGATCGCCCATAACAACAGCTAAGGGAATCAATCCCACGACAAAATTCACCGCAGTCTGAAAAGTGCCATCACCATTACCCAGCAGCACACTAATGTTGCTGGATGAGCGATTTACTACGGCTAAATCGGGAACCCCGTCGCCATTGACATCACCAGTGGCAACAGATACGGGGGTATTCCCTACAGCAAATTGCTGCCCTGGAAAAAGCGAGAGGGCCCGGACACTATTCCACTGAAGCAGCAGTATCAATAAACCCACAATCAGAGGCCAGCATCTGGGCTTCGGCTGATGTATTTTCATCTTCATCTTTCTTTTCCAGTATCCACAGGATGTTAATACGCCCTTTCTCTTAAGCGATACTGCCTGACTCGTAGCAACTCAGAATCATTCCGCCACCCAACACGAATGATGCTCACCTATGCTATAAGGCCTCACCGCCCCACCGCCGGCCGCGTCAGGCCGTTGCTGCTGTTGTAGGCACCCCAATGTAGGTGGGCCCAGGACTTCGTCCCCAGCCCTGCGGTAACATCGTCCTTGATCTAGACAAAACCCTGGCCGCCCGTACCCAGGCCGATGGCCAGTTCATCTTTGCCATCGCCATCCATATCGCCACAGGACGGGAAGCTCTCGCCATGGGCGCTGTTGTAGGCGCCCCAGTTCACCTGCAACCAGCCATTGGACTTCGGGGTGCCTGCCAGAGGATTGAAACCTGCGCTGGAATCCAGCACCTGCAGAAATCCCTGACCACCGCTGCCCAGGCCCAGTACTACCTCGCCCTGACCATCCCCATTCAGGTCACACACTGCCGGGCGGATTGCTCCTGTGGTGCTGTTGTAGCCGCCCCATTGCAGTTTGGCCCAACCACCGCTGATGGGGGCGCCTGCCAGGGCAGTAAAGCCACTGGCTGCATCGTCCAGCAGCCGCACCCAGCCCTTGCCACCATTGCCCAGGCCAATCACCAGTTCTGCGGCCGCATCACCATCCAGGTTACCGATGGCCGGGTGGGTCTCGCCCTGGGTGTTCTGGTAAGCACCCCAGCCCAGCAGGATCCAGCCATCGGACCTCGGGGTGCCTGCCAGGGGGGTAAATCCTGCGCTGGCATCGTCAAAGGCTTTTAGCCAGCCCCCACCGCCCGCACCCAGGCCCACTACGATTTCGGCCTTGCCGTCGCCGTCCACATCGCCACAGGCCGGGAAGGTCTCGCCGTTGGCCGTGTTGTAGGCCACCCAGTTGATCCGTAGCCAGGCCAGATGGCTGTAGCCGGTTTCGCTATCGTCCAGCACTTCTAACCAGCCGTCACCGCCGCTGGCCAGACCGACCACCACCTCGTCCTGGCCATCGCCATCTACATCACAGCTCACTGGGCGGGTTTCGCCGACACTGCTGTTATAGCCGCCCCAGTTCAGGCGAGCCCAGGATGTACGGTTATGGGGGGGCGTGCCTTTAAGCTGTTCCAACCAGCTACCACTACTGTTGCCTAGGCCTAGAAGCAGTGAATATGAACTCGCGATCCCTTCTACTCGGCGGATGCGATTATTCCCGCTATCCGCGATATACAGGTTGCCTGCTCCATCCATCCTCAGACCAAAAGGAAAATTCAACTGTGCTACTGTAGCAGCGCCACCATCACCACCGAAACCTTGCATACCATTTCCCACTACTGTGGTAATAATCCCCGTGGCGCCATCCACTCGGCGTATTCGTTGATTATCATAATCCGCAATAAACAGGTTGCCCACTCCATCCACACTCACGCTGATTGGGAAATTAAGCTGCGCCGTCGTGGCAGGACCACCATCACCACTAAAACCTGATACGCCATTGCCTGCCACCGTGGTAATCATGCCCGTGGCACCATCCACCCGGCGGGTGCGGTTGTTGACTGAATCTGCAATATAGAGGTTTCCTGCGCTATCCAGTACCACGTCATGTGGCATATTTAATTTTGCCGCCGTGGCGGGACCGCCATCACCACTAAAGCCTCCTCCCAACTGATCTGAGGGGCCACTCCCTGCCACTGTAGTGATGATGCCGGTGACGCCATCCACCCGACGGATGCGATGATTGTACCGATCTGCGATATACAGATTGCCTGCTCCATCCACGCTCAGACCTTCAGGTCCAGATAACTGTGCTGCCGTAGCGGGACCACCATCACCACTAAAACCTGATACGCCATTGCCTGCCACCGTGGTGATGATGCCCGTGGCACCATCCACACGGCGGATGCGATCCCCCCCCCAATCCCCGATATACAGGTTGCCAACACCATCCACACTCACGCCAACAGGACCATTTAACTGCGCTGCCGTAGCGGGACCACCATCACCACTGAACCCCCATGTGCCATTGCCCGCCACCGTGGTGATGACTCCCGTGGCACCATCCACCCGGCGAATACTAATATTTTCTGCGATATACAGGTTGCCCGACGAGTCCACACTTACACCAAGAGGTTGATCTAGCCATGCTGCCGTAGCGGGGCCACCATCTCCACCGGGCCCCGCTACCGTGGTGATGATATCCGTCGTGCCATCCACCCGGCGGATGCGAGAATTGCCCCAATCTGCGATATACAAGTTTCCCGCACTATCCAGTACCACACCGGCAGGATTATTTAACTGCGCTGCTGTGGATACCCCACCGTCGCCGCTAAAAGCCTGCACACCATTACCCGCTATCGTGGTGATGATAAACGTAGCACCGTCCACCCGGCGAATGCGATTATTGCCCCAATCTGCGATATACAGGTTGCCCGAGCCATCCAATGCCACACCGGAAGGATTAGTTAAACGCGCAGCCGTAGACACCCCTCCATCGCCGCTGAACCCCAATGCGCCATTGCCTGCCACCGTGATGATAACACCCGTCGCACCATCCACCCGACGGATACGATGATTCCCGCTATCCGCGATATACAAGTTGTCCGCTCCGTCCACACTCACGCCAGTAGGTGAGCTTAACTGCGCCGCTGTGGCAGAACCACCATCGCCGATAAAGCCTGCAGTACCTGAGCCCACCACTGTGGTAATAATACCCGTGGCACTATCCACCCGGCGAATGCGCTGATTGCCTGTATCCGCAATATACAGGTTGTCTGCACTATCCAACGCCACGCCTTCGGGAAAATTTAAGGTTGCAATAATAGCCGGCCCACCATCGCCGCTGAATCCCCCCGCGCCATTGCCCACCACCGTGGTAATGATACCCGTCGCGCTATCCACCCGGCGGATACGCTGATTTCCGCTATCCGCGATATACAGGTTACCCGCTCCGTCCAGTACTACACTGGACGGATTTTTTAGCTGCGCCGTCGTGGCTGTCCCGCCATCACCGCTAAAACCCTGCGTGCCCGTACCCGCCACTGTAGTTGTGATGCCCGTCGCGCCATCCATCCGGCGGATGCGCTGATTGTCTCTATCCGCGATATACAGGTTGCCCGTACTATCAACTGCTATCGCCTTAGGATTAAGGTTTGCCACGTTAGACTGGAGTCCACTGCCAACCCTGCCCCCCGCTACTGTGGTGATATCTCCCACGGCAGCCTGTAATGAAAAGCTACCGAACAACAACATCACGAGACAAACCATCCCGGATAGGGTCGGTTGATAGCTTTTGCTTGTGTCGCCCTGATACATGGCTTGCTCCCCTTCGCTCGAATAGCTGACGACTGATGTGCACCAGCCTACTGCCGGTACCGCCAGGCCATTGTTATTGTTTCTTGTCAGTGGTCCGAATCATTGACTCGGTCAGACCTCGTGACCCGCGATCAATTGATTGCCGGTCACGCTGCTGTGAGTGGGGGTATTGAGTCTAAAGCGATTGTCTGGCACAGCACCACCCTGCTCACAAGAGGCAAGGCGCCTTTTTATCGTGATAGTGCCGATACTGCGGAAGCGATGAATAGAGATCCAGAGCTAGTCCCTGGGCGCTTTTCTTACCTTATTATGATGGGTACTACTCTAAGCAAATAGCCTTTAACTGTCAATGGGATTCCCGGGGTTCAACGGACTCCGCTGCTGCCCCTTTTTCCAGTTGGCCATCACCGATCCGCCCCCAGAACGAGCCTTGCGGCAGACTCAGTGCCAAATGGTGGGTCTCGGCCGCCACGCCCAGGATCCCCGGCCGCTGTAGACCCGGCAACACGCAGATGTCGTAGATCTCTTCACAGGTCGCCAGAAAACGAAACTGGCTGACCAGGGCCCCGGTGGGTAGATGCACCACTTCAAAACCACAGATCAGGTCGCTGCGCCGCGCCATCTCCAGATCTCCAAAGGTGTGGGTCTTACGCAAGCGGGAAATACCGACAAACAGGTGATCCCCGATCAAGGCCATGCCGCGCACAAAGCCGGGGTGTCTGTGGATGACTTCATAGCGGCCCGCCTGAAGATCCACTTTGACCAACTCCCCTGTGGCAGAGAGCAGCAGATACAGTTCGTCCCGGAATATTCGTGGGGAATGCGGCATCGCCAAGCCCTGCAACAGGATCTCTCCCGTTGCCACCGCCATCAGGATGCCGCCAGTCAGTTTATGCTCCCGCCAGCCCTGGCGGCTGTCGGTCGTCCCGAGGGCCGTGACGTATTTCGGCACCCCCGCCTGCATCGCCAGACCGTTCAGATGACAGCGGTCCTCGGGTTGCAGGCCGCTGATAAAGGGCGGCTGCCAGAGAGGAGTAAAGCTGTAGTCCCCATCCACCCGGCACAGACAGGAGAAGGCGGTGTTCGT
>Ga0114931_10003968_pt1 | contig 18583 bp, 13 predicted proteins | sample 2SBtaG_FD_89579 | JGI IMG/M metagenome (GOLD analysis project Ga0114931, IMG submission 89579) | Deep subsurface microbial communities from Kolumbo volcano to uncover new lineages of life (NeLLi) - 2SBTROV14_V59a metaG | ecosystem: Environmental > Aquatic > Marine > Volcanic | place: Kolumbo...
CGGCACGCTGCAAGTCGGGTCGGAATGCCTGACAGGCTCGCTTTTTGGCTTGTTCGATCGCTTGTTCCGCGGGCTCCGGCTCGTGCAGCTCGAGATGACGAAATGCCAGATTCACCCATACCGCCGTTGCCAGGTAGGCATCCGCCACGCTGGTGAGCTGCGTGGAGAGCTCCGCGAGGGTGTCGCAGGAAGCACGGAGATCTCCCTTTGCGGCTTGAATCGCTGCCATTTGCATGGCCATTCGAATCCCTTGCTCGGGGCTGCACGCGTCGCGCAACTGCGCGGCTTGCGTGGCCAGCTCGTATGCTTCGTCGAAGCGACCTTGGAGCCAGCGCAGCGCGGCCTTGCGATCGAGGAACTCCGCCCTGCCGATCGGCGCCTGCGTTTCACCGAGCATGGCGAGCACTGCGCCACCAGCCGAGAATGCCGACTCCGCAGCTTGGAAGTCGCACGCCAGGCGATGCGCATTGCCGAGCCAGGTGAAGGCGCGGATGCGCAGCTCGGCGAGGGCTGACGCTGGCCAGGAGCTGGCTGGAACGCGGTCGATCGCTGCCAGCGCCATGCGAGCAACCCTGACCCCGCGACGCCGATCCTTTCGGCCTTCGGTCCGTGTCTTCTCGAAAAGCAGCTCGAAGACCTCGGGCACCAACATGCCGGAGACGGCGAGAAACCTCTCGGCGTCTGACGCATCGAGCTCGCTGGCCAGGCGCCACACACCCCGGGCAAAGGTCTGATTCCGCAGCCGCTGGCCGCGCTCGCCGATCCTTCTGCCGAGCCGGAACGTCAGCTCGCGGTCGAGAACCGCCAGAGCGCTGCTCAACTGCGCAGTTTCAGCCGTGCCCATGGCGACCTGGATCATGGTCTCGATACCGGGGCGTGCACAGTCCTCGCTGGTGCGGACTGCTGTGCGGAGTGCATCCGGTGCGGCCGATGTCCTCCGCCGGTTGTAGGCAATCTGCAGCTTGCGAAACGCCGTAGGTAGCATACCCATCACGCCGTGGAAGGCTTCGCTGAAGCTTCCACGGCGCTCCCAACCGAGTACCTCGCCGATCGTCAGCACCGAAATCTCGGGCGTTTCGAGCAAGCGGCAGCCAACCTCGATGCGCAGCGCCTTGATGTAGGCGCTTGGATTCATGCCCGTTGCGGCGTGAAAACGCTCTGCAAATCGACTGGCCGTCACGTCCTCGGCCTTCAGCAGCTTGGAAACGCTGAGATCGGTTGCGCACAGATGCTCGAGCAAGAGGTCGAAGGCCGGGTGGATGGCCGGCAGCGCAGCCGCGCGATCACGGCGGATGCGGTCCAGCGTCGGAGCCATGGCGGCGGGCAATCGCGCAAGGGCTAGGGCAAGATCGTCTGATCTCATGTGGGTCCCTCCTGGCGCTATCCTATGCAAGGACACCACAGGCATCAACAGACTGAAAGGTCGAATACGCCCGCGGCGTTTGTCCCCGCCGGGGCACCTGCACGCTCTTGCTCCACGGTTTCCGGCACGGTCCGCGCCGCGGCGCACAGGCGCTCACCGTGACGCGCACGCACGCCGAGCCCTGCTCGCCATTGGGGCGCACTGCCCATGGTTCCGGAGTTCGCGATAGAGTCAGCGGCCATGGAAGACGACCGGATGATCCGAGAAGCGAAAAAGCGATTTGAAGCTGCGCAACGTCGGCGTGCCAAGGCCGTGCACGATGCCGCCACGGAACATGTGACCGCCCGCGTCAACGAGTTGCATCATCTGGTCGGCATCACCATCGCGCCCGAGATGGTCGACGTGCGTCGCCGCGAAGAGCTCGAGGCCGAGCTGCTCGAGGCCATCAACCGGGCCCGAGCCAAGGCCGACGACTCCGAGCTCGCCGACGGTGACTACACCGCCCGCCGCATGGCTGAGCTGCTCATTCCTCGCCTCTAACCTCGAGGGCGGCGCTTTGGGCCCAAGCCCCGCTGCCTTCGCGCCGCATCGACCGCGCGCGCCCTACCCTCCCGCAAACCACCATCGGCAAACGAGCTGGCTCTCGTCCGCTGCGGCTACGCGTGCCAAACGCTGGGCCGATCAGCCAGTCATGATTCCGAGAACCAGAGGGAGCCCGTACGCAGAGCGAAACAGGTGAGGCGCGCCAGCCGCGCCGAAGAAGCAGCGACTCTGCGCGAAAGACATCGCGACCAAAGCGCACTCCGCCGCCGCCTCCGGCGGTCGCCATCGGGCTTCGCCGCGAGCATTGGATCCCCTGGGAACACCTGAACAACAGTATTCAAGAGCAATATCAGCATTTCGCGTGAGCCAATAGGACCGCGAGCAGACTGTCCGGCACATGCGCGGTCACGGGCGCTGGCCGTGCTCCCGAGCACGCCACACGCGATCAGCCACGCGGGCGTGGCCAGAGCCACCCGCGACCGCTGTCCGGACATCTTGAACACAAATTCGCTCCTGTGGTACAGTGACGTCTCATGGACGACAATAGCGCACTCCAAGCGATCAAGGAGCGATTCGATGCCGAACACCTTCGGCGTGCAAGGGCAGTTCATGATGCCTCTACGGAACATGTGATCGCCCGGGTCAACCAGTTGCATAGCTTAGTTAGTATATCCATAGCACCCGAGATGATCGATCTCCGTCGGAGAGAAGAGCTCGAAGCCGAGCTGCTCGAGGCGATCAACCGTGCCAGCGCCAAGGCGCTCGAGGCCGAGCTTGACGGCTGTGACCCCTTGGTCTGCCGCATGACCGAGCTGCTGATCCCTCGCTTCTAGGAACCTGTTGCGCATCGCCCGCACGGCGCCTCGTGGGCAACGCGAGGTCCGCACCGCGTAGGGAGCGGCAGAGTACATTCCTTCTCGGAGGGCTCGCGCTGGTGGCGCTGCTTTTTTCGGCGGTGGGGATTTACGGACTGATTGGTTATCTCATTGAAACACAGAGAGCCGAGCTGGGCATGCGCGCTGCACTCGGCGCAACACCGGGCGACTTGGTACGTTTGTACCTACGGCGCGGTGTGGCCTTGGCAGTGATGGGTGTCGTGATCGGGTCAGCGCTTGGTCTTGCTCTCAGTCGTGTCTCCTCCAGCTTGCTTTTCGCTGTCGAGTGGAATGATCCGGTCACCTACGTCCTCGCCTTGTCTGGCACGCTCGTTTACCTTGTGTCTGTCACCTTCCTTTCGGCGATTCGTCTGAGCAAGCTACAGCCCGCTGCGATCCTTCGGCAACGTTAGGCAAGATGTTCACAGGCGACCAATACTCGCCATGCCCCTCCTGGCCACGGCGCCGAAGCTCTGCCCTCTAGGAGCCTGTTGCAAATCGACGGATGGTGCATCGCGGAGCGCCGAGAGGGGGCTCAAAAGGCGCGTTCGAAGGCGAATACCCGTAGTAGGTATTTGTGTCGAGAACGCAGCGCAGCGAGAGCCTTTAGCCGCCCACCAGGCGACGTGCGGGCGATGCGCAACAGGCTCCTAGGCCAAGGGCACGGATTGGCCAGCCTGGACGTAGGCGTGCTCGAATCTGCCGAGGCCTGCGAGGGCGCAGGCGGCGATGGTGGCGGCGCTCGCGGGGCCGGTGGCCGCGGGTGCGGCGAGGGCGATGGTGACCAAGAGGGCGCCGAGCCAGAAGTAGGTGCGGTAGCGGCCGGAGACCATCTCCGCGCCGGCGAGACGCGCGTGGGCGGTGGCGTGCGGCAGGGCGGCTTCACCGGCCACCATCAGCAGGTGGACCAGGCTGGCGCCGGCGAGGGTGACGAGCAGAACGGGCACGGCGCCGGTTTCACGCGTGAGCGCTGGAAAGATCAAGGCCGCGCTTCCGGCGAGCAGCGACTGCACCAGCATGTGCGGTGGGAGAAGCGGACTTTGCCACAGGTCTCGTCCCTTGGCCTGCGCGAACAGCCAGGCGGTGTAGACCGCGGTCAGGGCTGCCAGCGGTATTGCGGGCACCAGCAGGGCACGGTGCACTGCCGGGCCGAGGCCGAGCCAGCTCGCGCCGAGGTGGGCGGCGAGCACCAGGCCATAGCCGCAGAGAATGAAGGCGCCACGGACCAGCCAGCTTCGCCACTGGGGGCGGGTAAAGATGAAGTAGAAGCGCGCCGGTCGCTCGAGGTCGGCGAGCAACAGCACGCCGGTGATGGCGAGAAAGATGAGGGCGATGAGGGGCGCGCTGGTGCGCCAGAGGGTGCCTGTGGGGTGGAGCTTGCCCGCCAGGACGAGCAGCGCGGCGATCAGGTAGGCGCCGGCGGAGATGCCCTTGGTCAGGGTGTAGAGGCTGACCCGCCAATCCCAGGGCGCCTTGTGGGATACGTCGTAGGCGAGCACAGCGGCGGCCTGGCTGCGAACAGCGCCGGGATGACCGCCGTTTATCGCATCGGCGCCACGCGCCTGCTCCGACCACAAGAAAAGATCGCCCGGCGGGCGTGCCGCGGCCAATGGGTCGAGCGTGGCTTGATGCGCACCCCGGTAAAAGAGCTTGGGCTGGGTGTCTTTTTCCGGCCGGCGGACGGTGACGGGCTCGCGGGCGGCGATTTGTGCCACGCGCGAGCTCGGATCCGCCAGGTCACCGACCAAGATGGCTTCGGTCGGACAGACCACGACGCAGGCCGGCTCCAGCCCGATATCGAGTCGATGCGCGCAGAGATTACACTTCTCGGCAGTGGAATCGTCTGGATTGATGAAGATCGCGTCGTAGGGGCAGGCAGCGATGCACGCTTTGCAGCCGATGCAGGCCGCCTTGTCGAAGTCCACGATGCCGTTTGGCCGCCGCGCCATGGCCGAGGTCGGGCAGGCGTGGGTGCACGGCGCGTCGTCACATTGGTTGCAACGCGTGACTTGAAACGCGCGACGTGCGGTCGGGAAGACGCCGACATCGACGTACTTGACGAAGGTGCGGTTGACCCCCAGCGGCACCTCATTCTCGGACTTGCATGCGGTGGTGCAGGCGTGGCAGCCGATGCACTTTTCCTGGTCGATGACCTTGGCCCAGGAAACCGGGTCGGGTGCAGCGTGCGCCACGGGATGCAGAGCTAGGAAGCTGCGGGCTGCGGCCCGAGGTCGATCAGCTCGTTCGAGATCGCGAGGGCGATCATCTCCCGTGCACGCTTCACGATATCGTCGAGCGAGGGGGTGGTGGCGAACATCTCGCAGGCACGGTTGCGCACCTCTTCGAAGCTCGGAAGCGCCGGCATGTGGATCTCTGCCAGGCATGCCGCGGCCTGCTCGCGCGCGGTATCCAGCCGGCCCACCAGCGTCTCGAGGCGTGGCCAATGCTCGGCGGATCCCCACTGCGCGAGGGTCTCTTCCGCCTGCGCGCGCAGCTCGATGACATGCTGCCTGAGCTCATCCATGTGCGAGTGCTCGGACCAGGTCTCACGCAGGCGCTGGCCGATGACGGCGGGCGAGAAGCTTGCCGCGAGCTGGCGCGCGACCTTGTCGATCATCGGCCTCGGTAGCGGTCGTTCCCCGCGCACCACCGCCTTTGGCGGCGCCTTGAGATCCCACACCAGGCCGCCCCACGACAGCACGCGCAGCACGTAGAAGGTGATGTCGATCTCCCACCAGCGAAACCCCTGTCGGGTCGATGCCTGGTAGAAGTGGTGGTTGTTATGCCAGCCCTCGCCGAGGGTGATGATCGCGAGCCACCAGTTGTTGCGCGAGTCGTCACCAGTCACATAGCGCTGCTTGCCGACCACGTGGGCCAGTGAGTTGATGAAAAACGTGCAGTGAAAAAGTACCACCGTGCTGATCAAAAAGCCGACCACCAGCCCTGGCCAGCCGCCGATCAGGAAGCAGAGGGCGGCGAGCGCAAAGGCCGGGATCTTGTGGTGGCGGTTGAGCCACACCAACTCGGGGTAGCGGGTGAGGTCGGGAACCAGGCTGAGGTCGGGCTCTTTGCAGCTCCGCGAGTAGATCCAGCCGAGGTGGGCGAACAAGAAACCGTGCTGTCTCGGCGAGTGCACGTCGAGCTCGGTGTCGCTGTAGCGATGGTGGTGGCGGTGCTTGGCCGCCCACCACAGCGCACCGCGCTGAAACGAGGTCTGGCCGAGGGCGGCGAGCACGAATTGGAAGGCGCGGCTGGTGCGGAAGCTCTTGTGCGAGAAGTAGCGGTGGAAGCCGGCGGTGAGCGCGAACATACGCACGACATAGAGCGTCACGGCAAGCACCACACTGGTTTTGGTTACCCCGGTAAAGAACACCGCCAGGCACGCCAGGTGGATGAGGACAAACGGCACGGCCTCCGGATAGACGATGTCGTCGTGATCGCCGATGGTCAGGTGGGTCAGGGAAGACCTTTCGTCGGGCACAGTCGCGCTCCTCGCTGTGGCAGGGATCGTGGCTCAGGATTGCAGCGGCACGGCTACCACTTCTCGGAGACCGTATCGTTGTCTTGCCACCGGGTCAATGCGGCCGGCAGGCGTGGCCTTGCGTGATAGCATGCTGGCGCGTCTTGCCGGATTCTCCGGTTTTCCTTCGGCGCAAAGTTCCAGGTCGGACGGAGCGGACCTCGATCCCGATTCTCGGAGGGCCACTCTGGCCGGTACCGGTCGCTACCCCGTCTCGGCGCCTGTGCCGAGACCCATCAGCCTGAGCTGGTACTGCCGCCCACTGGCGGCGGTCTGTGAGACGTCAGCCGCTACGCGTTCGCAAAGCCCTCGTTGCGAGCATGGCGCGTCGAGGCGTCCTTCCGGCTCGCGAGAGGATCCGTCGATGACCGAGGCAGTGTTTCAGCGCTTCGCGGACGAATACGGTCCAGAGAAAATCATCTACATCTACGAGCCACGGTGCGGCCTCAAGGCCGTCGTCGTGATCGACAACGTCTCGGCGGGTCCGGCGATCGGCGGCATCCGCATGGCACCGGACGTCACGGCCGAGGAGGTCTTCCGTCTGGCCCGCGCCATGACCTGGAAAAACGCCCTGGCCGGGATTCCCCACGGTGGCGGCAAGTCGGGCATCCTGGCCGATCCTTCGATCCCCAACAAGGAGACCCTGATCCGCCAATTCGCCCGTGCCATCGAGCGCTTTGACGGCTACATCCCGGGACCCGACATGGGTACGGACGAGGTGGCCATGGCCTGGGTGCGCGACGAGATCGGGCGTTCGGTGGGCCTGTCGAAGGTGCTCGGCGGCATCCCTCTCGATCAGATCGGTGCCACCGGTTTCGGCCTTGCTGTGTGCGCCGAGGTGGCCCAGGACTTCAGCGACGCCAAGCTCGACGGCGCACGGATTATTGTCCAAGGCTTTGGCAACGTGGGTTCACACGCAGCCCGCTACCTCGAAGAGAGGGGGGCATTGCTGGTGGGCGCTAGTGATCTTGATGGCACTGTATATGATCCAAAAGGAATTGATGTCGACCGTTTGGCCTCGATCAAGGCTGAGACTGGTCGGGTGACGGACTATGAGAAGGGCGAGAAGCTGCCCCGCGACGCTTGGACCGATCTGCCGTGCGAGATCTTCGTGCCGGCCGCCCGTCCCGATGCCGTGGATGAGACCAACGCGCTCCGGCTGGGCTGCAAGATCGTGCTCCAGGGCGCCAACATCGCGGTCACCGCGCGGGCTGAGCGCATCCTTCATGATCGCGGCATCCTGTCGGTGCCAGACTTCGTGGCCAACGCGGGGGGTGTCATCTGTGCTTCCGTGGAGTTCAAGGGCGGCACACAGAAGCAGGCCTTCGAGACCATCGAGGAAAAGATCAACGAGAACACCCGCGAGGTGCTCCAACTGGCCGAGGCGCACAGCCAGATTCCAGCCGAGGCGGCCTTGACCCTGGCCAAACAGCGCGTCGCCGAGGCCATGGCGTACCGGCGTTCGCGCTAGGAGTCTGTTGCGCATAGCCCGCAATGCACCATTCGCCTATTCACAACATGATTCTATGCTAGAAAAGCATGAATCAATGCTGCATCAGACGCCGATCCCGGGCCAGGTCCGGGTCAGGGTCGAAGCACGCGGTCCCGTCGCGGCTGCTGCTGCGGGCTGGTAGGATCGCCGCCTGATCCCGTTCGCTGGCGATTACGGGCCGTATCCACCAGCGTTGCGGGCCTCATGGCCATGGGCGTTGCCCATGGCCCAAAAGGTCTTCGGAGAGGCGTTCGTCTGTGCCGCAATCCCTGTTCGGGCTGCTCGGAAACCTCGAAACCCGTGCTGACCGGCTGTATCGCCGCGGTCATCTGACGCGTGCTGCCAAGCTGTTTCGCAAGGCTGGACGCTATGGACAGTCAGCATCAATATACATCGAAGAAGGAAAGATCGATGCTGCTGTCGAGGTTTATCGTGAGGCTGGGCAGCCGCGCCAGGCGGGCGAGGTTCTCATGCGACACGGTCGTCCCCGCGACGCCGTTGCCCTGTTTGAAGAGGCTGCTGCTTTCCGCCAGGCCGCCGAAGCCTGCGTCAAGCTGAAGCAACCGTTGCGTGCGGGGGGCTTTTTCGAGCGGGCGGGACTTTTCCAGGCCGCGGGCGAGGCCTACACCCAGGCTGATGAGTTCGAGCTCGCATTGCGCGCCTGGGAACGCGAATCCGAGCGCCTGCGCGAAGAGGCGACGGGTCTCGCCGTGCCGCCGGCAGTACGATTGCGTGAGATCGACCGCCACCGTGCCGAGCTGCTGGTTCGCCTCGGCCGAGAGCGCGATGCTGCGGAGCTGATGATCGACCGCGATCGCCCCGAGCATGCCGCGCGCTTGCTCGAGCGCCTGGGTCGCTACGGGGAAGCTGCACGCGCCTACCTGGAAGCCGGCGAGCCGCAGCGGGCGGCCGAGGTCATCGACCGAGAGGACAGCCAGGAAGCGATCGACGACGAGTTGCGCCTCGAGGTCTATACACGTGCCGGGCGTGATGTCGATGCTGCGAAGCTCCTGGAACGACTCGGCCGCCTCGCCGATGCGGCCGGCGCCTACGAAGATGCCCTCGAGTGGGGCAAGGCCGCCAGCCTTTGGGAGCGGGCCGAGTTGCCCGACCGGGCTGCGGATCTTTACCTGCGGGTCGAGCGCTTTGCGCAAGCGGGTCAGTGCTTCGCGGCTTCGAACCAGCATGAGCGCGCCGGCCAGGCCTTCGCGCGCGCCGGCAACGACCGCGCGGCAGCCGACGCCTACCTTGCCGCCGAGCGGCTGGTCCAAGCGGCGGAGCACTACCTCAAGGCCGGTGCCCGCAAAGCCGCGCGCAGCGCGCTCCAGGGCGTGCGGGCGGACGACTCCGACTATGACCGTGCCAGCTTCCTGCTGATCCCGCTGCTACTCGGCGAAGGTCTCGCGGAAGGTGCCCGTCGCCGCCTCGAAGTCCTCGAATCTGGTCCCCGCAACCGCCTCTCCCCTGCGACGCGCTACTACTGGCACGGTCGCATCGCCGAGGCCGAAGGCGAACTCGACGAAGCGGAGCGCAACTACCAGCTCGTGGTTTCCGAGCGCAGCGGCTTTCGCGACAGTGGGCAGCGGCTGTCTGCGGTGCGCGAGCGCCTGATCGCCACCGGCACCAACCCACTGCGCAGCTCGAGCGCCCAGCCTTCAGCGAGCGGCGCCATGCCCGGCCCCCAACCGGCGACCGGCGCGCTCGCCACGCCGCCTGGCCGCGACACCTCGCCGATGGCTGAGCGTGGCGTGGAGGATGCGGGTCGCGCACTCGATGGCCTGCCGTTTGTGGTCGAGGCAGAGCTCGAACCTTGGTGGCCCGGCGTCAGCCTGTTTCGGGCGCGGGCTCGCCGCGGCGGCGAGGCACTGTTGCTCACCTTCCCGCTCGAGGCTGGGTCCGCGCATCAACGTTTTCGCAATCTCGCTGGCCAGGCGCGCCAGCTCACCTATCCATCGATCCTGAAGCTGGAGGAAGCGATCCTCGCGGACGACCGGGCGGTGCTGCGCTTCGAGCCCACGGGCGCCCAGCCCATGTCGCGCCGTCTCGACGGTCCCTGGCGTCCGCTGCCGAGTGCTGCGCTCAACATCCTGGTGCAGGTGGGTGAGGGACTGGCCGCCGCCCACCAGCTCGGTCTGGTGCACGGATGGCTGTCGCCGAACACCATCTTGATCGACGACGAAGAGCGCATCAAGCTGGTGGGTTTCGGGCTCGACACTCTGTTCCCGGCTGATGACGGAACGGCTGTCGCGTACCGGGCGCCGGAGGTCGTGGCCGGTGTGGTCGCCGGCCCGGCAGCGGATCTGTTCAGCTTTGGCCTGCTCGGCGTCGAGCTTCTCGGCGCGCTACTGCCGGTCGACTGGGCGCGCCAAGGCGTCGATCTGGCGGCCGTGACCTGGAGCCCTGATGTCGCGGAGGTGGTGCCCGAGACCGTGCGCACCGCGCTGGTGCGCTGTTTGTCGAGCGATCCGCTGATGCGACCCAGCTCCGAGCGGTTGCGCGTCGTGCTGTCGTCGCTCGGTCTGATGCCGGGCCAGAGACTTCAGGGCCGCTACGAGATCGAAGGTGAGATCGGCCGCGGCGGCATGAGTCGCGTGTACCAGGCCTACGACCGGACAATGGCCGAGACCGTGGCGATCAAGACCCTGCTGTCGCCCATGCTGCGCCTGCCGGAGGAGGAACAGCGGCTGCTGCGCGAGGTCCAGATCTGTCGCCGCATCAGCCACCCGAACGTCGTGCGCGTGCATGACCTCGGGCAATTTCCCGGCGGCATCTTCATCACCATGGAGCTGCTCGACGGTGAGCGTCTGGACCAGGTGATCCGCACGCGTGCCCCGATGCCGCTCGGGGAGGCCCAGGTCTTGCTGCGCCAGATCGCTGCGGCGCTCGGCGAGGCCCACCGCATGGACGTCGTGCACCGCGATCTCAAGCCCGGCAACGTCATCGTTGCCGGCGATCGCGTCAAGGTGCTCGACTTCGGCATTGCGCGCATGGGCGGTGGCGGCACCAGCCTGACCCGTACCGGCGAGGTCTATGGGTCGCCGCTTTATATGGCTCCCGAGCAGATCCGGGGCAAGCCCCTCGAGGGTACCTGTGATCTCTACGCGCTCGGCGTCATCTCGTTCGCCTTGCTCACCGGCCGCGAGCCTTTTCTCGGTGACAGCCCCGAGGCTGTCATCTACCAGCACCTGAACGATCCCCCGCCGGATCCACACACCCTGCGCCCGACGCTGCCCGTGCCCTGGGTGAGCATGCTCGAAAAACTTCTCGCCAAGAAACCAAGCGATCGCTTCGCCAACGTCGATGCTCTGATCGCAGTGCTCGATGCGCTGCCAACCGCAGAGGATGGACCGGTCGCCGAGGACACGCCGGCGCAGGACGGTGACGCGGTCTTGGGGGAGGAAGAATGATCCGTAGCCTACGCCTCTTGGCCCTCGCCGTCCTGCTGTTTGTGGCCGGCCTTCTCGCTGGCGTCGTTTTCAACCCCCAAAGCGCTGGCCAGTCCGCCGGCGAGGCACCACCGCCGGCCCGGCCCGCGACGCCGGTCGCCGCGGCCGAGCCCCTGCCAGCGCCCAGCGCCAGCTCCCTCGAGCGCGAAGCCGAGGCCGACAGCAATGGCGGAGTCGGGCAGCGCGCAGGCCCGAGAGCCGCTTCGAACGACGGGTCGACCGAAGACCTGACCGCCGGCGAACGGCGCGATATTCGGGTCTTCAAGAACGTTCAAGCCTCGGTGGTCAATATCTCGACCTCGACCTACCGTCGTGATTTTTTCTCCCTCAATGTCTTCGAGATCCCGCAGGGCACGGGAAGTGGCTTTGTCTGGGACACCGAGGGTCACGTGGTCACCAACTTTCACGTGGTCGAGAGCGGCACGCGTTTCAGTGTCCGCTTCGGCGACCAGACCGAGCGCAATGCCGTGCTGGTGGGAGTGGCGCCCGACAAGGATCTCGCGGTGCTGCGCGTCGAGGTGCCGGCCGAACAGCTCCGGCCGATCCCTATCGGCCGCTCCGCCCCGCTCCAAGTCGGCCAGCGGGTGCTGGCGATCGGCAACCCCTTCGGCCTCGACCAGACGCTGACCATCGGCGTGGTCAGCGCGCTCGGCCGCGAGCTGCGCTCACCCTCCGGACGTGTGATCCGTGATGTGGTGCAGACCGATGCGGCGATCAATCCGGGCAACTCGGGCGGTCCGCTGCTCGACTCCGCGGGCCGCCTGATCGGGATCAACACCGCGATCTACAGCCCTACGGGTACCTCGTCGGGCATCGGCTTCGCCGTGCCGGTGGACACCGTGGACCGTCTGGTGCCGCAGTTGATCCGTTCCGGCCGACCGCTCAGCCCGGGCATCGGTATCGAGCTGCTGAACGATGCGCTGGCGGAGCGTTTTGGCCTTCGCAGCGCGGTGATCCGCAGGGTGTTGCCCAACAGCCCGGCAGCAGCAGCCGGTCTGTTGGGCCTGGAGGTCGATCGCCGCCGTCGCCTCCACGTCAACGACCAGATCGTGGGGATCAACGGCGAGCCGGTCCACTCGGCCGACGATTTGCTCTACGCCTTCGAAAAGGCTGGGGTCGGCGCGCGGGTGCGGCTCGAGATCCTGCGTGGAAAGGCGCGGCGTCAGCTCGAGATCGAGCTGATCGCCGAGGAGTAATCGCCAGGCCGCGTCCCGCGTCTCAAGCAGCGGTGTAGTGAAGCCTTCTGACCTCGCGTTGGTACCAGCCATCGGCCAGGGGGATGAAGGCGCTGCATTGGTCCATCTCGCCACCATAGACATGGATGGTGACGGCGTCGTGTGTTGGATCGCAGTTGGCGATGGTGTGGTAGTCGTAGGGTGGGATCAGGCGGCCGGCGCTGCCCACACCGGCATGGATCGAAGGCTTGGACGAGAAGCGATACCGCACGCCGTCGCGTTCGCGAAGATCGTATTGAACAATGTCGATCTGCCCCGCAAGTACACCTTCCACACACCACAGGCCATTGTGGTCATGGACCGGCGTGGCCTGACCCGGCGCCCACACCATGGCCAGGGCGGTATAGCCGCGCACAGGATCATGGTGGATCAGGCGGCGAGCATAGCCGGCCGCAACCGGCCGGCGAAGCGCTGTGGGCAGTGCCACGTCACCATGCTCGATCAACCGGCAGAGCGCCTGCTCAACCGCACGGGTGATGGCGACTACATCGTCGGAGACTACGGCTTCGTCCAGTTCTGCAATGAGCTTGCGACATCCAGGTGGGGCTTCATCCGTTCGGGCTTTGTCACGCACGCCAATACCTCTTGCGCGCTATCGCGCGCGGCCATTGAGCCATCTCTCACCCCACTGCCCGTCACACGCGCAGCATAGCATCCTCCGATCCGATCGCCTGCACGCACGACGGCATCTTCCTACCCACGAGCGCTCTGTGCGGGCAGGACGCGCTGGGTGATCGCTTGCGCCAGGCGCGCGAAATCCTTGCGCACGGACTCGACCGCGTGCACATGTGCGCCGATCGCGCCATCGGCCGAGCGCAGTGCGAACAGGGGCTTGCGCGCTTCCTGGGCGAGCGGCATGAGACGCGGGTAGTGCTTGAGCAGCCCGAGGCAAGAAGGGTCTTTGGCAACACTGAGCGATGGCGACACCGACCGCTCGCTGGCTTCGTCATGCCCAGCTTCAAAGACCTGATCGCGCAGTTGGGCGCCACCTTGAGCAATCGCCTGCGGCGACCTGATGCCGCACCCGGCGTCACCTTCACAATGACCGCGACTCCCACGCCTTATCAGCGCAGAGTCCTCGAGTCGCTCGGCGTCTCCACCGGCGTGTAGACACCAAATGCGCATGCGGATTCGCTCGAAACCTATTGATTCCCAAAGACGTACGCAACGTCTCACAGTGGAACTTCGGCCTAGCAGCCGCGATCACTCGCTGCGGCGAGGGCGGCTGCAGCGGCGGGATCTTTGAAGATGGCTCGGATGCTGGCACGCAGGCGGCGGCGCCAGGGTGGAAAGATCGCTGGGTCGACGCCTGGCAGGTTGGCGGGGCGTCGCTCGCTGGCCAGGTCATCGAGCCAGACCCCGACCAGACGGGCTGGGGCTCGTGCCATGTAGCCGTGGACGGCGGCGATCACAGCTCTGGCGTCGGCGGCGGACCCACGGGGCAGGAGACCCTCGCTGCCCAGGCGCCGGGCGAGGGCTTCGCGATCGCTGTTGCGAGCTTCGCGTTGCTGTCTCCAGGCTTGCTCGCTGAGCAGCCCGAGCCGGCGCCGCAGGTCGAGATCTGCGCCTTGCCACCAGGCTGCCAAGGTCGGCAGGTCGTGGCAGGTCGCCAGCAGCAGCGCCCGGGACTCGTGCGCTGCTGGTGGTGGGAAGCCGCCGTCCGCCTCACGCACAAAGGGCACCAGCCGCGTCGACAGCACCTGCCATCGGGCGAGTCGCGCGTCCATCTCCGGCGGCGCGGTGCCCAGATCCTCGCCGACCACCAAAGACCGTGCGCGGCGACTTTCGAGCGCCAGAATGCCGAACAGCGCCTCATCGTGCATGGCCACATAGGCGCCGTCTCGTCCCGAGCTGCCACGCGGCACCCAGAATTGTCGCACCAGGCCGAGAATGTGGTCGATGCGCAGTCCGCCACCATGGGCCAGGGCGCTGCGCAAGACGCGCACGTAGAGGTCGAAGCCGTCGGCCTCGAGGCGCTGGGGATGAATCGGCGGCAGTCCCCAGGTCTGTCCCGTCGGGCCTAGGGGGTCCGGTGGGCATCCGAGCTCGACACCGCGGGCGAAGATTTCGGCGAAGGCCCAGGTATCGAATCCGCCGGCGCAGGAACCAAGGGCGAGATCGTGCACCAGGCCGATGCGCAGGCCCGTGGCGCGCGCGGCGGTCTGTGCAGCGGCCAACTGGCGATCTGTCTCGAACTGCAAGAAGCGATGAAAGTCGATCGCCTCCGCATGCTCGGCAGCAAAGGCCCGCACTGCGCTCTGGCGCGCCTCGCGGTACGCCGCGGGCCAGTTTCGCCAGTCGGCGTGGCCGTCGACCTCGAAGAACAAATCGAGCAGGGTCTGAAAGATGGCGAAGCTGTCGAGCAAGGGCCCTTGCTCGCGGCGAAAGCGGGCATAGGCACGCCCGCGGCGCGTGTCCCGGCCGCGGTGATCGCGCACGAAGCGGCGGTGCAGCCGCCTGAGTGCCTGTAGCTTGATGCGCGCCAGCCCAGGGTAGTCCACACGGTCCGCTGCCCGCAGCCGCCCAAGCTGTTGGCGCACCGTGTCCCGGGCCAGCCAGGCGCGGGTCCGAGCGCAGTGTGCGAGCTCGGGTACGGCCTCGACGTCGATCACCAGCGGGTTGCGAAAGATGCGGCTGGAGGGTGCATAGGGACTGACCTCGCCGCCGTGGCGCATCGGCGCGTGCAGCGGCGAGATCGCCACGAAGTCTGCACCGGCCGCTGCCGCGCGGTGACACAGCTCGGTGACGTCGCCGAGATCACCGAAGCCCCAATTGTGGTCACTGCGAAGGCTATAAAGCTGGGCCATGACGCCCATCCCAAGGTCGCCGGCCAGTGCTTCTTGCGCCGGCCAGCAGCCGTTTGGGACCACGATCCAGCGTTGATCACCTTGCCAGCGCCGGTTGCCGGTCTCGACCACCAGCATCAGCCGGTGGTAGCCGGTCGGCGGTACCCAACTGCAAGCGATGCGGAAGCGGCCGCCAGGCTCGAGGGTGGCGGTGCCATAGTCGTGCATGGCGCCACCGGCTTCGGTTTCGAGCTCGAGCGACCAGCGCACCTCCATGGCACCGCTTGGGTCCAGCCGGGCTTCGATCCCAGCCGGCAACGAGGATCGCCGTGAGACCCGGACCGGTGCCAGTACGTTTTGTCCATCGATCGGCTGGCCGTTGCCGGGCCCGAGGTCGGGGTCGCCAAGGGCCTCGAGCACGGTGGCCAGGGTCTGCGCGCTGACCGTGTGCTGTTCGCCGTCGAGGGTGTGGTACGTAGCTGCGACGCCGGCGCGCGCGGCGCGCGAAGCGAGCGCGGCGTCCTCTTGCGCCAAGCGCCCAGCCATGTTGCTAGGCGCCCGCCGCGAGCAGGGAATAAAGGTTTTCGTAGGGTGTCGCCTGTCGTTGCCAGGAGAAGTCGCGGTGCATGCCGTTGAGCAGCAAGCGTCGCCAGGCGTCGCGGTCCGGCCACAGATCCAGCGCCTGCTCGAGCGCCCAGGACAGACCGGTAGTGTCGAAATGTTCGAACACGAAGCCGTCGCCCTCGCCCTGTTCGCGATGGAAGGGGGTGATCGTGTCGGCCAGGCCGCCGGTGCGGCGCACCAGCGGTGCCGTGCCATAGCGCAGGCTGTAAAGCTGATTGAGACCACAGGGTTCGAAGCGCGAGGGCATCAAGAACACGTCGGCTGCGGCCTCGATGCGGTGCGCGTGGGGCTCATCGTAGCCGCGGTTGAAGGCGACGCGGTCTGGGAACGACCTGGCCAGTGATTCGAAAAAGCGCTCGTAGCGGCGCTCGCCCGAGCCGAGGACAACCAGCCTGGTGTCGCGCCGATGGGTCAGCATGGCTTGCAGTGGGCCGTCGAGTAGATCGATACCTTTTTGTTCGGTCAGGCGTGAGACGATGCCGAAAAGTGGGCCATCGGTCGCCTCCAGGCCGGCGGCTTGAAGCAGCTCTCGCTTGTTTTGCGCCTTGCCGTCTTCCGCGTCCTCAATACCGTAGCGGCAGGCGAGATGCGGATCCGACTCCGGATCCCAGGTGCCGTAGTCAACACCGTTGACGATGCCGATTACCGATCCGCCACGCTGGCGCAGCAAGCCGTCCAGGCCGGCACCATAGGCTGGTGTCTGGATCTAGCGCGCATAGGTTTCGCTCACCGTCGACACCACATCTGCCCAGCGAATGCCGGTGGCAAGAAAGCGCAGCCGGCCGGCACCGAGGTCATCCCCAGGCAGCAGATCCTGATGCTCGGCCAGGCCGAGGTCGCCGAGGGTGCGGCTTTTGAACACGCCCTGGTAGGCGATGTTGTGAATCGTCAGCACGGTACGGGTCGCGGCGAACAGTTGATCCCAGGCGTAGATCGTACGCCGGTAGATCGGCGCCAGGGCGGTGTGCCAGTCGTTGGCATGAATCACCTGTGGCGCCCAACCCATGCGCTGGCAGCAGAGGAAGACGGCGTGGGTGAGCAGGGCGAAGCGCAGGTGCTCGTCCGCGTCCGCGGTGTAGATGCTGCGGCGGAACAAAAGCTCCGGGCAGTGGATAAAGTAAACATCCAGGTCAGTGCCCGGCGCGCGGCCTACATACGCAGTGAAGCACACCCGGAGATGGCCGAGTGTAACCGGTACATCGCGAAGAAAGGAGACCGGCACGAAGCCGTAGCGGTCGAGGTCGATGGTGCCGTGAAGCGGCGTGAACACACGCACGTCGTGACCGCGGCGGTGCAGCTCCCGCGGCAAGGCCGAGGCGACGTCGCCCAGACCGCCGGTTTTCGAGAACGGCGCGACCTCGGCGGCCACAAAGGCGATGCGCAGGCGATCCACCGCCCGATCCTCAGAGCACCGTGCCCGGCGCGATGGTGGCATGCGAAGGGATGACGATGATGCCACCACGGATCGCATGGTGCTCACCGTCGGCGTGCTCGGTGCCGGCCTCGTTGAGCAGCCGGCTGCCGTCGCCGATACAAGCGCCGCGGTCGATGATCGCGCGCCGAATGTGGCAATCACGCCCGATGCCGATCGGCGCCGGCTGGTGGGCGTCGTCCGAGCGTTGCTCCGGGGAGGTTCCCATGATCACCGATTCCTCGATCACCGAGCCGCTGCGGATCAATGATCGGATGCCGATGATCGAGTGGCGAATCGCGCGGCATGAGATGATGCTGCCTTCACACAGCACCGAGCGCTCGACCGCGCAGTTGCTGATCTTGAGCCCGGGCAAGAAACGCGCGTGGGTGTAGATCGGTAGGTCGGGGTGGTAGAGGTTGAGCGGCGGATTCTCGCCGGTCAGCTCGAGATTGGCCTGGTGGAAGGCGGGGATGGTGCCGATGTCGCGCCAGTAACCGTCATAAAGAAAGGCGAAGACCCGCCGGTCGGCGATCGCCATCGGGATGATTTCCTTGCCAAAATCGATCTGGCTGGTATCGACCGCGAGCAGGTCGCGCAGCACCCCACGCCGGAAGATGTAGATGCCCATCGAGGCGAGCAGCGAGGCGGCGGGCGCGCCGAGCCGGCCGGCGGTAGCTGGGTCGAGAGTCAGGCGGTCGAGCACCGCGGGGTCGCTGGGCTTTTCGACGAACTCGACGATGCGCCCATCCTCGTCGAGTCGCATGATGCCGTAGCTCGGTGCCTCCTCCCGGCGCACGGGCTTGACCGCGATCGTCAGATCGGCGCGCCGGTCACGGTGTTGGGCCACGAACGCACGCAGCGGCATCAAGTAGAGCTGGTCGCCGGAAAGGATGAGCACGTCGCGGATCCGTGGATCGCCCGCCAGGCGGTGGATGTTCTGGCGCACGGCATCGGCGGTGCCTTGGTACCAACCACGATGTTCGATATTCTGTGAAGCGGCGAGTATGTTGACGAAGCCACTTGCAAAATTGTCGAAACGGTATGTTTGTGCGATGTGGCGGTGCAGGCTCGTGCTGTTGAACTGCGTCATCACATAGATGCGGTCGATCCCCGCATGCAGGCTGTTCGAGATCGGAATGTCGATCAGCCGGAAGGTGCCGGCAACCGGTACCGCGGGTTTGGCGCGATAGCGGGTCAGCGGCCAGAGACGGCTTCCCTGGCCGCCGCCGAGGATGGCGGTGATGACGTCGTCCACTGTGCTCCTCTGGCCTCCTCCGGCCTCCTC
>Ga0114931_10003969_pt1 | contig 18576 bp, 13 predicted proteins | sample 2SBtaG_FD_89579 | JGI IMG/M metagenome (GOLD analysis project Ga0114931, IMG submission 89579) | Deep subsurface microbial communities from Kolumbo volcano to uncover new lineages of life (NeLLi) - 2SBTROV14_V59a metaG | ecosystem: Environmental > Aquatic > Marine > Volcanic | place: Kolumbo...
CGGGTCGACGGGCGAGGTGTTCGAGGGATAGTCGGCGTCCGCTGGCCCGCCGTCGAAGCGCTCCGCGCCCACGCGCTCTTCGCCGTCGCGACGACAGCGTCCCCTGTCCTGCCCGCGGCGGAACCGGCGACCGCCACCCGCTCCCGCTCCGGCTCCGGGCGCGGCTCCGGCCGCGGCTCCGGCTCCCCAAGCGCTGGGCCCCCGGCCGGGCCCCGCCCGGCCTTGGGGGCCCGCGGAGCGCGAAGCGCGGAGCTCGCGCAAGTGCGCTCTTTGCGGGGGGCACCCCCACTGCAAACAGCGTCGTGATGGGCGGCGCGGGCATTTCCGCCTCCAAGTTCGAGCTTGCCCACCAAAATGACCGCGAAACGGGCATTTCCGGGCGCATGTTCGAGCTTGCTCGCCAAAATGACCGCGCCAACGCGCGGCACGGCCCCATTCCGGGCATTTCCGGGTGCAAATTCGAGCTTGCTCGCCAAAATGACCGCGAAACGGGCATTTCCGGGCGCATGTTCGAGCTTGCTCGCCAAAATGACCGCGAAACGGGCATTTCCGGGCGCATGTTCGAGCTTGCTCGCCAAAATGACCGCACAAGGAGACGTTTCCGGGTGGGCCGCGCGGTTTTCTCCCGTGACATCCGGCCGACGCCGGGCCGTCTCCTGCTCGATTCCATACTTGAAGCCGACGGGGAAGGAGCCACAGGCGCGCACCAGCGAGGCGAGCCGGGGCGGCAGACTATCGGCCTGAAACGCCTTGAGGTTGAGCCCGAAGGAGCCGTGCTCGAGGTGCGTCTCCGACCCGAGCGACGGATAGAAGGGGTTGGCAGAGAAGTGCACATCGCGCTTCCCGGGAGAGACCGACGACGATCACCGCCAGAACCTGGACGCCGAGCTCGAGCAGAATGCACCCCGAGCGGCGCATGAGGTCCAGCCGCTCGGACGTGAGCGTGTCGGGCCCGCAGAAGCTCTCCCAGCTGAAGCACCGCCTGCAGATAGGCGAGCCCGACGTGGAGGAAGTCCACCTCCCCGTGGGGCGGGCTGTGCACGAGCACGCCACAGTGAGCAGCGAGGAGGCAAGCCGGGCATGGCGTGAAAGGCGAAGGGGTTCATAGCGAGTCAACCTGTTCGGTGCTCTAGCAACCCTCCTCCTCCCCGAACAGCTCGCAGCAGCGATGGCACACGGGGAGGAGGCGCGCGTCCACCAGCTCGCGGAACCGATCGTACTTCGGTGATCGCCACACCTCCTCGAGGGTGTGGCTCGCGAGGCTCCCCACGACCAGGTCCGGGAACGGCGTGCAGGATGTAACGTCTCCGTTCGGGAGCACGCTCGTCCGGAAGGACTGCACGGGACAGCTCCGCTGATGCAGCAGCTCGGGCCAGCGCTCGCCGAAGTAGGCACGCAGCTCGCGGGGCTCGTATCCGATCGGGGTGACGAAGGTCGGCACCTTGCCCCGTCTCGCCATCAGCGTCGTGAGCTGCTGCTCGAGACGCGCCACGTCGACGCTGGAGATCGTCGGCTCGATGCGGAAGCCCCGCCAGGACCGGAAATCGAAGCCGAGGGGCTCGACAATCCGGCAGGCGTCGAGTCCCTCCGTCTCCGTGACGAAGATGGGAAGGCTGAAGAAGATCTCGTCTACCCCTTCGGCATCGGCCAGCTCGGCCGTGGCGACGAGGTCGGCGTAGTTCTCTCCAGACACCGTGCAGTTGATCTTCACCTTCAGCCCTGGCGCGCGTCGGTCCCTCAGGGCGATCAGCTGACGGAGGCCTTCGAGCGCCCGATCGAAGCTCCGAAGGCCTCGCCCGGGGTCGTTGACGGCGGCGCTGGCCCCGTCGATCGAAACGTGGACCTCGTCGATTCCCGCCTCGACCAGCGCCTCGCCGATCCTCGGGATCTGCGTTCCGTTGGTGCACATGTCCACGTGCGCGTCGGACCGCCGCTTGACGTAGCGGACCATCTCCGCGAGCCGTGGGTGTAGCGTCGGTTCCCCTCCGATGAAGGTGACCGCCGGGGACGCAGTCCCGCCGGCGAGCGGATCCATGACGCGCTGGAAGATCTCCCACGACATGTACTGCGGTGAGGATCGCTCCATGTACTCGGGGACGTAGTCGGCGACACCGTAGAGGGCGCAGACTCTGCAACGGAGGTTGCACGGCCAGGCCACGAACAGGGTGACCTGTCGGGGCAGGGGCAGAACACGATCGAGAGCGCCGGCTTTCCCTTCCGTCAAGCTCGTCCTCCGTCGGCGAGTATACACGCCCGTTCCCGAAGCCGCCCCCCGCGCCCGGCCCCGCCGGTTGACGCGCAGGGCACCGTCCCGTAAGAATCGTCGAGTGTGCGCAGATGCTCGACGGCCCGGATAGGTCCGCGCGATGAGCCGTAATCTGGCCTTCTACGGCAAGGGCGGCATCGGCAAGTCGACGGTCTCGTCCACGCTCGCCGTCCTCTTCGCGGAGGACGGAAACCGCGTGCTCCTCGTCGGCTGCGACCCCAAGCACGACACCTCCTACAAGGTCGTGGAGAAGCGTCCCGTCCGCACGGTCCTGGACCTCCTCCGGCAGAGGCGCGGCGGATCGGTGACGCGGGACGAGGTGCTCGTGCCGGCCCGCGTTCCCGGGCTGACGTGCATCGAGACGGGCGGACCCGAGCCGGGCGTCGGCTGCGCGGGACGCGGCATCACGCGGATGTTCGAGCTCTTGGCGGAGCTGGGGCTGCCGGGCGACGACTTCGACGTGGTGATCTACGACGTGCTCGGGGACGTTGTCTGCGGCGGCTTCGCGGCGCCGATTCGTGGCGGCCACGCCAAAGAGGTCTACGTCGTGGCATCCGGAGAGGTGATGTCCCTGTACGCGGCGAACAACATCTGCCGCGCGGTCGAGAACCTGAAGCGCTCGGGCGGCCAGCTCCGCGGCCTGGTGCCCAACCTCCGGGGGCTCCCCATCGAGGAGAAGGTCATCACGGGCTTCTCCGCGGCGACGGGCGTGCACCTCCTTCCCGGCATTCCCCGTGACGCGCTGGTCCAGGAGGCGGAGACTGCGGCGCGGACCATCATCGAATACGCGCCGACCTCGGCCACCGCGCGCCGGTACCGCGAGGTCTACGCCGCGCTCCGCGATACGGACGAGACGCTCGCCAAGCCCCACCCGCTCGATGACGACGGCTTCGAGCGGTTCATCGCCGAGACCCGCACCTACTAGCGAGGCTCGGCGATGGCGAAAGCTCAGCGAAACCAGCCGGACGAGTTCTTCCCGTGGCTCGGCCGCGCCATCGGCGCACGCGGTCCGTTCGCCTGCCACGGCGTGAAGTGCGAGGTCGACGGAAGCCTGACGTTCGAGTTGAAAGCTAAGGAGCAGGACCTGACCGTGGCCTGGCGTGTCCCTGCGCCGCGGGCAGGGGAGACGCCCTACCGGGACGGTTCGGTCGCCATTGTTGGCAGCGACCGGCCGAGCGCGGCGGCGTCGGACGCCGCCCTGGCCCAGGTCACGGGCGCGCTCGATGCGGTGCTCGCCAGGTGGCGCTTGGGCTTCCTCGACCGGCGCAACCGCGAGCTCCGGACGCTGGAGCTGGGCGACCACTTCGCCCGCTCGGTCTTCGGTGAGCTGCTCTCGCCGGGTGAGACCCGCTGTGGCACGTGGCGATTCCAGCAGGCCGCCGTGTCGGAACAGGGCGTGACGCTCCGATTCCGCGGCCTCGCCGACCCCCTCGAGCTGCGCGTACAGGCGGCTGGCTCGCCGGTGGACGAGGGTCGCGTGGTGAACACCTATGGCCCTCTCGCCTTGGTCGCACCGAGCGGCGTCGAACGACGTCACGAGGCCGCGCGCGTGCTAGCCCACGTCGGCTATGTGCTCGCGCTCTCGGTCCCGCCGGACGTCGAGCTCGTCGCGCTCCAGGACGCGCCCGTGGACGACGCGCCCGCGGGCGACGCCGCCGCCCGCGCGCCCGACTCTGGCCAACCGCACGACGACAGGCCCAACCCCTTCTTCCACGACGGGTTCAACAGCGCGGCACTGCTGCTCTCCGCCATCTCTGCGAGCCGTGGACGCGTCGTGGCCGTGATGCACACGGACCGTGAGTGTGTCGGCTTCACCTCCTACCTCGGCGGGACGGTCGAGACGCCCCAGCTCTCGCGGCTCGGGGTGCGACCCACGGGAGACTACGTCCGACGCCTCCGCATCGTCGACACGAACGACCTCGACGCGATCATGACCGGGGGTGAGGACAGGCTCACGGCCCTGGCGCGCGAAGAGGTGCACAGGGATCCGCCACCCGACCTGCTTCTGGTGCTCGGCACCTGCGTGTCGCGACTCATCGGTGATGACGTCGAGCGGGCGGTCCAGGACAGCGGCGCCCCGGAGGCCGGGGTGCGCACGGTGTGGCTCGAGGCGACGGCGTCGGAGGACCAGCAGGCGCGGGTCCTGTGGGCGCGGCTCTGCGAGATGTTCCAGTCGCCACGCGCGGCCGACGACGGTCCCGCCGTCAACCTCCTGGGCTACGGCTACTGGCGGAACGAGGACCACGCGGAGATCGAGCGCCTGCTCGAGAGCGTGGGGATTCGCCGGAACGCGAGCCTGATCCCGACCTTCGACATCGCCGAGCTGGAGCACCTCGGCGACGCCGACGTGAACCTCGTCCTGCCGGCGGATCACGTGAAGGACTCGCTCGCGTGGGTGGGGTCGAAGATGCAGGCTCCGCTCCTGGAGCCTCCCCCGCCCTTCGGAATCGCGCAGACGCGGGCCTGGGTCGACGCGACGCTCCGCTACTTCGACCGCGAGCCCGTGACGGATGACTGGATGGCCCAGCACTTCGGTCCGCTCGAGGAGCGCTGGTCTCGCCTCGTTCGCGCGGCGGCCGAGCTGCGGATCGCGGTGGTGCTCCGGTCCGACCGCTTCGGGGGCCTCGCGCCGCTCGAGCGGGGGGGCGTACCCTGGTTCGACGTCGTGCGCGAGATGGGATTCGGCCTGGACCTGTTCGTCGTTCCCCCTCCCGGGCACAGGGTCGCACCCGACCACCAGGAGCGCGCGGTCACGAGCGCGCGCTCACTGTTCCAGAGCGACGGCGGCCACACGGTGACCTGGGTCGACTCGATGGGGGAGCTCCGCGAGCGCATGCGCGAGGCCGATTGCCACCTCTGCTACACGGAGGTCCCGCAGGACCGACGCGTCGTCTCCGTCGGCATGGTGCCCTTCAACTACGCCGACTTCAGCATGGGGTTCGCCGGCGCGGCCCGCTCCCTCGAACGGCTGGTCCAACGGGGGCGCACGCCCTTCTTCCGCCGGTACGGCTCGAAGATCCCCTGCGCGGACTGGGGCGAATGACGGCGCGAACCCACCTCCCGACGACCGCGACCGTGATCGATGGGCTGCTCACCCTCGTCAACGCGGTCCCCGACGTGGGCATGATCATCGACTGCGCCGACTGCGGACAAGAGAAGTTCGCAAAGATTGGTTTGCAGCACGACCTCATGTCGTCGCTCACCGACTACACCTCGGGCCACCGGGTGCGCTTCAGCGATCTCCGCTCCCACGACATGGTCTTCGGCACGGAGTCCAAGGTGGCCGAGGCGGCGCGGGCTCTCGTCCGGGAGCGCAGGTCCGGCCTCGTCCTGCTCGCGCCGTCGAGCGTCGCGCTGCTGTTGGCGACCGACCTGAAGGCCATCGCCGCCGACCTGGAAGAGGAGCTCGGTGTGCCGGTGGCCGCCGTATCCGCCCGACCTCTGTCGGGGGACTACCTCGAGGGCTACGAGGTCGGGCTCGAGGCGCTCGCGAACAAGGTCGGCCTGGAAGAGCAGGCGGACGGCGGCCGCCAGGTCGGGATCGTCGGATACGTGTTCGAGCGGTTCGAGGAAGACCAGCTCGCCAACGTGGGGGAGCTTCGTCGCCTGCTCCGAGGTCTCGAGCGCGAGGTCCCGGCGGTCTGGCTCGACGGCGCCCCGACGCACGAGCTGGGGAGCGTCGGCCGCGCCGGCACGCTCCTCTCGATGCCGGGCGGTCGCCGGGCGGCAGCGACCATCGCGCGACGAAGCGGCGCGCGCGTCGTCGAGTGCGGTCTTCCCATCGGGTTCGATGGTACCGCGCGGTGGCTGATGGGCGTGGGTGAGGCCCTGGGCTCTGCCGATGTCGCAAGCCGGTTCATCGACGGCGAGCTCTCGCTCATCGTGCCCAGGATCGAGCGCGCCGTACGGCGCGACCTGCTCGGACGCAGCGTCGTGGTCGCGGGGGGGCCGCACTACGTGGCCGACCTCGCGGAGTTCCTGGCCGAGCTCGGGCTGGTCGTCCGCCTCGTCCTGCTCCAGAGCCGCAGCGAGGCGGACGGGGACGCGATCGGCGAGCGATTGCGGCGCGGCGGTCAGGACCCGCAGCTGCTCGTCGACCCCACTGTCCCGCTGGTCGAGGACGCATTGGCGGAGCTGGCCAAGGCCGCGCCGATCGACGTCGTCGTGGGATCCGGCAGCGCGCGCGACGCTGCCAAACCGCTGCGGATCCCCTACGTCGAGATCTCCTACCCCTGCTACGTGCGCCACGCCCTCTTCGAGGCGCCGTGGCTCGGGTTCCGCGGGGCGCTGTGGCTCACGGATGCCATCGCCGGTCGACTGAGCGAGGCCTCCTACATCCGCTACTGATCCCGCCACTGTCACCTGGCCCGTGGGGTACACTGCCGGCGTGGGACACGAGCGCGAATCGGCCAGCCACGGGATGTTCGAGCGCCGTGGCGCCCACCGCCTTCCCAGCTCGGTGCAGATCGAGGTCGACTCCCGCTGCAACCTCCGGTGCCCGATGTGCGCCGTCCCCCGCATGGACTCCGCTCGCGAGGTGCGGACCATCGAGCCCTCCGGGTTCGAGGAGCTCTTGGCGACGCACTTTCCCCACGCGCGTCGCGTGATGCTCTGCGGCTTCTCCGAACCGCTGATGAACCCCCACGTGCCGGAGCTCGTCCGGATCGCGCACGCGCTCGGCAAGGACGTGAACCTCGCCACGAACGGCCTGCTGCTCACACCAGAGCGCGCCGAGGTGCTCGTCGCTGCGGGCCTGGACGACGTCGCGCTCTCGTTCGACACGACCGATCCGGAGGCCTACCGTCTCATCCGGGGCGTCGCCCGGCTTCCCAGGCTGCTCGAGAACCTCAGGGGGCTCCGGCGCGCCATCGAGAAGGCGAAGGCGCGCCTCGACATCGAGCTGCACGCCGTGGTGTCGACCCACACCATCGACGCGATCGAGGCGCTGCTGCGCTTCGCGGCAGCCGAGGGGGCGCAACTGGTCACGCTGATCCGGGAGATGCCGATCGGGGGCCAGGACGTCAGCCGCATCAGGGCGGCCTACGCCGCCATCGACTGGGCGTCGGTCACCGACCTCGCGCGGGAGCTCGGCGTCGGGATCCTGTTCAGCGATCCGCGACCGGAGGCAGTGGCGGGCTGCTATTGGGCTTTGAATCACAGCTACGTCTCGATCGAAGGGCACGTGTCACCCTGTCAGGTGGCATCGGTCGATCCGGCCTTTCGCTTCGGCAACGTCGGGGATGCACCCTTCGCGTCGATCTTCGAGGGCGCGCGCTACGTGGCGTTCCGCGACACGGTCGAGAGGGGTGAGATCCCTGCGCCATGCCGCGAGTGCTCCTGCGTCTTCCGCTCGACCCCGGTCCCCGAGCCCTGAGCCGATCCCGGTCCCGCCGTGACCGAGGGGTTCTAGTCATGCCAGGGGAAGCGGCGGTAGTCCTGTCGGCGCACTGCAGACGCGTCGCGAGCCTGCCGGCGCCTCGCGGGAAATGTGGACCCCCTCGTGGCCGCCACACGACCGGAAGGTGCCTCACAACATGATGTGAACCAGGTCTCGGCCGCCACACGGCCCAGACTGCCTCGACATTTCCCAGGGGGATGCCGGTGCGGCGCGGTATCCAGTGGTCCGGCGCTCTGGCGGCAGCGCTGCTCGTCCGCTGCAAGGCGCCGTACGAGCGCACCGCGCCGGCGCCCGCATCTGCGCCCACCACCGTCGCTTCCGCACTGCAGGCGATCGTTCGCCGCGAACCGCGCTACGCCCACGTGCTCGACAAGCAGTGCGCGGCCGAGAAGAGCGACGTCACCTGCGCGCGCGCCGCGCTCGCCAAGCGGCGGGACACGACGCGTACGACAGCGAGTGTCGCCTGCGCGGCGTGGACGACCAGCTGCTGGGCCTGCCGGATCCGCGGCACCCCGACGCGGGCGCGAGGGCCAAGGCCGGAAAGCTGACGCCCCGCTCGGTTCCGCGTCGCACCGACAAGAAGCGTAGTCCGACCATGGCACTGAAGGACTAGCTCGCACAATGCCCGCGCTTGCGCTTGTCGTACGGCGCGCTGCAGTCGGAGTCCACGCCGCACTCCGTGCACACGCCGCCGTTGTCGCACAAGGGCAATGGCCCCGTGCAGTCCCGGCTCCCGGTCGTGCCCGTTCAGCACGACACCATCGCGAACACGACGAGGCCCAGCACGATGAACACGCCGACGGTCACGAACGTGGCGATCAGCTCGCGGTTGTCCGCGGCTTCGGCGAGCTTGCAATCTTCTTCCTCCTCGGCGCTGATTTCGTCGTAGGCCGCCCAGCGGTCGTACTTGGCTGGCGCGGCCGGCTTCTGCTTCTGGCGTGCGGCGAGCTCTTCCAGCCGCCGGCGCTCGGCGCTCTGGCCCTCCAGCAGTACCCACTCCGCCTCCGGCGCGCTGCGTTGCTCGACGCGCGAGCTCGTGCCGCAATACTGGCACGTCGCGAAATCCGCACCGGGCACGACCTGCAGCGCGCCGCCGCACGACGGACAGGTGATCGCGACCACGTCGCCATGCTGCCGGTGCGGGATCACGCCGCGCAGCATGGGCGCCACGAAGTCCGCCCGCGCGGGCAGCGCCGCGACGAGGCTGGCGCTGCACCGCGCACACGATGCCACCCACCGTCCATCCTCGGCGCGATGCACCTCCAGTGGTACGCGACAAGCGGGACACAGCGCATGCCCCGGGCTCGCCTGGACGTGCACGGACTCGACGCGACGATCGGCAAACGCCCGCGTGTTGCCGACGCCGTCATACGCGTTCTGCGACATCACCGGCCCGCGTCCCTTGCACAGATCCGCGGCGGCATGCGCAAACTGCAGAGCGGCAGTCCAGTGCTCGCTCGGCACCGCTTGCCGTCCCTTGCACGACGCGCACTCGAAGTCGGGCTGGAGCGTGAGTGCGACCGGTGTTTCCGCGCCGCAAGCGCGGCAGGTGACGTCCAGGCGCACGCGGGCAAACATCACGTCCCCGGCGCCGCCCGCGGCGAACGGCGCGGCGGCCCCGAAGCCCGTGCCGCACAAGGCGCACTGCGTCTGCGCGGTCGGGGCGATCACGCCGCAGCCCGGACACACGGGAATCGCCGCCACCGCGCTCACGCGTCCAGGTTACTGCATCGCGCCCTGGCCGCCCACCTCGTTGCCGGACCGCGGGATACCGCGCCTGGCCGACAATTCCTTGTGCACCTACAAAGAACCACGCGCGTTGGCCTTTTTTCAGGTTCACAAACCCGACTTTGAAACCTGGCCAGTTGTCTAGCACTACTGCCTGAGACTTTTGGGTTGGAGGCCTTGAAGAAGGACCACCTTGACAGATGCGTCAAGTTCCCGGGCGCATGGATTACCCCATGTCGGCCCAGAGCATTTCGACAGCTCTCTCGATGCGGAGGCCGGCGTCGCGAAGCGGCGCCGGCTGTGACGGGTGGGCGCGCGGCGAGACGAGCGCGAGCCCGGGACGCAGCAAGCGGTCGTAGGCACGGGTCAGGAACATCGCCGAGCGGAAGCCAAGCGACGTGACGCGATGGCGTCGCGAGCGCGGGATGCGCTCGCGGTACTGCATCTTATGTTGGCGCCAACATAGGATGCGGGAATTCCGCACGTCCGGAACTGTGGAAGCCCCGGTAGAGAAACCTCCCGGGGCCACCCGGCAAGCGCCGCGTCATCCGCCGCAAGCTTGGAGAGCCGATGCAGGCGGAGCTGTTCGACACGCATTGAACGTGCGCTCGAAGAGGGCGGAGTGTGTCCGGAGCGCCGCCCGCCGCTCGGACGCAACGCGCCCCCGGCCGATCCCCGGCCGATCCCGGGCCGGACTCGCCTCGCACCGCAGCAGCTTGTCCTGTAGACTGCCACCGAGGCTGGGAAAGTGACCTGCAGCAGCGACGGGAGGAGCGTTCATGTGGACTACGCGCACAAGGGAGGCATCCGGCTCGTGCGCGGCCCGCTCACAACCATCGTCGTCGCCTCGGCACTGCTGATCGCGTGCACGGACGGGAGCCCGCCAGCGCCCGCGACGGGCGCTCTGGGCGAGACCGTCGCGTTCGAGAAGGCCGCGGCGCCGGGCGCCTGGCGGCGCAACCACTCGGCGACGCTGCTCCTCGACGGCCGCGTCCTGCTGGTCGGCGGACTGTCGGGGGCGGCGGCGAGCGCCGAGATCTACGACCCGGCACGCGACGCGTTCTCGCCCGCCGCAACGCCGGCGACGCCCCGCCACCATCACTCCGCGACGCTCCTCCGCTCCGGCAAGGTGCTCGTGTACGGCGGCCAAGACACCTCGGGCAAGGCGCTCGCGAGCGCCGATATCTACGACCCCATCGCGGATACGTTCACGGCCGCTCCGTTCGCCGGCCCGCCGCGATCCGGACACACGGCAACGCTCCTGCCCGACGGACGCGTCGTGCTCCTGGGCGGGACCGGCACTGGTGGCTCGCTCGTGACGGAAGTGGACGTCGTCGCGGCGGACGCGGGGTCCATCCAGGCATCCGGCGCACTGCTCACCGGGCGTACCGAGCACGCGACGACGCTCGCACGCGGCGAGCTCGTGGTCAGTGGCGGGGTCGATGCGTCGGGCACGCCCCTCTCCTCGGTGGAGCGGTACGATCCATCGACTGGCGCTTGCACCGCGCTTGCACCGCTGGCCACGGCGCGCCACCGCCACAGCGGTACCGCGCTCGACAGCGGCAAGGTGCTGATCGTAGCTGGCATCACGGCCAAGAGCACGCTCGCCTCCACCGAGCTGGTCGATCCCGGCGGGGGGACGCCGGTGCCGGGACCGGACCTCACCTACGCTCGCTACGGGCAGACGGCAACGCTCCTGCCCTCCGGCAACGTCGTGGTGCTGGGCGGAAGGAGCGGCCTGGGCGGCACGCTCGACAGCGAGATGTTCGACGCGGCGTCGCTATCGTTCGTGGCGGCGGGGAAGACCGCCACCCAGCACTACGATCACACATCGACGCTGCTCGCGAGCGGCGACGTGCTCGTGGTCGGAGGACCCGGCGTCGGCTCGGCCGTCGATCCCGCGGAGCTCTTCGATCACGAGACGGAGGGCAGCGCAGGCCGCGCGGACCCCATCAATGGCGCGCTCGCCGATGCCCGCGACAGCGCCTCGGCAACGCTGCTGCCGGACGGGCGCGTCCTGGTCGCCGGCGGACGGAACGACATCGCCAGCTCCCTATCGACGGCGGAGCTGTACGATCCGGCCAAGGACGACTTCACCAAGACGGTGGCGATGGCATCGACGCGAACGGGGCATCAAGCCACGCTCCTCGCGACCGGCAAGGTCCTCGTGTCCGGCGGATCGGACGGAGCGAACTGGCTCGCCTCCACCGAGCTGTTCGATCCGGCCACGGACACGTTCAGCCCGGCCGCGACGATGTCGGTGCCCCGGATCGATCAGTCCGTGACGACGCTGTCGAGCGGGGAGCTGCTGATTGCGGGCGGAGCATCGACCGGCGTAAGCCTCACGGCCTCGACCGAGCTGTACGACCCGGCCACCGACACGTTCGCCCCCGGTCCCGACATGGGGGTGGGCCGCGCTGGTCACAGCGCTACTCTGCTTGCCGATGGCCGTGTGCTCATCGCCGGCGGCGGAGACATCCTGGGAGCGCTGTCGAGCGCGGAGATCTACTCGCCGGCCACGCACACGTTCACGACCACCGGCTCGATGGGCACGCCGCGCAAGGGACACACCGCCACGCTGCTTCCGGACGGCCGGGTGCTCGTGACCGGCGGCGGCCCCACGACCTCCGGGGTCAGCTCCACGGAGCTGTTCGACCCGGTGACGGGCAAGTTCATCGCGGGACCGGACATGGGTACCACCCGCACGTTCCACAGCGCCATCGCGCTGCCGTCGGGCAACGTGCTCGTGCTCGGCGGCAATCGCAAGGAGATCTCCATCTACGATCCGCACGACGGCGTGGGCACCTTCAGCGACGCGGGCACGCTCTCCGGCATCTACCTCCGCAGCGCGATCGCCCTGCTAGCGTCCGGCGACGTGCTCGTCGCCGGCGGCTTCGCCAAGCCGGCGTCGCAGAAAAGCGCCGAGCGCTGGAGCGCGTGGTGCGACCGCACGCTGGGCGCTTGTGCGGACATCGACCCAGCACGCCCGGGCCTCGACGGCCCGATCGCGCCGGTCGTCGCCGGCGCCCCGGTCACCGTGACCGGCTCGGGCCTGTCACTGGGCCGCGAGGCGAACCAGCCCTCGCCGTCCGCCTATCCGACGGCCCTGTGGCTACCGGCGAGCGGCGCGAGCCCTCTGCCCGTGGTCGTCACGGCGTTCGACGCGAGCAGCGCAACGCTCCGTGCGCCGCATACCGCCGCGGTCGGACCGGGGTTCCTCACGTTGGTCGTCGATGGCGCGCCCAGCATGCTGGCCTACGCGCCGGTGCTCGGCCCGTCGCAAGGCGGCGCCTGCGACATCGACGCGGAGTGCGCCACCGGCTACTGCGCCGACGGCGTGTGCTGCGACGCGGCGTGCGACGGCGCGTGTGAAGCGTGCAGCGCCGCCGGCGCGTGCGAGCCGCTGGCGCCGCAGAAATACCCCTCAGAGGACTGCCGCCTGCCCCTGGGTGCCGCGTGCACCGACGCCGCGGCGTGCGCGAGCGATCACTGCGTGGACGGCGTGTGCTGCAACACGCCGTGCGACGGGTCCTGCGAGGTCTGCGACGGGCCGGGGGCCGCCGGGACGTGCACGCCAGCGCCGAAGGGACCGCCCCCGGCGGGTCGCCCCACGTGCAGCGGTACCCCGCCGTGCGGTGGCGCCTGCGACGGCAAGAGCGTGGCCTGTGTCTACCCGCCGGCCAGCGTCGAGTGCGCACCCGTCACGTGCCAGAGCGGCGCCGAGGCTCGATCCTGGTGCGACGGGCACGGCGCGTGCTCGGCGCCCGTCGAAGCCTCATGCGGGAACTACGCCTGCGGCGCCGAGGGCTGCAACACCACGTGCACCACCAACGCCGATTGCGCGGCGGACTTCCTGTGCCTCGACACCGGGCAGTGCATCTCCAAGCTCGCCACCTGCGACGGCGACCATATGCTCACGGGCGGCGGCGAGACCGTGGACTGCGCGCCGTATCGCTGCACGGGCGCCAACACCTGCCTGAGCGCGTGCAGCTCCAACGCCGACTGCGTGGCGGGCTTCCGCTGCGACGACGCCGGCAACTGCATCGCCTCGACCCCCACCCCGAGCACGGACAGCGGTGGTTGCGGCTGTCGCACGGCGCGGCCGGCGTCGCCGCCGGCGTGGCCGCTGACGCCGCTGGCGCTGGCGTTGCTGGGCCTCTTCCGGCGATCGCGTCGTTCCGCAGGCTTGGAGTAGCATCGGCGTCGTGCGCCAAACCCGGCTAGCCTCGCGGACCGTCGCCATGCTGCTCCTCGCGACGGCGACGGCGCACGGGCAGGTCGGTGACGCGGCGCGCCTCTCCGAGGCCAAGCGTCTCTTCCGCCAGGGAAACGAGCTGCGCAAGGCCGGCGACTTCCAGCGCGCCCTGGAGCTCTACCAGCAGTCGCGCGCGATCGTCGCAAGCGTGCCCAATACGCTGGACGCCGCCGTGTGCCTCCAGCAACTCGGTCGCGACGACGAGGCTCTGGAGCTGTACGAGATCCTTCTCACGGAGCTCGCGGACAAACTCGGACCGGACGACAAGCAGGCGATCGCCGCGGCCACCCGGCAGCTTCGGCCCAGGGTCGCGAGCGTGGAGGTCAGCGCGAACGTCGCAGGTACGCTGGTCGTCGATGGTCGCATGCGCAGCAGCGTACCGATGCGATCGCCCGTTCGCGTGATGCCGGGAACCCATGTCATCCGCGTGCTCAAGGACGGCTTCGAGACCTTCGAGAAACGGGTGACGCTGCGCGCCGGTGCCACGACACGGATCGACGCTCGCCTCTCGCCGCTCGGCGTCGCGGGAAAACTCCGCGTCGATTCGGCGGCTGCGCGCGGCGCGGATCTGTACGTGGACGGCGCGCTCCTGGGCCGTCTACCCTGGGAAGGGACGCTCGCCCCGGGACAGCACGTGGTCTTCGTCCGCAAGGGCGACACCGGCACGGCGCCGTCGCTGCTGAAGATCGTGGAAGGTCAGACGGCCCTGGTGGAGCCCCGGCCGCGACCGCTCAGCCGGGAGCTCCGGGTGCTTGTCGAGCCGCCGACCGCGCCGCTCACGATAGACGGAGTGCCACTGGGCAACGGCTCCTGGCGCGGCCGGTTGCCCGTCGGCAAGCACGTGCTCGAAGCCCGCGAGGAAGGCTATCGGCCGGGCCACCTCGCGCAGACCGTCGGCGCGACGTCGTCGGGCGACATCCTGCTTCGCCTCGCAATCGACCCGGACCACCCCAGGTGGGCGACCGCGCACGGGCGGATCTTCGTTGAAGCGTTTGGCGGCTACGCGTTCGGCGGATCCCTCGGCAGCGACGCGGAGTCCCCCTGCGACGCCGGACACTGCTCGAGCGAGGGATCGACCGGGGGCATCCTGGCCGGCGCGCGCGGGGGATACGAGCTTCCGTTCCACCTCGCGCTCGAGGTCACGGGCGGGTACCTGTCCATCGGCAAGACGCTGACGCGCAGCCTGGATCACCCGTTCACCGACAACGGCACGCCGGTCCCGGTAACCTACACCTACAATGACGACATCCGCCTGTCGGGACCGTTCGCCGCGCTCGGCCTCGCCTATCGCGCGGACATCGGCGAGCACTTCGGGGTCGATGTGCGCGCGGATTTCGGCGCGGTGCTGATGCGCTCCACCGACCAGGTCACGGCCAGCGCCGCGACGGCGGACGAGTCCGCAGCGGCCTTCGTCCAGAATGCCGGCGCCGCCGCGGGATCCGCGGCCCTGTTCGCGATGCCCGCCGCCGAGGTGCGGGTCAGGCTTGGGGCATTCCACGTGGGAGCCGGGCTCGTCGTGCCGGTGTTCCTGCTGCGCGGCCCCCAGAACGACCACGGCGACACCGGCGTGGTCGCTCAGGGTCGATGCGACGCGACGGCCAACCGCGACTCCGTGGACTGCGCCCCCTTCCACCGCGCCGTCGCGGCGGAGCGCACCTATGGGCGATTCGTGCTTTTGGTTCCGGTGCTTGCAGCCGGCTACACGTTCTGACGCGGCGCCGTGTTATTCTGCCGCGACGTCTGGGTTCAAGCGTGCAGAACTCCCCAAGCGACAGCTTGACCGGCCAGGTCGTGGCCGGCCGATACCGGCTGGAAGCCCTGATCGGCGAAGGCGGCATGGGATGCGTCTACCGCGCCACCTCCGCAGGTGGCGACGCGGTGGCGGTCAAGATCTTGCGCCGAGGCACCTTCGGCGGCGAAGCGATGGCGCGCTTCCTGCGCGAAGCGAAGCTCACTCGCGCGCTACAGAGCCCCCACGTCGTGCCGATCCTGGAGACGGGTCACGACCCGACCTCAGACGCCCTCTTCATCGCGATGGAGCTGTTCGAGGGCGCCGACGTGGATGCCCTGGTCCAGCGGGTCGGGCCGCTGCACCCGATCACTGCCGTGCGTATCGCGCTGCAGGCGGCGAAAGGCCTCTCCGCCGCCCATCGCATCGGCGTCGTGCACCGGGACGTCAAGCCGGCAAACTTGCTGCTGCAGCTGTCCGCGGGGAGCAATGACGTCTCCGTGCGCGTGTGCGACTTCGGCGTGGCGAAGCAGATCGACGACGCCGAGCAGCTCACCGCCACAGGAACTCGGGTGGGCTCGCCGTTGTACATGTCGCCCGAGCAGCTCAAGAGCTCCAAGCACGTGGACGCGCGCACGGACGTGTGGAGCCTGGGAGCCACGATCTACGAGATGCTGTCGGGGAACGCACCCCTCGCGGGGATCGAGTCGGTCGCGGAGCTGTTCATGAGCATCCCGACCCGGGACGCTCCAGATCTGGCCACGGTCGCGCGGTGGGTGCCGCCGGAGCTTGCGCGCGTTGTCCACAAGGCGCTCGAGCGGGACGTCGCGCGACGCTTCGCGTCGATGGACGCCTTCGCCGAAGCGTTGGCACCGCACTCCGGAGGCGACCACCTGCTGACGCGGGCGATGCTCACCGGCGTTCCGGACGAGCTCATGCCCAGCGACGACGCACTCGAGGAGACCGCCGTGGACGGTCGGAGCGCGCACGAGATCACCGGGGACCCGCTGATCGGACGCACCCTGGACGGCCGCTTCCGCGTCGTGGGCGTGCTCGGCCGCGGGGGAATGGGCGCCGTGTACGAGGTGGAGACACAGGACGGATCGCACCTCGCCGCCAAGGTGATCTCCGGGGCCGGCATCGGCGACCCGCACGCGGTCAAACGGCTGCTCCGCGAAGCGCGCGCCGCCAGCGACATCGAGAGCCCGCACGTCCTCAAGACGCTCGAGACAAGCACCGACGCGGGGCTCGGCGCGCCGTTCGTCCTGATGGAGCTGCTCCAGGGAATGGACGTCGGCATGCTGCTCCAGCGCGAGGGCGCGCTCGAGCCACGGATCGCCGCGCGGATCTTCATCCAGGCCGCGCGCGGCCTGGCCGCAGCCCACGCCCGCGGGATCATCCACCGCGACGTCAAGCCGGCGAACCTGTTCCTGCACACGGAGCCCGGGACCCACGACGTGACCGCGAAGGTCTGCGACTTCGGAATTGCCAAGCTGGCGGACGCGGACCACCAGACACAGGAGCTCACGCGGACGGGCGGCATGATCGGGTCGCCCTTGTACATGTCGCCCGAGCAGGCGCGCAACGCCAAGCACGTGGACTTCCGTACCGACATCTGGAGCTTGTCCGTCACGCTGTGGGAAGCGCTCGCCGGCCGCCGCCTGTGGGAGGGATCGACCGCGCTCGGCGAGATCATCCTGGCGATCTGCGGCGACCCGATCCCGGATCTGACCGAAGCCGCGCCATGGGTCGATCCGGCGCTGGCGGCGGTCGTCCACAAAGGACTGTCACGCGATCCGGGCGCGCGTTGGGCGAGCCTGGACGAGCTCACCACCGCTCTGGAGCCGTTCGCCGGCGGCAGCCAGGTCGTCCGCACGGAAGACCTCGAGGGGATCTCCGCCGAGTGGCGGCACGAGATCAGCCCACGGCTTTCCGTGGGCTCCGCCGCCAGCGCGGTCAGCGCCGACGCGCCGACCATCGCCGCCACGCACCAGGCATCGACGATCGACGTCATCGCGCCGCCCCCGTCTCGCCGCACGGCGATGCTCGGCGCCGCCGCGACGGTGCTGGTCCTGGTGGTCGGCGGAACCGTCGCGCTGACGCGCAGCCAGACGACAACGCCGGGGGTGGATCGGCCGGCGCAGGCGTCGCCAGCCGCCTCGGCCCGCCTGTCGATGTCGATTCGTCCGCCCTCCGCGACGGTGACGATCGACGGCGCTCCCGCTGAAGTGAGGGACGGACACGTGGAGCTCGTGGGCGCCCCGGGGGACTCGTTCGACGTCGTCGTCCGGAGCGGGAGCGCCGAGAAGCGCGTGCGGGCGTTCATCACCCGCGAACGCACGCTCTCGCCGGACCGTGCAGAGCTCGAGCAGCGGACGGCGCCGGCCGACTCGCCCGCGACCGCCACGGCGCCTTCACCCCCCGCACCGACGAAGCGCCCCCCGACGCCGAAGCCGCGCGCGACCGTCGCCGCGGCGGCCGCGACGCCACCCCCCGCGCCGGCACATCCCGCGCCGACGGCCGTGGCCGCTCCGCTGCCCGCGTCGGCGCTGACGCCGACGCCGACGGCGACGGCGACGCCGCAGATCAAGCCCAAGGACGAGTGGTGAGCGCTCGGGAGCGCGGCGGCGCTCCGCGCGGTCGTCCCCGCCCACAGTTCAAGTCCGCGGAGCGGCCTATTCGATGACGAGCCGGGCGTCCATGTGAGCGTCCACATCCAGGCGCTTGAAGCGCATGTCGTGGTACTTCCCGTTCAACCAGCCGTCGCGCATGTCGTCGAAATGCGGGCTCGACGGGTCGCACACGTGCAGCACGAACAAGAAGGACAAGCCGCCCACGCTCGCGCTCGCGAGGGCTGCGATCCATCCGGAGGCGGGCGGTTCGTGCGCAGACGACGTGCGCACGGCCCGATGCCGCGCCGGCGCGCCGTCCTCGGGGCTCGATCGAGGCGTAGACTGTCCAGACGAGGCCGGAGGAGTGCCGTGGAAAAACCAGGAGCAACGTGCAGAAGGCGTTCAGCCTACGCGCCGTCGCCGGCAGGCGCTTGCACGGGGGCGTTTGCGGCATCTGCCACGATTCGGCCGTCACGCATCCGCTTCACGGTGTCGAAGCCCGAGATCATTCGCTCATCGTGCGTGACGGTGATGACGGCCGACTTCCGCTCCTTCGCGATGCGCTTCAGTAGGCCCATGACCTTGAAA
>Ga0114931_10003970_pt1 | contig 18576 bp, 13 predicted proteins | sample 2SBtaG_FD_89579 | JGI IMG/M metagenome (GOLD analysis project Ga0114931, IMG submission 89579) | Deep subsurface microbial communities from Kolumbo volcano to uncover new lineages of life (NeLLi) - 2SBTROV14_V59a metaG | ecosystem: Environmental > Aquatic > Marine > Volcanic | place: Kolumbo...
CGGCCTCGCCCCTGCCCTCGTTGCACGAGCGCGTGAACTCGGTCTCGGCGCGTTTCAGATCGACTTTGACGCCACCCAGACCGCGCCGATAGAAGCGGCCGAGCCCGCCGCAGCCGGAGGTGTCGCCGGGGGTACAACCGCGTTCGTAGTTCTCCAGCGCTTTGGCCGCATCTTGCTTGACCACGACGCCGTGCTCGTACAGCTCGCCCATGTTGGCGCAGGCTCGGGGGAAGCTGAGCTCGCAGCCGCGCTCGAACGCGTGCTTGGCGGCGAGGATGTTCCAGGTCGTGCCGCGCGCGGTGTAGTAGGCGACGCCGAGCTCGTTGCAGGCGACGGCGTTCTTGACGTCACACGCGCGTTTGAACAGGGGCACTGCTTTGGCGTACTTGCCCTCGGACCACAGTTGGACGCCCAACCACGCGCACGATGCGGGCGCGTTGCCGTGGCACTGGCTGCGGAACAGCTTTTTGGCCCGTTCGGGGTCCTGGGCAACACCGATGCCGCGCCGATACATGTGACCGAGCTGCACGCATGCATTTTGGTAGTTGCGGGTGCACGCTTCGTTGAACAAATTGAATGCGCGGTGCGGTTGTTTCTTGGAGATGTAGCCGCCGTTGGCGAACAGCAGCGCCAGGTTGTAGCAGGCGCGCTCGTTGGGCGAGCTACCGCTGCACGCGGACTGCAGCGCCCCGAGGGCACGTTTGCGCTGAGCTTCGCTAGCACCGGCGGTTTTGTACAGGCGGTCGATCCAGTCGCACGGTCGCGATGCGCCGTACTTGCACGCGGTGGTGAAGGCGTCCGCGGCCGCGATCAGGTCCTTTTGCCCGGTCAGGCCGCGGTAGTAGGCATAGCCGAGTCGCTGGCACGCGCTCCACGAGTGGAGGCGGCAGCCGGTGCGGTAGTTGGTGACGGCGAGCTGCGGGTTCCGAACACCGCCGCGGCCGTGCTCGTACAAATAGCCCAGGCGCGAGCAGCCCAGGCCCGAGTCGTAGCGACACGCGCGCAGGTAATAGACGCGCGCACGGCGCAGGTTGGGTTTTTTGCGCAGACCCGCTTTGCCGTACTCGAGCGCGTAGGCGACCCAGTAGCACGCTTCGCCGTGCCGGCGCACGCAACCGACGAGGAACAGCCGATAGGCACGGGCGGTGTCGGGGCTCAGTTCGTAGCCGTTGCCCTTGAGCCCGCGCTGGTAGAACAAACCCAGCTGGGTGCACGCCGCGCCGTAGCCCTGGTCGCACGAGCGCTGGTACAGGCGTACGGCTTCGCGCATGTCCTTGGTCGTACCGTTGCCGAAGTAATGGCGTGCCGCCAGCGAGTAACAAGCCACCCGGTTGCCGTGGGTGCAGGCGGCCTTGTACCAGCGAACCGCCTTTTTGTGATCGGTGACGCCGCCCTTGCCGGTGCCGTAGAGGTACGCGATGACGTCGCAGTAGCGCTTGTCCAGCTGACAGGCGCGCTCGCCGTAACGCATGACCCGGCGCCGGTCGGCCGCCTTGACCTGGCCATCGGCCAGCGCGACACCCGCCGCGTGGCACGCCTGGGCGTTGTCGAACGAGTGGCAAGCGCGGTGAAACGTCTCCTGAGCGCGATCCGGGTCGCGCGGCGTGCCGTAGCCGCGCTTGTAGGCGTTGCCGAGCTCGAAGCAAGCATCTCCGCTGCTCGCGTCGCAACCGGCTTTGAATGCCTCGAACGCGCGCTTGTAGTCGCGCGGCACGCCGCGGCCGTTTTTGTACAGCACCCCGATCATGTGGCAGCTGGGTCCGTTCTTGGGGCAGTCGTCCTTGAGCAGGGCGGCCGCTTTTTTGAACAGCTCGCGGGCGCGTTTGGGGTTGGCCTTGGTGCCCAGGGCGTCGTCGTACTTGACCGCCAGCTCGTAGCAGCCCTTGCCCTGCTTGAGCTTGCACGCCGACTCGAGCAACGGGATCGACGCGGCGTGATCGATCTTGCCGAGCAAGCCGCGCGAATAGATCTGCGACGCTCCGATGCAACCGTTGGAGTCGCTCAGCTTGCATGCTTTGGTGTAGAACTCGAGGCTCTTTTTGTTGGACGCTTTGACGTGGCGGCCGTTGAGGTACAGAAAGCCGAGGGTGGCACACGCCTGGCCGAACTTGCGGGTGCAGGCGCGGCGCAACAGCCGCAGTCCCCGGGCCGGCCGCGCCCGGCGCTGCTTGGTGCCGTTGAGCAAGTCGAGGCCGCGGTAGTACAGGGTCGCCGGCGACCGCCGCGGCGTGACCTTCTTCTTGATGCAGCTACCCTGGTTGTTGTCCCACGCGAAGCCGGCCGGACACGGGCGGGGCAGGGCGTAGGCTCTGGTCGCGCCCAGCGTCGACATGATCAGGCCGGCTGCGGCCAGGCTGGCTGCTTTCATCGTTGGCTCCTCAGTTGGCGACGTCCTTGGCGCAGCGGAAGCCCACTTCCCGGTCTTTGAGGGTGGGCTTGCCGGCCATGCGCGCGTGCGGCGACGCGTAGAACTTGCTCTTCGGGGACACCGAATAGGAGCCGCCGCGCAGGATGCGCCGCGACGGGTCCGCCCCGTGTTTCGTCCGTGCCGCGCTGGCGGTCCACTCGCTCACATTACCCAACAGATCGCAGACGCCGGTCGGGCTGCAGTCTCCAGGGTAGGTGCCGACCTTCGCGGGCCCTTTTACCCCGGGCTGGCGCAGCCGGGCACCGTCGGGCCGCAACGGGTAGCGGGTAGCGGCGTACTCCCATTCGGCCTCGGTGGGCAGGCGCTTGCCCAGGGCGGCGCAGATGGCCGCCGCTTCGTCCCACGTCACCATGCGCACCGGCAGCTGACCGCGGTTCTGGTCGCCGCGCAACGGTGGCGCTTTGGCCTTCAGCAGGGCCGCTGCTGTTTTGAACGCGGCTACGGTGACTTCGGTCTTGTCGATGAAAAACGGCTTCAACGTGACGGTGTGCTTGGCCAGCGCCTGGGGCAGCCGCCGGTGGAGTTTCGAGTCGACGCCGACGTCGAAGCTGCCGCCGGCCATGCGGACCATATCGTCGGGAACGACGGCTGGTTGCGGCGCAGCATCGAGCTTCGGCGGCGCGGCGTCGGCGGGGCCGGATTGCACCCGCGCGTCGGTGGTGGTGGTCTGGGTGTGCTTGGTTTTGCCGTTGCCGCCGCGCATCAACAACAAGCCGCCGAAGGCGCCGGCGACGATGATCGCGGCCAGCACCAACCCGACGCTGCGGCCGCCACTGTCGCGCCGCGGGCCGGCGCTCACCGCAGACTCGGGGGTCACCGATAGATCCAGCGGCCGCGGGTTGGGACGCTCGGCGGAGGTTTTCAGCATGTTGGCCGAGTCGGCCACGGCGGTGCCGCTGAATGGGTCGGCCTTGTCGTCGGCTTTGGCCACTGCGCCGGCGTAGCGCGGTGTCGTCGCGTTGGTGATCGACGGGCCGAGTTTGTGGTACGCGTTCAGCCACTCCTCGCGGAAGTGTTCTGCATGGCGGTAGCGGTCCTTGGCGTCGTCCGCCATGGCCTTGTCGACCACACAAAGCAGCGGCGGCGGCAGATCGCCGCGTAGCTCACTCAGCGGCGTGAATTCGCGGCTGAGCACGCGGCTGAGCACGGCGGTCATCGAGTCGGCGGCGAAGGGAGTTTCGCCGGTGAGCATCTCGTACAGGATCACGCCCATGGCGTAGACGTCGGTCCAGGCGCCGAGCTCGCCGCGGCTGCCGGTGACTTGTTCGGGTGCCATGTAGGCCGGCGTGCCGAGCAACGCTCCTTCCTGGGTGATCACGCTGGAAGGGTCGCTGGTTTGGATCTGGGCCACGCCAAAGTCGAGCACCTTGACGACTTCGCCGTCCTCGGTGTCGGCGACGAAAATATTCTCGGGCTTGATGTCGCGGTGGATGATGCCCTTGCGATGGGCCGCGCCCAGGCCGCGCAGTGCGCCGTCCATGGCCAGGTTGATCCGTTGAATTGGCATCGGCTCGGCATCGCGGATCTCGACGCGCAGACTGTGGCCGAGAAGAAACTCCATGACCAAATACAGGGTGCCGTCTTCTTCGGCACCGAAGTCGTAGATGGTGACCAGGTGGCGCGTGCTCAGCGCGGCGATGGACGCCGCTTCGCGTTGAAACCGCGCGCGCGACGGCTCGTCGCCGGCGGCCAGCGGGTGTAGCATCTTGATGGCCACCGGCGCTCGCGTGTCCGGGTTGATTCCCTTGTAGACCGCGCCCATGCCGCCGATGCCCAGGACGCCCTCGATCTTGTACTTACCGACGAGCTCGCTGGCCAAAAGGGTGCTCTCGTGTTGGGGGCACACCTTCCAGTCGTCGGGGTACTCTTTGGCACACTCCGGACAGTAGGCCATTGGCACGATTGTACGCGGTCGCCACGAGGGCGGCAAAGCGCCCACACGTGGTTGCTTTTGTCGCGGCCAGAAACCAAAATAGCCAGGTCGATGGACAGGCGCGTACTCATTGTCGAGGACTCCTCGGTCATGCGCGAGTTGCTTACCCTCGCGATCAAGAAGTTTCCGCCCGTGCACATCGATCACGCGGAGGACGGGGTGGCGGCGTTGCGCCAGATCCGCTCGGTCGACGAGGCCTACGACCTCATCTTTCTCGATCTGAACATGCCCATCATGGGCGGTATGAAGCTGCTGGGCTACGTGCGCGATGAGGAGCTGCTCGGCAACACGTCCATCGCCGTGGTCACCACCGAAGAGTCCATGCAGACCGAAGAGCAGGCCCGGTCTCTGGGGGCGGCGTATTTTTTGCGCAAACCGGTCACACGCCGGACGGTGGAAGACGTTCTGGTCGGGGTGTTCGAGGCCCGCGATCGCCGGCTGGCCGAGGTCGCGCAGCGGCTGTCGGCCGAAATTGGGGGCAAAGCCCCCAACGATCCCGAAGGTGTTCGGCCGTTGACGGCCGAAATTGGGGGCAAAGCCGCCAACGATCCCGAAGGTGTTCGGCCGTTGTCGGCCGAAATCCTGACCAACAAGCAGCTGTGTATCGAGATCTTGCGCCTGCTGTTGCAGGTCGCGTGGGTGGATGACGAAATCGCCGACAACGAGCGCACGCACATCATGGCCGTCGCCGAGCGCGCCGAGCTCGACGAGGGCCAGTTGCAGGAGCTGTCGACCGCCCTCACCGGGCAGTCGCAGTTGCCGGCACCGGACCTGGGCTATCTGCGCCAGCACCAGATCGAAGCGTTGCGCGCGGCCGCCGAGTTCGTGGCGCTCGACCGCGCCGTGTCGGTGGAAGAGAACAAAACCCTGACGCAGATCAGAGATTTGCTCAGCGGTCTCGGCTGAGCCGCCTGCCATTGGTCCGCCCGCGGTGTATGATCACCGGCAGGGAGGCCCGATGACCAAGCGCATCTACACGATTCCTGTAGAGCAGACCCAGTGGAAGACCCCGGCCAGCGGCGAGCTAGTGTTCAATTGGGAGTACGACGAGGGGCGCGACAAGCTGCTGTCGTTGTACGAAAAAGGCAAGAATCTGCAGTGGAACGCCACCAATCGCATCGATTGGTCGCTCGACGTGGACAAGTCCAATCCGCTCGCGGCCCCGGACATGTTCAACCCGCTGTTCAACACGCCGATCTGGGACAAGCTCGACGAAACGATGCGGGACGAGACCCGGCTGCACACGGTGGCCTGGCAGTTTTCGCAGTTTCTCCACGGCGAGCAGGGCGCGCTGATCTGCTCGGCCAAGATCGTCGAGACCGTGCCCGACATGGACACCAAGTTCTACGCCGCGACCCAGGTGATGGACGAGGCGCGCCACGTGGAGGTGTACTCGCGCTATCTGCACGAGAAGCTCGAGCTGGCCTACCCGATCAATCCACACCTCAAGACGCTGCTCGACCAGACCCTGGCGGACAAGCGCTGGGATTTTACCTATCTGGGCATGCAGATCTTGATCGAGGGATTGGCGCTGGCCGCGTTCGGCACCATTCGCGACCTGGCCACCGACCCGCTGTCGGTGGCGCTCAACGCGTACGTGATGCAGGACGAAGCCCGCCACGTGGCGTTCGGCCGGTTTGCCTTGCGCGACTTCATTCCGCACCTGACCGAAAAGGAAAGAGACGAGCGTGAAGAGTTCTGCGTCGAGGCCTGCTATTTGATGCGCGATCGCTTCCTGGCCGAAGAGGTGTGGCACAACCTGGGCCTGGGCGCCGAGGCGGCCAACGCCGTAGCCGAGTCGATCGTGATGAAAGAGTTCCAAAAGATGCTGTTTTCGCGCATCGTTCCGGCGCTCAAGGAAATCGGCCTGTGGGGCTCACGGGTGCGCAAGGCGTTCGAGGATATGGGCGTCATGCACTTTTCCAACCTCGATCTAGAGGCCCTGTCCGACACGGACGAGCAGAAAGCCAAAGAGCTCGATGCGGCGCGCAAGGCCGCGGACGAACGCATTTCGTCCACGATTGAAGCAGCGAAAGCGTAACCCCCGGGTCGTGGGCGGCGTCATACGAGTCCATGACGACCGCAATTCTCGGGATGGTGTTCGCGTTGCTGGGCTTCGCGGCCATGTTCTTGATGTTCCACCTGTGGGGCTACCCGTTCGACAAGGAGACCCGAACGAGCGCGGCGCCGCGATGGGCCATGTACACCCATCGCGGTCTCGGCTACGCCTACGCCCTGTGCTACGTGATTTTGATGTGGCACATGCTGCCTCGGCTGTGGAACTACCAGGTCGAGTTCCCGCCGCGGACAGTCGCGCACATCGTCCTGGGCTTTTCCATCGGCTTCATCCTGGTCATCAAGATCTCGATCATCCGGTTCTTCCGCCACTTCGAGGAGTGGATGCCGTATCTGGGGACCGCGCTGGTGTTGTGTACGGTGCTTCTGCTGGGCCTATCGCTGCCGTTCGCGGTGCAAGAGGCGCGGCTGGCTTCGCGGGCGACCAACGCCGAGAATCGCGCCCGCGTAGCGCGGGTGTTGCCGACGGCCGGGTTGCCCAAACAGGCCGACCTCGAGCAGCTCGCCACGAAGCGCTCGCTGATGAAAGGCCGCCACGTGCTGCTGCGCAAGTGCGTGGCGTGCCACGATCTGCGCACGGTGATCGCCAAGCCGCGCACCCCCAAGGGGTGGTATCGCACGGTCACGCGCATGGCGAAAAAGCCCACCCTGTTCGACCGCATCGATGAGCAGGAGCAATGGCGGGTCACCGCGTACCTGGTGGCGATCACCGACGCGATCCAGGACTCGGTCAACGACAAGCGCGAGGCGGATGACAAACGCCAGCGGAAGGTGAAACAGATGCTCGCCGTGGCCAACGAGCCGGCCTCGGCGTCCGCGACCAAGTACGACGTCGCCAAGGTCAAGAAGCTCTACGAAGAGGAGTGCACCCTGTGCCACGAGCTGGACAAGCCAAAAGTGAAGGCAGGGCTGGCCAAGCTGTCCTCGGCCCAGGACGTGGACAAGCTGATCGAGCGGATGATCAACAACGACCTGGAGCTGGACCCGGATCCACTCGAGAAGATCCGCTGGTACCTCAACGTCAAGTTCGTGGGCAGCAAGGCCCGGTAGCGTCTTACTGGTTGAGCTTCAGCGCGCCGAGTTGGTGGGCCAGCTCGGCGGCGTCGGCGAACACCCACTGGCGGGCGATCTTGCCCTTGTCGATGCGCAGCACCATGGCGACGTCGAGGCCGATGCGTTTGCCGGTCTTGTTCAGGCCGAGCCGCTGGTAGCGGCCGGTGTGGCTGCCGGTGAGCCGAAACCGCGCGGTCACGTAGTTGCCTGCGGCCCACGCTTTGAGCTCGCTGAGGTTGGCGTCGGCGAACGCTTTGCGAAACCGTCCGAGCGCAGCGCGGATGGCATTGTGGCCCTTGATGTCTTCGCTGGACAGCAGCGGGTCGACCACGACCGCGTCTTTGGCGTACAGCGCGGCCGCTGCCTTTACGTCCTTGGCGTTGAAGTAGTCTTTGAGCTTGGTCGCGACGGCCATGTTCTCGCGCTCGGCATCGTCGCCTTTGGCGACGACCGCGATGCGGTCCGGTGAGGGCTTGCCGTCGTATTTGCGGTAACGGCCCTTGTAGACGCCGAGCTGACCGAGAAAGTCCAGGTTGTCGGCATAGCCCAGGACCCGATCAATGCGCCCGTCGGCGAAGTCCAGATGCTCGTAGACCGTGAAGCTGACCTTCTTGTTGGTGGGGTTGATGCCCATCATCGGTTTGCTGTTCGTGCCCCGAGCGCGGTACACGAGCGCGGCGCGCTGGCCGTTGACCAGCAGCAGCAGCTGGTCGATTTTCATGCCCGGGAACGCGGCGAGAAAATCCCGGTAGTAACCGGCGATCTTGCCGCCGCCGGTGACGGTCTTGCCCGAGCCTTCGACCACGTAGGCGGCGCCCGGCGTATAAAAGCCGGCGAGCTTGCCCGGATCCAGCGGCGACATGACGCCGGATAGCCCATCCATCAGTGCGACGATCTGGGCGCCGCTGAGCTTGGCCGGTGGTGTTGGGGCGATTTTGACCGCCGCATCGACGGCCGCGGTGGTGGTCGGGGGCGGTTGCCGGTTCTTCTTTTTCTTGCCGCCGTCGTCTTTGTTTCCGCACGCGACCACGGCCGCAGACAGGGCAAGCACGCTGAACACACAAATCAGCTGGGAACACCGCATGGGCAGAGAGTGTTTGATGAACGCGGTCGAGTCAAGCCGGGCGCCGCCTGCTCCTCTTGGGCCGCCGCGATATTTGCACTAGCTGGTCCTCGGCGAGCTTTGCGCCGGGATCCGCGGCGTCCAGATCTTCGACGACGAGCTCGAACAGGCCGTTGTCGAACGGTTGGCCGGCGGCCGCGTCGGTGGGCACCAGCCGCTCGCGCTTGCCCTGTTTTGCCAGGGTACGGGCGCGGTAGTGGCAGTACGGATTGTTGCCCGGGCGACCGAGGATGGAGTGGGCGGTGAAGCTGCAGCCGCCGAGGCAGACGTCGGCGAAGTCGCAGCTGCGGCAAAAGCCCCACAAATCGTCGTGGCTGCGCGCCCGCGTAAAACCCAGCTGGGGCGACTGGCGCCACAGGCTGTCCAGGTCCCGGTGGCGAATGTTGCCGCCCACGTAATGAGCAGTCTGCAGCGACGGGCAGCCTTTGATCGCGCCGTCGGACTCGATGCCCATCACGTAACGGCCGGCCTGGCAACCGGCCCAATGGTCGCGACCCCCCTCGTGGAACGAAAGGTCAGCTCCCACACCACGTAGGCGGGGAAGTAATCGTCCGAGACGACGTTGAGGCGCCGGTGGGGCAACGCTACGGAGAGGTTGCTTTGGCGGGCGAGTCGCTGGCCGGAGGGGTGGCTTTGGCCGGAGGGGGGCTCGGCAGTGGCGTTGCCCTGGCCGGCGGCGGTGCGGGACCGTCGGTGCCGTCGCAGTTTTGGTCGACGCCGGCGACGCTGTTGTCCGGCGCGCCTGGGTGAATGTCACGCCGATTGTCGTTGCAATCTTCCGGCTGGCACGCGCCGTCGTGATCCATGTCGGTGTTCGGCTGGCACTGACCGGGCGGCTGTGGCCGCGCGTAGCGGCCGCGCATGGCGCCGGCTCCGTAGCAGGCCATCAAGGTGACCGCGACCGCACCGCTTCCGGCCATGCCGAATAACGCGCGGGAAAATCGCGCAAAGTGCGAACGGCGTGTCGACGTGGTGGCGGTGGTGTCGCAGTGGGGGCAGGTGGTGGCCGAGGGCGGCAAAAAGCCGTCGCAGGCGTGACAGGTGGAAAGCGCAGGCATAGGCAGGTCCTTCCTGGCGCTCATCGGACGGGTAACGCTGTCCCCGCCCGTGTGCTTACAGCGTATCACCGAGCCCGGGGTGGTCGCAGCCGCTTGGAGCGCCGGTAGCGCCGGTAGTTGCGCGCGATGATGCGGATTTGCCAGGGAGCAAACCGCGCCGCGGCGACGTGGCGCGGCGACGACATCAGGGTTTGCTTTTTGCGGGTGTGTCGTCAGCCGTTTGTCGATCCACGCGGTGTCCACGATCGGCTTGCCGTCTTCGAGGCCGATGTGCACCGACACCTCCACGGGTGCTGCCCCGGCGAGCAGTGGGGCCAGGCAGGTGATCAGGCTCAGATGTCGTACACCAACGCGCATGGACGCTCGGATTGCGCTAGTCTAAGGCAAGGATGTCTGAGGAAACGCTCGGACGCTACCGATTGCTGCAAACGCTCGGCGCCGGCGGGATGGGCCAGGTCCACCTGGCCGTCGCGACCGGTCCGTCGGGGTTCGAAAAGCTGGTGGCGCTCAAAGTGCTCGGTGCCAACGCCGACGCGGCGCGGGCGCGGAGCCTGATCCGCGAGGCGCTGATCGGCGTGCGTTTCGATCACTCGAACGTGGTGCAGATCCTGGATTTCGGCGAAGACAACGACAAACAGTTCATCGCCATGGAATACGTGCGTGGCTTCACCCTGAGCCACGTGATCGAGCACGGCCGCCGGGTCGACGAACCGATGCCGTTGCAGCCAACCATCTACGTAGTGCGGCGGATCGCGGCCGCCCTGCGATACATCCACGAGCTGCGCGGGCGCGGTGGCGACGACGTCGTGTTGATCCACGGCGACGTGAGCCCGTCCAACATTCTTTTGGGCATAGACGGCCGGGTCAAGCTCACCGACTTTGGGATCGCCGCCCTCAACACCGAGCTCGAATGCGCCGAGCGCATTGCTGGCAAGCCGGCCTACCTGCCGCCGGAAGCATTTTCCGGCGCCCCGCACACCCAGCAGTGGGATGTGTACGCCCTGGCCGCGGTGCTGTACCACGCGGTCACCGGCCAGTCCGCCCACGAAGGCTCGAACGCCAATGCGGTGCGCCAGTCCATGGCGGCCGGGATCACGCCGGTGCACGAGCTGCGCGCGGACTGTCCGGCGGAGCTGGCCGCGGTGGTGGAGCGGGGCGTGGCCAGCGACCCGATGGAGCGCTACGCGACAGCCGCAGAGTTTCGCGACGCCCTCGAAGCAGCGTTCCCGCGCCAGATCGATGATGCCGACGTCCATCAACAGTTCATCGCGCAGATCTTTGCTGACGAGCGCTTCGTCAAGGAACACGGCGAGCTGCCGAGCACCGAGGGGGTGGCGAGCACGGCCGATTTGACCCCGTACGTCACCGACTCCGAAGAGCTCACCCGCGCGGTGCGACGGTTGCCGGCACTGCGTTTTGGTTTGAGCCCGGCCATGGGGCCCGAGCTGGCGCGCAGCTACGGGCAACACATCGCGGGCATCTTCACCGCGCGCCTTGGCCGCGACGTGCGCGCCATCGTGTTTGCGGACTACGCCGGGCTGGTGGCTTGTCTGGTTAGCGGCGAGGTTGATATGGCGTGGATGCCGCCGGTGCCGTTCGTGTCGGCAGCGGATCGCGGTGCCGGCGTGCTGGTCATGGCCGAGCGCTTTGGCCGCAAGACGTTCGACTCGGCGATCATCATCGCCGCCGACTCGGATATCCACACCCTGGACGATGTGCGCGGCGAGTCGGTGGCCTGGGTGGATCGCTCGTCCGCCTCCGGTTACTTGTTTCCCGGCGCGCAGCTGCGCCGGGCGCTGGCTGCGCCGTTGGCCGAGGCGTTGGGACGACAGCACTTCCACGGCTCGCACCGGGCGGTGTGCGAAGCCGTGGCCAACGGCTGGGCCACCGTGGGCGCGACGTTTGCCACCCGCGAGCCCGGAGGCAAAGTGATCGCCTCGGGGTGGCACGATCTGCTCGGCGAGCGCGTCGACGAAATTCGCGCCATCGCGTTTGCGGGTCCCATCCCCGCGGACAACATCGCGCATCGCCCCCACTTGTCCGTCAAGCTGATCGACAGTCTCACCGAGATGATGACCGAGCTGGCCCGGAGCAAGCGCGGCCGCACCATGCTCGACGATGTGTTCAACGCCCACCGCTTCGTCCCGGGCGACCTCGAGCTGTACGACAGCGTCCGCGAAGCCCTGTCCGTCGAGCTGTAGCTGCCGCTAGGTCCAGTCTCGCTCCAGGCGCAACGTTCGCGCGTTTTCCGGAACCTTCTGCAGAAACGACTCGCGCCATGCCGGGTTGGCAATGCGTGCTGCACGTTCGCGCAGCCGGCTCGCCGCCGCGGCAATCGCGGCCTTCGCGGCCTGGGTGTCGCCCGTGGCGTGCACAGCCTCCGCATACGCCAGGCGGATCTGCGACTCGCCCTCGTCGATGGCGCCCAGCTCTTCGAGCAGCGCTAGCCCAGCGGTCGCTGCGTCCAACGCGTCGGCATCGCGGCCCTGGGCGACCAGCGTCGCCGCCAACACGCCGAGGGTCTGGGCGCGGTTGAGCGGCATCACCGTCGGCTTCTCGGCCAGGTCGAGGGCCAGCCGCGCGTGCTGTTCGGCTGCTTCGTAATCGCCGGCGCTCATGAAGATCTTGGCCAGGTAGGTGCGCGACGCGCCCTCGAGCCGGCGGTTGCCCGAGGCGCGAAACGCATCGATGGCCGCCAGCTCCAGACGCATGCCCTCGTCGCTGTTGCCCAGCCGGCTGATGGTGAGGCCCAGGTTGTGGCGCGCCGTCGCCAGCACGTTTTGTAGGCCCAGCCCGCGGGCGCGCTCGGCGACCTTGCGCAGCGTCGCTTCTGAGTCGGCGTAGAGCCCAAGCATCATCCGGCTGTAGCCGGCGCGCTCTCGTTCGGTGCAGGCGTTGCGCAGATCGCCGGCGCGGGCGAAGCACTCTGCGGCGCGGCTGGCGTGCTCCATGCCGGCGGCGGTGTCGCCGTCGAACCGCGCGCGCATCGCTTTGGCGCTGTACACGCGCGCGGCAATGGCTGGATGGCGGTCGTCGAGGTCACCGGCCCGTGCCTTTATCAGCGCCAGGATGCGGTCGGCGGCGTCGATGTCGCCGCCGACCATGAGCTGGTCGGTGAGTCGAGTCGCGGCCCAGATGCGCGCATCGAGCGCCGCGGCGCCCTCGAGCGCGCCGAGCAGGCTGCCCAGATCGCGCAGTTGGTCCACATCTCCCTGAATGCCGCTGGCCACGGCGATCTCGCCCACCGCGGCGTACCAGCTGCCGGCGTCGCGCGGCAAGAACCGCATCGCCTCCAGTCCGCACTCGGCCGCGTCGCGAAACTCGCCTTGCCAGTTGAGCGCTTCGGCCTGGAGCAGCCGCAGCGCGCCCAGCTCCGCGCCCGAGGCGCCACAGCCCACACCGCGCTCGGCGCGGGCAAACGCGGCGGCAAAGTCGTTGCTCAGCAATGCCTGCTCGGCGGCGATGCGATAGAAGCCGGCGGCATGCTGGCTCTGACCGCCGCGCTCGAAATGCTCGGCCAGCAGCACGGCTTCGGTTTCCCCGGCACGATCGAGCCAGGCGCCGGCCAGGGCGTGGCCGGTCTGCACATCTGATTCGGTGAGCATGGCGTACGCGGCATCGCGGATGATGTCGTGGCGGAAGCCGTATTCGACCTCGCCGGGAAATTTGCTGCGCTGGCTGCGCTTGATCACCTCGCGCTGCTCGAGCAGCGCGAGCGCGCGGTCGAGCTCGGCCGCGGGCCAGTCGTCGCCCAACATCGCGTCGAGGCTACCGCGCCAAAACGCGCGACCGTAGACGCTGGCGGCGCGCAACACCCGTCGCGTGTTGGCGTCCAAACGCTCCAGGCGGGCCTGCACCATGGCGAGCACCGTCTCGGGGAGCTGCAGGGTTTCGCCTTCGGCGGCCGCGCGCAAAAGCTCCTCGAGGTAAAATGCGTTTCCCGCGGCGCGCTCGATGATGTCGGCGATGGTGTCCTCGCTGGTGTCTTCGCCGAGCACCTCGCGCGCCAGCTTGAGGCTGGCCTTTTTGCTCAGGCCACCCAGGTGGATGTGATGGACGCCGCGGTCGGCCCACAGGTCCAAAAACACCTCGTCGATCTCCGGCCGCGCCATCGCCACGACCATCAGGGGAGCATCCTGGAGCGTCTGCAGGGACGTATCGACGAGGTCGACCGTGGGCAGGTCTCCCCAGTGCATGTCGTCGAGGACCAGGATGGTGGGCGAGCGGGCACACTCGGCCTCGAGCCAGCTCACCCAGGCGCGGCGCAGTTGGTCGCGCATCAACAACGCGTCGTGGCGCGCGGCGCGCAGCTGGACGTTGTCGTGGTCGGAAAACGCGACGCCGACCATTTCGCCGATGAACGCCGCCACGCGCTCGGCGTTGCGGACGCCACTGCGCTCGATGCGCCGGCGCAACTTGTCGCGCTGCACGGCCAATGGCTCGCCGTAGAGCACGCCGCACGCCCGGCGAATTGCCACCGCCAGGCTGCCGAACGGAGTGCCGGCGCTCAGCGGGTCGGCGACGCCCAGGGCCAGTTGAAAGCGCGCCCCGGATTGCTCCAGCCGGCGCAGCAGCTCGTGCAAAAGCCGCGTCTTGCCGAAACCGACCGGCGCGGTCACGCGCACAATGCACGCCTCGCTCTCGTCGACGCACACGCGAAACAGGGCCAGCAGCGTGCTCAGCTCCGCCTCGCGACCGACACACGAGGTGGGCTTGGCCAGCAGCGTGCGCACGCCGGCGCCGTGGGGCCGCTCGCAGTACAGCTGCGGGCCGGTCACATCAGTCGTGACTTCGAATCGGCTGTCGAGCAGACCGGCGGTGACGTCGTCCAGCCGGATGGCGCCGGCCTGGGGCTCATCTGCAGGCTCTTGGCGCGGGATCGGTGCCTCGCGGTACGCCGCAAACGTGCCGTCGCCCCCCGGGGTCAACGCCCGGGTCTCCTGGGTGAGGCTGGCCGCGTCGGCCTGGCGCAACAGGCGCGTGGCGCGGTCGATCAGCGAGCCCACCGACGCGCGATTGGCGCCGAGCAGCTCGCGGCCGGTGGCGAGGGCGAACGACGCGTCCGGCGCCAGCGCCCGCAGCGCCAGGGCACAGCGCGCCGCGCGACCGGCCAGGTCCGTGGCGGCGTCGGTACCGGTCACCGCGACGACGAACGCGTCGTCACTGAGCATCTCGACATGTGCGCCGTGATCCTCCACCAGCGCGGCGAGGCGCTGGCCGCTTTTGTGCGCGTCGATACCCTTGGCCATGACCATCGAGTGCAGGCTGCGCTCGTTCTGAGTCAGCGCCCGGGCGATCGGTCTGGTGTCGTCGTCCCGTTGTTCGATCGGCCCGAGCTCATCGATCGCGGCCACCACCGCCGCGCCGTCTGCGGGCCGCTGCAGCGGGTCTTTGGCCAGCATGCGCATGACCAGTCGGTCGATGGCCACCGGGATATTCGGCTCCAGCTTGCGCGGCCCGGGCGGCTCTTCGAGCAGGATCTTGGCCACCAGCGCGATCGGATCCGAGCCGAAGAACGGCCGCCGCTGGGTCAAGCACTGAAACAGCACACATCCCAACGCGAACACATCGGTGCGCGGGTCCAGCTCGGCTTCGCCGCGCGCCTGTTCCGGGGACATGTACGCGGGCGTCCCCATCGCGTGGTGCGCCAGGCGGATGTCGGTCTCGGCGCGACCCAGGCGCGCCGCTCCGAAGTCGACGATCTTGACGTCGTCGACCCGGCCGCGCGGCAGAAACAGGTTCCCGGGCTTGATGTCCTGGTGGATGATGCCGTGGGCGTGCGCGTAGGCCAGCGAGGCGGCGACCCGGCGGGTGAGGGCGATGCACTCGGCCACCGACAGTCGGGTGCGGCGCAGTCGACGGGCCAGATCTTCGCCCTCGAGCCATTCCATCGCCAGGTACTGCACGCCGCCGTCGGTGCGGCCGTGCGCGATGTACTTGACGATGCCGTCGTGGCGCAGCTGCGACAGCACCTCGGCTTCGCGGGTGAACCGGGCGACGAGCTGTTCGTCGTCGTGGCGCAGGACCTTGACGGCGGCGCGCTGTCCCGTGTCGCGGTCCATTGCACGGTAGACCATGCTGATGCCGCCTTTGCCGGCCGTGCGTCGCACCTCGAACCGGCCGTCGACGATGTCCCCCCGCTGCATTTACAACAAGCGTAAGGCGACCAGCTCCGCGCGCAAAGCCTCGGCTCCGGCAAACTGGATCGCACGCAGGCCGAGGCGCCGGCCCGTCGCCACGTTGGCCGCCGAGTCGTCGATGAAAACAGCCGCTTGCGGCGTTACACCGAACCGCTCGAACAGGATTTCGTAGAGTTTTACATGCGGCTTGCGCGTGCCTTCCTCACCGGACACCACGATGCCTTCGAACAATCGGAGGAAATCGAAGCGCGCGCGGGCAATGGGGAACTTCTCCGCCGACCAATTGGTGAGGGCGAGCAGGCGCACCCCGGTCGGCACTAGCTCGCGCAGGATGTTGGCGCTGCCGGTCACGGCGCCGCTGACCATCTCCCCCCAGCGCTCGTCGTAGGCGGCGATCAGCCCGGCGTGCTGCGGGAAGCGCGCGCTGAGCTCGGCCACCGCCTCGGCCCACGGCCGGCCCGCGTCCTGCTTTTCGTTCCAGGCCTGTGTGCACACCGTGGTCAAGAACGCCTCGACCTCCGCGTCACTGCCGAGCAGGCTGCGATACAGATAGCGCGGGTTCCAGTCCACCAGCACCCCGCCGAGATCGAAGATGACCGTGTCGATGGACACGGGCCGAGTGTATTACGGCAACAGCAACACGTCGAAGCGCTTGTGGCCGGGCAGGGCGGCGCGCACATCGTCGAGGTGGCCGTTGTCCAGGGCTACGCAGCCCAGGGTCCAGTCGGACGAGCCGCCGCCGCCGTGAATCAACACCTCGCCGCCCAGAGCGGTGTGCTGCGGCGGCTTGCGACCGCGGTGCAACGCGTGCAGGATACGGCGATAGGTGCGCCGGGTGATGCGCCGGTCGCTCAGACCGCGCCTGGCGTCGACGGCGTTGGGGTAGTGAATCGCGATCGCGTGATAGAACCGCGACGACGGCTTGTCCGAGGTGCGGTACCAGCCCTCGGGGGTCTTCATGTCGCCCTCGCGCAGCTTGGCGCCGGTGGGCCCGTTCGCACCGAGACCGATGTGCCAGCAGCTGCGTCCGGCGGCGGTCTTTTTCGCTTTGCCGTGGGAGAACAGCATCAGCCGCCGCTTGCCCTTGAGCACGACCACCAGGGTGGCGGCGCGCAGGCGGCGGTCGTGGCGGCTGTACAGCGGGGATGCGGGCAGCTTGTCCACGCTGGCAACACAGCCGTCGGCGGTGTGGTCAGCCCTGGTCGTCGTCTTGGGGATCAACGTGGTGGTCGATGTTCCACCGATCGACACTGGGGCCACCACCGGATTCGACACGGCGGCGGCGCTCATGGGCAGCGGCCTGGTTGCCGCCATACTGGCGGCCAGACCGGCGACGACAATAGACAGGCTGATTTGCTCCATAGGTACGGGTCTCCCGCTTGTTTCAACGGAGCGGCCGCGCCATCGATCTATGTGGTCGCTATATGGGTAGCTAAATAACCGTTATCACCAATCACAAAACTGGCCCACCGGAGAACGGCCTGGCTACGATCGCGCAATGAAGTCCCCCGAACGACGCACCAATCGCAGCCCGGATCCGATGCGCGCCATGGCGCTTCAGCTCGACGCCTGCCGCCAGCGCGCTCGCGCCGAGGCCATGTTCATCGGCGATCAGGACGGCCTGTGCCTGGCCTGGTCCGGCGACGACAGCGCCTGCGAAGAGGTCGTCGCCACCGTGGCGCCGCTCACGCGCCGTATGGAGAACTACGAGGGTCGCATTGCCGCCGAGGGCCGGTCGTTCAACGTCCGCGTCCGCCGGTTCGAAGTTGGCGGAAGTATGCTGTTTGTCGGCGCTGTAGGTGGGGGTGGGGAGCTTCGCGCGACGCAGCTTCACCACTCCATCGGCGGTGTCGCGCGGATCCTGCAAACGTAAGCTCCAACGCTTTCACCGGCGGTAGAGTTCGCGCATACTGGCGTGCGTGCGCGCTGTAACGACGTTGTTTGTCGTAGCACTGGTCGTTTTCCACGCGCCTTTGGTCCGTGGCGATGATTCCAAGGCTGCCAAAGAGGGCATCACGATGCCGCTCAAGGGCAGCACTCGTGGCAAGAACAAGCTGTGCTGCGGCTACCCATTGTCCAAAGAGCGCGGCTTTCGCATGACGTTCTACTGGATGGCGGTCGATCATCCGAAGCTGCCGGCCGAGCCCAAGCGCGATGTGTACAGCCGCAGCGGTTCGTTGCTCGGCAACTTCGACGAGTCGTTCATCAAGGAGCTGCGCATGGAAGGCTCCGGCTGGTTGTCCGACGGTACCGTCGTCAACTACGCCGGCCGCTGTCGCTACGGCATCGGCGTGTGCTTCGATGTTCTCGATCGGCGGCGCTTTCCCTACGGCCGCGGCGCGCTGGGCCGGCCGCTGGTGCCGTACAAGTCGGTGGCCGTGGATCGCAAGCTCGTGGCCATCGGCGACACCCTGTACATCCCCGAGCTGGACGGCGTGCAGTTGCCCGACGGCAGCTTTCACGACGGCTGCGTGCGCGCCGACGATGTCGGCGGCATGATCCGGCGGCGCCGGATGGACCTGTTCGTGGTCAAGGAGGACAACTTCCACCAGGTGCAATCGCAGATGTGGTTCGACTGGTGGTTCACGCCGCACATCGAAGAGCCGCGCTGCGCATACCTGCGCGACAAATAGCCGGCGCGGCTAGCCCGGATAATTCACGAGGGACGTCCGCCCTCGCCAAGTCCTTGGCCCCACAGCCGATATCGCCGCTCTTGCAAATACACCCGGTATTCACTGCGATCGCCGATTCGACTGTGAAACCAA
>Ga0114931_10003971_pt1 | contig 18576 bp, 16 predicted proteins | sample 2SBtaG_FD_89579 | JGI IMG/M metagenome (GOLD analysis project Ga0114931, IMG submission 89579) | Deep subsurface microbial communities from Kolumbo volcano to uncover new lineages of life (NeLLi) - 2SBTROV14_V59a metaG | ecosystem: Environmental > Aquatic > Marine > Volcanic | place: Kolumbo...
CACGCTCCTGCGTGGGAATGCATATCTGCGTGATGAACATTTTATTACCAGCAGTTTTGAAGAAGTTACCCGCTGACTTTATAACATCTCGGAATGTAAGGGTTTCAGGGACACCCTGCTGCACGCACTTAAGGCCCCCTATAATGCCCTTGTATATCTCGAGGACATAACGCCAGCCTGCTGGCGAATTAAACTTGACTTTGTAACACCCTCAAACTGTAAGCGATTCAGGGACGCCGCCATGTGCACGTTGACCGGGCGCAATCATACCCCTGTATATTGCGGTCGGTCAACGTGTGCAGGGTGGTGTTCATGGATCGCTTACAAACGCACTCCCGCAACTCAGGAGTCGATACAACCGCCTCAGGTAAAGCCGGAACCAGCGGTGCAGGCATAGCAATGATCAGCAGCGGCTATTGCTTCACCATCCCCCGGCAAACTTGTCACCTCGCTGATGTGAGTTTTCGTGCCCCCCAAGGGAATTCCGGCGGCCTGATTAAAATCACAGTCATAAAGATAACCGTCCCACGCCACAGAGATAAGGCTACGACACATAACACCAGCTAAGGCGGCAGGATTAAAATTTTGGGCCAGCCTGGTCATATAACCTTGATAATTTCCTGTCCGACGCAACCATTTTTCAAAACGCCCCAAGGGGACATTAGCAAAAGAATACAAATTATTGAAGATAATACCCCATTTACTACGCAATAACTCATGAAATCGTGCCTCCTGATCCTCCTGTCCTGTGGGCATAAAGGCCCCGGCAGGGTTTGAAACCAAATCGAGTTCAAGCCCGGAGTCGGCTTGGCCGTATCCCAGTCCATTCAAATATCGTAAGATCTCAAGGGATTCAGAGAATACGCCTTTACCGCGCTGGGACTCGGCCTGTGCCTCGTTCAAGGACGGAAATGAAGCAACGATGACCACCTTTTCACGGCAACAAAGCTCGGCCAGCTTCTCACGCAACAAGCCGGACATCGCCACCAGATTAGAGCGTAACAATAGACGCGGCGTAAGCTTCGTCAAACCATCCAAGAGATCAAAGATATGCGGATTCATCTCCGGAGCTCCGCCAGTTACATCAATAACCTTGAAGGGAAAACGTTTCGCAAATTCCAGGACCTGCTCCACCGTATCTGCTGACATTATCTCCCTTCTGGCCGGCCCCGCCTCCAAATGACAATGTCGACATGTCAAGTTACAAAGTAAACCAGTATTTATTTGCAACGTCGCCGGCCTGGTGCGCTTCAGGGTCAGGGAATTTTGTTCCAGGGTCTGGACAAATGAGCCAATGGCATTATTCTTCATCAAGAACTTCCTACAATGAGATTTTATCTGCAATATCCCGCATTTGAACCCCATGGATCAGAGAAGCCCCGCCCCTGATTGCCGTAGCCACATGAATAGCCTCTGTCATCTCGGCCTTATTAGAACCCTTTTCCAGACACGACTGAGTATAGGCATCTATACAATAGGGACATTGAATGGCATGCGCCACAGCTAAAGCAATAAGTGATTTTTCTCGTTCACTTATTGCTCCAGAAGCAAATACCGCCCCATAATAGTCAAAAAATTTTTTAGCCAGTTCGGGGGCCTCTTCACCTATCTCAGCAAATTTAGGCAAATCTGATCTTTTGTAATAAGCTTCCATAATATCTCTCAAATTAAAAAATATTGAACATAAACGCCCGGCGGGCGAACTGACTTTTTTAGCCACAGGTAAGCGAGCTTGCGAGACTCCGGACACATTCAATTCATTCGCCGCCCAAGGTATAGTTATAGGACTTTAGCAATTATTGCAACCGGAGCTTAAGCGAAATTAAGTTTTTTGGTACCCCCACAAACAATCTTTCAGGCAGAGGCCGCCTGATTACGTCCGCCTTTTTTAGACTGATACAGGGCATTATCGGCGTTATACAGCAATAAACTACTCGTCTCGCCATGCTCCGGATACGCTGCCACCCCTAATGAGAGCGTAATATCAGGCAAGTTCATATCCCTATATTTAACTCGTATATTTTCCGGGGCCTCGCGGCAAATATCCTCGGCCCTTTTCATACCATCCTCAAGGCTGGCTCCTGGCATAATAATTACAAACTCCTCCCCGCCATACCGGCACACCACATCTTCACCACGAGAGCGTTCCCCCAGGAACCGCCCGACCTCAACCAGGACTAAATCTCCAGCCATGTGGCCGTAATTGTCATTGACCCCCTTGAAATAATCGAGATCAAGCATAATTATGGCTAAAGAGGTTTTGTGCCGCAAGGCCCGACTTATTTCACGGGTCAACGATTCCTCCATGTGTCGACGATTATACAGCCCGGTTAATTCATCCCGAATGGAAAGAGTTAGCAGGCTTTCCTGTTTTTTGTGTAATTCAGCAATCGTCTCCTCCCTACGGCTTTCCAGCCTTTGCCGTTCAAGGGTACTGGCAATAACCAGACCCAACATTTTAAGATGTGCCACCACATAGCCAAGGTCATCACATTCCTTGTTGATCCAGTCAAAGCCCACAAAGCCAATCAACTTCTCTTTGATCTTAAGAGCGAAAACAACAAAGGCCTTAATACCCGCCTGCTCAAATTCCCGCTTTTCATGTTCAGCATGGGCAGGAAAAGCCTCAATTCCACCAACCAGCAGGGTGCCGACCTCTCGAAGCTGTCCCAAAGTCCACTGGTATTCTGCGGATGGCAAATCAACCAGATCGGCGAGCCGTGATTTAACCCCATCTACGCAATACTCGTGGGTATTACTCATGCCCTTGCCATCCTCACTAAACTGAAACACATAACAACGTTCCGCCCCAATAAATTCACCGACCTTAGCCAATGCCTTATTTATACCAGGATCAATTTCTCCCGGTAACAGGTTAATAAACCCGGTGGTAATTTCAGTGACAATTTCCTCAAATTCCAGGCGGCGCTGGAGAATTTCCTCGGTTTTCCGACAATGAGCAACTTCACCAGCCAACTTATCAACGTAATGAAATTTGCCTTCTAAATCATTAATTCTCTTTTCCAGTTCGGCGATATGATCATTTTGCATAATTGGCTCCCCGTTTGAAGATGCCGTCATTAACAATTTTATAGTTCAATTAGTCAGTTATTTGTTATACTATTACCAAATAACCTCGAAGTCGTCAGTAATTATTAAGCCAGTAGTTTAAACCACCACTGATTCTGGCCTGTATTGCCCCTAGCGCTGCCTGTTACCCATAAATCGGCAGCACGAAAATACGGTCTCGGGATCGGGATCGAAAAATCGATAGCTAATAGCGATACCGATTGCGATTGCAATCGCTATACAGAACTATACCAATAGTGATGATCATATTACGAAGGCAGCCTTTTGCAACATAACACAAAAAAACGTCTGTTAGATCTGATGCATTACACGTGGGCCTTACTCTTTGTTTGGACCATAATTGTGGCAGGGTTGTTAGTAAAAGAACGTTTTGAAATACAACAGTCGACCAACGCAATCGCCTTAAATACGGCGAGAGCCCATCTGAACAAGGAAAAATCATTTCGTTTTTGGGCCTACAAATATGGTGGGGTCTATGTCCCCGTTGGGCCAGATCTACAACCTAATCCCTATTTGCACATCCCGGAAAAAGATATATACACCCCATCAGGCAGACACCTCACCCTGATGAACCCCGAATACATGCTGCGCCATCTGAACGACACTTTTTCAGATCTTTACGGTGTAGCAGGGCACCTAACCAGCCTTAACCCTCTACGACCGGAAAACGGTCCAGATGTTTGGGAAGCTCACGCCTTACAAACCTTCGAGAAAGGCAGCAAAGAAGCAATTGCAATTGTCCAGGACGACAAGACGCACAAAAAAATTTTAAGACTAATGCAACCTCTGTATGTTGAGCCACTATGTCTCAGATGTCATGGCCACCAGGGCTATAAAGTTGGTGATGTTAGAGGTGGAATTGGTATATCACTACCACTAGAACCTTTTTTCGAGGATGCTAACCACCAATTATTACTACATACACTCACTCTGCTATTCCTCTGGGTCTTAGGCGCACTAGGAATAATTACCGGATCCCGACGCCTTAAAAAACAAACAAAAGAGCTATCCCAATCTTATCTTAATTTACAGCAAGAAGTTCAGGTGCGTACCAAAGCCGAGACGGCCTTGAAGCAAGAATCATCATTCACCTCGGCAATCCTGGATACTGCCGGGGCTCTCATTATGGTGATGGATACTGCTGGTCGGATAATACGTTTCAATCAAACCTGTGAAAAGCTGTCTGGCTACTCTTTTGCGGAGGTAGAAAACAAGCCTTTTAGCGAAATATTACCTGCCCAGGAAGGTGAGAAACTAAATCTTATCTTTGCAAATCTTGATAGTCAGGATTTCCCGGAAAAATTTGAAAATCACATTCTCACTAAAGATAACCAGCATATCGCCATTGACTGGTCAAATACAACTTTCATGTCAGGAGCCAACGGTAAAGTTGAATACATCATCAGTATTGGTATTGATATCACTGAAGAACGGCATCTCCAGGAGCAATTACTACATGCCGAAAAATTAAGTGCCGTTGGGCAGCTTTCCGCCTCCATTGCACATGAAATTAATAACCCGTTGTTTGGCATCCGCAACGTCTTGGTACGCCTGAAAGAAAAAGGTAAACTTAATAGCGACAATCTTGAGTTCACTCAATTAGCCTTACAAGAGTGTGATCGAATTAAAAGACTTATCAAAGACTTGCAGGATTTTAACCGCCCCACTTCCGGCATAATGACCCAGATTGATCTGCATAATACCATCGACAGTATGCTAATGCTGACCAAAAAGGAAATGGCCAACAAGCAAATTGCCGTACATAAAAAATACGCCAGCAACCTGCCGAATCTGCTTGCCATCGCTGATCAAATCAAGCAAGTGTTACTTAACCTGCTGGGCAACGCAATGGAGGCATGCTCCAGTGGCGGACAGATCACCATCTCCACCAATAAATCAGCGAATCACATCATAATTAAAATTGCCGATACTGGCAGCGGTATCAAACCAGATGACTTACCGCACATCTTTGAACCATTTTTTACTACCAAATCGGCGGTTAAGGGAACGGGGCTGGGGCTATCGGTTTCGTATGGCATCATCAAAAGACATAATGGCAAGATTTCAGTGAAAAACAACCCGGACCAGGGAGCGACATTCACCATCACCCTGCCCTTAAATGGAGAAACAACATGACGAGCAGTATTCTATTAGTTGACGACGAGGCCATTATTTTAAAAACCATGGCGGGCAAGCTTCAAGATGAGGGATTTGAAGTTTTTACTGCCAGCAATGGCGTAGAGGCTTTTAAAATATTTGAGGCGAACATAATCCATCTGGTAATTACAGACTTGATGATGGAAGGAATTGATGGCATAAGTGTCCTGAAAAAGATAAAAGCTAAATCACCCAAAACCGCAGTTATAATCCTTACCGGCTACGGCGAACTCAGCTCCGCCATTGATGCTTTACGACTCGGGGCAGATGACTACCTGCTTAAACCTTGCGACCTGAATGAGCTGCTTTTCCGGATAAACAATTGCCTGGAAAAACAGTCATTAAGCAATATGGTCAAGATGTATGAGGAAATTTTACCTATTTGCCTGGACTGCAAAAAAATCAGGGATGACAGTAACACCGAACCCGGTATGGGAGAGTGGATACCCATTGATCAATACTTGACCCAAAAGGCCGGCCAAAGAATGTCACATGGCTATTGCCCTGATTGTGGCAAGAGGTTTCTGGACTCTATTGATGAAAAGTATAAATAGCTCAGAGGAGAGGACAAGGAGGTTGGTGCGCCAGGCAGGACTCGAACCTGCTACCTACGGCTTAGAAGGCCGTTGCTCTATCCAGATGAGCTACTGGCGCACTATCAAAAAAAGTAACTGGGAAGTAAGCGCAGACTCCAGGTAGGCGCAGACTCCGATACCCCTCGTGGGGTTTTAGACTCTTTAAAGGGGAGCAAGTTAGTTAACAGCTTCTGCCAATTGACTTCCAGCTTTAAACTTTGCGACATTCTTGGCGGCGATTTGCATAGCTTTGCCTGTCTGTGGGTTACGCCCGGTTCTTGCCGCACGCTTGGATACGGAAAAAGTTCCGAAGCCCACCAGAGTGACACTTTCACCTTTAGCTAAACTGCCTTTTACCGCTTCCATAAATCCTTTTAAGCTCTTCTCTGCTGCGACTTGGGATAAACCGGCAGAAGTTGCCATTGACTTTACCAATTCTGTTTTATTCATCTCACTCTCCATTAAAAAATCTGCGTATAATAATAAAGTCCCTATTCGTCGTAATAACAAAAATACCGCAATCAATGCTCGTCAGGAACCCACCTAAATCAATGGTAACTTCCTACCAAGATCAAGGACTAATGTCAACAATCTACGGGAAATTATACATAGATTTTTTTTGCCATCATTCTTTATTTTGTAAGCACACCATAAACCACACTATCGCATACGATCATGGTCGTACCGCCGACTCTATAACATCTTGGCATGTAAGGGTTTCAGGGATGCCCTGCTGTGCGCACAGCAGGGTGTTCATGGAACCCTTAATTTATTTTCATCCGGAACCGCCTTCCAGACAGGCCCTTTAGCACTATCGCTAACCTTTATTCCCTGGCGTACCAACTCTTCCCTAACGTTATCAGCCTTGGCCCAATCCTTTTGTTCTCTGGCCCTTTGACGTTCCATAATCAACTTATCAATCTCTGGTGCCAGAGGACATTCTTCCAGCCTTAGGATATTAAGCACCTCATCAATACGCCGTAATGCCTCGATTATATACTTTTTTTGATCAATATCAAGTGTACCCTCTGCCAAAACAGGATTCACTTTTTTGACAAAATCAAATAACGAGGCCATAGCCTTGGAAATGTTCAAATCATCATCTAAAGCCGCCCAAAATCCATCTTCCATGACAGAGAAATAAGAAGCAACCTTAGGATGAGGCAGCCCTTGAGGCAAACACATGAGCTTACGAGTGAATTCATCCAGGCGAGCCAAATTCTTTTGAGCCGTTGACAAGGCTCGGTGTGAGAAATTGATTATCTTACGATAATGGGCGCACATAAGATAAAAACGGACAACCCTTGCCGAGTAGCCTTGTGCCAAAAGATCACGCAGAGTAATGAAATTGTCATTATCAGCAGACATCTTGTGGCCATCAACCAGAACAGGCTCACTGTGAATCCAAAAATTAGCCAAGGGCTTACCAGTCAAGGACTCCGCAATGGCATTTTCGTTTTCGTGATGCGGAAAAAGAAGATTTGAGCCGCTGGTGTGGAGATCCATTGTGTCGCCCAGATAATGCAAGGTCATAGCAGCGCACTCCACATGCCAGCCTGGTCTGACGTTACCAAATTCTGTTGGGAAGAAAACGCCCTCCTTGAGTTCAGCCAAAGTTGACCGTTTTAAAATAGTAAAGTCTACCGGGTTTTCCTTATCGTAATTATCTAAGTCGACAGTTTTCCCTACCTTAATCTTACTGAGGTCAACTCTGGATAATTTACCGTAACCAGGGAATTTGGATATATCAAAATACACCGAACCATGTTTTTCATAGGCAAAGCCCTTGGCCATCAAGCGCTTAGATATATCCACCATGGCATCAACATGTTCCGAGGCCTTGGGGTAGCCAGTGGCCGCTTTAACTCCCAAACGTTCAATATCCGCTACAAACTCATCTATATAGCCCTCAGTAAATTCCTGCAAAGGTACACCAGCTAATTCTGCCCCTTTGATTGTGTTATCGTCAAGATCGGTAAAGTTCATATAATATTCAACATTGTAACCTTTACTGAGCAAGAGACGGTTCAATAAGTCGGCGAAAACAAAACGTCGGCAGTGACCCAAATTGGCGTATTCATAGGCAGTCGGTCCACAGGCATAAAAGGTAACTTTATCTTTCCTCAATGGCTCAAACACTTCTTTCCGATGACTTAGGGTGTTATGTAAACGTAATCGGGGTTTCTCCTGCTCCACCACGGGCTTGCTCTCAGAAAAAAGTTGCGTACTTAGGTATTTTTCACCACCATCGGCAAAAATCACCACAATAAGCCCTTCTTTGAGCTGTTTGGCCCGAGTCAGAGCGGCACACATAGCTGCACCAGAACTCATGCCAACGAAAAGCCCCTCTTTCCTGGCCAGTAACCTGGACATCTCAAAAGCTTCTTCATCAGGCGTATTAATGATTTGAAATGGCTTATTTTTATCAAAAATACCGGGTCTATAAGACTCTTTCATGTTTTTAAGACCCTGAATTTTGTGGTCAAAAAAAGGCTCCATTGCTGTTACTCTGACATCCGGATGATGCTCCTGAAAATATTCGCAAAGCCCCATTACCGTACCACTAGTCCCCATGGTTGCGACAATATCCGTAACCTGTCCATTTGTTTGTTGCCAGATTTCCGGCCCGGTATGCTCATAATGAGACCGCCAATTAGCATCGTTATTAAACTGATCCGTTAGAAAGTAGCGATCCGGATGTTGACGGGCCATAGCATACGCCTGTTCAATAGCGCCATCAGTACTTTTTTTAGCGGGGGTCAACAAGATTTGCGCCCCAAATGCAACCATAATCTTACGACGTTCAATACTGGCAGACTCAGGCATCACCAGTTGACACTTATATCCTTTGACAGCGCATACCATAGCCAGACCGATACCGGTATTACCGCTAGTAGCCTCAAGCACAATCCTGTCAGGAGTGAGTTTGCCAGTCCTTTCACCATCCTCAATCATCGACAAGGCAATGCGCTCCTTAACCGATCCAGCAGGATTAAAAGACTCAATCTTAGCCAGAATCTTTATATTTTTATAAGGATTAAGTCGGTTGATAGTAACAAGCGGAGTATTTCCGATATAATCCAGAATGCATTTCTGATTCATTTTTATTACCTTACCTGGAATTTGCGTTTTTTGTGGCCACATATCCTCTACTGTAAATTGCCCTAGACCTTGTTTTTTAATTTTACCGCCGGCCAAAAAAAAAGCAAGTACTCACGAGGAGTACTTGCTTTAACAAATCATAATTTCTATGCGACAATCACTCTTTTTTAAATTCGACCTTAAGAGCTATTTTATACAATAATGTCAGGATCAAGGCACCAGCAGCCCAAATTCCCAGGGCAATGGCAATTTCTGTTACCGTAGGGAAATACTCAGTTACTCTATCAAATGGACTAGGTACAAAGCCGGCCAGAACAAAACCAACCCCTTTATCAATCCATAATGATACGAATATCATGCCTAGGCATAGTCCTAACCAACCATCACTATTACGAAACTTCTGAAAGAGTAACATTATTATCGCAATGGCACCGATAACCGAGCCAAAACGCATTGGCCAAACAAGACTATGATGACCATCAAGGCCCCAAAACAAGTATTTCAAGGTAGCCATATGCTCAGGGACATTACTATAAAAGGCGGTGAAGAATTCTAAACCGACAAAAAACATGTTGGCAATGGCAGCGTAAATAATAATAGTAGTGAGCTCTTGAACGGCTTCCTTACCAGGATCAAAGCAACCCATATGCTTCATTATCAGGGCAATAATCAAAAGTAATGCAGGACCGGCAGCAAAGGCTGAGGCCAAAAAACGCGGGGCCAGGATTGCAGTCAGCCAAAAATGACGCCCCGGCAGCCCACAATACAAAAAGGCTGTAACGGTATGGATACTAAAAGCCCAGGGTATAGACAAAATAACCAGTGGTCTTGCCCATTTAGGTGGCGGCACCTCTTTATAAACTGAATGCAAAATCACCCAGCCGCATACTACATTGAGGAATAAATAACCATTTAAGACAATCATATCCCAAAACAGCATGGAGTGGGGAGTCGGATGCAAAAGTACATTCATAATCCGCATCGGCTGACCAAGATCAACGGTAATGAACATCAAGCACATTGCCACAGCGGCAATTGCCATAAATTCACCCAGGACAGCAATTTTACCAAAAACCTTATAGTTATGAATATAGAGCGGCAGAGCCAGCATAACCCCCCCGGCAGCTACCCCAACCATAAAGGTAAACTGGGCAATATAAACACCCCAGGATACATCCCGGCTCATGCCGGTAGCACCCAAACCATAATTAAACTGGTGAACATAGAAAAGCCCCCCGATGGTCATTACACCCAAGAGGAAGAATATCCACGCCCAATATTTGTTATTTCCTTCTAACGCCTTCTCTAACATAATAGCTCACCTTAAATGATGTAGAAAACTGAGGGATCAGTGCCCGCAGCGGGTTTACGTTGGATGGTATAACGTGTTTTCAGAATCTGGGAAATTTCAGATTTTGGATCATTAATATCTCCAAAAACAATGGCTTTTGTGTTCCCACACGCCTCGACACAAGCGGGCAGCCTGTTATCCAGAGTTCGTTTAGCACAAAAATTGCATTTTTCCACTACACCACGCATCCGAGTTGGAAATTCAGGATTAAGCCCATCGGGAAAAAACTTATAATTGCCATTGGCATATTTTTCACGCGGACGACGCCAGTTAAAGCTACGGGCACCGTACGGACAAGCCGCCATACAAAAGCGGCAACCAATACAACGGTGATAATACATCATTACCACACCATCTTTATTCTTAAAGGTGGCCTTGGTGGGACATGCCCTTACGCAAGGAGGATTGGCACAATGATTACAGAGCAACATAACCGGAAGTTCTTCCAAATCAGTATTTCTCTTATATTGACTATGCTCAGGAAAGCTATGCTCATAATCATCAAGCCATATCCATTTAATTTCATCCTTAGGATTATTATACTGGGGAATATTATGCTCGGTGTTACAGGCATGAATACACTTCTCAGCCAATCCGGGGCTGCGTTGCAAGCGTTTCAAATCGATAACCATGCCATATTGTCTGCCAGTAGGCTTGGACTTCTCCTCATTGCCTTCAGCATGCTCCTCCTGAGCCAGTGCTTCGCCCTTATTCAACAACGCATTAAACGCCGATGGTGCAGCCAGACCCGCTACTGCAGACAAGCCTGCAATCTTAAGGAATTTTCTTCTTTTAACATCCATTAATTAGTCTCCTTCGGCTTGACATGACAATCCCAGCAGTATGGTTCAATTGCCGCATACCGATGGCATTCATCACAAAACTTCACCTTGCTCTTATGGCAGAACATACAGCCGTTTTGCAAACTTTTCGCATATTTCACGCCATCGACTGTAATCTTAGCCCTGTTTCCATCCCTCAATACCTCATTACGCCAATCAATCAGCAACTTCATATGATTGGAGCGCATATAATCCAAAGGCATAACGCAGTCTTTAGCCTTTGTTAAAATTTTAGGATTAGGATATCTCTCAGCACCACTAACATTGTACCAGATCGGGAAAGTAACAATGATTACAAAAATGGCCAACCCGGTTAAGACCTTCCCTTTATCATACATTGGCATCACCTTCGCTTCCAGCAAGGGCTTCAAAACGCAGTCCTGTTTCCCTTACTTCCTTTTCACCATCCATTACAAGTGCGTTACCGACCATTTCGGAAACGCCGCATACCTCAACATCCGGCACCCAATATCCCATCAAGGCACTCAAGGTCGCCCGATCAATGGCGCATACGCAGGAGAGAGTGTTTACATCAAATTTATCATGGACATACTGCACGGCATTAGCGCGAGGTAAACCAGCACGCATTCTGAGCTCCATAATTTCACCGGTATTTAGCCCCGTTCCAGAACCACAGCAAAAGGTCTTTTCACGAATTGTATTTTCCGGCATCTCGTGAATCTTATTGACTATATGCTTTAGGATATAACGAGGTTCCTCCAGCAGGCCCATGGCTCTAGCCGGATTACATGAATCATGAAATGTTACATTGCGGTGATCGTTCCTACTGGGATCTAATTTTAATTTACCGTGCCTAATAAGATCGGCGGTAAATTCGCTGATATGCACCATCTTAGTCGAAGCGGCGTTCTCAAAAACCGTACCGGTAATTGGTGATTTCGGTACCTCCAGGAAATCTGCCGGGCCGGTCATGGTACCCATATACTGGTGTACTACGCGCCACATATGGCCGCATTCGCCACCAAGAATCCACTTAACTCCAAGCCGTTTGGCCTCCGCATACATCTTACCATTAAGCTTTTTCATCAGCTCGTTATTGGTAAATGAACCAAAATTACCACCCTCAGAGGCATAAGTACTAAAGGTGTAATCAAGTCCCAAATGCTCGAAAAGCAGCAAATAGCCCATACAGGTATAAATCCCCGGTTCAGCAAAAAAGTCGGCAGAAGGGGTGATAAACAGGACTTCTGCCCCCTTTCTGTTCCAGGAGGGGGTAATCTTAACACCTGTAATTTCCTCTATATCGTCACAGAGATACTCGACATTTTCCTTCAATGTATGGGGCTGCAAGCCCATATGGTTACCAGTACGATTCGAGTTGGCAGCCGGCTCCAATACCCAGTTGATATTTACTGCCAGCAGATGGAGAAGCTCACGCCCCATCATGGTAATTTCTGCGGTATCAATACCATAGGGACAAAAGACCGAACAGCAACGACACTCCGTACACTGATAATAATACATAAACCAATCTTTCAGAACCTTGAAGGTCATTGGCCTGGCTCCGGCCATTCGACCGAGAATCTTACCGGCCTTGGTAAACTCGTTCCGATAAACGGAGCGCATCAACTCGGCCCGCATAACCGGCATATTTTTAGGATCGCCAGTACCCAGGAAAAAGTGACATTTGTCGGCACAAGCCCCACATCTGACACAACAATCCATGAATATTTTCAGGGATCGAAATTTGTCCAAGCGCTCTTTTAAGCCGTTGATGATTATTTCCTTCCAATTGTCCGGTAAATTCCAGTCATCGCTCTCAATATCCCATTCACGACCTGGGCCGAATACGCCGGGAGGCAATGCTTTGCCGAGATAATCGACAATTTCCTTCTTGCCCTGGTAGCAATAATTGCCCGGCTTAAAAATCGCTTCGGTGTCCATCCACTCCTTGGTGGGAACAGCTCCGGTCATCATGGATGGATCACGCGCTACGCTGACCCCTAGTTCATCTGCTTTCATATCTGCCATAGTTAGTCCTTACTCTTCTTGAGTTTTTTAACTAAAGATAAATCGTCTATTTTTTTACTCTGCGGCCTTCTCCTCTGCGGGAGCCTCTTCTTCCTTCGCTGGCAGCCCCTTGTCAACCGGGATATTCGCCTCAACCATAAACTCTCTAAACTCATCTTCATAACCAGCATAAGAGTGCGGCTTGATTGAAGGATCATTCCAGGGATTTATGTGACGAACCATTCTGCTGTTATTGGCCAAATTCCTTGTGGGACTCATAAATACGCCGCCCATATGCATCAACTTACTAAAGGGGAAGTAAACCAATAATGTCGAAACCAGGAATATATGCACATAAAACAGAGGATTTATTTCACCTATTATTGACGGATGAAAAGAAGCCAGCCCAACTGCCAAATGTTTTATGTTTACAACATCCGCCCGATCCCAAAAGCGCATGGTGCAACCGGTGGCAGCTATGGCAAAAATCAGAAACAGTGGGAAATAATCGGCTGGCAGGGAAATATATTTTATCTTAGGCAGGAATATTCGACGACTAAAGAGCAAAAGGAGGCCGCCAAGAATAGCAAGATCACTAATGTAGATTGGCGGAGTGCCAATTTGGAGGAAGCCATCCGCAAATTCAAGAATCGGCACAAAGAATGGCATAGGGTCGGTAAACAACCGCATATGGCGTATAATTATAACCAGAAATGAATAATGGAAGGTCAGAGCAAAGAGCCAAAGGTATTTGCTTGAGCCATACCGTAATTTGGGGCCATCGTAGATATCAGCCTGCGTGTTACGGAAAAGTGAGCGAAAAAGCACGACCTCAAGGAACATTCTCTTCAAGACGCCGCTCATAGTAGACGGGCACTCAATTTTATTTTGCTTTATCCAGGGCAGTGAATTTGCCTGCCCACAGGTAGTGGGAATTCGGAAAGGAACTGGGGATTTTGCCCAGTCGACAACCTTTCTGATGAAGCCGCCTATAAAAATAATAATAGCCAAATAAGGAAAGACTATACCAAACAACGGGTCAAGACCAGCCTGAGCCCCAAAATAGGCGAACAACATTAGGCCGATCACGGCGACGAAGGGATAAAGAATTTTCATTTACTGCTACCTCGCTTAAGGTTTGACAATCAAGTTAACAATCGTGCATGACCTTTAACTCAATCTTTTCTTCATTATGCTTCCTAATCACAGCTCCTGATGGACATCCACCATTCGCTGTACCTGCATTACCGCTCTTAAACTCTTCAATTTTTATCTTATAAATTAGCTCACGATCAGCCATATAAAGATCAAATATTTTTAAGGCCAGCTTATCAATATTACCCTCAATAGTCTGCCACTCCGCAAAATTGGCCGACACGAGATCCTGGCCACATGCCTCAACTGATAACCTCTTCAAATCATAAATAAAAGCAACCGCCTCTGCAGGTTTAAAGGTTTGCACGGCTCGTAACTTGACAAATTGAATAAGTTCAGCCGGCAAGTCAGTAATCTCACCTTTAGCGAGCTGTTCTACCGTGCGCTCCGCACCTGTACGGGCACTATGTCCAAGAGGATTAGCAAACTGATCTTTCTGGCTCTTAAAGAACTGAGCTCCATCGGCATGATAAGTCGATAAAATGGCATCAAGCCATTTTTTAGCAATTACCACTTTGTTTTCGGACATCGCCTCATGCAAAACCATTGTGGGGATTTTTACCTATTTTTCAGTTATTTCAAACACAAGCATTAAGAAAATGAACGATCACTCAGTTACTGCTAGAGACGGTTATCATGTTTTTTTATTTTTTTCAACATAAAATTTAATTTCTATCTATAACATGAGCATATTCGTTTGTGGCGTAGACCAAAAAAGGGGGAGGGAAACGGGTCTGTTGACGGTGGCATTCATAACTTCCCCAAAACTGCTGGTAGTAAAATGTTCGTCGCACAGATATGCGTTCCCACGCAGGAGCGTGGGAACGAGGAAACAATTCGGTACGTTTATTACAACGTTAATCTTTTTCCAAACGGCAGAACACTCGTATGGAATGGTGCCGGACAAAGAAGACCGTAAGCGCACCGATGAAGCCAGCCACTGCCACAATAGACATCAACCAGTAAAAAACATCCACACCATAATCATCCGTGACATAACCGCCTGTAGCCGTAGCTAATGAGCCAAGACCAAAGATCAGAAAGAAATTCACCCCAAAGCCAATGCCGCATGAGGCCTTGCGGGCATATTTAGAAATCAGGTAATTTTGGGCTGGCTGCCAGGAGTAATAAATCAGGCTGAATAAGCCGGCATAAATGATAAGCTTGTTATCCGAACTGCGGCTGATCATATACAGCAGGGGTGCCACCAGCAGGAACACTAAAGCGGGAAAGAGCTCAGGCCTCTTCAGCTTGTCATTTATATAACCGCCAAACCAGGCCCCTACCAAGCCCAGAGATAAAACAGCGGTTGTCATATAGCCCGCCATAACCGCAGGAAAATCATTATTGGTAATAAAATGAATTTCCTGGCGAAAAAGAACCGGGAAAAAGGTAAGTGAGCCCCGGAAAATATACCCTGACATGGTGCTGACCAGGAATAAGGCCAATAGCGACAAAGGAATTAGCACGGATGGAGGCACCGCATGCCCTTCGTCTCCTGCCTGCCCGGATTTATCCTGCACAGCGGCCTTCTCTACCGGGCCACGTTTCATAGTTTCCCGGAAGGAGAAATCGGCCTCGTCAGAGATCCTCGATTTATAGAGCAACAAAGCAAAACCAATGCCGATTACACCATAAATAATATAGCCCGCCCGCCAGCTATGAAATAGCCAAACGCACGAAGCGGCAATAAGCGGGGTCAAAAAAAGCCCCACATTGCCCATCACCCCGTGAATCCCCAGGGCCTGCCCCCGGTTGGTCTTTACCCGTCGGGCAATAAGTGATAAACCTGCCGGGTGGTGAATGCTGGCAAAAAGTCCCAGCAAGGCGTAAGACAAGGCAAATGACCAAATACCGACCGAGAAACCAACCAGCAAGGCCCCAAGGGACATGCCCATTATCCCAACAGTCAGCATACGCTTGGAGCCAAAACGGTCGGAGAGATAACCAGCCGGAAACGCCCCCATGCCGTAAAGAAAATAACCAACATTGGCGATGATACCGATATCCATGAAACTCATGGAATTTTCACCAGCGATAACCACCATCAGAGCTGGAAACATCGTCATAAAACCATGCGTGATAAAATGAGAGCAACTGGCGGCAAGGACCACCTTATGTTCATCAGTCATTTTTTATTTATCCCAATTTATCCTTTTCAAAAGAAATGGTTTATAGACAACCTCTCCCAAATCTTTGTCATCGTGCTTATCAAAAATCATCTCATCAATCTTCTTGCTATTAATCGTCCCAAACCAATTATTCGCAGCCTTGACATCAAAGTCCTGAGCTTCTGCGACTGCAACATTATAATCAGTATTATCGTAAATATTATTATGGTCTATAACCATCTTCCTGGTCTGGTATAGATAAATTCCTTTTTTATTGCCAGTAATCTCATTATAGCTTATTTCGGCATCGGCCTCTTCTTTGGGGAATATGCCAAAAAATTTATTATTCTCGATAAGATTATGGCTTATCTCGGCACTGGAATTACGGAAACCAATACCACCCTTATTATTGTAAATACGGTTATGAAAAATCTTTAGACTGGATTTTTCCCCGTACCAGGGCACATCCGGACTCTCGTCCTCCTGCTTAAAGCTGATCCCAACCCCATTTTTGGCCAATTCGCTATTACTTATAACCGCCTCTGCCCCGTGACTGTGCACGCCATTATAGGCAAATAATATTTTACAATGATCAATTATATTTTTTTTACTACCAAGCAGATTAATCGCCCCCCAATCCTTTGGCCGCGCATTGCTCTCTGCGGAGGTAAAGACAATATTTTTTTGGGCGGTACCTTTGGCAATAATCCTGCCTCGCACAATCAATTCGGCTTCGGGATAATATGGAGCTTTAACTCCAAACATATTCTGGTCGGAGTTCTCATCAATACGCTTAAATTTGATAACGGTACCGGGTTTAATGGTCAGGACTACCCCCGGCGGCACATAGATATCACCATCGGCAATAACCACTCCGGACCAGGTCGTATCATTTTTAAGAACCTGCATCGGCAATTCCGTCACCCGCTGTTTTTTACCACAGCCAATAACAGCCAGACCACACACTAAGGCAAGAAGTGCCAATGATATTTTTTTCATATTGAATTAATCCAGACCAAGTTGATATTCCGGCGCAATACCGTAACCACGCCGCCGATTTATAAGCCCAATCAAAAAAAGAAACGCAATGCCGAAAAGTACCGCCACCTGCGCCGTATAGGGAGTGCCAGCCTGATTACCGGCCAGGCCCCAATTCTGCACCAGCCCTGCCCCAACCAGCATCCCCATCACAGTAACCCCGGCATCGGTATCACCCTGTCCGGCAGACACCAACTGCCTAAGTGGACAACCTCGAATCAATACCGACCCCAAGCCAACCATCATCATCCCCAAAAAGGCCCAGCCGTAGCTGTCGTTTGAACTGGGCTGACCCTGTAGGCCAAAATGAAACTGCCCGGTGAGCATACTGCTCACCGTAGCAAAAACAAAAAAAGAGCCCAGACTAATCAACAGCCCGGTGGAACGGGGACAATTCATGACCTCACGCGGACCCCACAAAAAAATTCTGGCAATGCCGCCGGTGATACAAAATTGCGTATGCTGAGCCCAAGCACCCAACAATAGGCCAAAACCCAGCGACATAAGGAAAGGGGCATGTGAAGCGGCAGAGCCCTTAACGCTTGCGCCGATAAAATCAGGCTTAAATACAGCCAAGGCCAGGAGCAATAAAAAAAATAATGGGATCATATAACCACTGGCTTTGGTTGCCTTGCGGGGTTTGCCAAGCTGAAAGCCATTTTCTATAAACTCAAGGCCAATATAAATCCCCGCCACCAAACCTGCCACCCCGGCCAAGGCCCCAATATCGCCACCTGCCAGCCGCAATACCATCTTTACAGGACAGCCAATAAAAACGGAACAGCCAATAATCAGCAAGATACCGACCATAAAGCGCAACAACGGTGAGCTGCCGCCGGTGGAGATAAAATCCCGTTTGTAGAAGGACCAGGCAAAGGCCCCCAGCACGACCCCCAAAATCTCCGGCCGCATATACTGCATCCTGATATTATCATGCAGACCCATGGCACCGGCAATGTTTTCCATAAAGCAGGAGACACAGAGTCCAGTATTAGCCGGATTCCCATAATAAGACAAGGCCATAGAGCCAATGCCAATAATAGCTCCCATGATGATAAAATCGCGGTTTTTCATGTTTCATACCTCACAGTCTAATAGACTTTCACCAGCAAGATTATAGGCTATCCCATTAAGGCCTATCCATGAATGCCTCCAGAGCATATTATTCTCTCTCATTCACAGCC
>Ga0114931_10003972_pt1 | contig 18572 bp, 21 predicted proteins | sample 2SBtaG_FD_89579 | JGI IMG/M metagenome (GOLD analysis project Ga0114931, IMG submission 89579) | Deep subsurface microbial communities from Kolumbo volcano to uncover new lineages of life (NeLLi) - 2SBTROV14_V59a metaG | ecosystem: Environmental > Aquatic > Marine > Volcanic | place: Kolumbo...
AGGGAGTGGGACGCCGAGAATCTTACTAGTCGCTCGATAGGAAATAAGGGAAGAGTCAAGATTCTTGTTAACCGCGAGGGTAATGTACAGGCAGCGGACTTGGGATTTGCCTCGGTTCCTCTATCCCTAGTCAACTACCATCCACAGCAAAGGGAGAGCATCAAAGAACTTATTCAGGAGTTGTCATCCCCCTTTCCAAAGGGAAGGTTGAATATTCTGGAAGGACCGCCAGGAGGGGGTAAGACATTCCTGATTCGCTCCATCATCGACAGCACTCCTGACGCCACGTTTGTTTTTATTCCTCCTGCTATGATCCCTAATCTGGGTGATCCTTCCCTTGTGACTGCTCTTCTTGACATCAATGAGGAAGAGGTACACTATGGTTCTGGATCTCATCCCATCATCTTGATTTGCGAGGATGCGGACTCCATTCTCGTTTCTAGAAGAATGGACAACATGCCTTCCGTATCCAGCCTTCTAAATCTATCCAGTGGCATCCTTGGCGACCTGATTGACATTCGAGTGGTTGCGACTACCAACGCCAGGCGCTCCGACATTGATCCCGCAATATTAAGAGAAGGACGGTTGTCCTCCTACATTCGCGTGAATGCATTGCCAAAGGAGAACGCAGAGGAGGCCCTAAGCCGCATCCTCCAAAGGGAGGTTGTTGACGTAGAGTGGGACCCTCCTCCTGAAGACTCTGGTGTTGGATTTAGTTCTAGTCGGTCGTCCAGTGACGAAGTTCTTCTTGCCTCTGTGTACGCAAAGGCTCGTAGCATGGGGTGGGTTCCTGAAAAAGACCCCCCTCGTTTTGCGGGTATTGAAGTCGTCGAGGTCCCTGATTTCGTTACTAAAACATATCCTGATGACATGGTGTTTGACGGAACTTACAGAGGAAGCGAAGGGAGCGGGTACCCTGACTTTAAAAGCCTATTTCACTCCCGTAGAATCGTCGTACCCACATAGAAAGAAAGAAAATGGAAGATTCGGATGCACCACCAACGTTTAGTTGGGCACTAGAAGATGTACTCTCGTTTATGGAGGAGTGTCCCCACTATGGGGCCTATGCTAGCGTGGGCTCAGGTGATACTTGGCTAGAGGTATCTGTAATACGAGAGGCTACGTCCACCCTTAAGTTCCTACACGACGGTAGGATTGAGGCAGTGCGTAAGGATAGCTATGGAAAAGTAGCGTCTACTGAAAACGTTGGTAACGACCCAGAGGTGTGGTGGGAGCACTTGGGAGTGACGAGAGTGCGTCGGGATAAGACTTAGAGGATTGCGGCGTCCTGGCATGCGGCTGGGTTCGCTACGTTGTCAGCAATCCTCTTTTGCTGGTGTAGCTCAGTTGGTAGAGCACCTGTTTTGTAAACAGGCGGTCAAGGGTTCGAGTCCCTTCTCCAGCTCCAAAGGAGCACTAAAGTAGACTCTTTTCATGAATTTGGGCCTACTGTTCTCCATATTCATCCATTGAAATAGGTTGTTATGTCTGAGATCAACGATTCGGAGCTATCAGAACTTCTGGTGTACTCATTTCGGTACGTGCTAGGAAGAGCGTCCTACGCCCCTTCTAACTGGACTGAGATTGCCCGAAAGCACATGAGACTCCTATCCCGCGACCTAATCACTCGTGAGATAGATAGTGCTGAACGAGGGGAACAGCTAGGACATAAGTGCGACGCGGACATGTGGACGAAATTCCGTGACGAAGTTAGGGACTACTGGATTCCTGATCTCGCCAAGAAAGAGAGTCCTTTGGGTTCCTGGAGTGAGGACTTCGTCTTTACTGACGAGAGCTTCACAGAAAAGCTCACTAAGCTTCCGGGGTGGGACTGGAGAGAATGCTGCGGTATGCTCGTTGGGTCCCTTCGTATAGAGGAGAACATGAGTGACACAGACTGGGAGGACCTAGAGAGTGGGAAGTGGGGAGAGATTGCAATCAATGACCCCGCAACTAGGGGAGTACTCCCGGGACTTCTTAGCAATACCCAAGCAAACGTACTTCCTACAGGATTGAGCATCGCTAAGAAACTAATGAAGAAGGCTGAGAATGACGACCATCCGTAAATACAGGCAACACTCCCCTAGGTCCAGTAGGGGAAAAGCAGTTATTGAGAAATATAAGACTGAACGAAAGATGGAAGAGAGCGTAGTACGCCTTTCTATCACTTACGACTCGATGATAAACCTGTACGGAGGGAATAAGATGGCCACTGTGTTAAGTGAGCCAAAATACTTTGCGTACTCCGCCCCTCCCCACACAGGCAAGATGAGACTTACTCTCATCCACGTTCATGGGGAACAAGAACCACGACTTATCGCGCACGAAAGAGTGCTAGACGGTAAATAGTTAGCGTAGCCTCTGTATATAGCAGCGGCTCTAGGGCTCGATAGGCTTCGACAGGGTCTTCGACGCGCTACTTTCAACCCCCGGTTGGTCAGTTGGCCGGGTTATCAAGCTGACTAAACTGCAATTGCCAATGACAATAGCACCCCTCTCGCACTTGCTGCGTGAGCGTTCAGTCCCAGACTCCGATATAGGAATCTGAACGTCGTTTTCGGATGCACCCAGGAGTTCTCTGGTTACCTGGGTAAAGACTGCTAGAGACTGTGCCCAAGGAGAGTTCCTATCTCTTAAACTAGGATACGGTTGTAAAGAGTAGTTCGAAGGGATTCTGGATTTCGGTTCGATTCCGAACGGGTCCACCAAGGAGATTTACATGGATGAAATGTACGTGTGGGATGAACGAAAGAAGCGGGCTGTAGGGTCCTCAGGAGTTCCAGCTGCCACGCACGCTAACTCCAGAGTTCTTTCTGAATGTGAAAGTGCAAACCTGGAAGTAACGAACAAGGCGATGCATGCCTTGCGATCTGCACTGTGCTCCTCCGTTTCCACAAGCTCTGGCGCCCATATTGTGGAGAAGAGCCTCGACGTCATGTCGATGTTGATTGGAAAGAACATCGCATATGGTGATAGCGCACTGAAGCCAATGAGGGTATTCTCTAGAGCAAACGAGGAGGAACAGCTGCTGGTTCGAATCGATGACAAACTGTCCAGAATTGCTCGCGGAAGAGACTACGCCGATGAGGATGTTGTTATGGACTTGATTGGGTACCTGATTCTCTTGAGCATCCAGAGGGACCGTGCGAAGTGACTTTTGACAAGAAGAACATCTTCCCAACGCCACAGCAAGCGTTGTTCCTTTCCCGGTCCTACCTGTCGTCCGGGGACCTGCACCAGGCGCTAAAAGAGTTCAAGAAGGAGTTTGGGATCAAAGACCAGGATCGCTGGTGTACGCTGAATGCCGTCCTAGTGGCAGAGGCTGCGATTCTAAGCGGCGAAGAGGGCGGGTACAGCGTTGATTCTGGAACTGCCAGCACCAGCAAAGGAGGGTCTCACGTCGCAGGAAAGCTAAATGGCGTTCGATACGACCTCGCAGCTCTCCAATATGGACCCCAAGCCAAGATGACGTACAAGGAGGCTCCGAAACACTTCCGAACACAGTTCCTGGAGGCCGCCAGAGAGGCTCTAATGGAGTCTGCGCCTAAGAGGCGACTAAGACGCACGGCTCAGTCCCTCAAGGCTCTCCTGCGCTTAGAGAAGCTTGTGTGACACGATGTTAGACCTCACGGACATGGAGATGTCGGAAGCCTCCCGGGTTAAGCTGATTAGGTCCTTGGAGAAGGAAGCCGAAAAGCGCCGGGTACTTTTCATGTGGCTGTCGATGATTTCGATTCCAATTATCGTCACCGCAGGCTCCCTCCCTCTGATCATGTTGTTTAGCTCTGCGCATGTCACGCTGTTCCACATCGCGTTTTTCTTTTCGTTGTCTGGTCTCCTAATTAAGAGACTAAGTTGGCTTGGGAAGATCTCGGACGACTTGGAGGAGAAGGTTCACGACCTTCGCCTGTCCCGAATGAATGAACACAATGGTCAATGATACCTCAAACGTAATCCAAACCCGAACGGAAGAAGTCTCGGGAGTTTTTCGAATTGGGACCTTCTCCCGCTATACCTGCGGGAGGTGCCAGGCTACGATCCATGAACTTCATGGAGAGGAAATGGAAATCTACGAGGGCTATTACTGTCCAGAGTGCATAGAGAAGAACATGAAAGACTCTCTATCTGACCTTCTCTCCTTTGTAGAAGGTGGGTCATGGTAGACCCTAGGAAAAAGACGGAAGCCTACGCTTTCTACGAGAGAACTGTAAAGCCTTTGCTAGACGAAATGGCACGTCTGGTCGCGGCGGATGAAGCATCCAGCAACTTAGAAGAGGAAGATGAAATGAGTCGATATTACGAACTAGAGTCCCTGAATAGTCCTACTCTCTATTTGGACTCCCCTATCTCCCTTGAGGTGTCAGGAAACCCAGGAAACTGGATTGCTCTGTGGGAAGAAACAGATTCGATGGACATTCGGGTGGAAGGGGAGGGAAAAACCGTAGAGGAGGCTTTGGATGATTGCCGGAAGTCGCTCCTTGATCGGTATGAGTTTCTCAAGAAGAAGATTGTCTCGAACTTTAATCTGTCCCCGGATGAGGAGCGCACTTGGCTTGGGATGTGCCACTACATTGCCACTGTGGACAAAGGAAAGCTGCGTCCTGGAGAGGAGTTTACTGAGTACACCCAAGGAAAGGGGGATGACTACAAGGGACCCATCTACGGGTGACCGCGAGAGCGTCTGGACTCAGATTTCTTTTTATCTGTGTTCCAGATGGTTATTTTCAAGCATTGGATACACTGCAGTCCCACTTCCCCTACACCGGGTAGTGGGGTAGCCCCTTCCTCGGAAGGGCCACGAGTAAAACCGTGACTGCAGTGTATTGGCGTTTAATACGCACAGCGTGGAAGGTGTTCGTGGAAACAGATATACGACATGCAAAGAATGTGGCCTGCAGCATAGACCTCTGGTGGAACAAGGTTCCGCCAGGAAGGCTTATGGTTGCTCTCCACGGAAGGGAATATCGAGTTCTGCGGGCGGATGACCTAGAAGGAAAGCCGCTCGGAGTTTTCGATACGCAAGTCGCAGCAGAGGCGTTCGCTAGAGCGCATGATGACGTAGGGCGCTTACTTGGAATTGTAAACTCCCTAATGGAAGAGAAAAACTCCATCGAATGTTGATTCAGACTCCCAAAGTCTTAGGAAGTTGTTATGAAGAAGTCTACACGCTCGGTTTTGACCGGGATACGTTACCATCTTTCTCTACTCATGGGCGTAGCCTGCGTTGTGGTAGGAGTTCTGCTTTTCCTGAGCAGCTGGGAGGAGAGGTTTAACGCAGGATACCCTGCTAGCATCTTCGCTATCTACTACGGATACCATATCCTAAGGGAAGCGGAGTTGAATAGGTCTTCCTCTGCCTTTCGTGAACTGCTCCGGGAAGAAATGGGGAGGAAGAAAGATGCCTGAAGAAAGGTACCCAAAGCAGGTGATTGTAGTCCGTAAGGATCTCAACATGCGGAAGGGAAAGATTGCTGCTCAGGTGGCTCACGCTTCGATTGGTGTGATCCTCGACCAGATGAGCACAGAACAAAATGAAGAGGGTGACATTGAGCGAACACTGCTCATTAGCCCCGGTAGTGCGTTGGATCAGTGGATCAATGGGATCTTCACGAAGATTTGCGTGTACGTTCGCAGTGAGGAAGAGCTAACTGGCCTTCACGAGAAGGCAAAAGCGTTAGGAATTCCCTGCAAGTTGATCACGGACTGCGGAAAGACTGAGTTTCATGGGGAGCCTACGCTCACGGTACTTTCAGTAGGCCCTGACTGGAATGATCAGGTCGACCTTGTAACCTCGGGACTTCCGCTGCTATGAAGTCAGAACTCTGCCTAGGACCTTCCCTGTCAGACGCTCGATGGAGAGCATCATGCGATGCTGCGCCCGCCGACGTTGTGCTCGAATGGGTGCCACCCGCCGCTCGTTTCGACGCACACTGGCCGCATGAAGCGGCGCTGCGGGTATCGGTATGCACCGAGTGCGCCACCCAACTGCTCGTCGTAGACGCGGGCTGGTGTCGTAAGAATCTTGGAGCTTCCTCTACTACAAGAGAATAAGATGTCCGTCATACATGACCAAAAGTACCTAGAACTCCTGCAAGATCTACTCGATACTGGAGAAAGAAAGTCGAACCGAACAGGAATCGATACCATCGGACTTTTGGGTTATCAGATGAAGTTCGACTTGCAGGAGGGATTCCCTCTGCTGACAAGCAAGAAGCTTCCGCTACGTTGGATTTTCGAAGAGCTGCGTTGGTTTCTTAGTGGGTCTGTTGATGTACGTGACCTGCAGGCAGCTAAGGTGGACATTTGGGATGAGTGGGCTACAGAGAGGCACAACGGCCCGCAGGGTCGGGCGTGGTGGAACATGGGTCCAATCTACTCCCACCAGTGGCGAAACTTTGGAGCTACAAGCCTACGGTACATCGACTTTCCTGCCTACTATGCCGCGATGGCTGAGCAAGGCTGCGCCATCAGCGACTTGAAGTACGAGGACAAAAATCGTACGATTGTTGGCTATGCAAATGACGGCTTTGATCAGATCTCCAGGCTACAGGAGCAGTTCAGGGGCAAGAGCGCCAGCCGTCGACTTATTCTGAGCGGATGGAATCCTGCAGATGCAGATATCGTTGCTCTTCCCCCGTGCCATACATTCAGTCAATGGAGTGTGACTCCTACCCCGGATGGACATCGACTGGACTGCCACTTGTTCCAACGAAGTGCCGATGTATTTCTTGGGGTGCCCTTCAATATTGCGAGCTACGCCTTGCTGACGCACATGTTTGCCAGGGTCTGTGGTCTATACCCTGGCACCTTTACGCATACCTTCCATGACGTTCACATCTACGAGAACCACGTAGACCAAGTGAAAGAACAAATCTCTCGCACTCCTCCAGAGTCTCCCACCGTGAAGGTGGAGGCCGATGAAAATACGAACATTTGGAACCTTAGTTGGGATCAGATTAAACTATCAAACTATAACCCATTAGCAAAGATAAAGGCGGAAGTAGCAGTATGACCACGAACTCACGTAAAGCGACTAGAAAAGCAACCCGTAAGGCACCCGCGAAGAAGGCCACTCGTAAGAAGGCACCCGCGAAGAAGGCCAGTCGTAAGAAGGCGACTGATACGAGAAAGACAGCATCACGGTTTACCTCAAGTTTGTTAGCGCAATCAGCGGTATTTAGGGAGGAGCGCGCTTCGATACTGGAACGCCTTAATGCTGAGAGGAATGCAGCACGGACATTTGTAACTGCTCTTTATCAAGAAGTTGAACAAATTTCCGACTTGGACTCGGAATCTTCCTTCCTTGTAGAAAAGGGAGGTGACATGATGGATTCTGAGATTATCACACCGCCTAACGATTGTGACATCCTTTCGGACGCTTACGCCCTAAGAAATCAGAGAAAAGAGTTGCTGGAATCTTTGGAAAAAGAGATATCTAGCTTGCAGTTACACCTCGCAGAGCTAGACGACGTGTATAATAGTTTTATTGGGAACGTCTGTGAGGACGACTGTATAGCAGACCCTACGAGCGGAAAATTGAGGTCCCTTGCAGCATCCCTCGCTGTAGCTTCTCGGTGATTACGTATTCGGAGCTAGAGACTAATGTCAGGGGAGGGGGGGCGACACTGTAAAAAGAGGGGATGCCACCTAATAGTCTGAGCATAGGATCTCCTCGTAAACGATGTTGGCTGCACGTAGGAGACTACGCTGAGTGGCTATCCTCTCTGCCGGATGAGTCAGTAGACCTGGTTGTCACTGACTACCCTTACGAGTCCTTAGAGAAGCACCGCAAGGTAGGAACGACCACTAGGCTCAAGAACAGTGATGCCTCTTCCAATGAGTGGTTCGGAGTTATTCCAAACTCTGACCTTCCTGTTCTATGCTCCGAGCTATACCGGGTTCTCAAGAAGAAGACCCATTGTTACATGTTCTGCGATGACGAGACTTCGGATGTCTTGAAGAAAGCAGGACAGGACGCCGGGTTTCATTGCTGGAAGCGGCTCGTATGGTCAAAGCAGTTCATGGGTATGGGATACCACTATCGTGCCTCTTACGAGTTCATCCTCTTTTTTGAGAAGGGAACGAAGAAGGCAGTCCCTGGAAAGAGCTTCAGTGGCACCCGACAGCTAAAGAACAGGGGAATCTCAGACGTTCTAGAGCACAAGCGGATCAAGTCCAAAGAGGCATATCCCACGGAGAAGCCTCTATCCCTTATGGAAGTTCTAGTTCAGAACTCCACCGAAGAAAACGACGTCGTTATCGACCCTTTCATGGGAAGCGGTGTGGTGGGAGAGTCCGCAATCAAGAATGGACGTAGGTTTTGGGGAAATGACATAAGTCCCACTAGTTTCAAGCACGCCAAGAAGAAGATCGGACCTGAAATGAGAAAGAGAAATGGGAAGTAAGATTGATCTGGAGGGGATTCTGGAGCGAAAGTTCCCCTCCCCTCGTTGGGCGATATTCCGAGAGCTTAGACAGGGAACAGGCTATGGGAAGGGAAAGGAAGGCAGGATTGATTTTGCCGCCTTCGCTACCTGGGAGAAAGACAAGGGGAGAACACTTGCCTTTGAGGTGAAGAGATCCAGGTCCGACTTCAAGCGAGAGCTAGCGAATCCAGACAAGAGGAAGTGGGCGGAGACCCAGTTCGGGGAGTGCTATTTTGTAGTCCCGTATGGTCTTGTGAAACCCGCTGAGGTTCCTGAGGGTTGGGGGCTGCTCCAAGCGACAAAGACAGGAACGCAGCTGAGAAATATTGTCATACCCAAGCAACGACGGGTGGAGGTCGGACAGACGTTGATGTTCAGCATACTTCGACGGGCAGCTAGAGACCTCGCTTCCAAAAATGACGAAGGTCTTTCTTCGTTGGACCATGGGCCGGGTCGATGCATCCCCACTTCCGATTATGTCGACATGCTTGACAGCGAGGCTGAGGACATGCGGAAAGCAATGAAGGAGGCCAGGGATGCCTACAGCCCGCTTGTACGGTTGGCTTCTTTGGCGAAGGAGTACGAGATAGAGATCAATCCTTACCTAAATGTAAGGGAGCTTCTCAACAAAGCCATGAAGGTTGCGCTACGTAATAGATTCGAATCCCTTTCACAGGCAAAGTACGAGATAGAAAGTGTGCTTAAATCTCTTGAGATAGGCTAGGCTCCGTACATCGCCTTTAGGTAGGCCGCATTGACTGTCTCCCTTCCGATCTCTCCGTACTCCTTGTGTAGGGTTATCCGGTTCATATCCCGTCCCGCCTTGTAGCCAGCAGTCGCGGCATAAGCATCACGAGGGGCAAGCGTTCGGAAGGACTCAATCATACAGCCTCGCATCTCCTTCTTGACTGTGTGATGGATATGTCCGCAGTACCAGAAGCGGTGGAGAGTCTCTCCCCAGTCTTGTGACCTTTCTGCTGCCATGATAGACTCTAGGTCCCCGTGCTTTTGGTTGTGCCCATGGGTCACGCCGATGAGATTCTTACCAAACCTGAACCAGTGATTACGGGCAGGGCTCATATCAATGTCTACCCTTGGTTCATTTCGGTAGTAAGCATTCAGAGCGACACTTAGGAAGATAGCAGAGTGGTCATCATGATTTCCTATCTCGTTGATGACTCGAACTTCGTCATGGTGGATAAGAACCTGATCAATCAGGAAGACCATGATTCCAAGTCCAGCCTGTAGGACCTTCGTCCATCTTCCATCTACGTCCAGTGCGTTACCTGCTCTAGCCGTACGATTGTTTTCGTTGTCAGAGTGGAAGAAGTCTCCTAGGTTTACGACGAGAGCAGACTTCGTTCGAGGACCTCGTGAAACCAGGTCACTAATCGCATCGCACGTAATCTTCTTGGCCTTGTTCAGATCAAAGCTATCGCCTGTCTCTGGCTCCCAGCTAAGCATTCCGATGTGCGGGTCACCCAGAGGGTACACGGCAAGAAGCTCAGTGTTCGATGCGCCCGTAGGCTTCTTAACCTTGCCCTTTCGGGCTTCTACCTTCTCGGGCAGTTCCTCAAACAAACGAGCGAGGGTCTCTTCCCGAGACTCCTCGCCCTTTTTCGTTTTGATCCACTGTAGTGTAGTCTGACCATCGCCAGACACTAGCGTAGACACACCCGATATTGTGTGCCCTTCCGGCAGGGGATTGGTAAGCTCCCCACTTGCATGAGCAAGAGGCGCCTTGATCCATTGCTTCTCTACTTCTCCTGACTTTCCAACCTGGGAAGAAACCCTCTTGATGCTGTATCCCTCGGGAACTGCCTCGACGGGTAAGTCCTCAAAGGAGGAGGAGGGTCCCGGGATGGGGATGGTTAGGTAACGGACTGCAATTTTTCGGACTTCCCTCCACCTTTTGACATCGTTGTTAGTGGCTTCTGAACAGTGCTTCAGGAAGTCAGATCTCTTCAGATCCATAAGTTCGACACCCATTAGTTGGGCTACCCGTCCCATCTCTCGATTACGCCACTGGAGGTATTCAGGGGTACCGTACACAGGTTTGCTCGTTCTCATACAGAATACCTATTTCTGGCTTTGTGCAGCTCTAGGCTGCTAGCTCAGAGGTGAGGGGTCTATTCCTTTACAAGGTCTAGATAACGCGCGCCTAACCTAGTTTTATGCGGAAAAATCGCACTACGCGCGTTTGAGTACACCCGAAATGTGTAACTTTCGTTCTAGGTGAACAAACTCTATTCCTTCTGTCTTCGCATGCGCGCGACTGCGCTCGATAAAGGCTAAGGTGTCAAACTCAGGGAATAGTACGGTTCCTTCCACTTCCCTATGGACTTCGGTAATGAACAGGTCAGTAACCTGTGGAAGAGCCTGCTCGTAGACCGTAGACCCTCCCACAATCATAGGAAGGTCGTCGCCGGATTGAGCTGCTAGATCAAGAGCTTCGTCGAGGGACGCTACCTTTCTAGCTCCTGGTGAAAGTTTCGGATTTCCCCTGCTCAATACGAGGTTTAGTCGTCCGGGTAGGGCTTTTCCTATGGACTCGTGGGTTTTCCGCCCCATGATAATGGTATGGCCCCAGGTCAGCTTCTGAAAGTGTTTCAGATCTTCTGGGATATCCCAAGGAAGAGAGTCCTCATTGCCGATTACCCCAGAGTCACTGATAGCCACTACCGCTGCTATCCTATCCATAGGATTTGTGGCGTAAGTAGTCGAAAACTAAAAGTCGTTTAGCCGCCTTTTGCAGTCTTTTACGTAGAGCGGACGTTCGAGGCCTGGAAAAACTCTTAACCTTTCCCTTTTGGGTACTTGTGAGATCTCCGGGCTTAAGGGTAATCTTCTTATCCTGCTCTACTCTCTTACGAATCGCCACACTAAGCTTATGAATATCATAAGTGATACTTGCTATTTCTTTCTTTGCCTTAGAAGTCTGAGTCTCAATGCCCAGCGAGAGTTCCTTGTCGTTCAGGGCTTTATCTAGTATTTCCACGTAGTACTTATTGAACTCTAGTAGCGTGCTCTGACGTTTCTGTACCGCGCTCAGCTCTTTAGTCTTCCTTTCAGTTCTGGTAGTTTTCCTTTTGCCCTTAAGCTTGTTCAGGGTTACACGAAGCTTATTATCTTCCTTTTCATTCTCCTGTATCTCCCTCTTCCTTTTTTCCAGTTCAACTGCAAGTGGAGAGTTTTCTTCACTGTACTTTTTGGACTCTTTTTCCAGTAAATCAAACTCCTCGCGTGCTTGATAGAGAAGATGAGGTAAGGCATTTACCGCCTGTACTAGAGGAGCGTCACTTACACTCAAGGCTCTAAGTTCGTCATTGAGCTTCTTTTTCTTAGCCCGTACTACTTCGGGAGCTTCCTCTGGGTTGGACCTCCGAGTTAGTTCTTGGATCACCATATTCCCTGACCTGTTCAGCTTGTTCAGGGCGTAGATTATGCGATTGTACTCCTTGTACCAAGCACTTGAACTCTTTATCAGTTCCTTGTACACAGGCTCTAAAAGGGAGTGTATCTTATTGGTGTGCTTCGTGTATACAGAAAACACCCTATCAAGACGTATTTTGACGGCCCTATTAATCCCAGGGATCTCAGATGTCAGTTCATCCGCTGCTCGATATAAGCGATGGTAAGAACGTATTGCCAGTTCGGCCCTGAATATTACCTCTTTGACGGACTCTGCCAGGTCGTTAGTTTGCTGCGCTATAGCGCCGCTAGCATCTAATCTTCTTTGTTCTTCCGGTAAAAACGCGGTGTCCCTTAGTGCCGCCGATGAAAAGTCAGCCTGCGCTACCCGTATAAGGCGAAGGTAGTATGGGAGTGAAGAGTACAGGTCGTCCATAGATCACAAATATAACAGCATACAGCTGTGAATTAAAGAAACCCTCCCTGTAGAAAGGGAGGGTTTGGCTGAGGCGGAGGGACTCGAACCCTCTAAATCGGATTCAAAGTCCGACGTCCCACCTCGGGGCACCTCAAAGATTTCCAAAGGAGAGCCTCAGACCGGAATCGAACCGATTTAGCCCGCTTACGAAGCGGGAGCATCACCGTTTATGCTTCTGAGGCAAAGAAGAGGCGCTGCCGATGGGATTCGAACCCACTTCCTCTGGTGTGAAAAACCAGCGACCCACTCCTACGAGTCTGCGGCAGCATTGGTGGAAGACGGAGGAATTGAGCCCCACTCCCTTCCAGGAGCGCATCGGTTAGCAACCGAGCTTGCCCACCAGGACAAATCATCTTCCATGGCGGAGAGAGGAAGAATCGAACTCCAACGCCGAAGCGCCCGACCGCGTTCCAAGCGGCGCTGGTCCCAGACCAGATCACTCTCCATGGCGGAAAGAGAGGGAGTCGAACCCCTGCCCCGAAGGACAACCTGCTTTCGAAACAGGCGACCCGCCACCGGATCTTCACTTTCCGTGGAGCGACCAGCGAGTGTCGAACTCGCGCTTCGGCGTTGGCAACGCCGCGTGCTTCCGTAACACCTCGGTCGCATGGCGGAAAGAGGAGGAATCGGACCCCAACGCCGAAGCGTCCATCCGCTTTCAAAGCGGTGTCGGTCCCAGACCGAATCTCCTTCCATGGTCGGGGTAGCCGGACTCGAACCGGCGACCTCCTGATCCCAAATCAGGCGCGCTTCCAGGCTGCGCTATGCCCCGTACAGCAGCTATTAAGGAAAACTGCCCAACCTCTATGTTTCTTCGTGCAAAGACCCGTGCCAGTATACCCAGTTTACCCATTGTTCAGGTAACGTGGACTGGGTATCAATCCGAAAGACAATCACAGGAAGGGTCTTAGGCTTCACAGGTGTCTTTCGGAGGTGCATCCTAGTATCCTTTAGCATCTTATGACCCTTCTTGGAGTTGCAGTCATAACAGGCCATAACAATGTTTTCCCAGTTCGTCTTTCCTCCTCTAGCCCGAGGAATTACGTGGTCGTAGGTCAACTTCTTTAGGGGATACTGCGTTCCACAGTACTGACAAGTGTAGTCGTCTCGCGTAGCCACATTAATACGGCTAAACTTGACTGCCTTCTTTCTACCGTTGATGCGATGCAGAAGACGAACCACAGCAGGCATCTTGATGCAGATGCTTACAGATCGAATGTCTTCGTCGTACTCTTCCAAGACTTCGACCTTATCTTGAAACCACATCGTGATTGCCCTTTGCCAAGAGATAATCCGATGAGGTTGGTACGACCGATCCAAAACTAAAACGTTCATCGGTTTCTCCTGGTTATTACAATATCCCACTCAAGACTTAAGTTCCAATAACTGCTTGATTCCTACCCAAACAAGAGTTTCGTTCAGTCTCTACAGACTGACCAGCGCTCTCGTGACAGTAGGCTGTAACCGTGTGGTCCACGGCCAAGTTCTTTAGGTTTTGTGCTGCGTTATCGTCTCTATCGTGGTCGATTCCGCAGCTATTACAGGTCCATTGTCTAACACTAAGCGGTAGTTTATCTACTACAGTTCCGCAGACATGACAGGTCTTGGAAGAAGGGAACCACCGATCAGCTTTCACTAGGGTGCTTCCAGCAAGCTCTGACTTGTAGTCGAGTTGCCTTAGTACTTCACTGAAAGCTGCGTCGTGGATTGACTTAGCGAGTCGAGTACGAGCCATGCCTTTGACACACAAATCCTCAACCCCGATTACACCGAACTTGCTTACAATCCGAGTTGTCATCTTGTGTATTGTGTCCTTACGGACATCAGCAATGTTCTTGTGCAGCGTGCTGAGCTTCTTCTTTGTCTTGTTCCAGTTCCTTCCACCCTTCGTGCGGCGGGACAACTCCTTATTCAACCTCCTTAGTTTGATCTCCTTTTTCCTAAGCACTCTAGGTGCCCTAAACCTCGTGCCATCGGATAGGACAGCAAGGTCATTCACTCCTAAATCTATTCCAACTACCTCAGTTTGGTTTTCACATCGGTGTGGATAGACCCAAGAATCATCAACTTCTACAGCAACTGAGACGTACCAATGTCCTGCGTGCTTCGTAATACGGGTGGTGCAGATCTTTCCTGGGAACCTCAGTTCCTCACTGGTTTTGACCCAGCCAAGCTTAGGGATTCGGATTCTCTTTCCCTCGAATACAACATTTCTGCTGTCTAGTTCAAAAGAGGGCTTTACTTTCTTCTTCGCCTTAAACCTAGGGTAGCCTGCCTTAGCGTCTCCTGACTTGACCCTACGAAAGAAAGAGGAGAAAGCCAGACCAAGATCCGAAAGGGATTTGTTAGTTATTGCGCAAGGAAGACTGTATAGCCAGGCTAGGTCTTGTTTCTTTCTGGCATTAACCTCTGCATTGATCTTTTGCCAGCTAGTTTTCTCTCCTGCCTCGTACAGTTCTTTCCAGCGAGCTAAGCCAAGATTCCACACAAACCTAGAGGCACCCGCACACCGCGCAAAGAACGATGCCTGTGCGTTGTTGGGCTCCAACCTAATCCTGTGGCTTAGTATTCTCTTGCTGGCTTTCATAAAATTTCCAGTTACTTTTTACAAGGTTAGCAGGGCACTTCTGCAAGGAATCGAACCTTGATTTCATCTTTCGGAGAGATGCGCCCTTTCCCTTTGGACTACAGAAGTATTTTAGCGTCTTCGGAAGGACTCGAACCTTCATAGCTGGTTTCGTAGACCAGTGCCTTATCCATTAGACGACGAAGACTTGGAGCCAGTAAAAGGAATTGAACCTCCATCACCTGCGTACAAAACAGGGGCACTAGCATTGTGCTATACTGGCAGAAATTGGCACTCCCACAGGGACTCGAACCCCGATCTTACGGTTTAGAAAACCGGCGCCTTGTCCATTAGACCATAGGAGCTGGAGGCGCGAGGGAGAGTCAAACTCCCCTTCGCCGGGTTGCAACCGGCGTCGTTCTCGGAACACCGCGCCATGGCGTCGCTACGGGGACTCGAACCCCGATTTCTTGGCTGAGAACCAAGTGACCTGCCATTAGTCGATAGCGACAACCCTCCCACAGAAGATGCACCTCCCGTGAGAGCACATCCTAGAGCCTATCGGCTTAGGACTCGGGGCTTTCCCCGATACGTTTGGACCAACGCGGAGCGGGCAGCGAGAGTCGAACTCGCGTGGCCAGGGTGGAAACCTGGTGCCTAACCGTTCGGCCATGCCCGCATGGTGGATCCGAGGGGACTCGAACCCCTTGCCTCCTGCTTGCAGGGCAGGCGCTCTCCCAGATGAGCTACGGACCCTTGGGGTGACGAAGCAGAATCGAACTGCCATCACGCGGACCACAACCGCGCGCTCTACCGTTGAGCTACCGTCACCACATTGGAGCCTCAAGTCGGACTCGAACCGACCGTCTCCCGCGTACCAAGCGGGTGCAGCGCCATCTCTGCCTTTGAGGCATTATTGGTACTCCCGAGTGGATTTGAACCACTATACTTCGCGTATCAGGCGAATGCCCTAACCGGATTAGACGACGGGAGCATGGTGGGGCGTGAAGGAATCGAACCTCGCACCGAAAGGCAGTCGGGTTACAACCGACCCAGCGCCCAGCGCTGTATGCACACCCCAGAGATCGAGCTTGCGTCCCCGGCAGGAATCGAACCTGCGACTTGTCGCTTAGGAGGCGACCGCTCTTCCTTCTGAGCTACGAGGACATTGGTGCCGCGACACGGAATCGAACCGTGACCTTCCGGGCTTCAACCGGACGCTTGCACCAGTTCAGCTTTCACGGCATGGCGGGAACGGCGGGATTTGAACCCGCGATCTTCGACGTGACAGGCCGACGTCCACTCCGGGCTGGACCGCGCTCCCATTGGCAGGTCACCGAGGAGTCGAACCCCGTCCCTCGGATTTGGAATCCGACCGGCTGCCGTAGCCCGTGACCTACACGGCTCTGGAGGAGGGAGTCGAACCCACGATCATTCGGTTAACAGCCGACTGCTCTACCACTGAGCTACTCCAGAATGTCGGAGAGGCATGCCTACCTCTCCTTTGGAAATCTTATTCAGTTTTCAAAGACTTGGTCCGGGCGGGAGGACTCGAACCTCCATTACTCGGGTCAGAGCCGAGCGCTCTACCATTGAGCTACGCCCGAAGGGGCTGGTGACGCGAGTGGGTATCGAACCCACGTATCTCTCGGGTAAGAACCGAGTGCTGTTCCAATTCTAGCTTCCGCGCCATGGTGGGGCTGGAGGGACTTGAACCCTCATCGTGCCGATTAAAAGTCGGCTGTTCTACCATTGAACTACAACCCCTTGGGGATGAGTTCGCGTTTTCGATGTTCTGTCATGTTGTTGGTTTCTCCTTTTGTTGGCCACAACGAAAAAGGCCACCAGGTTTTCACCGGGTGGCCCATCTTCCTTGGTTGACTATAGTGTCAGGGGATGGGCCTCTCGGTATTTGTCCAATGGGCATAGGAGGCGAGGTCTTTGCCAAACAACGTAATCCCGCGCTCCGAGCTAGGCTTTTCAGCCTGCTGCAGCATCGGCACCATGAGTGCGGTTGTTTGGGTCTCGAACATGATAGGGAGATAATGAGTTCGACAACTAGGTCTGTCAAGCTCCTGGAGCAAAAAAGTCAAGAAAGTCTAAAAGCCCAATGATTTCAAGGGCCGAGTCTCAAAGATTCTCAGTGACTGCGGATGCTGATGGGCGAGAGGGCGCAGTTGGAGGGGCTGGCCACTGGCGAGAAGGGGGCTCGGTTGCTTGGATGAAGTTAGGTGGACGCTCTGACACGGGGCGGGCTTCGCCGCACCAGACGCAGATATCACAGCACCCCTGTTCGCACTCCTTCCACCAATGCCTGCTCCTTCCCAAGGTGCGCTCGCACCTGAAACCTAGGACGCTCCAGGATATCCACCAGAATTTCTTCTGCACCCTTCGCATCCACAGGGGTGCTATTCTGTGCGGATCAGGTCGTGGGGCGGGTATGCGGTAAGGGCCTGGCACTCTGTCAGGCTTCCTCAGGCGCTTCAAACCTAGGGACCAAGTTGCCCCTGAACTTGGTGTCTTCCAGCTTCGCATCGATGCTGTCCAAGTTGTCCTGCCTGTCGTCCCACACCTCGACCTCCGTAATGTCGTGGTAGGAGACGAGCTTCGCTACCGTTTTTCCCTTGAATACAGGTGTGTTGTTGCTGGGAGACATGTATACAGCATCGAAGTCTAGTCCCTTGTCCCTGAGTAGCTCAGCTACTCTGTAGCGTATGTCTGCCTTTTTGCTGGTTCGGCCTGTGACCACAACAGCAAACGTATCCTTGTCTGCTATGGCCTTCCTCGCTCTCTTTACGATGTCCTCATTCCACCACGAGGGTCCTGGTTTCTGAGGAACGAGGGGCTCGGTTAGGGACTGAATCTTGGCGTGCCACGCCCCGTTCTTCTCTCCCTCAGGAGCATCAGGAGAGCCGAAGAGGGTACCGTCAAAGTCGAAAACAGCAAGCTTCCTTCTGTATTTAACGTCAACACGCTGCCTTACGATAGAGCGTAGCTTGCCCTTGTGTCGAAGCAGACTGGGATTCTTCAATAGAAGAATCCGGGTTGCCAAACCAACCTTTTCCGCAAGGTCCTTCATCTTCTTTTTCGGAACACCTAGAGTCTTTGCCAGGCTTGGAAGGAATTTTTTGTCCCCAAAAGCTTTCCCAGGCTGCTTCAATGCCTGCAACAGTTGAGCCGCATCCTCTTGATCCATAGTCATGGAGAGTTCTTTTAGGCGTTTGACTTCGGGGGTGCTTAGAAAGTTGATGCTCTTCCCCAGCGGAAGACCCACATCTAGTAAGTCGAATAGGTAGGAAAGCTCCCTCTTACCTGCCCAATTGGACATTTGAGCACGGAACTCCTTGTTTTCCTGGAGCATCTCCGAGATGACATCCAAGAGTCCTAACTTCTTCATTTCCGGGAGAGCCTTTCTGCCTGTCTCTCGGTCCTTGAGAATTATGTCCACTAGGAGTGTGGCCACCGCGTTGGCCGGTACGTTCTTTAGCTTGTGCGCGTTTCTTTGAATTGCCTCGGCTACTTCATCTTTGACAGTAAATCCGTATTTCACGATGAATTTGATCGCTCGAAGCATGCGAGTAGGGTCATCAGAAAACGTCTTGTCAGGGTCGGACGGGGTATCCATAATCCCCGCCTGTAGGTCCTTCATTCCCTTCCCTGTAAGGTCGATGATCTCTGCTTTATCGGGTCC
>Ga0114931_10003973_pt1 | contig 18569 bp, 18 predicted proteins | sample 2SBtaG_FD_89579 | JGI IMG/M metagenome (GOLD analysis project Ga0114931, IMG submission 89579) | Deep subsurface microbial communities from Kolumbo volcano to uncover new lineages of life (NeLLi) - 2SBTROV14_V59a metaG | ecosystem: Environmental > Aquatic > Marine > Volcanic | place: Kolumbo...
CGACAAGCTGGACCCCCAGCGGGAGGCCGTCGGACGCCAGATCGCACGTCAACGAGACCGTTGGCACCCCAGCGTAGCTCCAAGGCGCATTGAAACGCGGATCTCCGGTTGTCTCAATCGTCGGAGCGGGTCCGGTCGTGGTGGGGCAAATCAGCGCGTCCAGCACGTCCAACGCTTCACGAAGTTCGTGCTGGAACAGTCGTCGATGGGCCAGCGCCGCCGCATAATCGCGTACATCCGTCTCACAACCTTCGGCCAGCAACTCCCCGATCGCGGTTCCAAACTGCTTGCGTTTGGAGGGAAAGCGATCACGGTGATATTCCGCCGCCTCCACGGCCATTACCCGGCGGTGATGGTCCCGCACATTCTCAAAACTCTTGGGCAATCGCACTTTCTCGATCGTGGCACCCGCGGCACGCAGCTTTTCGATGGTGTGTCGTAGAACCCCGCGGGCCTCCTCATCGGCGTGTTCATGGAAGAAGTCGCCCAACACCCCCAGTCGTGGCGGCTGTTCAGATTGAATTTCTCCACGAAGAGCAGTCACCGCATGCTGGAATGTCCATGGATCGAGTTTGTCGGCACCGGCGATGGTGTACAGCACAACCGCCAAATCGTAGACCGAACGGGCGATCGGCCCCACATGGTCGAGGTGATAACTCACCGGCACGACTCCCGCCGTGCTCACCCGTCCGTGCGTCGGTTTGCAACCCGCGACGCCACAAAAAGCCGCGGGTCGTGAGATCGAACCGCCGGTCTGCGATCCGATTGCCGCGAGACACATTCCCAACGCCACGGCAGCCGCCGAACCACTGCTCGATCCACCAGGAGTTCGTTGGAGATTCCATGGGTTCCGGGTCGGGGGAGGGTCGAAACAAGCCCATTCGGTGGTGACGGTCTTGCCGAGAATCACTGCTCCGGCTTCGCGGAGACGACGCACCACGGTCGCATCATGTTGGGCGCAATGCCATTGGCGAAGTGGCGAGCCTGCCCGGGTTGGGAACCCTGCCACATCGACAATGTCTTTGATGGCGATGGGGATTCCGTGCAAGGGACCGCGTAGTTGGCCAGCCTTACGTTCCCGATCGCGTGCCGTGGCGGTTTGGCGTGCGGCGTCCGCGTCGACCACGACCCAAGCCTTAACGGTCGGCTCGTATTGTTCGATCGTCGCCAAGCAACGCTCGACAAGCCCGACCGACGTGAGACGGTCATCACGCATTTGCTCCGAAGCTTTGTGTATCGTCGTGAGATTCATATGGTTTCTCAGCGGTTCGAGGGTGGAGGGGGTGTTGTCTTGTGCCGTCCGATCAGACGCGATCGATCCCATGCATTCAGGTGACCCTCATATTTCGCATCCGGCCACATCGAAGAACTGGGTGGTTCGTGGTTCACGCTTCGTCACGATATCTTTGGAACCTGCTGGGTAATGCAATGAATTCCTCCCCCGCCTTGGCCGAGAGCCGTTCCATCGATTCCAATAACCTCATGCTTAGGAAATATGTCGCGCAGGATGCCCATTGGCTCGAAATCTTCACGATGGCGACCGGTGATTGGCACAAGGACGCAGCCGTTGCCGATGTAGAAGTGCATGTGCCCTACTTCGTCGGAGGTGAGCGGCAGATCGACTACTTCAAATGTCCTTCCGTTCGCGTCTCTCGATTCTTGCAAGCATCGTTTCGCGTTCTGGCAGATTTTGTAGTTCGGGTCAGTCCGTTTGTCGGTAACGTGGAGAAGGACAACGCCTGGGCTGGCAAACGCGAGGATTCCATCGACATGCCCATCGGTAATCGGGTCGGGTTTCAGGCCCTTTTCAAGCCAAATGATTTTCTTGGTGCCCAACGACTCATTCAATAGCTTCTCGACACGGGCCTTGTTCTCCTCCGAATTACGATTCTTGTTGAGTAGACACTGCTGCGTGGTGATCAGTGTTCCCTCGCCATCCACCGTGATCGCTTCGCCTTCTAGGACCAAGTCGATCGGATACATCGGAACGTCGAGATACTTGCATACTCTCGCCTTTAACAATGCGTCATCGTGGTACGGGGGGAACTTTGCGCCCCAACCATTGAAGGTGAAGCCGGCAACACGGCGGTGGCCTTTACCGTTGACCACGAACATGGGGCCCGCATCCCTAGACCAACCATCGTTGAGCGGCAGTTCGAGGCGATCGATTTCCTTACTTAGCAACTGGCGAGCAACCTTCTTGTCTTCCGAACGCAATACCATCAGCACGGGCTCGAACTGGCTGAGTGTATTTGCCACATCGGCCCATTGTTGGCGAATGTCTCGCAGCGGGATTCCGAATCCGTTCCAGTTCTGCGGCGGAGGCAGTGCCCTGATGGTGTAGTCGTGGGGAGCCCATTCGGCGGGGAAGTAAAACCCATCGGCTGTGGGAGTCGAATCCGTCAACAGTTCGACGCCCGTCCGTTGGTAGTCAGGCATGTGGCTTGTTCCTTCTTCGGCCGCCGCGAAACAAACTTCCGCGGTCATCGCCACCACGGAGTATCCTGTCCGCTTAAGAAAGTCCCCGCGATTCATCATGATTCCACATCTTGGCTCTCCGCAGGGGGGGCTTGTCGTCGTTCGTTATGAGAACTCCAAAATTAAACATCCATTCTAAGTTGTGAATCGATCACAATCTGCGTCGATGGTGGACTCCTTTTTCGATTTTTTTTGGGGGGGACATCGTTGCAATTCCAAGGTTCGTTCGCCAAGATGGCAAATGGTCAGGGCTAGCAACCATTTCGTTCAGGCGGCGAGCATTCTGAGACGGAACAGCGGACATGTCCAAGAAGTTTATCCTCGGCCACGTTGTGGTCACGAATCGGGCCGCGGAAATTCTTGCCGCCGCCGATTGGTCCGTGGAATCGCTTCTCGATCGCCATCTCGCCGGCGACTGGGGAGACGTTTCGGATGACCAGAAGCGAATCAACGACGATTGTGTCGATCGTGAGTTTAGTATTATTTCGAGCTACGCCACGCCCGACGGCCAATCCGTAACCGTCTTCACGATGGCCGATCGCTCAAGAACTCTGGTGCATCTTGCCCAGCCGACACATTCACGAACGAGTGTCGGATAGCCTTCGTTGAAACACGTCTTTTTTGGTCGACGGAGGTTTCGGGCCATGCTCGCCAGCCCCCCTCACGCTAGATTCAGGCCGTGGCCTAGCAATCGGTCGCATGACTAAGAAGGGGCCTTCGATGGCCGAGTGTCCGAGAGCTTGGCAAACACGCTCGCCTGATCGCTCAGCCACACTTTCCCATCGGCGGTGAATGTGATGGCTCGGAGACGTGCGCTGAACGATGGCAATTTCCCGGCAATGCCGTCGAGCATGAGGCCAGCTAGATTTTCTCCCATGGCGGCACGAAGACCTACGTAGGACGTGGTAAGGCGAGGATTGATCTCGAGCACCACGTCGTCGGTTCCACCCGAAGCGGGGCCAAGAATGAGATCGACCCCGAGATATCCGCGTGGCGAGGGCAGGCTGTCGATGGCCCGTTGGGCAAGACCACTCGCTCGCTCTGAAAGTGATGTCTCCAGTGGCAGCGAACCACCACGATAGTGAATCAACCCTCCCACGGTTTCCATTATTTGCATACAGGGCAAAAGCGCGGTGTTCCCCCCGGGTCCGCAGAGAAAAGCCACGCTGACCGATACGCCGGCATGATACGACTCCAGCCGAATCGGCATCGGCGGGCGGAGCCGCGCGGCCGTTTCCGCATCGGGCACAAGATACGTTTGCCGTGCCCCAGCCCCCTCCAGCGGTTTCATCACCGCCGGGTACGCGATCTGTTTCGGGATCGGTTCATCGCACCGCAGCGCGACTCCCGAGGGTACGGGAACTCCGTGGCGCGCGAGATGTTTCGCGAGGGCATGTTTGTCGGAAGCCAGGGCGATTACCGCCGGATCGGGCCCCAGCAGATGACCGCCCACTTCGAGCACGCGTGAAGCGGCCAGGTGCAGTTGATTGCCGGTCTCCGGCGCGATGACAAGCGTCGCGTCAGATGAGCGTGCCAGCGTGTCGAATGCCGTGCGATGTTTGATCTCCGTCGAAACCGTTTGCAAACGGATGGGCATCGCGGGCGGGGAGGCAAGTCGCCCATCCCAGAGCCCCACGAGTTGTGCATCCTCTCTACGAGAAAGATCGGCGACGATCGCTCGGAACATCGCCAGCCCTTCGTCGCGCAGATGCGCGAGCGTCGATTCGCTTTCCCTGGAGTGGAGAAGACCGCCGCCGGTGACGAATTCGTAAACAAAGAACTTCATAAACAAAACAACCGCATCGCCGTTAGAAGATCCCTAACTGGTCTTTCGCGTCTTCGGTCATTCGGTCTGGCGACCACGGCGGGCTGAGCACGACTTGAATGTCAACCTCTCCGACCCCTTCCAGCTTGCCAATCTCGTCTTTCGAGTTTTGCACCAACTGGGGGCCCGCCGGGCATGCGGGGCTGGTCATCGTCATTTCCACATGTACGTTGGCAACCTCGTTTGCTTCCAGGATGTCGACAGAGTAGATCAGCCCAAGATCGACAATATTGACGAACAATTCAGGGTCGATCACCTTCTTGAGCGCCTCGAATACGGTGTCTTCTTGAATCGGCATTGTCGTCCTCACTTGGATGGATCGCTTGTTGAAGAGCGGTTTCTGAAATGGGTGGCGATGCACGGTTCAGTCGAGTCGCCGAACGAACACTTCGCCTCCCTCGACTTTCACTTCGTGGCGTGTCGTGGGCGCTGTCGCTGGCATGGTCAATGCGCGACCGTCACGGATATCGAAGCGGGCTCCGTGGCGCGGGCAAATAATTTCGCAACCGTCCAGTTCCCCTTCGGCAAGGGGGCCGCCATCGTGGGTACACACATCGTCCAAAGCATAAAACTTGCCGCCGACGTGAAACAGGGCCACCAACTGATCGTCGATCTCGACCACCATTTTGCCAGGGTCGGCAAGTTCCGTCACTTTGGCCACGCGAGTGTATTCGTTCATGGAATGATATGGTTCAACACGGTTCGGGGGGAATGTCGTGATTGCCAAAGCGCGATGGTACATACTCGACGACCAACAAGCCGGTGATTATGTGAAATCGCGGACACGTCGACCAATGGCTTCGCCCAACGCATCGCGAACGCTTTCGATGGTGATGCGGTCGAAAACCTGTTGGAAAAAACCCGTGACGACGATTCGGATGGCTTCCTTGCGGGTTAGCCCACGGCACTGACAATAAAACAGTTGCTCCTCATCGACTCGACCGGTGGTCGCCCCGTGCGTGCAAATCACGTCGTCGGCTTCGATCTCCAAGCCCGGGATCGAATCGGCCCGAGCGTCGCCCGAAAGCAACAGATTGTCGTTTCGTTGGTAGCCGCAGGTTTTTTGGGCATCGACGTCGACCTTGATCATTCCTCGCCACACCAGCCGCGAATGATCCTGCAACGCGCCTTTATACAACAAATCGCTCGTGCAGTTGTCGGCCATGTGATGTTGGAGCGTGTGGTAGTTCAAATGCTGACGCCCCTCGGTAAACATCACGCCGTTCACCTGAGCATGCGCTCCGGGTCCGACCATCGCCACATGTTGGTTGACTTTGGCCAACTGCGACCCCAACGCCGCGATGGTCCATTGTAATTGGGAGTTTCGTTCCAGCAGCGCTTTTTGGTGGGCGAAGTGCCACACACGGTGTCCCCAATTCTGGAGTGTCACATAACGCAATGAAGCGCCCGGGGCGAGCAGAAGCTCGATCCCGCCGCAGTGTAGTCCGGGGTTGGCCTCTCCCGAGGTTTCGCCCAACACGGTCGCCTCGGCCCCTTCGTCCAGAATCACGAGTGTGTGGCCAAGATCGACACCGCCGTCGGAGAGGGTCGAGTGGATGTGAACGGGGCGAGGAAGCACCACGCCCGGGGGAACATAGAGCACCGTTCCTCCTGACCAACACGCCGAATGCAAGGCGGCAAACTTATCGTAGCCGGCGTCGGTGGCTTTCATGAAGTGGGGGCGGAGCCGGTCGCCATGCTCGACCATCATTTGGTCAAGGCTGCCCAAAAGCACCCCTTGTCGTGCCAACTCGGGATCAAGCGATGTGTCCTGGATGTGGCTGTTATGGGCAACCGTGTAACCACACAGATCGACTCCCTGGGTCAACAAGGCCTGCGCCGCGGTGGAAGACTCGATCGAAGCGTGATCGACGGGCGGGCCAAACTTATCGAGATGGAAACGTCGCAAGTCGGTTCGCCGCCACTCTTCCTCGTTTGTGTTCGGGAGATCGAACGCGACAAACTGTTTCCACGCCGCGCGACGCATGTCGAGGAGCCACGGCGGCTCATCTCGAGTGGCGAGAAACGAGTCGAAGGCCTCCTCGGTGAATCCGCCTGTCGAGACTGCTTGGCTCATGCTGCCTTCCGTTTCAAACGATCGAAGAAGTCGAACCGCGGTTCGACCGAAATTGTGGGATATCTTCTCGCGAGCCAACCCACGAAAACGAGGATTGTCACTCGGACCGATGCGATGCGAGGGTGACTTGTTTGTTACCCGACCGAGCCTTCCATTTGCAACTCGATCAACCGGTTCATCTCCACGGCGTATTCCATGGGCAGTTCCTTGACCAACGGCTCGATGAAACCGTTGACAATCATCGCCGAGGCCTCTGCCTCGGAAAGGCCTCGGCTGGTGAGATAGAAAAGCTGCTCTTCGCCAATCCGCGAAACACTGGCTTCGTGCCCAATGGTAACATCCTGTTCGTTCACCTCGATGTAAGGGTAGGTATCGCTGCGGCTGTGACCGTCCAGAATCAGGGCATCGCACACGACGCTCGACTTGGATTTTACGGCGCCATCTTCGACACGAACCAACCCACGGTAACTCGAACGGCCACCGTTCTTGGAGATGGATTTTGAGACGATGCGGCTGGTGGTGTGTGGGGCCGCATGCACGACTTTGGCCCCGGCGTCTTGGTGTTGACCGCCTGAAGCGAACGCGATGGAGAGAATCTCGCCATGTGCTCCCGGCTCGACCATGTAGACCGCCGGGTATTTCATCGTGAGCCGACTGCCTAGGTTGCCGTCGACCCATTCCATGACGGCGCCCTCGTGTGCCACCGCGCGTTTGGTGACGAGGTTGTAGATATTGTTGGCCCAATTCTGGATGGTTGTATACCGGCAACGGGCATGCTTCTTGACCACGATTTCGACAACGGCCGAATGCAAACTCTCGCTGCTATACATCGGGGCGGTGCAGCCCTCGACATAGTGAATCTGGGCACCTTCGTCGACAAGGATTAGCGTTCGCTCGAATTGCCCCATGTTCTCGGCGTTGATGCGGAAGTAGGCCTGTAGCGGAAAGTCGATCTTGACGCCCTTGGGAACGTAGATGAACGAACCACCGGACCAAACCGCTGAGTTGAGCGCGGCAAACTTATTGTCGGTCGGGGGGATGATCGTTCCGAAGTACTCACGCAGTAGATCGGGATATTCTCTCACCGCCGTGTCGGTGTCGGTGAAAATGACTCCCTGTTTTCCAAGATCTTCGCGGAGCGAGCCGTAGACCACTTCGCTTTCGTATTGGGCCTTGACCCCGGCGAGAAACTTTTTTTCCGCCTCGGGGATACCCAACCGATCGAACGTTTTCTTAATGTCCTCCGGCACTTCGTCCCAACTTCGACCCTGACCATCGGAGGGCTTGATGTAGTAATAGATGTCCTGAAAATCCAACGCGACATCGCCACCCCAAGTGGGCAAGGGCTTCGACTGAAAAATCTCCAGGCTCCGCAGCCGGAAATCTCGCATCCAATCGGGTTCTCCCTTCATTTCCGAAATCTGATGGACGATTTCGGCATCAATTCCCTTTCGGCTCTTGAACTTATAGTTCTCGGCGTTGCGGAAGTCGTACTTATTGACTTCGCCCGAGGAAACATCGAACGATGGTTTAACGTCGGTTGACATATTGATTACTCGTCTTCCGCGAAAGATCGCATTTGGGAAACAGCAGTTGGCTTGTGGAGGGGGTGTTACGGAAGTAGTCCCGCGGGCGCGGTGTCGTGGGTCATTTTCGACTCGGCTTCGGCGGCTTCGGGATGGGCTTCGCGGATACGGTCGTAGCCCCTTTCATGCAGTTCGGCGGCAAGTTCCGGGCCGCCGGATTCAACGATGCGGCCACCGAGCATCACATGGGTTACATCGGGGCGGTTGTGTTCCAGCAGTTTGTCGTGGTGCGTGATGATCAGAATACCCATGTCGCTGCCGCCGATCTCGGCGATGCTTTGGCTCGCCAACCGCACGGCATCAACATCCAACCCGCTGTCGGTCTCATCGAGGATTGCGAACTTTGGCCGCAACATTGCCATCTGTAGGATTTCAGCCCTTTTCATTTCGCCACCGGAAAAGCCGTCGTTGACATAGCGCCGCGCGAACTCGGCATCGATCCGAAGTTGTTCCATTTGTTGCCGCAGCTCTTTGCGAAACTCCCGCATGGGGATCAGGTCTTCGCCTTCTTTCCGTTGCGGGTTTCGTACATTGGTTGTCGCATGCCGCAAAAAATCGGCCATCTTGACTCCCGGGATCGACATCGGACGTTGAAACGCCATGAAAATGCCGGCACGGGCACGTTCGTTCGGCTCCATCGCCAAGACGTCTTGACCAGAGAGTTCGATCGAACCCCGGGTCACCTCATAGCCGGGATGCCCCGTGATGGCGAAACCAAGCGTGCTCTTTCCCGACCCGTTGGGGCCCATCAGGGCATGCGTCTCGCCACGGCTAATTTCGAGGTCGACTCCACGGAGTATTTCCTTGCCCTCGACGCTGACGTGCAGGTCGCTGATCTTAAGTGTTTCGATCATGTCTCGATTGTCATTTCTAAATGTATTCACTCGGCCAGACACGCTCGTTGTTCGGGCCGCTGTTTCGCCAGTAAGTAAAAAAACTTGGATGCGCGCGAGCACCCGTCCCATGCGCTATACGGTTTCAAATTGGCAACACAAATCCCCATCGAGCCTGCATTGCGACAAGGCGACATTGTGGTGAATCAGCATGCGCATCACCATTTGCTCAACTTCACAAATGGCACGATCACTCTCGGCCAATTCCGGGTAGGGGCAATCATGCGCTCGCAGAACAGGCAACCCACGTTCGTTTTGTTCAACTGAGAACGACATGTCCCGGCCCTCGAACATTTTCGAGATGGAGAGCATCCGCTCCTTGGGTGAACGACCTTCAACCCGATCACCATACTTTGCAGCCAAGCTAACCGCGACACGTTGCAACAAGCCGTTGCGAACCGCCGGGTCTTTGACGGCGCGAATCTCTTGCCACAAGATTTTGGCCAAATCGGCAAAGTTGGTTCCAACCAACGCTCTGGCTTTTTCCGACAAGCCGTACCGGTGTGTCGGGCGACCGCGTCCCGAACGTTCCGCGTGGCGTATGACAAGGTCTTGCCCCATCAGGCGGTTCAGGCGTTGACGAACCGCCGTGGCAGTAACCCCTGTCGAATCAGCAAGTTGCGAAACGGTCATTGGCTCCTTGCGCCGCAGGAGTTCCATCAATTGGCCGTCGGATGTTTCGGAAACGGTACTCATGAGATCGTGACACCTAATTGCCGGCCCAGCGGTCCGCGAAAGCCGCCTGTCAGCAGCATTATATCGCTTGTCGCATTTTTAGCAATGAATTATGTCATAAATAATCCCCCGCAGTACGATGTGGACGTAACATGTTGACAGATAGTGCCTTTTTGCGATAGAAGATGCTCGCGATTGACTCGTACAGGGGGAGTGCTTGCACGCATTCGAAGAGCCTTGGCTCGCGGGTGTTACAGATCGCCCACGATATGTGCCGCACCTGTTGGTGAGTGCGTGTCCGACGATCAACAAGAAAGGCGGGAAGGTGGCATGAGGCAAATGGCAAAACGAAGCCGATTGGCCACCTTGGGTATATTTTTTTTGATGGTCACGGTGGCCGCAAGCCCACTCGCACAGTGCGAAGAAGCTTCCGGCAGCCCCGCCTCCGAAAATGCAGCGGAATCCGCCGCGGCGGGCGGCTGGCAAGCCCACATCGACACGTGGTTCGGAGAGAATCTTGTCGCTCCCATTGCCAAGGTTCTGTTCTACGACTTCGGCAGTTCCAAAGTCCAGTGGATCGGCGTTCGCCTGCCATTCATCGTGATGTGGCTTCTTGCCGGCGCAATCTTTTTTACTCTGGCGATGAGGTTCGTCAATCTGCGTGGATTCCGGCACGCGATCAAGTTGACCAAAGGCGATTACGACGATCCTGCCGACGAAGGCGAGGTATCGCATTTTCAGGCACTTGCTTCAGCGCTGTCGGCGACCGTTGGTTTAGGGAACATCGCCGGCGTGGCGATCGCCGTCGGACAGGGAGGCCCCGGCGCGATCTTCTGGATGATTCTCGCCGGCTTGTTGGGAATGAGCACGAAGTTCACCGAATGTACCCTGGGGCAGATGTATCGCAAGGTTGCGTCCGACGGAACCGTCTCCGGGGGCCGATGCACTATCTGCGTGACGGGTTGACGGAAATCCGCGTCGCTGGCATCAGCCTCCGCTATGTTGGTGTCGTGCTGGCCATCTTCTTCGCGGTTCTTTGCATTGGGGCTTCCTTTGGCGGAGGCTGTGCGTTCCAGGTGAATCAGTCGCGCGGCGCGTTGGAATACATTCTGCGACAAGATACGCACAATGAGTTGCGGTCGTTGCATGCCCGGATCAACCAAGCGAAAAGCACGCATCTCGCGACCAATGAACTAACCGCTTTAACTTCGCGGCGTGACGAACTTCAACAGAGCAACGAAAAATTTGCGTCTTACTTCCGTCCTGCCTATGGCTTGGTGATGGCCATCTTCGTGGGGTTGGTGATCATTGGAGGTTTTCGCCGTATCGCCGCCACGGCAAGCCGCATCGTGCCTTCGATGTGTGCCTTGTACGTGGCGATGGCGATTTACGTTCTGATCACCAATGCGGGGCAGATCGACGACGCGTTTCTCGCGATTTGGAATGGCGCCTTCACCGCCAAAGGAATCACCGGCGGTGTGCTGGGCGTGATGGTGATTGGGATCAAGCGTGCCGCTTTTTCAAACGAAGCGGGCGTGGGTTCGGCATCGATCGCCCATGCGGCCGCGCGAACCGATGAACCGATCCGCGAAGGATTCGTCGCCTTGCTCGAACCATTCATCGACACGGTGGTCATCTGCACGATGACCGGCTTGGTGATTGTGATTTCTGGTCAAGCGCTCAACTCCGCGAACGCCGACCTGATCGCCAACGATGAGGGGGCCCAACTCACGGCTCTGGCGTTGGAGAGCGTGCAAAGCTGGTTCCCCCTGGTACTGGGCGTTGCCGTGCTGTTGTTCGCCTTCTCGACGATGATTTCCTGGTCGTATTACGGCGAACGTTGTTGGACCCAACTCTTTGGAGACCGCTCGTCCATTGTTTACAAAATTCTGTTCCTGTTTTGCGTGTTCTTCGGCGCCATCATCACCGCCACCAACGTGCTCCAATTCAGCGACTTGATGATCCTGGCAATGGCCCTGCCGAATATTCTGGGACTGTTACTACTCAACGGAAAGGTCCGCGCCTCACTTCGCGACTATTGGAGACGCTACCGGCTGGGCGATTTCGAACCGCATCAACCCGTCTCGTAGGCAGGGCGATTCTTCACCGTTAGAATGCGTGAAGATGACCTGCCGCGCGGACATTGCCTGATTTCAAACAGCAGCGAGGGACATGCCATGAGTTGGATACCGAAGCAAACGGTCGTTGTCCCGTTCGATTTTTCAGAACGCTCGATCCCGGCTGTCGATACGGCCCTAGAGTTGGTCGCTCAGCCCTCGGGAATTCACGTGATCCACGTTCTGCCCACGCTTGAACCATCGGAGCCGGGGGTGATTTGGAGCACGATCGACAATTCCGGTCGCACCCACCATGCCGAAGAGGCGATGAAGGCCAAGTTGGCCGATGCAATGTATCAGAGCATCAACTTCGACGTTGAAATTGGCGACCCTGGCCATGAAGTCGCGGAGTACGCCAAACGCGTTTCGGCCGAACTGATCGTTCTCCCCTCACACGGCCGCACCGGCATCTCACGCCTGTTCATCGGGTCGGTCGCCGAGCGAATCGTACGACTGGCCCACTGTCTTGTGCTGGTGCTTCGCGACTAATTGTCTTGCGGTTTTCGATCACGGAAGGACACGGTTTCAACCACCGCCGGTCGCAACCTTTCTTTGACCACGGGCTGTGCGGGGAAAATACCTCTCGATCACCTTGTGGAATTCTTCCGCGGTCGACACCCCCGCCACATGCATGCGGAACTGTCGCGCTCCGGCCCTGCCTTGTGCGTAGCAGCAAGCATATTTGCGCATCAGCCGTGTCCCCTTCTCCACGCCAAATCGCCGAACCACCAGATCGTAATGATGTTCGAGAAGATGACGTTCTTCATCGGGCGTCAGGTCGCCGGGCATCGCTTCGCCCCGCAGCAAGGCGGCCACCTGTCGAAACATCCACGGCTTGCCGAGCGCCGCCCGGGCGATCATCACTCCATCGACTGGATACCGCGTGAGCCGATCGACGACCTTTTCCGGCGTATCAAGGTCTCCGTTGCCGATCAGCGGAATTCGCTTGAGATGCTCCTTGATCGCGGCAATGCGGTCCCAATCGGCTTCTCCTTTGAAGAAATCTTGTGCCGTGCGACCGTGGATGGTCAGCGCGGCGCCCCCGGCTTGTTCCACCGCTTGGGCTACCTCAATGGCGGTCAGGTGATCTCGGGTGCAGCCAAGCCGGATCTTCGCCGTGACCAGCACCGGGGCACACGCCTGGGCAACGCGCCCGACAATGGCCCCCACGCGCCGTGGGTCGCGCAACAAGTACGATCCGCTTTGGGCTTTCACCGTTACCTGTCGAACCGGGCACCCGAAGTTGATGTCGACGACCGACACGCGCAACACATGGGCCAAATGTGCCCCGACGGCGGCCAACAACTGGGGGTCATTGTCCCAGATTTGCACGGCCAACGGGCGCGGTTCATCAATCACGCCCCACAATCGATCGGGAAGTTCATGTTCGCGGCGGTCCATCTCGACAAACCCCTTGGCACAGACCATTTCGGTCGCTTGAAGGCCAGCGCCACCAAACTCGCGCACAATTTGACGATACGCATAGTTCGTAAACCCGGCCATCGGGGCTTGCAGCACGGGCGGATCGACAATCACCGAACCGATCCGCAGCGGCGCGACCGCGGTTGAAGGCACTTCAAGGATTTCGGTCGTGGGGATGCTCATTGCTCGATCCATTGGAAACCAACACCCGCCCAGCGCCAAGGTCGAATACATGCCCCCCGCCTTTATTCGCGTACCACGGGGAAGCTGGTGCTCGCCGTCAATGCGTGTGATACGGTTGCCTCGCCAATATCACGGCGACTAGAATCGCCCCTACGATGAACGATTCAATAAAGATTGTGTGTGAAGTCGCCGATCACGTGGCGACGTTGCTCTTGAACCGTCCTAGGGCAAGCAATGCCTTGAGCGCGGCGATGATGGTGGAGCTTGCCGAAGCGCTCGCGGACGTTGATTCTCGGACCGACATTCGAGCGGTCGTGCTGCGTGGCTCTGGCCGAGGGTTTTGCGCGGGCGCCGATCTGAACGAGTTGGCGCGGCAGGACACCGCCGGAGTGGCGAGCGTGGAAGGCCCTCTCTCCGAAGTGCTCGCGCGGCTCGAGTATATGAGTAAGCCGACGGTCGCCTCGTTGCATGGCTATGCGTTGGGGGGTGGTTTTCTGCTGGCCATCTACTGTGACTTCCGTATCGCGGCGGTCGGCACGCGGATTGGCTATCCACGCAGTGCCGCGCATTGGCTTCCGGCGGCGGGGCTTGCGCGATTGGCCGACTGGGTAGGTCCGCTACGCGCGCAGCAGTTGGTGCTCAACCCTGGCGGCATCGGAGCCGACGAAGCGCGGCGTCTTGGACTCGTCGATCAATTGGTTTCGCCGGAAGAACTTGCCACGACAACCGAATCACTCGCGGGGCGTCTTGCCGAGGTAAGCCCGACGATGGTGGCGGAAGCCCGACGCATGTTTCGGCAGTTGCTTGGCCATCGCGGCGATCCCTGGGATCGTGCCGCGGTAACAGGCTTCGCTCGCTGTTTGGTCACGCCCGAAGCCCAAGACGCTTTACGTGCATTCACCGAAGCTCGCGGTGGAGGAAAGCAATGAATTGGGCTTGGGAAAGTTGGTTCGCGTTGTGTTTCTAAATTCTTGCCGCATGGACCACGCATGAAACAAACATTGATCGAAGGAATTTCGGCCGAGGTGAGGCAGAGGGTCGTTTCACAACACCTGGTCAGTTACCAAGACGCACGCCTTGTGCCGGTGCTTGCCAGCCCTTGGATGCTGAGCTTTATGGAGCACGCCGCCTACAACGCGATTCAGCCGCATCTCGACGCCGGCGAACAATCCGTCGGCGTCGGCTTTCAGTTTGAACATCTGGCCGCCACGCCCGCCGGTAGCACAGTGACCGCCACGGCACGAATCACCGCGATCGATGGCCGCAAGATTACCCTCGCGATTGAAGCCCGGGACGATCGACAGCTCATCGGCAAAGGCACGCACGTCCGCGCGGTGATCGATATGGAGCGGTTCAAGAAGAAACTAAACCGCTGAGGTTCGCGAATATGCGAGAACGCCCGTCCCACTAATGGCGTAGCACCAGGGACTTGAGAAACACATCCCTCGGCGCGGTCGCTGGCAGCACCAAGTCGACATATCGGGCGATTGCCATATTGTATTTGGCCACCGCCGCGGTGAAGTTGAGTTCCGCCGTGACTTGTAGTTCGACGAGATCCACGATCGTTTCGAGCTTGGTTGAGCCGGCGGTATTCGTTGTGTTGGCATGCGTTCGTTCGATGTCGGCATCGATCACCGCGGTCGCGAGATCGACCACCAGCGCATGCTCTCGCGGGATTGTGTCGAGGAACCGGTGGAATGCTCGAGTGTTCGAGATCCCGGAACTCTGCGTCGAGGCTTTCATGTCATAGCCGCCGGCATGCGGCGCCGTGGCGACCGCTGGCAAGACATCTGGCGGCCAATTCGCCAATCGCGATAGCAGCTCCAAGCGAGCCCCCTTGAGTTGCGCGATGCGATCAAGACGATTCGCTTCGGCCGAATCGAGCGCCGTCCGTAGTCGTAGATGGGCCACATCGCCCGCCCCGGAGTTGGGGCCCGCGCCAGCCGCGAGTTTTTCCAACTGCTCGACTTGCCAGGTGCGAACCGCCACGTCGCGCCCCGCATGCCATAGGTGCCAATAGACGGTCACCGCGTCGGATCGACGTGAGATGAGATTTTGCTCAAGACACGCGGCGAGTGTCACGCGCCGTAAGCCGCCGGGTGACGAAGCCGATTCAGGACCATTTGCCGGGGTTTCTTCTTCGACCCATTGGGCCAACCGCTGGGCTCGAATCTTGGGTGAAACACCTGCCAATTCGCGATATCGACTCGTGTCCAACGTCGGAGTTCGCGCGATGAGTGGATCAAGCAAACTGTCGTCGGGCGAATAGACGATTCGTTGGGTCTGCGTGGTTGCCGCCGCATCAGGAGCCGGTGGAATGTTCTGATCCGAGGGCGTTTCCACGGGAATCGGCGAGGCTTCCTTGGGAACCCGAATCGCACCTGGGGCTTGATCGGGTGCGTCGGCAGATGTCTCGTCCTCGACCGCCGAACGCCAACCGGGCTCGTCGTTCGATGCGTGGTTGGGGGTTGCGTCTTCAATCGATTGCCGCGGCGAACCGGCGGTCGCTTGTGGCGGGGCCAACGTCGGTTCACCAAAGCGACGAACCGGGGCGCCATCGGGGAATCGCCCCCTTGGCGGCGCCAGGGGGGTGTTGTATGTGGCGGGCTGATTGAAGCTGCCCGGGAGAATGGTACGTGGCCGAGGGACCATTCCGGGAACCGTTGTCGAGGGAATGAACCCCGGCGTCGGCGAAGATTGTGGCGGTGTCACGTGATTGACCAACATCATCGCGACCAAGTCGTTGGGCGATGTGCCTGGGCGAGCCACGGACACGGCGTATTCGCCGATATCGACGTTGTATTTTCGCACCGACTCGACAAACATTTCTCTCACGGCTGAGCTGTCGCAGACAATCCAGGAGTTCCCGTCGAGGGCCTCTTTTGGAAACATAAGCCGTTTCGGCCGACTGAAGCGCCGTCTCCGCACGGCGAACACAACGGGCGCGAATCGCGATCTCCTGGCGTCGCAACGGAAGCGTCGCATCAATGCGACGCAAGGCCAGCGAACCGCCATTGGGAAACAATTGTTGGTAATAGGTGCGGTACGCATTCACATGAGGGCGGTCAACTGGAAGCGGCAGCGGAGTCGTCGCCGGGGCGCCAAGCAGTGCAGCCAACGCATGCTGTGCCACGATCGCGTTGAGCTGAGCCTGCCCACGCCGTGCGTCTGCCGCCGCAATCCGAAGAGGGTCACCGCCGGCCCCTTGGCGATCGCCAGCTTTGTCGGTGGCGGACGATTCAAACCCTTCAAGTTGCCGCAGGTAATCGACTTCGTGTTGACGGTAGTGATAATCGGCCACCGCCGATACGAGTTGCCAGTAGGCGCCAATCGCCCGCAGTTGGCGACCGCGATCGCTTCCCATCCGGGCCAACACCGACACCAGTGGTTCCGGTTCTCCGGCGAGGGCTTCATGATCGGTGGGTTCAACCGCCTCGGCGATCAGTTTCTCGGGGGCATCCTCGGCGAGATGCTCTTGAACCGAAACCAACGGAGCGGTTCGTGGACCGGCGGATGGGGCCGCGGACGGACCGGAAGAAGCTTGTGCGACGAGCAAGGTCGCGAGAAGAAGGCCTGACGGAACCATCCTTGGCACCCCTCGACAGTCGGTAGGAACCCCGAGACCCTATCCCCCGGGTTGGAACGGCCTACAGCGTGACCCGAACGCCAAAAATCGTCAAGAGGCAGGGGGGGTACAAACAAGAGACATCTCCTTGGCGAGCGTTTGGATGAATGGGTCGACGGGGCCATCTCCGTGGCTAGAATGCAAGCATCCACTACAGCCGATGGCGAAGGACTTGATGGAACGCCCTGCGTGGCCTTCCGAACGAACCGTTCCGGGCGGAACGTTCCGCAAGGGGTCTTTGGCTACGGCATTCTTCAAGCGAGCGAAACACCGCGATGGGCCGTATTCGTAGCATGTTCACCATCGTGGTCTTGGTCACGCTCACGTCGATCACGGCAGCCGCGGTGGTCGAGGTGCTGCGAATCGGTTTGCCGGAACGCCCTTTCCGGACGTCGGGTGATGTGTTGCGGTGGCTGGCGGAAAACGACTTTGCCAAGGCCGATCCAGCGCTGCAAAGGCGATTAGCCCGGCGGATGGAAGAGGATTTCAACCGTGACATCGATTGGGCAAAGTTAGTCGACTCACTCGACGACGAGCAACGGCAACGATTCGTCGAGAATTTCTCGGAGTTGATGCGGATTTGGTTTCTAGCCAAAGTAGACGCCTATTTCGCGCTTTCCGATGAGAACCAACAACGACAGTTTTTACGCGATGAGATGACCAATATATTCAATTGGAAAATCCCCTATGGGCAAGTGATCGAAGAAATTCAAAGCGATGAAGACCAATACGGCGATACGGAAAACCACGCAGGCAACCGACAGCGACTGGGGGCGTTGTTCCGCTGGCAGGATCAATTCGCCAAGTGGCAAGAGCGATCGACGCCCGAGGAACAACAAAAAATCGCGATGTTCGTGAGCGAAGTCACGCTGTACCTGATGGAGCTTCGGCAAAGCTCCGAAGCAATGCCCGCCGGGCGGCCGATGGAAGTGCGACGCGGCCCCTTTGATGATGGTACCGAAGAACGGGACCGTCGCCCGCGCGATGGTTTTTTTGGTGAGAAATAAGGGGCTCGCTCTTGTTCCGAGGACAAGTTTTGGTGCCCCTTGAGCTTTGGCTATTTGTTGATATCGGAGACGATTGAATGAACCTTATGCGAATCCTGCCCGGGAGTTTTGTTACTGCAATCGCCGTGTGTGTCATCACTCAGACACGTGGCGAAGAACCTCGCGAAGTTACAGTCGTTCAGGTCGCTCCAACGATTCGGCAGCCGGGTAAGGAGGTCATCAAACTGTTCAATGGCAAGAATCTCGACGGGCTTTATACCTACTTGAAAGACACCGGATACGAAGACCCCGAGAAGGTATTCACCGTCGTGGACGGCATGCTACATATCTCGGGCGAGAAATACGGCTATATCGCCACCCGCGACGCCTGCCGTGACTATCACTTGGTCGCGGAGTTCAAGCTTGGCAAGAAAACCTGGGAGCCGCGTAAAGACCGCGCTCGCGATTCGGGTATTATGATCCACTGTGCCGGTCCCGACGGAAACCAAGGCACCTGGATGGCGTCGATCGAGTACCAAATCATCGAAGGCGGGGTCGGCGATCTGTTGGTGGTCGGTGGAAAATACGCCGATGGTTCCCCCGTCCCCATGTCGCTGACCTGCGAGGTGACCATGGATCGAGACGGCGAAAATGTGTGGCGTAAAGGTGGCGAGCGTCGTACCTTCACCGGTGGTCGCATCA
>Ga0114931_10003974_pt1 | contig 18565 bp, 13 predicted proteins | sample 2SBtaG_FD_89579 | JGI IMG/M metagenome (GOLD analysis project Ga0114931, IMG submission 89579) | Deep subsurface microbial communities from Kolumbo volcano to uncover new lineages of life (NeLLi) - 2SBTROV14_V59a metaG | ecosystem: Environmental > Aquatic > Marine > Volcanic | place: Kolumbo...
CGCCCTGTTCGGTCGCGATCATCACGCCCTGCTTGCGTCCGATGCGCACGCTTGTCTGTGGCTCATAACGGTCAAAGATGTGGTGAAACACCGCTTCACCTTGCGTCGCTGTGAGAAGACGAGTGCGCAAACCAATAAGCGAGCGTGAGGGCGCATCGAACTCCATGCGGGTGATGTCGCCTCGCGCCTCCATGTGCTGCAGCTCGGCGCCCCGCGATCCGAGCAGCTCCATGACGGCGCCCACGTGCCTCTCCGGGCAGTCGACGACGACGCGCTCGATGGGCTCGTGTTTTTTCCCATCAATCTCCCGCAAAATAACCCGTGGACGCCCAACCGCCAGCTCGTACCCTTCGCGGCGCATGGTTTCGATGAGAATGCCCAGATGGAGCACGCCTCTGCCCGACACGCGGAACTCTTCGGCGCTGTCGCTTGGCTCGATGCGCAGCGCGACATCGCGCTCGGCTTCGCGCTCGAGGCGAGTCTTGATCTGCCTGCTGGTGACGTACTGCCCTTCTTTGCCTGCGAAAGGTGAGTCATTGACGCGAAAGAGCATCGTAATAGTGGGTTCGTCGATCGACACAGGCGGCAGCGCCACGGGTGATGCGGGGTCAGCGAGCGTGTCGCCAATGTCGATGCCCTCCACGCCGACGACAGCACAAATATCGCCTGCGCTTACGCTCTTGGTCGGGGCGCGATCCAGCCCCTCAAAGTGGAGCAGTTGGGCGACCCTTGCGACAGTTCGGGCGCCATCGCGTTTGAGGACCGCGATCTGTGAACCTGCGTGAATCGTCCCTTGAAAGACGCGCCCGACGCCAATCCTGCCTACGTATTCACTCGCATCGATATTGGTGATGAGTATTTGCAGGGGCGCAGCTGCGTCGCCCCCAGCAGGCGGCACGTGCTCGACAATGGTCTCGAAAACCGCGCGAATGTCGGACGCTGGGGAAGTATGGTCCCTCGAAGCCCAGCCATCGCGCGCCGATGCGTACACGACGGCGAAATCCAGCGTGTCGTCGTCGGCGCCAAGTGACACGAGCAGATCGAAGACTTCATCCACAACAGCGTCAGGGCGAGCGTCAGATCGATCGCACTTGTTGACAACGACAATTGGTTTGAGCCCTTCACCCAGCGCCTTTTCGAGCACGAAGCGCGTCTGAGGCATAGGCCCTTCGAAGGCGTCGACGACCAGCAGGCAGCCATCAGCCATGCGGAGCACACGCTCGACTTCACCACCAAAGTCGCTATGGCCAGGCGTGTCGATGACATTGATGCGTACGCGCTCACCTGACAGAGCGTGGTAATTGAGGGCGCAGTTTTTTGAGAGGATGGTGATGCCCCGCTCGCGCTCCAGATCATTGGAGTCGAAAATCAGCCCGTGCTGACCGCCAGCGAGCTTGTCCAGCTGCGCAGCGCGAAACATACCACTCTGGCGGAGCATCTGGTCCACGAGGGACGTCTTGCCATGATCGACGTGCGCGATGATGGCGACATTGCGAAGCGAATGGGGCATGGGAGTTCCGAAAACGGGTGTATCGGCGCACTGGCCCGCTGAGACAACACGCTGGGCGACGATGCGGGCGGGAGTGTAGGCCCGGTCATGCGCCAGCTCTGCGACAGGAACCGCAATAGGATGGTGAAAATCTTCGGCAAAGTGCGCAGCGGCCCAGCGCACACGCCGATTCTTGATGTATAGTGCACGCGGACAATAACAGACGTTGAGGACCGTAATTGCGATTGGGCGGGCCGCGAAGTGGCGCGATGACGCACAGCCCGCCCACGCTGGGAGGATTGCATCATGGCGGAAAACATCATTGAACGCGACGTTGTGATTCTGGGCGGCGGGCCTGTGGGCGCCACCGCAGCGTCGCTGCTGCGTAAGTACAACCCGGATCTTTCGGTGCTCGTCCTCGAGAAGGAAATCTTCCCACGCGAGCATGTCGGCGAAAGCCAGCTGCCAGGCTGCGCCTACGTCATTGACGAAATGGGCGCATGGGACAAAGTCGAAGCGGCGAATTTCCCAATAAAGATTGGCGCCTCGTACACCTGGGGCAAGGACAGCGGCGTATGGGACTTCGATTTTTACCCGGTCGAATGGTGGAAGGACGAGCCGAGACCTGGCAAGTTCGAGGGTCAGCGACGCCACATGGCCTGGCAGGTTGACCGAGCGATCTACGACGAAATCCTGCTCAAGCACGCAGCGTCGCTTGGCGCGGAGGTCAGGCAGGGCGTCATGGTGGAGGAGGTGCTCCATGAAGGCGATCGCATCACAGGATTCCGGCTCAGCACCGGTGAAATCGCTGTAGGCAAGCATTACATCGAGGGCTCGGGCGTTTCGGGCTTTGTCAAGCGGTCCATGGACGTGAAATCCGACGCGCCAAAGGAACTCCGAAACATCGCCATCTGGGATTACTGGGAAAATGCGGAATGGGCGGTCGAGATTGGCGTGGGCGCGACACGTGTGCAGGTGCGCAGCCTGCCCTACGGATGGGTCTGGTTCATCCCGCTTGGACCGACGCGCACAAGTGTCGGGCTCATCGTGCCCTCAGAGTATTACAAGGAGAGCGGCAAGACACCCAAGGAACTCTACGACGAGGCGATTCGGTCCCAGCCACAGATCTCTGAGTTGTGCAAGAATGGAACCTGCACCGGAATGGTGCGGACGATCAAGGACTGGTCGCATGTCGCAGAGCGCATGAGTGGGGAAAACTGGTTCATCGCTGGTGAAGCAGGTGGGTTCCCCGACCCGATTCTCGCTGCGGGCCTTCACCTTGCGCACTCATCCGCCCGCGATGTCGCGTACACCATCTTGGAGCTCGAGCGCGGCGACCTCGATCCTGACTGGCTCCGCAAGCGCTACAGCGACAGCTATCGAGCCACGTTGCAACAGTACATCCGCTTCGCGCATTTCTGGTATTCATCGAATGGCTGTTTCTCCGACTTACAGGAGCATTGCGCAAGAATCGCTGACGATGCGGGGCTGTCCCTGGAGCCAACAGAAGCCTGGCGGTGGCTTTCGCAAGGTGGCTTCGCGCTGGAAGACCCCACGAAACCTTCGTTTGGCTCCTTCGACCTCGCCTCTGCGGGGGGAATCGTGGCGTGGTTTGACGGCGAACGCAAGAGTTGGTCATTCCACAACAACAATACGTTCGAGTTTGACCCTCGCGGCGCGGAAAAGGTTTTCATCGGACAATTGCAGAACGGGGGAATCACGCCCATTGAGTGCTTTGAACGGAACGGCCGCACGCTTCCACTTGCGGGGTATTACATCAACGTCATCAAGGCCATGCATGAGTCGAAGGATCTTGAACAGATCGTCGATGTCATTGTGAAAAACGCCGTCCCACACGACAAATCTATTAAAGAACAGACGCAAATATTTGACTACCACCTGCAATCATTGGAGGCGATGGTGATCGATGGCTGGGTCAAAGCCAGTCGTAATCAGAATAAGCCTTTAATGGAGAGCTTGCGCGGCTCCAAGAGCATGCTCATCCGCTCGCACCGCGAAGGCGTAAGTGCGCTTCAGGAGCGCCAGCGCGCTGGCGGCCACGTGCACATCGCTGACTCGGACGAAACGATGAACTGAACATCCGCATAAAATAGCTACTTCTCCTAGTGGATCGGGTCTTTTGCATGTCCTTTGGTCCGCCGACAAGGACAACAGGGCAAACGGCTCGGAGAGTCGCACCACAACGAGCGCGTTCTTCTCGTCACTCGCTTTGCGCGTCAACTCTTTTGGATCCAGCGTGAGCGCCGCATCGTCAAAGTCCCACTATGAACTGACAGGCACATAGCGTGCGCGATGCGGTGCGAGGTCGTCATTGCATCGCGAACCTGCTTGGATGTCCCTCCAGCATTCTCTCTGGCTGATGCTGACAATTGGCCGTACACTGCTCGCCTTATGGCTATTGGCGTTGTTCTGCTGTGCTTTGCGCTGTACGGCGCGGGATATTTCTTGTATTCGCGCTGGTTGGCGTTGCGCGTCTTTGCGCTTCGGCGCGACGCAATTACGCCTGCCCATGCCCTGGAAGATGGCGTGGACTACGTGCCCTCGCGCAGGGGCGTTCTCTTCGGACACCACTACGCCTCCATCACCGGGCTCTCGCCCATGCTCGGCCCCGCGATTGCGGTGATCTGGGGATGGATCCCAGCTCTGTTGTGGGTGGCGTTTGGCGCGGTGATGATCGGGTGCGTGCACGACTTTGGCAGTCTTGTCGTGTCCGCTCGCGCCGAAGGCAAATCTATTGGCGTTGTCGCGGAGCGCCTCATGGGCCGGCGCGCCAAAGCCTCATGCACGCGCTCATCTTCTTTGGCGTCGCGCTGGCGATGGGCGTCTTTGTCTATGTCATCGCATTCTTATTCTGGCCAGGAAACGCAGCGTCCACGGTTGGACACTACCCGCAAGCGGTGACGCCTTCTGTCGTCATCATGGCGCTGGCGGTTGTGATGGGATACCTGACAAAGCGCAGGGGGTTTCGCCTGGCGCCGCTCACAGTCGTCGCTTTTGTCGTTGTGCTTGTCAGTGTGTTTCTCGCTGCGCGTGTCGAGAGTTTGTCGATTTCCATACCAGGCGCCGGCGCTGACGCGGGCGCGCTGGCGACCCGCTGGTTTGGCGGCTGGAAGACCTGGGCGTGGCTGTTGCTTGGCTATGCGTTTGCTGCGTCGGTGCTGCCTGTGTGGTCGCTGCTGCAACCCAGAGACTTCATCAACGCGCTGCTGCTCTACCTCGGCCTTGGACTGGCCTATGCGGGGTTCTTTGTGATGAACCCGAGTTTTCCAGAAGATTCCGCGTTCAACTACCACCCTGCGGGGGCGCCCCCCATGTTCCCCTTCGTGTTCATCACGATCGCTTGTGGCGCCGTCTCGGGTTTCCACAGCCTGGTCGCGTCGGGCACGACTGCAAAACAGCTCGACCGCGAGACGGACGCCCGGCTCATCGGCTATGGCGCGATGGTGGGCGAGTCGCTGCTCGGGTTGCTGGCGATCCTCGCGACAACTGCGGGCTACGCAGCAGCGACGTCGCAGTCCCAGTGGCGGGCGCACTTCGCCTCCTGGCAGGCAGCGGAGGGACTGGGCGCCAAGATGAGCGCTTTCGTCACGGGGGCGTCGCGGTTCATCACCGAGCTGGGCGTGCCAAATGAACTGGCGACGGCGCTGGTCGCAGTCGTGGTTGTGTCGTTCGCGCTGACAACGCTCGACAGCGCCACGCGCCTGCTGCGCTACAACGTCGAGGAAGTCTTCGAAGGGCTCAAGCTGAAGCGACTTGCGCGCAACCGGTACATCTCCTCCACGCTGGCGTGCGCTGCGATTGCGTTCTTCGCATTTTTCGAGGTGGATGGCAAGAGCGCAGGCCTCACACTCTGGACGCTCTTTGGCGCCACGAACCAGCTGCTGGCGGGGCTGGCGCTGCTTGTCGTGGGTGTGTACCTCATGCAGCGCAAGCGCCCGAGCCTACCATACCTTATTCCCATGGCGTTTATGATGATTTCGACCATTGGCGCCATGGCGATGCGGCTGCGAACGTTCTACACGAGCGCCTTCGCAGGCGACCAGGTGCAGGGCGACCAGTTGACGCTGGCGATTCTCGGTTCGCTCATCACAATCGCTGCAGTGTGGCTGCTCGTCGAAGCAGGCCTCACGCTTCGGCGCCAGCGGCGCATCGGCAGCAGCGTGGGGAGAGACGATCTTGATCTGCCAGCGAGTCAGCCATGACCAAAATAGACTATGATGCAGCGACAGTGTGGACAGTCAGTCTGCGAACGAAGCGTCAGGAATAGCGAACCATCCTGACAAGCGCAGCGTCATGTTCGCAACAACACTCTGTCCATTACGCCTGGAGGGCGCTCATGAACACACGCACAGCCTGGACGATCGCGATCCCTCTCGTTCTCCTTTTGTCGGCTGTCGGCGTCACTGTGTGTGACGCGCAGCCGCCGGTTTCGACTGACATCGCGCCCATTATCAAACTGGCCAAGCAGGGCGACGCTGAGGCGCAGTACAAGTTTGGCGTAATGTATGACTATGGCTTCGGTGTTCCGAAGGACTCAACCGAAGCTGCCAAGTGGCACAAGTTGGCTGCAGACCAAGGACACACCGACGCACAGTTCAACCTCGGTATTAAGTAGTCCAAAGGTGAGGGTGTTCAGAAAAGCAATGTGAAAGCGTATATGTGGTTTAACCTCGCGTCAGCCATTGGCCTGCAAGTTGCGCGCGATGCGAGGGCTGCGTTGGAGAAGTTAATGACGTCGCAGCAGATCGCTGAGGCGCAGCGTCTCTCCACCGAGCTGCAGGCCAAGATCGCTGCGCCGCCGCATGACTAGCGCAGACTGCGTCGTCGTCGTCGTCCCCCCTCTCCCGCTGGGAGAGGGGCAGGGGGAGAGGGATTCTCCGGTTAGTTTTGTTGCTTCGTTTGGCTGCATGAACGTACACGTCGCAAGACATCGCGGGCGGGACGCCCGCGCCACTGAAAGCGCCCGGGGCACTGGTGAGGAGCCGCTCTCTGAATAACGACAGGTCTTGGTGGGGCGGCTCTCCGAGCCGCCTGTTGACACGCTGGTCGGTCGACCAACGGACAGGTCAGAGACCTGTCCCACCGAAGACAGCGGGTTAGACAGACAGCAATCTCACCAAAGAAGGCGGCTCGGAGAGCCGCCCCACCAGGAAAAGCGGCGCTCAGTCCTTCTTCTCGTCCTTGACTTCGTATTCCGCGTCGATCACGTCGTCGTCGTTTGCTTGCGAAGGCGCTTCCGCTGCAGCGTCCCCATCTCCGTCGCCACCCTTGGACTCCGCCTCCTTGGCGGCCTGCTCGTACATGGCTTTGCCAAGTTCGATTGAGACGCGCTCCAGCTCGCTGATGGCGCTGTCGACAGCGTTCTTGTCTTCACCCTTGCGGGCGCTCTCGAGGTTGGTCAGGGCGCTTTCAATGTTGGAGCGCACTTCAGCATCGACCTTCTCACCATGTTCCTCCAGGCTCTTGCGCGTCTGGTGGGCCAGGGCGTCGGCTTTGTTCTTGGACTCGATGAGTTCTCTGCGGGCCTTGTCTTCTTCGGCATGCGCTTCAGCGTCCTTGGTCATATGGGCGATTTCCGCTTCCGACAAGCCTGACGAACCCTTGATCTCGATCTTCTGACTCTTACTCGTCGCTTTGTCCGTCGCGGTCACCTTGAGGATGCCGTTGGCGTCGATGTTGAACTCCACCTCGACCTGGGGCATGCCGCGCGGCGAGGGCGGAATATCAGCGAGCTCGAAAACGCCCAGCGTGCGGTTGTCCTTGGCCATCGGGCGCTCGCCTTGCAGCACGTGGATCTGCACGCTTGTCTGGTTGTCGGCTGCGGTGGAGAAGATTTCCTTTTTCGATGTGGGAATCGTGGTGTTGTGCTCGATCAGCGTCGTCATCACGCCGCCAAGTGTTTCGACACCCAGCGACAGCGGCGTGACATCGAGCAGGAGCACATCCTTCACGTCGCCTTGCAGGATGGCGCCCTGGATGGCGGCCCCCAGCGCGACTGCTTCATCAGGATTGACGCTCTTGTTGGGCTCTTTGCCAAAGATGTCCTGGCAGAGCTTCTGCACTGCGGGAATGCGCGTCGACCCGCCCACGAGGATGACTTCGTTGATTCTGCTGGCGTCGATCTTGGCGTCCTTCAGGGCGGCTTGGCATGGCTCGCGCAGCCGGGTCAGCACATCAGCGATAAGCGATTCAAACTTGGCGCGAGTGAGCGTTTCCTGCAGGTGCTTTGGCCCTTCCTGCGTCGCGGTGATGAAGGGAAGATTGATGGTGGTTTCCTGCGTCGAGGACAGCTCGCACTTGGCTTTTTCCGCTGCTTCCTTGACGCGCTGCAGCGCCATGGCGTCCTGCCGAATGTCGACGCCTTCTTTCTTGCGGAACTCCTCCGCGACGTAGTTGATGAGCAGCTCGTCGATGTCGTCGCCGCCCAGATGCGTGTCGCCATTGGTCGAGAGCACCTCGAAGACGCCTTCACCAATATCGAGAATGGACACATCGAACGTGCCGCCGCCAAAGTCAAAGACAGCGACTTTTTCGTTCTTGTTCTTGTCAAGGCCATAGGCGAGCGCCGCTGCGGTGGGCTCGTTGATGATGCGCTCGACCTTGAAGCCTGCGATCTCGCCCGCTTCCTTGGTGGCTTGGCGCTGGGCGTCGTTGAAGTATGCAGGGACGGTGATGACGGCTTTGTCGATCGACTCGCCCACATAGTCTTCGGCGCACTTCTTGAGATAGCCAAGCACAATGGCGCTGACTTCCTGAGGCGTGTATTCCTTTTCGTGGGCGCTGACCTTGACGAGGTCCTCCTGGCCTCCCACGACGGTGTAGGGGACGATCTTTTCTTCCGACTCGACCTCGCGATGACGCCTGCCCATGAAGCGCTTGATGGAGTAGATGGTGTTGCGCGGATTGGTGACCGACTGATGACGCGCCGGCTGACCGATGAGCCGTTCACCCTTGTCGGTGAACGCGACGACCGATGGCGTCGTGCGCGCGCCCTGCGCGTTGGTGATGACCTTGGGCTGGCCGCCTTCCATGACGGCGACGACCGAGTTGGTCGTGCCCAGATCGATGCCGATGGTTTTGTCAGACATTTGGTTCACTCCCTTGCGAATTGAACGGACGATTGCTGTTCCATTGGCCAGCGCGATTGTGCTCGATTGGCCAGCGCCCGGGCTGCGGCACATGCAGCGCGCCGTCGCCCGAAGCATCGAGAAGAGAGGCAACTGGGGCGCCAGCGCTCGCTGGGGGCGTATGGACCGTTCGAGGGCGAAATGCTGGCTCTGGGAAGCTTGCAGGGGCTTTGGGCGCACTGGCCCGCTGCGAAAACCGGGCGACACAGGCCCGCTTCCTGCCAGATCGGCAGAGGAAAATATCACGCCCTCATACAGGAAATGACTTGCACGGGCTGGCGTCATGTGGCATGGTTTATATGTACAGAATCGTGGAGGTCGGCTGGGGCGCTCGGGGCGTTTCGGCTCGAATTGCTCCTCTACGCAAGTCAAGGGGTCTGGAAAATGCGAAGTATCCGCTGTGTGTGCGCGAGCGCTGCGCTTGGGGCAGGGTGTGCGTTTGTCATCGCTCTTGCGCCAACGAGCGCAGAGAACCGCACTGTCGACGGGTCAGGCAACAACGTCGCCAATCCATCATGGGGCTTCGCTGGCGCCAACCTGCTCCGTATGGGTCCGATCGGCTATGGCAACGGCGCATGGACGCCCGGCGGCGCGACGCGCCCGAGCCCTCGGCTGCTGAGCAACCTGCTGTCCGCGCAGACGACATCTGTCCCGGACGCGCGCAATCTTTCGAGTATGGCGTGGCAATGGGGGCAGTTCGTCGATCACGACATCGACCTGACGCTGACGCAGTCAGCGGGTGAAACCATGCCTATCGCAATCCCGATGGGCGACCCGTTTTTTGATCCCGCGTTCACAGGCTCCGCCACCATTGCCTTTGACAGGTCGATCTTCAATGCCGCCACTGGGACGAACGCTGGGAACCCACGCCAGCAGGCAAACTCGATCACCGCCTATCTCGACGGCTCGGTGGTGTATGGCGCCGATGCAACAAGGGCTGCGACCTTGCGGTCGGGCGCGAGCGGCAGACTCGCTGTCACACCAGACGCCAACGGCGACCTGATGCCCTTCAACACGACAGGCCTGCCCAATGCGGGCGGCACGGGTTCGACGCTGTTCCTCGCGGGCGACGTTCGCGCCAATGAGCAGCTTGGCCTGACCTCGATGCAGACGCTGTTCGTGCGTGAACACAACCACTGGGCAGACCAGATTGCAACAACCAATCCTTCCTGGACAGATGAGCAGATCTATCAGCGAGCCCGCAAGATTGTCGGTGGAGAAATGCAAGCGATCACCTACAACGATTGGCTGCCTGCGCTGCTGGGGTCTGGCGCCATGCCCGCCTACACGGGGTACAACCCGTCTGTGAACGCAGGCATCGCCAACGAGTTTTCGACCGCAGCGTTTCGCGTTGGACACACGATGCTCAACGACACGCTGCTGCGCTTCGACGCCAGCGGCGCGCCGCTGCCTGCAGGCGACCTGCCGCTTGCGGAGGCGTTCTTCCGCCCCGACCGTTTAATGACAGAAGGCGGTGTCGATCCCATTCTCCATGGGCTATTCAAACAGCGCAGCGAGCGCATCGACATGCTCGTCGTTGATGGCGTGCGCAACTTCCTTTTCGGCCCTCCCGGCGCTGGAGGCTTTGACCTCGCAGCCCTCAATATTCAACGGGGTAGAGACCATGGTTTGCCCGACTACAACGCGCTTCGCCAAGCCGTGCTCGGGCCAGCAGGCGCCATCACCAGTTTCACCGACATTACAAGTGATACGGCGCTCGCCACCGCCTTGCAAGCGGTGTATGGCGACGTGAACAACATCGATCCGTGGGTGGGCATGCTCGCTGAGGACCACGCCCTTGACGCGAGCGTTGGGGAGACAATCCTGGCGATCCTCGTAGATCAGTTCTCGCGTCTTCGCGCGGGCGACCGGTTCTTCTATCTAAATGACGCGGACCTGTCCGCCAGCGACCAAAGCCTGATCAATTCCACGACGCTCGCGATGATCCTTCGTCGAAATACGGGTATTGGATTGGTGCCAGACAACGTCTTTGTCGTGCCAACGCCTGCGGGCGCATTCCTGTTCGTCATGGGCGGACTTGGACTGGCGACGCGACGTCGGCGAGGTTGAGCGACACGCCGCTTGACACCCGAACAACACCCGTCTACACTGACCCGAACAAGACCTGAACTCCTGCTGCGAACGGGCGACGGGACTGGTCTTGGGAAGGTCGAACCATGCTGGGTGTCACACAGATTCATCGGCTCGTAGCGGAGGGCTGCGATGGGCTGCTCCTTGGACGCATCCTCGCCAATGGCAGGCCTGTGCCGCTGGCTGTTCGATTACGGCTGGAGCGTGACGACAACGCTCCGTTTGCAGCGACCGGCCTTGCCCTGCTTCGATTGAGCGAGCTGACGCATCGCGCCACACCCGCCAGTGCAGACCTTGCGCTGACCCTTGTGGACAAATTGCAGCAGACGCCAGCTGGCTCGATCGGATGGGCTGGGGGCATGAGCGCTCTGGCGGGTTTGCTGGCGACACTCGAGCAGCATCGCGACCGACCGGGCGTGTTTGCGCCACACGATGTCGTGCAGCTCAAGCAGGCTGCTGACACGCGCATCCATGCGGCGCTGGGATCGTGGGAACGCAACGGGTGTCGTGGCATGTTGGGAGACGATGCGATCGACACCGCCATTGCGGTGTGGACGTTGGCGGACCGACGTGCTGCGACATCGCGCCTGCCGATAGCAGCGTGCGCTCGCTGGCTGCTGTCGCTTGACGAATGTGTGGCGCCAGCAGGGATTCGCCATCTGTCGAGACCCGAACAATACAGGAACACCGCATCTGTCGCTGCATGACCAAGAATGGGCAACGGCGAAGGGGCCGATAGGTATACAGTGGAGACGGAGAATTCTGTACAGCAGCGATTTGCATCAAGTGTGCAAGTCTGTTTACCCAAACGACTGTGTGGCGACGCCAACGATTGTCGTCGTCAAAACGTTCCGAACAAATCTGCGAAAGAGGAGAACTAAAATGTCCCGAGTTCATCATCAGGGTTTCGCAACACTGTCCGCACTCGCGGGTCTTGCAAGCATCGCTGCAATTGGCGTTGCTGGTTGGTCCTTCACGACGGGCCACACGATCTGCTCGCTGACGGGCGCGTGCTCGAGCGGCGCGGATGCAACGCAACAGGTGACGGTCGCATCGCTCATCGAAGCCGTCAAACCTGCCCCCGCGGAAGCGCCGACGCCCGCTGCTGCGCCTGCTCCAATGAAACCCGCCACCACTACTGCAAGCGCCACCCAGCAGTGTGTCGTGAGCGCTGCCGCCAAAAGCGCAAGCGGAACCTGCGCCAAGTGCGCCGCCAAGGCTGTTGGAGCAACCGCGCAAGGCGCACAAGCGACCACTGTCGCTGCTGTCGCCATCGAACCAATGACGAAAATGCACGCGAAAGCAATGGCGCCAACAGGCGTCATTAACGCGACATGTCCCGGCAGCGGCAAGCCCGTCACCGCCGGCGTCACATCGACTTTTGCAAGCCACACGGTTGGATTCTGCTGCACAAAGTGCCAGGCGCATTTTGATGCGGACACCGCCGAAGCTCGTGCCCACACCGTCGCAGCGATGCTCGCAGCGCAGCCCGTCAACGCAACATGCCCGGGCAGCGGCAAGGCAATTGACGCGTCAATCAAGACAGCTGTCGCTGGCTCAACCGTTGGCTTTTGCTGCAGCAAGTGCCAAGCTGCGTTCGCCGCAAAACCCTATGAGCAGCAGATCGCGTACCTGGGTTCGCAAGTCGCCGCCAAGACGATCAACGATAAGTGCGGCACATGTAAACAGACCGTGAACGCCGCTGCGGGACAGGTGATCTTCGCTGGGCAGCGCATCGGTTTTGGATGCGCAGCCTGCAAGCCGAAGTTTGAAGCGATGAGCCAGGCGGAGAAGATCGACTATCTCGCCAAACTGCTGGTGGCCAAGGAAGCGCGGATAGAAGCCAAGACAGCGGACACCACGAGCAAGACTGACGCTGGCGACGCCTGATCTGCACGATCATCCCTCTTCACACTGCTTGCGCCCCACAGGCGTGAGCAGCAGGACGACGGCCCGGCTGGCGTTAGCGCCCGCCGGGTTTTTCTTTTGACAGGCGGTTTCAAAGCGTCTCGCGCCCGCCACCAGTTCAGCGGTCCGATCTGATGGAGGCGCTGCGAATCAAAAACCAGCTTGCGCGAACCACTCCGAGGGTTTCGCGTCAAGTGCACGCGCGATCATCAGCAATGATTCAACGCTTGGCAGATGAGCGCCCCGTTCGATCGAGGATATCTGGCTGACACTCACGGCGCTGGCGTCGCTCAACTCACGAAGGGTCCATCCCTTGGCGGTTCGCGCCAGACGCACACGGCGGCCAAGTTCGATACGCAGGCGGTCCTGTGGATTGACGCCCAGATCAAACGTCTCGGCAGCCTGCGCCAGCGTCGCACGAAGCTGCTCCATCGAGAATGGTTTTTCGACGTAATCGAAAACGTCCTGCTTGAACGTGCTGCGCATTGTTTCAAGTGATGGATACCCCGTCACGACAATGACGCACAAATGAGGCCAGCGCTTGCGGATTTCGGTCAGCACATCCTCGCCTGAAACATCGCCCATTTTGATGTCGAGAAGCGTCACGTCGGGCAGTCGCTCTTCGCACATTTTGTAAAACGCACGCGGTTTCGCGGCGACGCGCACGGCGTGGCCTTCTGTTGCGAGCATGCTTTCGAGGAATTCACGAAAATCGCGATCGTCGTCAAGGGCGACAATGTCGAGCTTCGGCTGCGACGACTGTTTGACGTTCGCTTCGTTGTCGGGTCGATCATCCTGTATTTTCATGCGCCGCTCTCCACCACGTTTGGATTGACGTTGGGCGCGGCCCCTTTAGCGTTTTCAGTCTCTCCTTTTGCAGGTAAAATCACTTCGAACTCGGCGCCGCCCGCGCGTTTGTTTCGCGCTGCGATGACGCCGCCATGCCTTCGGACGATTCCATCGGCCACGGCCAGACCAAGCCCGGCGCCGTTGGCGTCGAGCCTGGTCGACACAAACGGCTCAAAAAGCCGAGGCAGGACCGCTGGGTCGACGCCCGGCCCGGTGTCCGCGATGGTGACGGAAATCCATGCGCCCCCCTCACGCTCGCGCACACTTGCGCGCACGAGGATGTCGCCCGCGCCGTTCATCGCGTCCACTGCGTTTCGCAGCAGGTTCACGAACACCTGCAGAAAGCGATCTTCGTTCCCCACCACAGCCAGGACATCTGGAATCTGTGACGCCAGTCGAATGTTGTCAGCGTCGCGGTCAAGGCGCACAAGCGTCCACGCTTCTTCGACCAGGCTTGCGACTCTCGTCTCGTCAAAGCCCGCTGGACCCGCCCGCGCAAAGTCAAGCAGACTCGCGCTCAGTCGCTCCAGCCTCTGCACCACGCGAAGCATGAGCTGCGCCTTTGATTCTTCTATACCTTTGGCTGGTGATTGCGCAATTTGCTCCGCGAGCCCCTTGAGCACCGCGAGCGGCGTGTTAAGCTCGTGGGCCACGCCCGCGGACATCATGCCCAGACTGGCGAGTCGATCCTGGTCGGCCATGTTGCGCTTGGCGTGTTCGAGCAGGTGGTTCTTCACTTTGAGATCTGAAGCGATGCGCTCCAGTTCAGCGAGTGCGTCAGCGAGCTGGCGCTCCTGCAGCCGAAACCGTGTAATGACCGCGTTGCGCGAACGCATGATCTCACCGAGTTCATCGCTGGGCATGTCCCGATCAGCGATAAGTTCATCCGCTGATCTACCTTCCTGCGCAGCGTGATCCGCTTCCTGCAGTCTGCGAATCGGTCTATACACATGTTGGGGAAGCACAAACACCTCGACCGTGAGCGCAATGAGCCCATAAACAGCGAGCAGCACGAGCGCAATCAGCGTATAGAGACGCAACACCGCTCGCCGGGCTGCGGGCGACCGGGGAGACGCCGACAGGAAGCGCTCCCCCGCTGCATCCCACACAACAGCCATGGGCCAACCCGCGATTGTCTCCGTCATGACTATCGAGCCCGGATCCCGTTTCGCTTGCGCTGCTGCGACACGGTCGATCCCAAGATCACCTGCACCGCCGTGCACAAGCGACAGCCCATCGCCAGCCTGCTCGGGCGCTGCGCCCGGCGCAGCTTCAAGCAGCCGAACTGCGAGTCTGCTTCGCTCTGCTTCCGTCGTGGCGACGAGGTCTCGAATCGCAGGGCGAATCGACAGCAGGAGAATCGCAGCCAGCGCGAACGAGAAAAGCGTGTGCAGAAGAATGAGCTTCTGGCGAATGCGCAGATGTGACGTGAGCGCCAGCGCCCAGTCGGGCAGGTGACGACGTTGGCTCGACACATGGTCGTCAGAATCGCGTAACGAGTCAGAATTCATGCAGGACCACTTCCACGCATGATAAGGATGACAGTCACTGTGAGCGCCACAGCGACGATAAGCACGCCTATTGCGATGCGCACCAGGCGCGCGACCGACCTTCGCTTCTTGCGTGCGCCAAGCCTGCGAGTGAATCCCGCAGGCATGGCTACAGCATCCGAATCGAGCCAGGAGCGCAGAGCTGTCGTCGAACATGCGACCCCATCACCCAGAATTGCCTCCAGAGTATCCGAGGCAATCGCTAGGTGTCTGCCCACAGCGGATGTTGAGCAGTCCATTGCCCGACTCGTGGCCCGGCTGTCGTGCTGAAAAAGCCTCGCGAGAACCCACGCCTCCCGCGGCTGTTCGTCAAGCTTTGCCAATGCTGCGAGCGCTTCTTGCGCCTTGGGCGGCATTGAAGCCGAATTGTTCAGTCTCTTGAGCGGCTCGCTGGCGTCTTCTGTGACGCTCGTCGGGTAACCAGCCGTCACGTCAACGCTGCGTCTGGTGCGGTGGTGCGCGCGGGCTGCGTCGATCGCCAAACGGACACGTTGCGTCGCTCCTCGTCGCTCCTTCGGTTGACGCTGATTGACGACCATCTCGCGTGAACGAAGCACGATGAGCCGATCAGCGCGATCCGCTGGTATGGCCCGCAAGTCTGGTTGCGACTCCAGCGCGCGTTCGACAACCTGTGTCGCTGTTGTCGTGTCCCCCAGGCGCAACGTCAGCGCCAGGCGCCAGGCGGATTCAATCCGGTCAACAAACGGCTGCATCGGTTGATTCTTCGCGCGCCGGGCGGGCCGGGCTTGCACAGCGCGCGAACGCACTCCACACTGGGCGCATGCCATTCATCGAAACAATCGCGCGTGAGGACGCTACGGGCCAGCTCGCCACGCTGTATGACCGCGTAGGCAACCCCGACGGCTCGATCGACAATGTGATGCTGGTGCATTCGCTGAGCCCTGCGTCGCTCAAAGCCCACTTTGAGCTATACGTCACCGCGATGCACAAGAGGAGCCCGCTGTCGCGCGTCGAGCGTGAAATGGTGGGCGCCTATGTGAGCAAGCTCAATCACTGTGAGTACTGTCTCACGCACCACTGCGCGGGGCTCGATCGCCTGCTCAAGGGCGAACGACCTGAAGCGCCAAGGGCGATCCTGGAATCCGCTGCGCCTGCAATCGCCAGGGACGAATTGGTGTTCAGCGAGCGCGAACGCGCCATGTTCACGTACGCTGGGAAATTGACGCAAACACCAGGTAAGATTGCGCAAGACGACGTGCAGGCGCTGCGGGCTGTCGGGCTCGACGATCGGGCCATACTCGATCTAGCGCAGGTTGTCGCCTATTTCTGCTTCGCCAACCGCATCGCGCTGGGGTTGGGCGCGGAGATAGAGAATTTCCCCATCGGCCAGCATCCGGCGCAATCTGATTGAAGACGTTGCGTCATTGGCTCCCTGGGTCCAGATACGCATCACACGCTTCACCCGTATGCCTCGTATAGGTGATGGCCACGTTGCTCCAGGGCGCCTCAGGCTCGTCGCGCACCAGATGGTGCGCGTCGAATCCGCAGTTGCCCAAGCGTCGTCAATGTGAAGCGTGTACGGCGTCCACACGATCGCAAGGTCGCCGTTAAGTCGCGCCAGGGGCTTGCCAACGTTGACAGCGCAAGCGCATCTCGCGCCAGATAATGCATGCTCAAAGGCCCCGCGTAGTCTGTCAATGACCGCTGCACATGGCGAGCGGTGCAACTACGCTGATGGCCCGCAAGTGCCGTCCTTGTTTGTCGTATGAGTGTCCGCTGTCGGCGTGTACGTCACTTTGACCTGGGCAAAATTCAATGTGACGTTTTCCGTGGGCTGAGGGTCGCCTGCGGCGCTTTGCGACGCACTGAATGAATAGCTCGTAATGATGACATTAGTTAACTCATAGAGGTAATATTCCTCTTGCAGTCCGGTGGCGCCGGTGCGGAGAAAATGAAGCTTCACAGAGGGAAACATTGTTCCATTGCAAATCGCCTCCTGCAGCTTTGGCGACGACTTGTCCAGTTCCTTTACCACGACAAGATCGCTTAGAGTGGGGTTGATTGTCGTGCGATCGCCACCTGACACGCTGGTGACGCGAATGGCGTCCACGAACGGCCCGATGATCTCCTCGCCGACAATGGGTGGCGTCCCCACTGCAGTCGTGATCTCCATGGCGATTTTCGCCATCGTGTTGCCATGCGGCGCCTGCGCTTTGCCCTCTGCGCCATCTTTAAGGATTTCTTTCACCGCGACCACATTGGCGTCCACATCAGCGAGCGTGACGCCGGACGGCGCGATTGGGCCAGGGGGCGGATTCAGCGGACCTCCACGAGACAGCGCGCTCATCATCAAAGCGCCGACAACGACGGCGCACACAGCCACATAGATGCTCTTTGCCTGCATCGGAATCACTCCTCAAAATGGTCCTGCAGGAATACCCCCCTGCGGACAGTGATCGCGCGCCTCCACGCTCCTTCACGCTGATGGCGCGCTTAGGTACACTCTACCACAAAACAACGCGACATCCGGTCGATTTCAAGGCAAAATCTTGTAGTCGACGACATTCAATGGCTGCGAATCGGGCTGAATGCACCAGTGATGACCCGGATTCACGCGATGGTGACAGCGTCATCAAGGTACACTTCCTGAATGGCGTTGAGGAGCTTGACACCTTCCGCCATCGGTCGCTGAAACGCTTTGCGTCCGGAGATGAGCCCCATTCCACCCGCGCGCTTGTTGACGACAGCGGTGCGAACCGCGTCTGCAAAATCGCTTGCCCCGCCTGACGCCCCCCCACTGTTGATGAGCCCTGCTCGACCCATGTAGCAGTTGAGGAGCTGATAACGGGTCATTTCGATGGGATGGTTGTCAGGCGTCAGCTCGCTATACACCTTGGGGTTCGTCTTGGCGAACTTGAGCGCGTTGAATAAGCCGTTGGTTTCGGGGGCCTTCTGCTTGATGATGTCCGCTTGGATTGTCACGCCCAGATGGTTGGCCTGGGCTGTGCCATCAGCGGAGGCGTGGTAGTCGGTCCCGTCGATCTTGAAGGCGCTGTTGCGCAGGTAGCACCACAAGATGGTCGTCATGCCCAGCGCGTGGGCTTCCTCGAATGCCTCCGCAACTTCCTGTAACTGCCTGCGGGATTCTTCACTGCCCCAGTAGATCGTCGCGCCCACAGCGACCGCGCCCATGTCGAACGCTTGACGAACCGAGCCAAAGAACACCTGGTCGTAGGTGTTGGGATAGGAGAGCAGCTCGTTGTGGTTGAGCTTGACGATGAAGGGAATCTTGTGCGCGTACTTTCGAGCGACAGCCCCCAGCACGCCAAAGGTGCTGGCGACGGCGTTGCAGCCGCCTTCAAGCGCGAGCTCGACAATGTTCGCTGGATCGAAGTACGCAGGGTTGGGCGCAAAGGACGCGCCTGCGGTGTGCTCGATGCCCTGATCGACGGGAAGAATGGAGACATAGCCTGTGCCCGTGAGCCTGCCATGATCGAGAATCTGCTGATACGAGCGCAGCGCCCCCACGGGCCGATCAGTCGCAGCGAGAACGCGATCGACGAAATCAG
>Ga0114931_10003975_pt1 | contig 18555 bp, 11 predicted proteins | sample 2SBtaG_FD_89579 | JGI IMG/M metagenome (GOLD analysis project Ga0114931, IMG submission 89579) | Deep subsurface microbial communities from Kolumbo volcano to uncover new lineages of life (NeLLi) - 2SBTROV14_V59a metaG | ecosystem: Environmental > Aquatic > Marine > Volcanic | place: Kolumbo...
CGGTGTCCCTCACCGTGGGTTTCATCGCCGTGGGTATCTCCATTACGGTGGGAGTTTTTTTCGGCGGCCTGGCGGGATTTTACGGCCGGGTGAAACTGGGGTTCATCACCGTCGATACATTAATCATGCGGTTCGTGGATATCATGCTTTGTTTTCCCACGTTCTTTTTGATTCTGACCGTTGTGGCGCTTCTGCCTCCCAGTATTTACAACATCATGATCATCATAGGACTGACGAGCTGGATGGGAACCGCGCGTTTTGTGCGCGCCGAATTTCTCACTTTGCGGGAGCTGGACTACGTGGCGGCGGCCAAGAGCCAGGCGATTCCCGAATGGCGGATTATTTTTATCCACATGGTGCCAAACGCCATGGCCCCGGTACTGGTTTCGGCGACCATCGGCGTGGCGTCCGCCATTCTCACCGAATCCGCTTTGAGTTTTCTCGGGTTCGGCGTCCAGCCGCCCGACGCGACCTGGGGAAATATATTGTCCGACGGCAAGGCGTTTATCTTCGACGCCCCCTGGCTGACCTTCATTCCGGGAATCACCATCCTCATCGTCGTGCTGGCGTTCAACCTGTGCGGCGAAGGGTTGCGCGAAGCGTTCAATCCCAAACTGCGTGAAACCCGGTGACGATTCCCCCCTCATGATTTATCTGCAAAACCTGAACAAACAGTACGGCAAGAAAATTCTCTTCAAGGATGTGAATTTCCATCTGCGCCCCGGAGAAAAAATAGGACTCGTGGGTGAAAACGGCATGGGCAAAACCACTCTGTTTCGCATCTTCACCGGTATGGAATCCGCCGACTCGGGAAAAGTGGTTCTAAAAAAAAACGCACGCATTGCGCTACTGGCCCAGGAAATCATCGGCGGCCGGGAGTCTATTCTGGAACGTGTGGTGATGGGCGACGAACACTTTGCCCAGGTGAAACGGAATATGAACGCCCTGGAAAACAACACCCACCTGCACGAAAACTCTCCCGATGAGTGGGGCCGAAAATACGGAGAACTTCAGCACGAGTTTGAACGGCTGGGAGGGTACGAACGGGAGGCCCGCGCCCAGTCGATTTTGTCGGGGCTGGGATTCAAACCCGGTCAATGGGAAAAACCCATGGAAGAATTTTCCGGCGGCTGGCGGATGCGCGTGGAACTTGCCAGGTTGTTGCTCCAGAACCCCGACGTTCTGCTTCTCGACGAACCCACCAACCATCTGGACCTGAGATCCGTCGTCTGGCTGGAGTCGTTTTTAAAATCCTATGAAGGCAGTATGATTCTCATCTCTCACGACCGGCGCTTTTTAAACTGCATCGTGGAAAACATCGCGGAGCTTGACCGGGGAGTCTTGACCCGCTATACCGGCAATTACGACGCTTTCGAAACGCAGAAAAGATCACGTCTCAAACAATTGGAAGCGGCGGCTGTCAACCAGCAGAAAAAAACCGCCGAGACGGAAAAGTTCATCGAGAGATTTCGCGCCAAAAACACCAAGGCCACGCAGGTGCAAAGCAGAATCAAAATGCTGAACAAAATGGAACGGGTGGAAACGAGGACGCAAACCAAAACCATTCATTTTCGTTTTCCCCAACCCGCCCGTACAGGCCGAATGGTGATTGAGTTGTCGAATATCGATAAGAGCTACGGCCCGGTTCGAGTCTACCGGGATTTCTCCACCCGCCTGGAACGGGGCTGGAAGGTGGCGCTGGTGGGCGAAAACGGAGCAGGAAAATCGACCTTGTTGAAGCTCATGGCTGGAATTCTCCCGTATGAAAAAGGCGAAATTAAACGGGGCGCGGGCGTCACCCAGGCCTACTACGCCCAGCACCATTCGGAAACGCTGGACCCCAAACACACCGTTCTGGAATCTCTGGAAGAAACCGCCGGCCATCTGCTCCGCACGCAGAAACACAATATCCTGGGGGCTTTTTTATTTTCCGGCGACGATGCGAACAAAAAGGTTAGCGTGCTGTCCGGCGGCGAGCGTTCGCGCCTGGCCCTGGCGCGGATATTGTCCAATCCGGCGTCTTTTCTTCTTCTGGACGAACCCACCAACCATCTCGACATGCGCTCCACCGAGTTTCTGGCCGCGGCCCTCTCCGATTTCGAGGGGAGCCTGTGCACGATTTCCCACGACCGCTATTTCCTCGATGGAATCATCAACCGGGTCTGGGAAATAGAGAATCAAACGATCAAGGAATATGTCGGCAACTACAGCGATTATGAATATTTTAAATCCCGTGAGGCAAAAAACCTTGAGGACACAGCCCTTGCGAGGGGATCGAAAGCAAATCATTCCGTTTCCCAAAAGGACAGGGACCGCAAACGCAGGGAAGCGTCGGAAAGAAATGCAAGGCACCGGCAAATCAAGCCGCTTCAAGCTGAACTGGAAAGGATCGAAAAACGCCTGGAGCAAGTGATGGCAGAAAAAAGCGCCGCCGAGCGGGAACTTTCCGACCCCGCAATTCACCAGGACGATCAGAAAGACAGTCTGTTGAAAACTTTAAAACTACAAAAAGAACTGGCCCATGAAGAGGACGAACTCATGCAGGAATGGGATCGACTGCACACCGCCGTTGAACAGGCGTCCGCCGAATCCATTGACAAATGAACCCTTCCGCTTGGACTTTTACATGCAGTTCTCGATATAATAGATGCATCCACAAATCATCCATACGGATTGCATGCGTTCCTTAAAACCCAAAATTCTTTTTCCCCTCATTCTGATTCTTCTATTGGGAATCTTATTTTTCCGGGTTTTCCCGGAAGCCGGCCAAAGCATGGAGCGAATGCCGCGCAAAATCGATGCAATCCCGGTCTCCAGCAAAAAATACAACCGTTTGATTCACGAGAAAAGTCCCTATCTCCTGCAACATGCAGGCAACCCCATCTACTGGTATCCCTGGGGTGAAGACGCTTTCAATGCGGCTCTGGCCGAAAACAGGCCGATCTTTCTCAGCATCGGTTACTCCACCTGTCACTGGTGTCACGTGTTGGAAAAAGAATCGTTTGAAAACCAGGAAGTCGCCGATTTGCTGAATGAAAATTTTATCAGCATCAAGGTGGACCGGGAAGAGCTTCCCGATGTGGACCGGATGTATATGAGCGTGGTTCAAGCCATGACCGGGAGCGGTGGCTGGCCGATGACGGTTGTGATGACTCCTGACCGGCAGCCTTTTTTCGGCGGAACTTATTTTCCGAAAGATGAGCTGATAAAAATTCTCACGGCGTTGCATCTGGCGTGGAATGATCGGCCTGAAAAAATTGCGGCGGTAGGAAAGAAAATACAGGAATTCCTGCAATCTCCCAATGAAATTGCAAGCGGCGCCGTCGTATTGAATGAGGAAATTCTAAAAAAATACTATCAACAACTCAGCCAGCGGTTCGATTCCGAATACGGGGGATTCGGCATCGCTCCTAAATTTCCACCCACCATGCAACTGAAAGTATTGTTACGGATCGCCCGCCGAACGGGAGATAAAAAACCATGGGTCATGGTGAAATCCACCCTGGACCATATGGCCCGGGGAGGCATATACGATCATTTGGGAGGCGGGTTTCACCGTTATTCCACCGATCGAACCTGGCTGGCGCCGCACTTCGAAAAAATGCTTTATAGCCAGGCCGGATTGTCATCCATCTACCTGGAAGCGTTTCAGAGAACTCAAAACGGCATGTTCGAATCGGTCGCGCGTGAAACTCTGGATTATGTTCTGCGGGAAATGACCGCTCCCGAAGGCGGTTTTTATTCCGCTCTAGACGCGGACAGCGAAGGGGAAGAAGGCGTGTTCTATGTCTGGTCCGCAAGGCAATTAAAAAAAATACTGTCGTCCGGAGAATACAAAAAGGTCTCCAAAGTTTACGGTGTGACCGCCGCCGGCAATTTTAAATCTCGGGATAAAGGAACTAATATCTTCCAGCTTCAGAAAAATTTCGCGTGGGATATCAAATCCTCCGCGGCGATGCAATCGATCCATAAAAAACTTTTCGCGGTCCGGGAAAAACGCGAACATCCTTTTAAGGACGATAAAATCATCACCGCCTGGAATGGGCTCATGTTGAACTCAATGGCGCAGGCCTATCAGGTTTTGGGAGATCAACGGTACCTGGACGCCGCACAAAACGCCGCCCAATTCATAAAAAATAACCTCTCTCAAAATGGCAAACTGCGAAGGCGGTTCCGCGGGCAGGAAGCCAGGCATCCCGGTGGACTGGATGACTACGCCTATTTGATCCAGGGCCTCATCACCCTTTATGAGGCGGACTTTGATGAGAGCTGGATACTTTGGGCGGAAAATCTGCAAAAAAAACAGGACGAATTGTTTTGGGATTTGGAAGAAGGAGGTTATTTTCTTTCCGAAAAAAACGCCAATTTTCTGCCCATCCGCAAAAAAGAATTTTCCGATGGCGCAAGACCCAATAGCAATGCTGTGGCGGCGCTGAATCTTCTTCGCCTGTACAACCTGACCTTTGAGGAAAAATATATTTTTAAAGCGCGAAAAATTTTGAGCGCCGCCGGAGACATGATGGACCGGTTTCCCGCCGGTTTTTCACAAATGCTCATTGCCCTGGATTTTTATCTGGATCGGTCCAAGGAGATTGCGGTGGTTGGCCCCACGGGCTCGTTGGCAAAGGATGCTATCCTTAAAATGCTTCACACGCGGTTTATCCCCAATAAAGTCCTCGCCTATGCGTCTCCGAAAACGACTTCCCGCTTGACCATCCTGAAGGACAAGTACACAGAGAAAGGACAAACCGTGGTTTATGTCTGCGAAAAAAACGTTTGCAAATATCCCACGGGAGACATTGATAAAGCCCTGGAACTGGTAGAGAACCGCAAACGGTATTCCTTAAATTGAAGAGGCTGTTAAGGATTCAATTCCGGACGTCTCCAACAATCCGTTTTTTAATGAAAAGCCTTGCACAGGATTTTCTTAAATGGGTGGAACGGGCTTTCCAGCCCGTGCAGACAGGCAGGAAAGCCTGTCCTGCTAAAATAAAACCACCTCTTTGAATTTACCATCGTGTGTATTATGTCAATCTTTGAGATGTCCTTTATCGATGTGGAATCGTGATCGCAACCCTTCTTCCCCTATTAGTGATTGGTTTTTTCCTGCTTCTATTCGGTGTGGTGGTGCTTCCGGCGTTTTTCGGTTCCCCGTGGCACCCGTTGATGCCGGGCACGATACAGGAAATCCTCGAATTTTCCGCCCTCAAGCCGGGAGAAAAAATCTACGATCTGGGATCGGGAGACGGGAGGGTGTTGATTCGGGGGGTCCGCGATTATGAGGCGATCGGCGTGGGGTTGGAAATCGACCCTTTAAAAGTCTGGGTCGCCAGGAAGCTGGCTCGTCTGGCAGGGGTTTCCGACCGTGTTCAATTTCTTCGTACAAACTTCAACGGTTTCGATTTTAGCGATGCGGACATTATATACGTCTACCTGACCCATCAGGCGCTGGACCGTTTGTTCCCCAAAATCCTGCCGTATTTGAAACCCTCCACCCGCATCGTGTCCTACCGGTTTTGCCTGCGTAACTTGCAACCCTGTAAAATCAATAAAAAACAAAATCTTTTTATGTACCGGCTGGACAAGGGAATGGAAGTGAACCGGTATTCGTAAATAGATCGACAAATTATTTTCACTGCAAAGAAAGCACTGAAGAATTTTTTCCTTCATCAAGAAATATCGGGAGGTTCACTCCTCTTTGACCAACCCCGCCCAGACATAAGCCAATTGATCCCCCGATTTCACCACCAGCCACGGCTTATCATTAAAAAGAACTTTGGTCCGCCGGACCAGGAGCAGACGGTCCCCTTTATTCGCTTTTTGCATTTCCGGGAAAACCGCGCCCGGGCCTTGTTTCAGGGAAACACCGTCGATTAAAATCCGCACATATTTTTGATTCGATGCCGGACTTTGCACTTTGGGGGCCGAAGGCTTTTCAAGGGCGGCGGGCGGACTGGGCTCAGGAACCTTCACCGGAGCCGCAACCGGAGCTTTCACCGGAGGCGGCAGGTCGGCCACTTTCGGGGTCTTTGGAGGTTCCAGTTTCGCCACTTTAGGATTCTCCGTTGTTTCAGGTTCAGGGGCTTTCGGAGTTTTTGGAGCCGGCGCCTGAGGTTGGTCCGGCTTTTCAAGAGCAGACGGAACCGTTTTCAGGGAAGCGACTGTAGGCGCGACGGAGGCTGTTTTGCCGAATTTCACAAAAACGGGATTCGATAACAGATAATCCACGGGGCTGGCGATGACCTTCACCCGGTAATACGCTGGCCCGCTCATATCCACCTGGGAATCGATCATTTCGAGTTCATAGGGGAGGACAACGCTTTGCCGTTTGATCACCTTCCCGTTACGGATGAGAAATACTTTGGCTCTTTTTTCGTTCCCACCGGTAGAATGCACTTTCAAATTAATCTCGGGAAAAGCGGTGGAGACCAACTTCTCGCCCAAAGTGGCCTTTTTCTCAGAGCCGGCATCCTTGATGACAAACTCATCCAGAGACAGGCGATGCCGGCCGGGTTGGCGCACCGCGTACATTCGGCCTTTCCGCATCGCATCCAGCACCGCTTCCTTTTGTTTTTCGCGGACTAGAAAAACCGTCCGCACCGCTCCCAAAACAGGGCCTGCTTCCCCCGCGCATAGAAAATTATTCGCTCCGTACCCCCAAACGGGGTGCTTTCTTTCTCCCCGCACGTACTGCGTCAGCACATGATCCCAAACATTGCCGGGTTCCGTCAATGTAACGGGTTTGTCCGCCACGGCCTGGAACCCCGTATAATTCCGGGACAACACCAGGTCTTCAGGATGAGGCTGCGTCTCCAGTTGAATCGTTCCCCACTGCCGCTTGCCATTGACGGCCTCGACGTCATCCCAAAACACCATCGCTCCCTTGGCAAAGGCATAATCGATCACCTCCTGATAGGGGGCGACGCCCCGGTCGCCATGATATTGGTCAAACAGAGAACTTCTGAAGGGATGGTTATTGAATATCAGCAATACGAAAAAAACGGCCAGCGGAATGGCCGCCTTCCGGTAAAAACCTTTAAACGCCATCGACAACGCGATGACCAAAAGCAAACCGAATCCGATGACGGAATTTTGAAATTTTGCCGCGTATTTCGTGGAAAAATTGCTGTCGAGAATGGGGATCTGCTCGAAATCCTCCCCATACTCCAGTCCGATGATGGACAGGCGCTTGTCCCAGTTGTGCGCTACCAGGTTTTTCTTAAAAACACTCCCTGTCCAGTAATAAAAAGGGGAGACATCCGCACCCGGAATCAATAGCGTTTCGCGAAACTGTTTGTCCTTATCCTTGATATTCGACAGGTAGACATTGGAACTGGTGCTGAGGATCGAAGGCCCTTCATTGGTCTTTTTGATAATGCGCTTGAAGGGGAAAATACCGTACTGGATGGAGTTTCTCACCCGGTCGTTGAATATAACGATGTCCAACCCGGCCTGTTTGGCCGCCGTTGCCGTTTCTTCGACGTTGGCGCAACCGCCACTGTATCTGGTTTTTACATCCGTGACTCCATCGAGCTGAATATATTTCCCGAATGCCGGGCTGGAAGGCAAAAAAACCAATGCCATTGCCAATACCAGCAAAGTCCAGGCCGGACGTTGGAATGCACATGCACGGACAAAAAAGCGAAACGAATTTTGACCGCTTCTTGCCCGCCAGGATTTTTGCGAAACTGTTTCACTCATCATTAAAAACAACGGACCCGGATTTTTTTAATTTCAGCATAGGGATATTTCGGGCTTATAGTAGCATTAAATAAATCAAAGCCAAAGGGACCTTTTCTTAAAATAGTTTGGTTGCCCCGAGTTTATTGTCAATGGCCGGATGCACCCTCCATTTCATAATTTAAAACGCGTCATTCTTGATTGTGACTTGATAATATTGAAACTGTGATATAATTAAAACTATTATAAAGAATAAGTTACCTTCCAATTAAAACCCAAAGCGGCCGGCCAGTGGACAAGACGCCTGTCTTGAGGTTCGTTCCCGGTTGCCTTATTAGGACGATGTAGATGACTGCCAAGATTTTGGTCGTGGACGATAGTATTACGATCCAGAAAATAGTGTCTATGGCCTTTGAAAAGGAAGATGCTTTGGTGGAAGGAATTGGCAACGGTAGCGATGCATTGGTAAAACTCAAAAATTTCAAGCCGGATATTGTTTTGGCGGATGTGAATATGCCGGGGCTCAATGGGCTTGAACTGAGCAAAAAAATAAAAAATTCCAGCGAATTTAATTCCGTCTCCGTTCTACTTCTGACCAGCGATTTTGAAGATTTTGATGAAAACCTTTTCCGCGACTCCTTGGCGGATGACCATATCACCAAACCCTTTAAGTCCGAGGATATTGTACACCGGGTCAAGGAGTTGCTGGACGCGAGCGGCAGTGCCGATACGGTAGAAAATGATGAAAATGTGATCGCGCTGTCACCAACGGATCAGATGGAAATAGAAGAAGAATCCGTTCTGGAGTTAGAAAAAGATCAACTCATGGCCGCCACGGAAAATACCCCCTTTAACGAAGGTGAAGATACGTCTCTTGAAGAGGAGGAAGTGCAATTGGAACTTTCAGACAAAGACATGCTGGTTCAGTCGCCCCTTCCGGAAAACAATGAGCTTGTGGTAGAACCGGGAGAGGATGCAGCCGTTGACACGGCTTCCGGCGATGATCAAAATTCCGTTGAAGCCGATTCTTCCAAGGCAGACTCACCGGAAAACAGTAGTTCTCCCGCAGTCAAAAAAGTTCCAGAAGAAAGTCTGGAGGAGTTGGTCAGGAGAGTCACGGAACTTTCCCGGAAATCCGCGACTCTTCGTGAGCAAAGCCCCGTGGAAGATGTGCAACCTCTGGAAACACTGGATGAAATGATCAAGGAAGTCAACGCCCTTAAAAAGGGATCGCCCCCCTTAAATAATGGGGATGGCAACGGCGCAGGCAAAACCGTTTCACCTCCCGACTCCCCTGAGGTGAATACAGTGATCGCCGAACTGAATTATTTAAGTGAAGAAAATGCAGACGAACTGGAGGCCGCCTTTAACGAAATCCTGCGCGAGAACAAAAATTTTTCTCCCTCAATTTGCCCCGAGCCTTCAGAAGACGTCGTAGCCGCTAATGAGACGGATGAAGAAAATAAAAGCATTTCTGAGCCTGACCGGGTTCCTGAGGACTTTGTGTCTCACCCGTTTGCAACCTCGCCCGCCAATTCCCTGGAGGATTTTGAGATTGATGCATCCCTGCAAGCATCCGAGGAAAATTCACCCCAGGAAGAAACCCTGGGTGTAACAGCGGAAGAAAATTTAGAAAATATCAGCGCCTTACAGAGTTCCAAAGAAGAACTGCTTTCCCAACTGATGGGAAAAGACTTCAGAGAAGCTCTCGAACAGTCGTTGACCGCTTCCATGGAAAAAGAAATCTCCAAAATTTCTGAAAAGATTACCAAATCTGTAGAAGACGCCGTTAAAAAAATTATTCCGGGTCTAGTGCAGGAGACGATTGCAAAAGAAATCGACAGCATAAAAAATGAGAAGAATCGATAAAGAATAACCCAAGCCCGATTTTGTTTGTTCTTAATTGACGACTCCCTTCTTTCGCATAGAAAAACTGAAACGCGGGTGGGGTTCCATTTCCCGATCGTTTTTAATCAACCCTATTCAGGTTAATGATGTCAGGAATGCGCTCTGTAATCCCTCTGTCCAGGAAAGAAGGATTCACCCTTTTCACATGATAACGATGATGCAATTTGATTATGATTCAACTCGATAAAAAATACGATCCCAGACAGGTCGAAGAGCATTGGGGCGCCTTCTGGCAGGAAAACAGGCTGTACCACGCCGATGAAACCCTGGACCGGGATACCTATTCCATCGTGATTCCCCCACCCAATATCACGGGCTCCCTGCACATCGGACACGCCTTCAACAACACCCTGCAGGACATCATGATTCGCTGGAAGCGCATGTCCGGCTTCAACGCTTTATGGCAACCGGGAACGGACCATGCCGGCATCGCCACTCAAAACGTGGTGGAGAGGCAACTGCACGCCGAAGGAACCGATCGAGAGGCTCTGGGCCGAGAAGCATTCATCAAGCGCGTCTGGAAATGGCGCGCTGAATCGGGAGGAACCATCGGCAACCAGCTCAGAAAACTGGGATGCTCCCTGGACTGGGAAAGAGACCGGTTCACGATGGATGAGGGCTTGTCGCGCGCCGTCCGGGAAGTGTTCGTCTCTTTGTACGAGGAAGGTTTGATTTACCAGGGCGATTACATCATCAACTGGTGCCCAAGATGTCATACCGCACTCTCCGACCTGGAGGTCGAGTACGAAGATGTCAAAGGCCACCTGTACCACATCAAATATAAATTCAAGGATCAGGACCGGTTTCTCACCATCGCCACCACGCGGCCCGAAACCCTGCTTGGCGATTCCGCCGTGGCGGTCAACGGCGCGGACGAACGCTATCGGGGCTTGCAAGGAAAAACTTTACTCCTGCCCCTCGTGGACCGGGAAATCCCTCTCATTGAGGATTCTTACGTGGACGCCTCGTTCGGTTCCGGCGCTCTCAAAGTCACGCCTGCGCATGACCCCAATGACTTTGAGATCGGGCAACGGCATCAGCTTGCCAGAATAAATGTCATGAACCCGGATGCGACCATGAACGAACTTGCGGGTTCCGATTACCAGGGACTGGACCGTTACGCCTGCCGGAAAAAAGTGGTGGCGGATCTCGAAGCCAAGGGCTTGCTCGCCGGCATCGAGGACCACATGCATTCGGTCGGTCACTGTTACCGGTGCCAGACGGTGGTCGAGCCTTATCTTTCCACGCAATGGTTTGTAAAGGCCAAACCGCTGGCCGAACCCGCCATCGACGCCGTGAGAAGCGGCGCGATACAAATCGTTCCGCAATTCTGGGAAAAAACTTATTTCGAATGGATGGAAAACATCCGCGACTGGTGCATCTCGCGGCAAATCTGGTGGGGGCACCAGATTCCGGCGTGGCATTGTTCCAAGTGCAAGGGAATCACCGTCGCCAGGGAAACTCCTGAAACCTGCAGTCAATGCGGGTCGAAGGATCTGATTCAGGAAACCGATGTCCTCGATACCTGGTTCAGTTCGGCCCTGTGGCCGTTTTCGACATTGGGATGGCCGGACCAGACCAGGACACTTGAAAAGTTTTATCCCACGTCGGTTCTGTGTACGGGCTTCGACATCCTGTTTTTCTGGGTCGCCCGCATGGTCATGATGGGCCTTAAAATGATGAAGGAGATTCCCTTCCGGCAGGTTTATATCCACGCCCTGATCCGCGACGCGGAAGGCCAAAAGATGAGCAAGACCAAGGGCAATGTCATCGATCCTTTGGTGATGATGGAAAAATACGGGACCGACGCTCTCAGGTTCACTCTCGCCGCCTTTGCCGCGCAAGGACGGGACATCAAACTTGCCGAAGAACGGATTGAGGGCTACCGCAATTTCTGCAACAAATTATGGAATGCCTCGCGCTTCGTTTTCATGAACCTTGAGGGCTACCGGGGCGACTGCGAACTGGACGACTCGCTCCCGCGTTCCCGCGCCGACCGGTGGATTTTGAGCCGCCTCAATTCCACCTGCCGGGACGTCAACGCCGCTCTTGAAGAATTCAAATTCAACGAAGCCGCCTCCGCGGTTTACAAATTCATCTGGAACGAATTTTGCGACTGGCACATCGAGTTGTCCAAGTCCAGTTTATTTAAAGAAGGACCGGAAAAACCGGCGGTCCAAAACGTGCTGGTTCACGTTCTGGAAACCAGTTTGAAACTCCTGCATCCGTTCATGCCGTTCATTACGGAAGAAATCTGGCAAAAACTGCCTGCCGACGGAAAAAGCATCATGACCGCTCCGTTTCCGAAATTCGACGCCGCCCGTGTGGATGAAAAAATTGAGGAAGAGCAGGGCCTGATGATGGATATCGTGACCAGCGCCAGAAATATCCGTGGAGAGATGAACCTCAACCCCGGGCTCACCCTCCCCCTGTTGATCAAAACCGGGGATGCCGGAAAAATAGACTCTATCCAATCCAGTATCCAATCTATCAATGAGTTGGCGAGGGTGACGCTTGGCGACATTGGCGCCAAGGTGGTCAAACCCAAGGTCGCCGCTTCCTCCATTCTGGATGGAATGGAGATCATCGTCCCGCTCGAAGGCATGATGGATTTTGCTGAAGAACAAAGCCGCGTCGAAAAAGAGTTGAAAAAAATTGAAAAAGACCTCATATTTTTAGATAAGAAATTATCCAACCAGAACTTTGTCGCGAAAGCGCCTCCCGATATTATCGAGAAAGATAAGCAAAGAAGGCTGACCCTTTCTGAAAAAAAAGCGAAACTCAAGGTCCACTTGCAAACAATAGAACAAACGATTTCCTAGACATGTTTATCAAATCCAAAGGGTTCCGGATTGGGATCATTTATGGACGCTAAAGTAGAACTCGTAACGCGGGAAGAAATTTCTGAAGATTCCACATGGGATCTTTCCGGCTTATATTCCGCTAATGAAGCCTGGCAGAAAGAATTCGCGGCCCTGGAAAACAATTTCACGGGCTATGCCGCCCATCAGGGCAAGCTCGGTGAATCGGCGACCGCCCTCAAAGCCTGCCTTGAATTTGACATGGGCGTTTCCCGCACGCTGGAGAAATTGTACACCTTTGCTCATCTTAGAAATGATGAAGACAAAACCCACACCGTTCATCAGGAAAATTTCGAACGCGCAGTTCGGCTGGCGACGCAAATAGCCCAGGCCAGAAGTTTTATCGAATCTGAAATCATGTCCATTCCTGAAAGCCGGATGGTGGAATTTCTTGAGGACCGTGAACTTGAGTTTTTCAGGCTTCATCTGGAACGGATGTTGCGTTATCGAAAGCACACCCTGTCGGCAAAGGAGGAGGCTCTCCTGGCATCGACCGCCGAAATAGCGCGGGCGGCAAGGGAAGGGTTTGACATGCTGGATAACGCCGACCTGCAACTGGGCGTGGTCAAAAATGAAGAGGGGGAGGAAGTCACCATCACGCATGGTAATTTCCAGAGCCTGTTGCAAAACTATGACCGCCGCGTTAGGCGCGAAGCGTTTGAAACTCATTATGCCGCCTATGAGGGACATAGGTTCACTTACGCCTCGCTTTTATCCAGCAGTGTCAAAAAGGATATGTTTTACGCCCGCACCCGGCAATATCCGTCGGTCCGGGAGCAGGCCCTGTTCGCGGAAGATATCCCGGTCGCGGTATACGACAATCTCATCGAGAGCGTGCACAAGAATCTTCCCGCGCTTTACAAATATTTCGATTTACGCAAGCGCCTGCTGAACCTCGATGAACTGCATGTGTACGATTGCAGTGTGCCCCTGGTAAAAGACATCCACTGGCATATGAGCTACCGGGAAGCGTCGGAGACCATCGCAAAAGCCCTTCAGCCTTTGGGGAACAGCTACGTCGAGACGATGAACAATGGATTGTTGCACGAAAGGTGGGTGGACCGCTATGAAAACAAAGGCAAGCGCAGTGGCGCCTATTCGTCCGGTTGCTACGATTCCAATCCCTTCATCCTCATGAACTACCGGGAAGACACTATCAACAGCCTGTATACCCTGGCCCACGAAGCGGGCCACTCGATGCACTCTTATTATTCAAAAAATAATCAACCCTACCTGTATGCCGATTACACGATCTTTGTCGCCGAGGTAGCCTCCACGTTCAACGAAGCCCTGATCACCCGCTATCTTATGGAGCAGGAAATCGACCGCGACATGAAGATATACCTTCTTTGCCGTGAGGTCGATAATTTTCGCGGCACGTTGTACCGGCAAACCATGTTCGCGGAATTTGAACATCTCATCTACAAACAGGCGGAAAGCGGTCAACCCTTGACTGGCGAAGCCTTCCAGGATATTTACACCCGGCTGTTGAAATTGTATTTCGGGGAAAATGTAGTTTTGGACGATTGTCTTTCATTGGAATGTTTTCGCATCCCACATTTTTATTTCAGTTTCTACGTCTATAAATACGCCACGGGAATTTCCGCCGCCTACGCTCTGGCGGACCGGGTGTTCAAGGGGGGAGCGCACGAGCTTGACGCCTATCTGAATTTTCTGAAGTCCGGAGGCTCCAAATACCCGATCGACCTCCTGAAAAACGCGGGAGTCGATATGACTTCTCCCGAACCCGTGGATACCGCTCTGAAAAAATTTTCCGGACTGGTCGACGAATTGGAAACATTGACCCTCTGAAAAATATTTTTACAACGCATAAAATAATATTGGCCGACTCCGTACTATACGTGTTCGCAAAGACACTCCGGCCAGTGAATTCAAACCTGCAAAGGAGAGGACAGTCATTTTGAAGAAACCAGGTCATTCCCACCGTCGTCCATCCGGCAAGTCCGGTGGCAATCAAAACGCGACCTCCAACAGACCTTCCAGGGGATCTTCCAGTAACCGGCGCTCCCGGCCCAACAGCTCTCAAGGCCACAGGGCCAAAGCAGTGGAACAATGGATGACGGCCCCTTCGCAAACGCTCAGCTCGCACATTTCCATAATAAGCAAACGCAATGCGGCGGACAACTCATCGAACAATTCCTTCAATAAAAACGGCAAGGGAGGAAGCTCCACGAAGGTCAATGATAAAAATAAAACCCGGCGGGATAGATCCAGACAAAACGGACCCTCCGCGGGCCACAACCAGCGGAAGAATAATTATCCGAACAAAGCCCGGCGTAAAAATGAGACTCCGGCGAGAGGAGGCTCTAGCCCCCGTCCAACAGACCTTCCCCGGAACAAAAGGCAGGCGAACCTCGAAAAGTCGCCAATCTGGACCCCTTTGAACTGTTTTGCGCCTACCATCTCGGCATCGGCCCCAACAAACAATACAAGCCATCCAATATTAATGAAGTGGCCAACCGGTTCCGGCAGGAACCCGGGATCATCCGCCAGGCTTTAAAGGAATATGGCATGGATTCCGCGTCCCTATTGGATAGGGATTTCGATATGGCCCTGGCTCAGTTGGACATTCAGGTGGCTCCTGAGGGGGTGGATCGCACGGAGTTGGCTAAAAATATTTACGAAGAATATCTGGAAGCCCCATATCAAAAAAGAGATTGGAAAAAAATTCTTGAGGAAGATCGAAAGGAAAACCGCAGAGTTTTTGGCGACTGAAATTTAAAAAGTTTCAAGGTTTTGCCTCGATGTTATCTCCACGAGTGAATCTCAGTCCCTCGCGGACGATTCTATCCTGAATATTCAGTGCCTGCCCATTACGGCATTTTAAATCGTTCATCAGAATGGAAAAGGCGAACCGCTCTCCATCCCTGGATTGAAAGTATCCCGAAAGCGAGCTGACGGAGTTCAACGTCCCGGTTTTCACTCTGGCCTTTTGCGATTCCTCCACCCCGTTCATCCTTTTGCGGACGTTCCCATCCACCCCCATCACCCCGAGAGCAGAAATAAACTCAGGAAAAATACTCAAATCCTGGCTCACATGCTCCAACACCCTGATGATTTGATTGGGGGTCACCCGGTTTTGGCGCGAGAGACCGGAGCCGTCCACGATAGTGAACCGATCCTGGGCAACCCCCAGAGACCGCATGTATTCGTGAATCACCTTCAGGCCGTTTTCGGTAGTCCCCGGCGGACCGAATTTTTCCGCCGCCAGGGTTTTCACAATTTGTTCCGCCACAAAATTGTTACTGAATTTGTTCAACCCCCGGAGCGCCAGAGCGAGCGGTTCGGATTTATGATTGATCATAAGTTTGGCTCCTTTGGGAACTTTTCCCCGAAACGTTTTTCCGACCACTTGAATGCCTACCCGGGCGAGATATTCCTTGAACACGCTGACGCTGTATTTTGTGGGATCGGTTATATTCACAAAGTATCTTGCCCGCGGACGGCTTGTGGAAATTCCTCTCTTTATGGTGATTTCATCGTAATCTCCCCGGTCCATCCGGTTTACTGCCAATCGGCCCCGTTTGCCGCGCGGCAGGGTTCGGGCCTGGTTATTTACCTTCAGGTATTTTGTTTCAGGTTCGATAATGACCCGCGGGGGTTCACTGGGCCGTTCTCCCGGTGACACGTAAACAGTCACCGTATTGAAATTGAATGACAACGCCCCCAAGGGAGCGTTGTAAGCCTCCGAACCACCCGATTGCTTCCAGGTTTTGACATGCAGAAGGGTATCGAAAAAAGAATCGTCGGCAATGATGTTGCCGACAATTTTCTTGAGAGGGAGGTTTTCCAACTCGTTGACGAGAAGCCACATTTGCTCCGTAACCAGTTTGGGGTCGCCGTAGCCCTTGATATACAAATCCCCATAAAGAATGTCCCCCCGCAGTTTTCCCGAGGTGAACAGGCGGGTGGGAAACCGGTAATCGGGACCCAGGCGTTCGAGAGCCGCGGCGGTGGTTATCAGCTTCAGGTTCGACGCCGGAATAAAGAGCTGACCTTTACGGACCTCATAAAGAATTTCCCGCCTGTCCAGGGAATAAATTTCAACCCCGTAGTTCTTTTTCTTCAGGCAGGGATGAGCGAGCATATTCTCGACCGCTCGATGGAACGCTTGATTTTTGGCTGGTTCGGCGTGCGATGCGGGGATAAAAAAAAGGAGGCCTGCAATGATTAAAAAAGAAAGTGGATACTTTTTTTTAATGTCATGACCTTTCATAAAAAATTGCGGTGAGAAACAAAACGAGAACTCTGTAAAATTTATACTTCCCGGCCTTTGAAACCGCAACCTCATATTTTAAAGAGTTGCATCATCCCGGTCGAACTTTTCAAGGCACTTTGAAATTCACAATCTCATAACAGTATAAATGAGATCGCCATTTTCAGAAACTGTTTTAGACAAATACTGAAGGAATGGCCAACGGTTCCGAAAAGATGCTATAATGCCTGTCTTTTCAGGAGGATTGGGCGTCACGAATCAATTGCTAACTTTTTTGGCTGATACATTTTATGAATTATGATCTGGTAGGAATCGGCAATGCATTGGTGGACATTGAAGTTCAGGTAGAAGACGCCTTCATTGAAGAAAAATCCCTGGTGAAAGGAGGAATGAAGTTATCCACATCCCAGGAACAGGCACAGATATTGAACGCCCTTAAGAACAGGCCCTCAAAAATTTCCTCCGGCGGATCGGCGGCCAACACCGTTCATGGACTCAGTGTTCTGGGAAGCAGTGGTTACTACCTTGGCAGGGTAGCCAACGACAACTACGGCCGGCATTACACGGAGGACATGAAGGCATGCGGAGTCGGCTTTCCCGGCATCGATTCGGAAACACACGGAACCGGAACCTGTGTCGTCCTGATCACTCCCGATACAGAACGCACCATGCTCACGCATTTGGGGATTTCATCCTCTCTGCATTCCGAAAATGTCGATGAAACCATCGTTCGCAATGCAAAAATGGTCTATATCGAGGGCTATTTATGGACAGGGGAGGAAACACGGGAAGCCGCTCTGAAAATGGCTGAAATCGCCAAATCGGATGGAATTCCCGTAGCGTTTACCCTGAGCGATGCGTTTGTGGTCAACACCTTTAAGGAAAGCCTGACCGATTTCATCCGCTGGAACGTCGATATCCTTTTCTGCAACGAAGTGGAAGCGCTGGCAATGACAGGCGCTTCCAATCACGAATCCGCATTTGATATTCTAGGAGGAATGGCAGACACCGTTTTCATGACACTGGGAGCAAAGGGCTCCTGGGCCGGAAACAATCAAGCAAAAGAAACCGTTGGGGTCTTTCCCATCAAACCTGTGGACACAACGGGGGCTGGAGATTTATTCGCCGCTGGCGCGCTCCACGGAGTGATCCAAGGCTACAGTCTGAAACAATCAGGCATCCTTGGCACCTATTGCGCCGCGCAGGTGGTTTCCCACATGGGACCGCGACTGCCGGTGCATTCCCATACGGAAGCTGAGAAAATCCTGAACGAATACCAGAAAATAGATCCCTAACCGGTAATGGAACACCAACGATCTCACTTGAAATCACCAACTGCGATTCCACGGTACAAACTTACCTCCCTGCTATGACTAGAAAAATTCTGTCATTTATTTCTCGAAAACCTCGAGTGTTTTAACGAGAGGGTTGCCTGGAGCGGCTCTATGAGAATCAACGCCAAAAAATCCAATATTCATATTACTTCCCTCAACTCCAGTCAAAATCATATTTTGTGACTTATGCTGTCTGAAATTAAATTAAACCTGAATATATTTTATGAGATAATTTTAAAAATCAATACCTTTTATCAGAAAAATCTATTTCAACTATTGAGGAAGCAATGAAAATAATCCGTGCTTTAGCCCAGTCTTCTTTCATTCTCTTTTTCTTTTTATTGGTCAGTGCCGGGGCTCTAGGTATTTCCTGTTCCTCTATAAACAATGGGTTATTCAAGACCGATTCCGAGGAGACCGAGCAACTTAAGGCCGAGCAGGAAAAAGCCGAGCAACTGAAAGCCCAGCAACTCAAAGACGAGCAGGAAAAGGCCCAGCAACTGAAAGCCCAGCAACTTAAGGCCGAGCAGGAAAA
>Ga0114931_10003976_pt1 | contig 18554 bp, 17 predicted proteins | sample 2SBtaG_FD_89579 | JGI IMG/M metagenome (GOLD analysis project Ga0114931, IMG submission 89579) | Deep subsurface microbial communities from Kolumbo volcano to uncover new lineages of life (NeLLi) - 2SBTROV14_V59a metaG | ecosystem: Environmental > Aquatic > Marine > Volcanic | place: Kolumbo...
CGGCGGTTTCGAGGCCCGCCGCCAGCACGGCACGAGGAGGAAGTGGGCTGTGGCCCATGCCTGACGAGTAACGCGGCTGGCGGTGATGCATCGGCAGCGCGGCGACGGGACGTTTGACACCAGCCTCCTAGGGCCGCACGTTGGCCGGCAGGCTGGCCAGCATCCGCCGCACCACCTGGCGCGCGTCGCCGGGGTCGGCGGCGTGGGCGCGAAAGCGCTGGCGCGCGTGCCACAACGTGACGCCGGTCGCGTTGTCGATCAGCGTCATCTCCAGGTACAGCTGCGACTCGCCCCGCCGCGGGGTGTCGCGCTGCTCGTGGTAGGCCGGGCGCATGGGCGAGACCTGGATGTGGGTCTGGGTGTGCCCGTAGCAGTCGACGTCGAAGTCGAGGTCGGCGCGCGACAGGGTGTCGGCCGCACGCAGGGCCCCGCGCACCACGTGGGCGCCCAGGCGCGCCGCGGTGCGGGCCATGCCGCTGGCCACCTTGCCGGCGACCCGGCCGGTGGCAGCCGCCGCCCTGCCCAGTCCGCCCAGGCCCCCGCCCTTGCCCTTGCTGGCCACCGCGATGATGACGATCGCCACCACGGCGACCACGACCAGCCCGATCAGCACCCCCTTGGCGACCTTGTCGCCGCTGGTCTTCGGCTTCTTGCCGACGTAGGCCCAGCCGCCGACGTACAGGGTGGCGTCGGCACCGGTCTTCGCGCCCAGGCGATGCGGCAGGTACGGCTGCAAGAGGCCCTGGTGGGCCTGGGCCACCGCGCGGCCGTAGCTGGACAGCGCGCGGTCGGTCTCGACCACCTCGGTCGGCGTCATCGACTGGTAGCGCAGCCCGTCCGGTCCGGTGAAGTTGCCGGTCCAGTCCATCGCCGCCAGCACCTGGTAGCTGCGGCCGGCCAGCTCCCCCTCGACCGTGGCGTCGACGTCCGACTCGAACTGCCGCCGAACCGCGTCCGGGTCGCTGCGGGTGCCGGGACCGGTCCAGACCTGGACGTCCACCGGCAGCACGTCGACCGTGCGTACCGCCCGGCGATGACTGGCAAAGTCGGCGGCGGCGACCCCGTTGACCCGCGGCCAGGCGCGGGAGCAGGCGCCGAGACCCAGGTTCAGCGCCGCAACCAGCGCCAAGAGCCCGAGGCGACCGCCCCACGTCGAATCCCGCATACCCCGTCACGCAGCAAGCCGCGTACCGTGGCGGTTGCCCGCGAAGCCGGCGAAACCACACCCCCTTCGTGTGGCGCCGGCGCAACAGTGTGCTGGTGGTACACTGCGGGCGATGGTCGACAGCTCCCCGCAGGGCGCCCCCATCGACCGCTACGTCGTTCTCAAGTATCTGGCAGAGGGCGGCATGGGCGCGATCTACCTCGGCAAGAAGCTGGGGGCCGGCGGCTTCGAGAAGGAAGTCGTGCTCAAGCAGCTGCTCCCGGAGTTCACGCAGCAGCCCGAGTTCATCGACCTGTTCCTGCGCGAGGCCCGCCTGTCGGCTTCGCTCGACCACGCCAACATCATCCACACCATCGACCTGGTCACCGCCGGCGACGAGCACTTCATCGTCATGGAGTATCTCGACGGCGCCGACCTGCGGACGCTGCTCAAGAAGTCCAAGCGCCGCAAGCACCAGTTCTCGCCCGCCGCCGGCATCCTGATCGCCCGCGAGGTGCTGTCGGCGCTGGCCTACGCGCACAACAAGATCAGCCCGCACGGCAAGCCGCTGCGGCTGATCCACCGCGACGTGTCGCCGTCGAACATCCTGGTGTCGAAGAACGGCGAGGTGAAGCTGACCGACTTCGGCATCGCCAAGGCGTCGACGCACAACTCGGTCTTCTACCGGGTCAAGGGCAAGATCGGCTACATGTCGCCGGAGCAGGCGCGCAACCTGCCACTCGACCACCGCTCCGACCTGTACTCGCTGGCGGTCTGCATCTACGAGGTGATCACCGGCGAACGACTGTTCGTCCACGCCGGCCTGACCACCTCGCCCGACGAGATCTACGGCCAGCCGATCGAGCTGTTGTCGAAGAAGATCCCCGGCCTGCCGCCCGAGCTCGACAAGGTGATGCTGCGGGCGCTGGCGGTCGAGCCGGACCACCGCTACCAGACCGCGGGCGAGCTGCAGGAGGCGCTGCTCCGCGTCGCCCACCGCCACGGCCTGATGATGTCGGCGCCGGAGCTGAGCGAGCACCTGCGCGAGGTGTGCGGGCGGCCCAACAGCTGGCGCGAGCTCGAGAGCACCGAGTCGGGCGACAGCGGCGGCACCGAGATCTACGACGACGTCCCCGAGGGCACCGAGCAGATCGACGTCTCCGCCCTATCCGGCCTCGATCTCGACCTCGACGAGGAAGAAGAGCTGATCAGCGTGGTCATCGGCCCGGACGAGATGAACGAGATCCTCGACGCCGGAGCCGACCGCCGCCGCCGGGCGCAGACCTCGCTCACCCACCTCAGCCGGCTGCAGGGGCTCGAGCTGACCTCGATGATCAACATCGCCGGCGACGGCGACCACGCCGGGGCCAAGCCGCTGGTCGATCTCGGCGCCTTCGGCGACGGCGACCTGGATGACGACGTCGCCGACCCGCCGGTCGCGGCGCCCGAGGCCGCCGATGTCTACTCGCCGGCGCCCGAGGTCGTCCAGGCCGCCCACCCGGACGACCCCTACGCCGACGACGACTACGACGCCAGCGGCGTCGAGGTTTCCGGCGTGGAGCTCGACCACCAAGAGGTGTCCCTGCGGCGCCGCTGGGGCTGGATCATCGTCGCCGCCATCCTCCTGGCCGGTATCGGCGTGGCTGCGGCGATCGGTCTAACCGGGCCGAAGCTGAACACCGACGCCCCCGAGAGTGCGCCCGCAGACGTCTCCTCGCCGTGAAAAGCGCAAGGTTCCCGCGGATGTGGCACGCGGGCGCCTGGACAGCACAGGGCCAGAACCGATAGTATTTCGGGCGCTGCCATTGGCATCGGCACTTATGGCCCGCAGCCACAAGACCAACGTAACCGCGCTGCTCGAGGACCTGCCGTCGTTCTCACGCCAGGCCCGCGGAGGCACCTTTCTCATCATCAAAGGGCCCGATCGGGGAGAGTCCGTCCGCCTGAGCGAGAACCGGCCGGTCTCCTTCGGCTCGTCGCCGTCGTGCGAGATGGTGCTGTCGGACAAGACCGTCTCCCGGCGCCACCTGATGGCCGCCCTCGAGGGCGAGCAGGTGGTCCTGCGCGACCAGGGGTCGACCAACGGCACCTACATCCAGGGCTCACGCTTCAAAGAGATCACCATCGGCTACGGCGCCGAGGTCAAGCTCGGCCGCACGGTCATCAAGTACCTGCCCGAGGAAGAGATCGTCGAGCCGGAGCCGTCGGACGAGAACGTCCTCGGCCAGCTGGTCGGCGGTGACACCAAGATGCGGCAGCTGTTCAAGCTGCTCAAGGACGTCGCGGTCACCAATGCCACGGTGTTGATCGAAGGCGAGACCGGCACCGGCAAGGAGCTGATCGCCGAGGAGATCCACAACCACTCGCTTCGCCGCGACGGTCCGTTCGTGGTCTTCGACTGCGGCTCGGTGCCGCGCGAGCTGATCGAGAGCGCCCTGTTCGGCCACCTCAAGGGCTCGTTCACCGGCGCCATCACCGACCGCAAGGGCGCCTTCGCCGAGGCCAACGGCGGCACCATCTTCCTCGACGAGATCGGCGAGATGTCGATCGACCTGCAGCCGTCGCTCTTGCGCGTCCTCGACAAGCGGGCGGTGCGCAAGGTCGGCTCCAACACCTACGAGAAGATCGACGTCCGCGTGGTCGCCGCCACCAACCGCGACCTGCGCGCCGAAGTGGGCAAGAAGGCGTTCCGCGAGGACCTCTACTACCGCCTCGCGGTCATCCGCGTGTCGGTCCCGCCGCTGCGCGAGCGCGGCACCGACATCCCGCTGCTGGTCAATCACTTCGTCCGCTCCTTCTCGCAGGGCGACTCGATGCTCGGAGTCACCCCCGAGGACATGGCGCGCATCCAGCGCCACTCCTGGCCGGGCAACGTGCGCGAGCTGCGCAACGTCATCGAGCGTGCCTGCCTGCTGTCGCAGGGCGACACGATCAACATCGACGACGCCCTGGTCGAAGAGGCGGCGCCGGCGCTGGGCATCCGCACCGACCTGCCGTTCAAAGAGGCCAAGGGTCAGCTGGTCGAGATGTTCGAGCGCGAATACATCGAAGACCTCATGCGCCGGCACAAGATGAACTTGTCAGCGGCCGCGCGCGAGGCGCAGATCGACCGCAAGCACCTGCGCGAGCTGATCCGCAAGTACGGGCTGGATCCGCGCCGCAACAACTCGGACGAGTAGCCCGCTGGCCGCGGCCAGCGGCCAGTACTCGGAGCCGGAACTCCGTTCCGGGTTTCGAGTACGAAAAGTAGCGATCGAAGGGAGCCGAGGACACCCGGATGGCCGCCGCGGGTTTTGCCCGGCCTCAGCGAGGCCGGGCCGGGCCAAAACCCGGATCGGGCTTCCGGCCCGAGGTACTAGTCGACGTAGACGCGGTGGCTGTTGCGCGTCTGCTTGACCTCGATGTGGAAGGCGCGCTTTTGCTCGGTCTCGGGGTCGTAGATCTCGACGTCGTGGGGGCCGATGTCGACGCCGATTCGCTCGGTCGGACACAGCTGGCCGATATCGTGCCCGTCGATGATCACGTAGTAGCGGTTCTTCTTGTGGCAGCGCACCTTGATGCCGGCCGGTCCCTCCGGTGGGGTCACCGGCTTCAGCGTCACGCGGTGGGTGCCGGCGCCGGCGGTGTCGGCGGTGTACAGCTCGTAGCCGGGCAGGATCAGTGCCAGTGAGACGGTGTCGCTGATGCCGTCGACGGTCTGCGGCGTCTTGCCCTTGCGCGTGCCGTCGACGTAGATCGCCGCGCCCGGCGGGGTGCTCTCGATGAGCATCTTGCCCGGCTCGGCGGCCGAGGCGTTCTCGTCGTCGGCGACTTCCGCGGCAGCGGCGTCGGGTGGCGGCGCCGTGGCCGGGGCGCCGGCGTCGGCCGCGGACGGCGGCCTCTCCTGCGTGACGGCGGCGTCGTGGGTCGCCGCCGCAGGGGGCGTCGGATGCTGATCGTCGACCGCCGGCTTGGCCGACGATGCACCGTTGCCCGCCGGCGCGCGGTCGGACACGGCGCCGCCGGTGCCGGACGCCTGACCGCCCCCGCTCGACGACGACCGCTGGTAGAGGAACCAGCCGCCGCCGGCGACGCCGGCGATGACGATCAGCGACAGCGCGGCGAGCAGGATCCGGCGTCCGCTCCGCGATGGCCGCGGGGCGGACATCGGCGCCTCCTCGATCGGCGCCGGCATCGGCATCGGCATCGCCTCGGGCAGCGCCTCGGGTGCGGGCGGCTCGACGTCGCTGATGGTCTGCGGCAGCCGGCTCGACGCCGGCGGTGGAGTCGGCGCGGGCGTTTGCGGCGGCGCGGGGGCCGGCGTGTTCGGCGGCAGCTCGAGATCAGCTGCCGACAACTCGATCGCGGGCTCCCCCCCTTCGATCGCCTGTTGCGCGGTTCCAGCCGGCTGCAGCATGCTGCTGCCGTGGCCGTCGCGGATCGTCGTCGGCGCCTCCTCGTCGGCGTGCGCGATCGCCGACGGCCGAGCCGGCGACGGCGACGGCGCCACCGGTTTGATGTCCGGGATCTGGAACGGCGCGGCCACGCCCATGACCGTCCTGCGCGGAATGGTCGGGATGTCGCCGCTGGGCCGCTCGCGGCTCGGCGGCGGCGCGCCGCGACCGACCGGCGGCGCACCGGGACCGGCCGGGGCACCGGCGGGCGGACGCACCATCGGCGGCGACGGCAGGGGGAAGCTGAGCGCCCCCGAGGCGCCGCTCTGGTGCAGCGCCTCGGCCCGCTCCATCGCCTTGCGCACCGCCGAGGCGATGTCGCGCTTGGCTCCCGCCAGCGGCGTCGACCGCACCGCCGCGTCGAGGGCATCGGCCATGGCGCCGGCGTCGGGAAAGCGCTCGAACGGCGACCGCGCCAAGCAGCGCATGATCACCTTGAGCAGCGGCTTCGGCAGCGGCGGCGCCGACGGCTGCGACGACAGGATCGTCTGCCCGATCTCGAAGCCACTGGAACCGGTGAAGCAGCGCTGGCCGGTGAACAGCTCGTAGGCGATGACGCCCAGCTGGAAGACGTCGGTCGCAGAGCCGGTCGCCTCGCCGACCAGCTGCTCCGGTGCCAGGAACGGAATGCGCGCGGCCAGGGTCGGATCGCTGGCGGGGCGCGACGGCAGTCGCGGCGGCAGCACGCCGAAGTCGGTGACCTTGGCCTCGCCCTCGGGCGTGCACACCAGGTTGGTCGGACACAGCCCCAGGTGCCAGATGCCGCGACCGTGGGCGTATCCGACCGCGCGCGCGATCTGCGACACCAGCCCGGCGACGGCGCCGGGAACCAGCGACTCGCCCTCGCCGTAGGTGGCGGCGATCAGTCGCCCGACGTCGAGCCCCTCGACCAGCTCGGTGGTGGTGAAGGTGTCACCACCGGTGACGCCGTACTCGTGCAGGCGGGCGATGCGCGGGTGCTCGAGGCTGCCGTACATGCGCGTCGCCGCCGCCAGCTGAGCGGCGACGTCGGGGTCGGCGACCAGCCCCGGATGGAAGCGTTTGACCGCGAACTGGCGCTCGAACCCGGCCACACCGTAGACCTTCGCCCGGAAGACCTCTCCCGTCGGACCCCCGCCGAGAGGCTCGGTCAGGTGATAGCGGCCGAGCCTGCGACCCGCGGCCCCCGCGCCAGATTGAGCCATGGACAGGATCAGGGTAGGGGTGACCCGGTCGGTCTGTCAATGAATTCGAGACATTGGCGCTTGGGCGAGCGTCCGTGCGAAACTACCCGGCAGCCGGGCAGTGAGGGCGCCAAAACCTTGCCAGGCGCACCTCGCTGGGGAAAGACTGCAACCATGGCCGACAAGAACAAGGCGAGCTCGGACCCCCACATCAAGGACGACAAGGCCAAGGCCGACACTCCAAAGGACGACAAGGCCAAGGCCGACACTCCAAAGGACGACAAGGCCGCCAAGGCCGACGCCCCGAAGGACGACAACGCCGCCAAGGCCGACGCCCCGAAGGACGACAAGGCTGCCAAGGCCGACGCCCCGAAGGACGACAACGCCGCCAAGGCCGACGGCCCGAAGGACGACAACGCCGCCAGGGCCGATGCCCCCGAGGCAAAGAAGCCCCCGGAGCCTGCGCCCGCACCTGCTCCCGCGCCCGCCGACGGCGGCGAGCCGACGTTCGCGGAGCTGCCCGAGCACAACAAGATCGATACCGCGCGCCCGCCGGAGTCGCCGGCGCCGCCGCCCGGTATCGCGCCGCCCGGCGACTCTCGATCGCTCCGCCGCGGCAACGACTTCGTGCTCATCTATCGCGACACCAGCTACCTGATCGTTCGCGCCGGCACGGTCGGCAGCGAGGGTCGGTGGCAGGTCGTGGAGTACCCCAGCCAGGGCGCCGCCGCCCACGCCTACGCCATGAAGTGCTCCGAGCTCAGCGGTGAAGGCTTCCGCGATCTCCGCTAGCACCATGGCGAAGTTGTCCGACCGGCAGGGCGTCTGGTTCCTCCACTGGCTGGCGCGGGCGCCCGCACGCTGGCTGGGCGGCTCCAGCGAGCTCCGCCAGGATCTGCGCGGCGGTCGCCACGGGCTGGCCTACCTGCGCCACCTGGCGCGGGGCAACCGGATCCGCCAGCACATCGACCCCGAGCAGGTCAAGGAGAGCGCCGGCGGCCAGCCGCCGGTGTTGTTGATCCACGGCTTCCTCGGCACCCGCGGCTCGATGTACGTGCTCGAGCGCCGCCTGCAGGAGGAGGGGATCACGGTCTTCTCGTTCAACCTCGGCACCTTCAACACCCGCGACATCCGCCGCTCGGCGTTCCTCATCCATCGCAAGATCGAGCGCATCCTGGCGCAGACCGCGGTGGAGAAGATCGACATCATCGGCCACTCGATGGGCGGCCTGATCGGCCTCTACTACATCAAGAAGCTCGGCGGCCACGCCCGCGTGCGCAAGCTGCTGATGATCGGCTCGCCGGTCAAGGGCACCTGGTCGGCGCTGCTCGGCGTGGTCACCCTGGGCATGCTGTCGACCTCGTCCTGGCAGCTATTGCCCCGCAGCCGCTTCCTCGACGAGCTGGCCCAGGGGCCGATACCGCCCGGGGTCGAGATCCACACGGTGGCCGCCGCACGCGACTGGGTCTGCCCGCTGCCGTCGACGCGCCTGCGCGACGCCCACGCCGTGACGGTCCCGCTGGGCCATTCGAGCCTGGTCGTCTCGCCGATGGTATACAAGCGGCTGATGGGAATCCTGCGACCGGATTCCCCGGTGCGCGCAGTCTCCGACGACGACAACGAGAGCTCCACGCGATCCCGCCCGCGCCGGCGAAGAGCCGGCACCGAGTAGGGATTTCTTCCCGGCAACTTGCCCCGCGCTGCGCGAACACTGTATCTTTCCTCGTAAGGGTCCGTACAGACAGGGAAAATGCAAGATCGACCGCGGTTTGCGCTCCGTTTCATCTCGGGGAAGTACCAAGGAGGTGAATTCCCCCTTCGGATGAACCGAGAGATCATTATCGGTCGCTCGAGCGACCTGGACATGGTTCTCGTCGAGGACATGGTGTCGCGGCGTCACGCCAAGATCTCCACCACGGACTCGGAGGTCTACATCCAGGACCTCGGGTCGACCAACGGCACCTTCGTCAATGGCGAAAAGGTGACCCGCTCGCGCCTGGTCGAAGGCGACCGCATTCTCGTCGGCACGTCGATCATCAAGATGGTCGCGGTCGACGCCAGCGCCGACAACACCTCCGAGGCCGAGGCGCGCCGCCGCCTGGAAGCCGGAGCCAACCGCCAGTCCACGTCCGGCCGGCCGATGTCGGGCGTCATCGAAGAGATTCCTCTGCCCGACCTGCTGCAGCTGCTGTCGACCAGTCGCAAGTCGGGCGTGCTCATGGTCGCGGCGCCCCACGCCATCGGCAAGATCTACCTGCGCAAGGGGCAGATCTACTTTGCCGCCATCAACGACGACTTCGCCATCAGCCCGCAGAAGGCGATCTACCGCATGCTGACCTGGGTGAGCGGCACCTTCGAGCTATCGCCGTCGGTCGAGATGCAGGTGATGGAAGAGGTCAGCGAGTCGACCGAAGCGCTGCTCATGGAGGGCGTGCGCCAGCTCGACGAGCTGCGCCAGATCGAGAACCGGCTGCCGCCGCGCGACTCGGCCCTGGCCGTGCTGACGCCTCTGGCCGGCAAGCTGCGCGAGCTGTCGCCCGAGGAGCTCGACACCTTCCAGCTGGTCCTCGACCACGGCCAGCTGCAGGCGGTCCTCGACTACTACCCGGGGCCGGACCTGGACGCCGCGCAGCATCTGGTCAGCCTCATGCAGCGCGAGTTCGTCGTCGTCCCGTAGCGGCCGAGGACGGATCTGCGCGGCATCTTGCGCCGTACCTCCTCGCTCTTTCGGTCACGGGCTTCAGGCCGCTCCCTCGGTCGCTGCGGGGGTGCGGCCCAGTCCGCTCGCCGCAGCTTTGCCCTCGCCTCGCTACGGGCAAAGCTGCGCTCAAACGTCGAGCTCGAGGCCTTCGGCGGCGGCGACCAGCTCGATGTCGGCGCCGCCCAGGCGGTCGAGCTCGGCGCGGCAGCGGACCTTGCACTCGTCGACGAAGTCGTCGGCGTAGTCCTGGTCGTAGTGCGACATGACCAGCTTGCCGACGCCGGCGGCGACGGCGGCCGCGGCGGCCTCGGTGAACGACGAGAAGCCGCGGTTGCGCCGGGTCTCCTGATCCTCGGGCGCATAGGTGCAGTCGTGGAGCATGACGTCGGCGCCGCGGTAGAGCTCGAGCATCTCGGGGCTGGGGCCGTCGCCCTCGGGATAGCCGGCGTCGCTGGCGTAGACGAACGAGCGCCCATCCTCCTCGAACCGGTAGGCCAGCGACGTGGTCGAGCCGTGCGGGTTGGCCCGGGCGCACACGGTGACGCCGTCGACCGCGAACGTCTCGCCGACGGTGACGCCGTGGAACTCGATGTTCGCGCCCAGGTTCTTGAGGGTGTAGATGGGCGAGAAGTGCGGGTTCATCTGCCCCTCGAGGATCCCCTCGAGCATCGATGACGAGCGCGCGTTGCCGTAGACGTGAAAGGTGTTGCCGGGGATGAAGATCGGGGCGAAGAACGGGAAGCCCTGAATGTGATCCCAGTGGGCGTGGGACAGGAAGATGGTGGCCGAGCCCTGACCCTTGCCGAAGCCCTGGGGCAACAGCGAGCCGCCCAGCGGCACCACGCCGGTGCCCATGTCGACGATGAACAGCGCATCAGCTTTGGTGGTGATCGACACGCACGAGGTGTTGCCGCCGTAGCGGTTGGTCTCGGGCCCAGGCGCGGGAATCGATCCACGCACCCCCCAGAAGTGGATGCGCATCAGGGCTGCTCCCCCAGCTCGACCTCGAGCCCCTCGTAGGCGGCGATGACGTCGAAGCCGTCGCTCGCCTCGGCAACGACCCGGCGGCAGTCGGCGAGGATGACGTCCTGGGCGTCGTCCGCGCGCGCCGGCGCGTGGTGGTACAGGCACAGCGTGCCGACCTTGGCCGCGCGCGCGATCGACAGCGCGTCGTCGGGCGTGGAGTGGCCCCAGTGCGGCCGCACCCGATATTCGTCGGCGGTGAACTGGGTGTCGTAGATCAGCAGGTCGGCGCTGCGCGACAGCTCGATCAACCCGGCGCGCATGTCGTCGAGCTTGGCTTTGTCCTCGGGCCGCAGCGGCGCGCCCGGCTCGGGCGGCTTGGCGATGAACTCGTGCTCGAGCAGGATGTCGGTGAACGGCGCCGTGTCCGACGCGTAGACCACCGAGGCGCCGTCGACGTCGACCCGGTAGGCCATGGCGATCCACGGGTGGTTCAGCCGGGTACACGAGATGCGCGCGCCGCCGATGTCGAAGCGCTGGCCCTCGACCAGCTCGCGAAACTCGACCTGCGCCTTGAGCGCCGCCAGCGGCACCGGGAAGTAGAGGTGCTCGGTCTGCGACGCGAACACCGCCTTGAGGTGGGTGTCGTCGCGCTGGCGGGCGTACATCTTGATGTCGTTGCCGGCCTTGTACAGCGGGTGGAAGAACGGCAGCCCCTGAATGTGATCCCAGTGGGTGTGGCTGATGAGCAGGTGGGCGGTGCCCTTGCCCTCACCGCAGGCGTTCTTCATCAGATCCTGGCCCAGGCGACGAATGCCGGTGCCGGCGTCGATGATGATCGGATCACCGCGCCGCGGCAGCACCTCGACGCACGAGGTGTTGCCACCGTAACGATTCGTTTGCGGACCTGGGACCGGGATCGACCCCCGAACTCCCCAGAAACGGACCTTCATTCCTCCCGACTTTCACTGAGGCCGGGCGCGGACAGCCCCCACCGCCTCGACCAGCCAACGGGCAATCTAACATGTCGAAATCTGCGGATCCACTCACGGGTGCAGGGCCACGCCGATGCGCTGACGCTGCTGGCCGATCTGTTGGTAGAAGAGGAACCCGCGGGACGGCTCGAGCACCGCGGTCGGGCCATATTCTGCCGGGCTGCCGTCGGTCAGGACCGGATCCGCGCCGCCAAACCGCTCCCAGGCGACCCCGTCGAACGAGCCGGCGTAGCCGATGGCCGCATCCCCGGAGGCGTCGATGCCGTTGAAGAAGATCCCCCAGTGGAGCTGCCCCGCTTCGGTACGACCAGCGATCACGAACGGATCGGAGACCGCCACCGGGTCGAATGCCTCCGGCAGGTCCGGCCGGGGGGCGATCACTGGGGTCGGGTCCAGGTCGAACGACAGGCCGTCGGCGCTGGTGGCCCGGAAGATGCCGACCTGGCCCGGCCGGGTGACGTACAGGTACCACTGGCCGTCGATGTGGACCGCCGTCGGCTCGGCGGCGTCCGCCAACAGCGGATTGCCGGCCTCCTTCTGCCAGGTGACCCCGCCGTCGGAGGATTCGGCCCGGCCGATCGACGGCGCATCCGGGGCTCCCCCCTCGTAGTACATGACCAGCCGGCCGCCGTCCTCGATCACCGCCGGCGCGGCCACCCGCCCGACCTCCCAGCTCTGGTCGGGAAGCATCGCGGGGGTTGGAGGCACGTCGGGCAGCTCTGTGACGGCGGGAATCTCGGCGCGCCAGATCTCGGACTGGTCGAAGACGTTGTCCGGCTGGCGACCCATCCAGAAACGGAAGCCACCACCGTCGCGATGCAGCACCGCCGGGTCGTACAGGTTGCCGCCGGCGTCCTCGACCACGAACGGCTCGTCGGCCGGGGTGTCGAAGTCGAGCTCCGGCTTGCCGTACGGGCCGGCGCCCGAGGTCGGCAGGTTGTCGGCGCCGCCGGACGGGCTGTCGGTGATCCCCAGCCCGCAGCCGCTCATCACCAGCACCAGCGCGATCCATCGTGCCTCGCGCATCAGAACCTCCATCGCGTCTGCACGCCGGCGGCCAGGACGTGGCCGGTCGCGCGATAGTCACCGACCGGGTCGACCGGCGACAGCTTCTCGGTGGTCCGCGCCTCGAGCATCGTGTAGGCGACGTAGGCGTCGATGTCGAGCGGCTTGCGGAAGACGGCGCTGAAGCCGCGCAGGGTCACCCCCCCGCCCAGCGACAGCGTGTGCTTGTCGCTGTCGATGAAGTTGGTCTCGCCGAACTGCTCCGGCACCGGCGTCGGCTCGTAGATGTAGCCGGCGCGGGCGGTGACGTCGCGCTTCTTCGAGGTGTAGGCCAGGTACTCGAAGCCGATGCGCGGCGACAGCGTGTCGGAGAAGTGGGGGTCGGGCAGCGGCGGCGCCGGCGGGATGTCGACCAGCGCGTTGAAGTCGCCGATGTCCAGGTCGAGGTTGATGTGCGCCGCCGGATTGGTGAACTTGGACCAGCGCAAGAAGGTCGCGTCGAACGCCATCGACAACCGCGGCGTCAGCTGGGCGTCGGCGCCAAAGGTCACCTGCATCGGCTGGAACAGGTCTTCGGCCTTCGAGCTGAGCCCCAGGTAGCCGTTCTCCACCACCGGCATGCCATTGGCCGGGCCGACGTTGCCGTTGACGATGAAGTCCTGTGACAGCGTCACCTTGAACTGGCTGCGGTACGACAGGCCCAGGTCGATCCAGTCGTTGAGGCGAAACAGCAGGCCGGCCTGACCGTAGCGCACGGTCTTGAGGTCGACGTCCATGGCGACGTCGAGGTTGGAGTCCTCGGCGTCGGGGAAGCCGATGCGGCCGACCAGGTAGACGCCACCGTTGGTGCTGGACATGTAGGCGATGCCGCCGCCGACGAACAGCCGGTCGGTGATCTCGGCGGCCAGGTTGGCGGCCAGGAACAGCCGCTGCGGCCGGTTGTCGTACATCTGGAAGCGCGGCTGCTGGCTGTTGAGCGTGCGCACCCGGCTGATGTGCTCGTCGGGAATCAGCAGCGCGCCGCCGAACGCGACCCGCACCGAGCCGAGGCGACCGGGCACGTTGAGGCTGACCGCCATGCCGCGCGAGGCGTCGTCGCCGACGCTCTGGCCGTCGATCTGCATCGTCGGCTGGGCGTACTGGTAGCCGACGTCGATGCGGATATCGGGGAACGTGGCCAGGATCGCCGGGTTGTAGTAGTTGGCGCCGCCATCCTGGGCGGCGGCGGTCTGCGCGGTGCCCATGGCCGGACCGCGGGCGCCGAAGCCGAACAGGTCGACCGGGTTGGCCGCGGCCGGCGCCGACAGCGCCAAGAGCAGTGCGGTGGCGAGGGTAGCGGCGCGCATCAGATGTCCACTCCCAGGGTGGCGCCGCCGACCACGATGTGGCCGCCGGTCTGGATGGTGTAGAACGGCAGCACGTCGTCGGGGCCGAAGTTCGACAGGTCCTTGGTGTGGCGGCGCGGCACCAGCAGATGGAGCTGCATCCACACGTCCAGATGCAGCGGCACCGTGGAGCCGGGCAGCTGCACACCCAGGCCGGCCGACAGGATGTGGCGGCTGTTGTCGAGCATCGACTGGCGGCCCGTCATCTCCGGCGCCGGAGTGGCGACGAAGGCGTAGCCGCCGCGCAGCGCCACGCCCTTTTCGCGATCGCGCAGGAGCATCCACTGCACGCCCAGGCGCGGCACCACGATGTCGTGGAAGTTGGGCGGCTCCTGCGGCGGATCGTTCATCACCGGGTTGACCGTGGGCAGCGGATAGGCCGACCAGTTCTGCCACGCCAGCTGGGCCTCGACGCGGACGTCGCCGGTCGCTTCCCACGCCAGCTCGCCGGCGACGGTCAGCGGATCGAACTGCGAGGTGCCGCCGATGGTCAGGGTCGGCACCGTGAGCGGCAGGGTCTTGATCAGATCGTTGGTGACGACGATCTGGTAGGCGGTCTTGGCCTCGCCGCGCATGACCAGGCCGAGCTGGGTGTTCCGGGTCGGCCCGCGCATCCGCGCGCCGATCAGCGGGGCGAAACGAGTGATCAGCTCCTGCTCGCTCTTGCTGGTGAAGCGGCCCGCGGCATCGGTGGAAACGTGGATGGTGCCGTCGAGGGTGGCCAGCGACTGCACGCCGAAGCCGACGCGCAGCCAGTCGGTGACGGCGACGCCGATCGCGGCCTGAATGCCGACGACGTGACCGCGGGTCTCGAGCAGCTCGTACACCGGGTCGCCGGGGAACGGGTGGCGCGCGCGGTTGATCGCCTTGGGCGGCACGTGGAAGCCGAGGCCCAGGCCGACGCGGTCGTGCATGAACCCGCCCAGCGGAATCGGCAGCGCGCCGCCGAAGACCAGCCCCTGCACCGGGTCGGTGCCGGTGTCCACGCCGTCGAAGTTCAGCGCGAAGTCGCCGTACATGTAGCCGAACGTGACTCGCTTGCGCTGCACGTCGGCCAGGCCGGCGGGATTGAGCCAGGCTGCGTCGAAGCCGGTGGCGGTGGACACGCCGGTGCCGGCCATCGCCGGCGAACGGCCGCCGAAGCCGAACAGATCCAGCGGCGAGGCCGCAGCCGTGCCCGCCCCCAGCACCGCCAGCCCGAACGCAAGCAGACCGAGCCCGGTCCCCCGAGTGACTCCCCTCATGAAGTCGCGAACGTTAGATCCAATTCGCCCCCGGGGCCAAGCCCGTAGCGGCTCGCGGGCTCTAAACCATGACGCATTGACAATGCGTCACTGGGGAAAAGCAGCAATCGTAGAGAACCAAACCCACACGCCTGGAAAGCAGCCGAATTTCGTCCGCCCTCACCCAGGAGGGGCGCGAAATTTGGCTCCCGATCCAGGCGTGTGGGTCTAGAACTGCTTGCGCGAGTCGATGAGAATGGTGACCGGGCCGTCGTTGACCAGCTCGACCTCCATGTGGGCGCGGAAGCGGCCGGTCGCGACCTCGGTCACACCGGCCGCGGACAGCCCGGCGACCACCAGGTCGCACAGCTCGGCCGCCCGCCCCGGCTCGAGGGCGTCGATGAACGCCGGTCGGCGCCCCTTGCGGACGTCGCCGTAGAGGGTGAACTGCGACACCACCAGGACTCCGCCGCCGATATCGAGGACCGACCGGTTCATCTTGCCGTCGTCATCGGGGAAGATCCGCAGGTTGGCCAGCTTGTCCACGAGGTAGCGGGCGTCGGCCTCGCCATCGCCGGTGCCGGCGCCGACCAGGGCGAGCAGGCCACGACCGATGCGGCCGACCGACTCGCCGTCCACGATCACCTCGGCGCGGGTCACCCGCTGCACAACAGATCTCATTGCGGCGCGAAATTACACGGGTTTTACAGGGAAAGGCAACCGCCTGCGCTTGCCTCGGGTCGAACCCGCGACTAGTATGCCGCTCTCCGTGCGCACGACGTTTCTCGGCATCGCCCTCGCCGCGCTCCTGGCCGGCTGTGGCAGCGAAATCGGCGACAGCTGCTCGATCTCGAGCGACTGTTCGCCCACCGGCAAGCGGATCTGCGATCCGCCCAGCAACACGCCCGGCGGCTACTGCACCATCCGCGGCTGTGACTACGACACGTGTCCCAACGAGGCGGTCTGCGTCCGCTTCTTCCCGGTCACCCAGACCGACGTGAACTGCAGCCAGGACAGCGACTGCACGCCTGACGAGCTGTGCACCCTGGGCGGCTTCTGCGTCCCGCGCTCGGCCGAGGTCCGCTACTGCATGCGCAAGTGCGGCGGCAACGGCGACTGCCGCGACGGCTACGAGTGCCGCGACGAGAGCCTGATGGTCGACCACGGCGGCGAGCCGGTGCTCGACCCGTCCAAGCCGGCGCCGGACACGCTGCAGGCGTTCTGCGCCACGACCACTCCCAAGACGTAGAAACTGGCCCCTCGGCCGCGGGCTGATAGCCTGAACCCGATCGCGCCATGTCGATCGGTTCGTTCATTCTCCGCCGGCTGGGGACCGGCCTGCTCGCGGTCACCGGCGCGTCGCTGCTGGTGTTCCTGTTCCTGCACCTGGTGCCGGGCGACCCGGTCGACCAGCTGGCCGGGGGCGACGCCGACGAAGCCACCCGCCTCGAGATCGCCCACTGCCTGCACCTGGACGAGAGCATGCCGGCGCAGCTGGGCGTCTTTGCCCGCAACATCGTCAACGGCTCGCTCGGCCACCAGTGCCCCGACCCGGAGCACAAGCCGACGGTCATGGCCCGCATCGTCGAGGTCGCGCCGTACACCCTCTGGCTGGCGCTCGGCGGCATGGCGGTGGCGCTGCTCCTGGCCCTGCCGCTGGGCGTCCTCGCCGCCGCCCGCCGCGGCACCTGGGTCGACACCATCGCGTCGTTCGTGTCGCTGACCGGCATCTCGATGCCGATCGTGTGGATGGCGCCGCTGGCGCTGCTGATCTTCTTCGGCTACCTCGGCTGGCTGCCCGGACCGGCCGAGCCGGACGCGCCCGGCGCCCTGGTGCTGCCGTCGATCGTCGTCGGCGTCCACCTGATGGCGATGCTGGCGCGCATGACGCGGTCGTCGCTGGTCGACGTCATCGGCGAGGATTACATCCGCACCGCCCGGGCCAAGGGCGTGCCCGGCCGCCGGGTGCTGCTCCACCACGCCCTGCGCAACGCGCTGCTGCCGGTGATCACCGTCGCCGGCCTGCAGTTCGGGTCGATGCTGTCGGGGGCGATCATCACCGAAAAGGTCTTCGCCCGCCCGGGGCTGGGGACGCTGCTCCTCGACGGCATCGCCGAGCGCAACTTCCCCATGGTCCAGGGCACGGTGCTGGTCATCGCGGTCATCTACGTCTTCGTCAACCTGCTGGTCGACCTGGCCTATGGCCTGGCCGACCCGAGGATTCGGGTCGCGTGAGCCGGTCGGGCAAGCGCGGACTGTCGCCGAGCGCCTGGGTCGGGCTGGGCCTGGTGCTGACCTTCCTCCTGGTGGCGCTGATCGGCCCGCTGGTCGCGCCCCACTCCCCCGACGATCTGGACATGCTACACAGCTTCGCCTCGCCGTCGGGCGCGCACTGGCTGGGCACCGACCAGAACGGCCGCGACATCCTGTCGATGTTGCTCCACGGCGCGCGCATGGCGCTGATCATCAGCGGCAGCGTAGTCGCCATCTGCGCCACCACCGGCGTCGCTCTGGGGGTGATCGCCGGCTATTACCGCGGCTGGGTCGACGAGCTGATCATGCGCGTGGTCGACATCCTGATGGCCTTCCCCGGCATCCTGCTCAACATCGCCATCGTCGCCACGGTAGCGCGGCCCGGCGTCGGCATGGTCGTTTTGGCACTCGCGCTCAACGGCTGGGTCGGCTACGCCCGGGTCGCCCGCGGCCAGGTGCTGCGCGTGCGCGAGCTCGAGTACGTCGCCGCCGCCCGCGCCATCGGCGCCCGACCGCGGCGGATCATGTGGCGCCACATCGTGCCCAATATCCTGTCGCCGATCCTGGTGCAGATATCGTTCGCCTTCGCCGGCGTGGTGCTGGTCGAGGCGTCGCTGTCGTTCCTGGGCCTGGGACCGCAGGTGCCGTATACCTGGGGCGCCATGCTCAGCCAGGGCGCGACCTTCTTCTTCAAGTCGCAGAGCCTGGCGCTGATCCCCGGCCTGGCGATCATGTGGGTGGTGTTGGGGGCCAACTTGCTGGGCGACGGCCTGCGCGACCGCTTCGACCCGCGCCGCCGGGCGAGGGCGGCCTGATGCGGGTGCGAGTCTGCCGCGCAGACGAGGTGCCCTCGGGTGAGCTCCTCGGCGTCACCGTCGACGGCCTCCGCGATCCGGTGATGGTCGCCCGCGTCGGTGGCGAAATCGTCGCCGCCGGCAGCATCTGTCCCCACGAGGAGGTGTCGCTCCTCGACGGCGACCTCGAGAACGGCCGCGTGGTCTGCCCCGGCCACGGCTACAGCTTCGATCTCTCCTCCGGTGGCTGCACCCACGACCCGGAGCTGCGCTTACGTCGATTTCGCGTGTCGATCGTCGACGGCGACGTCTGGATCGATCTCCTGCGCCCCTGATTTCACGGACCTGGGCATCGCGAACCAAAGCTGCCCGGGCCGGGACGGCCGTGGGGTATGCTGCCGCCGTTCATGAGGGGGTACGCGAGTCTGGTGGCGGCGCTCGCGCTGTGCGGCGCCTGCAATTTCGATGAGTCCGGCGTCGACTTCGGCGGTGGCA
>Ga0114931_10003977_pt1 | contig 18553 bp, 14 predicted proteins | sample 2SBtaG_FD_89579 | JGI IMG/M metagenome (GOLD analysis project Ga0114931, IMG submission 89579) | Deep subsurface microbial communities from Kolumbo volcano to uncover new lineages of life (NeLLi) - 2SBTROV14_V59a metaG | ecosystem: Environmental > Aquatic > Marine > Volcanic | place: Kolumbo...
CTTGTTCCTGTTCACGGGACAGGTCTGCTCCCCCGACAGCGGCCGGGCGCTTGAATGTCAGGAACCAGCCCTGATAGTGCCCGGTGAAACCCTTAAGTGATCGGCATTGGGGCTAGCGCATCATGAGGATCGCGATCAGCACCGCGATCGCGAGGAGCAGCAGGCCGATGATCAGGCCGAGGAGCGCCGCCACGAGCGCAACGATCACCGGTGACAACCCGCGCCGGGCGGGCCGGCGGGTGCGCCGCCGGACGGGCGGGCGGCGGATGGCGGGCTCGGGCTCGGGCGCGGATGGCATCTGCCGGACCGCCGCCGCGGGGGGGCCGAAGTCGTCGAAGGTGCGGTAGGCGTCCGGCGGCGGCGCGTCGAAGGCGCCCGGATCGCGCGGCGGAGGGGGCTCGGGGGTCTCGCCCGACATCTCGAGCCGCACCGTGCGGCCGAGCAGCGGGTCGGGTCCCGCCTTCTCCGTGCGGCTCTCGAGCATCTGCGGGACCACCTCGCGGCTCCAGGTGCGGAGCCCCTGCCCCGGGCACTGCTCGGCGGCGGCCAGCAGCATCCGCTCGAGGCCCCCGCCGTCGGGCCGTAGCTCCGGGTCCCACTGCAGGACCTGTCGGAGCACCGGCACGATCGGCGCGTAGGAGGCGTCGAGCTGCGCGATCCGCTGGTCGACCCGGCGCTCGAACTGGGCCCGCTGCACCCGCGGCGCGCCCCACTCCTGGCCGGTCGCGCACTCCCAGATCGTGAGTCCGAGCCCGTAGATGTCCACCGCCGGGCTCGGGTCCTGGCCGGCGAGGATCTCGGGGGGGAAGTAGTTCAGGGTGCCCAGGACGAGGCCCTGGGTGTGGCTCTCGCGGCTGCCGAAGGCGGCCCGGGCCACCCCGAAGTCGAGCACCCGGACCCCGCCGCGCGAGGTGAGCATGATGTTCGCCGGCTTGATGTCGCGGTGGATCACGTGCAGGGGCTCGCCCGTCTGCGGGTGCCGCGCCGCGTGCGCCCGGTGCAGGGTGCCCGCCACCTCGGCGCCCAGCTCCGCGAGGGCCTTCGGCGGCACGCGGCTGCGCCGGATCACCTCGGAGAGGTCGACGCCCTCCACGAACTCCATGATCACCGCATCGCGGCCCTCGACCTGCACCAACTCGGAGACGCCGAGGATCTGCTCGTCCTGGAGCATTCCGAGGAGCCGCGCCTCGTCGCGCATCCGGCCTCGGAAGTGGTCGTGGTCCGGGCCCTGGGTCTTCATCACCTTGACCGCACAGGTGCGCGCAAACCCCCGGGGGACCCGGAGCTCGGCGTGATACACCGTGCCCATCGCCCCGGACCCCACGATGCGGTTGAAGGTGAGCGTACGCATGCGGACCGGAATCTACCATCGCCACCGAGCACCGGCGGCCTGCGCGCTCCTAGTCTGCGGGACCCTCCTGAGCACGCCCGCTCGTGCCGCGCCCCGGGACGCGGGCGCGGTGCTCGCCGAGGCCTGGGTGGCCGTGAACGCGCCCACCGACCTCGACCGCGTGCAGGCCGTGGGGCTGACGGTAGCCGAGGGACGGCACCGCCTGGGCGACGGGCGCTTCGAGCAGCGGATCATCGCCGCGCCACGCGCGCTGGACGCCCTGCGCTCCGAGGGATTCACCGTGCGCGTCGCCCGGGCCGACGCCCGCCGCGGCGCCCCCCGCGCCGGCTACCACAGCCCGTCCGAGGGCGACGCCCTGCTCGCCGACCTCGCGGCGAGCGACCCGCGCTCCGGCCTCGCGGTCGTGGGCACCTCGGTGCAGGGACGCCCGCTGACCGGCCTGTGGCTCGGCCAGCCCCCGGAGGACGGCGCCCCCACCTGGCGGGTCCTCGGGGCGCACCACGGCGACGAGTGGTCCTCCTTCGAGGTCGCCCTCGACCTCGCGCAGACCCTCGCCCACGGGGACGGCACGGACCCGGCGATCACGGGGCTCCTCGATGACGCCACCGTGTGGGTGGTCCCCTACGTCAACCCGGACGGCGTCAGCGTCGGCAGCCGGTACAACGCCGACGACGTCGACCTGAACCGCAACTACGACTACGAGTGGTCGGCGAGTACCTTCCGCAGCGGCGACGCCCCGTTCACCGAGCCCGAGACCCGCGCCGTCCGCGCCCTGGCCGACTACGGCGCCCCACTCGCGAGCCTCTCCCTGCATAGCGGCGACACGAACATCGGCTACGTGTGGAACTACACGACCGATCCGTCTCCCGAGTCCGAGCAGGTGGCCGCGATGGCCGCCGCCTACAAGGATCGGTGCACCGCACCAGGCTTCTGGGTGACCGACGGCGCCGCCTGGTACGTCACCCACGGCGACACGAACGACTGGAGCTACGGGCGCTACGGCGGGATGGACTTCACCGTCGAGGTCACCGGCGACAAGACCCCGCCGGGCAGCGAGATCCCCACCTTCGTCGGCTGGCACCACGACGCCGTGCTCGGCTTCTTGGAGCAGCCGATCACCCTGCAGGGCGTGGTGGTCGACGCCCGGACGGCCCAGCCGCTCTCCGCCACGATCACCCTCGCGCGGGGCGACCGCGCCACGGTGATCACGCGCACCCATCCCGTCGCCGGCACCTTCTACCGGGTGGCGGCGAGCGGGCCGGTCACCCTGACCTTTTCCGCCCCGGGCTACGCGCCCGCGAGCCGCACGGTCACCATGGGCACCGACGGCGCATTGCAGGCGGGCGTGGCGCTCCAACCCCTCCCCCTGGGCGATGGTGCCCCCTCGCCCCGGTGGATCGCCGGTCGCACCGAAGTGACCCTGCCGGGCGCGCCCATCGCCGGGGTCGCGCGCCTCGTGCGCCCCGGCCACGCGACCCGGGAGATCCCGGTGCACGACGGCACGATCCAGGTGGACCCGACCGGGCTCGACCCAGGCCCGTGGTCGGTGGTGCTCCACGACGGCACCGCCTGGCCCCGCGGGCTGTTCCTCCAGGACACCGGTGTGGTCACCCTCGACGGCGTCGACAGGACCGGCGACACCTGGGAGGTCCGCGGGAGCGGCTTTCAGAGCGGGTCCCGCGCCTGGGCCCTGGTCGGCCCGCAACGCACGTGGACTCCCCTGCCCGTGTCGTCCGAGTCCACGACCCGACTCGTTATCGATCCGTCAGGAGTTCCGCCCGCGGCGCACGCCGACCTCGTGATCCTGTCCAATGGGATCCAGGTCGCCGCGCTCGACCTACCACCCACGGGCACCCCCGACACGGGCTCGCTCGACACCAGCGCGCCGCTGCTCGTCAAGGGTGGCTGTGGCTGCACGAGCGGGGACGTCTCGGGCGCCTGGTCGATGCTCCCCCTGCTCTTCCTCCTCATCCGGAGACGCCGATCGTGACTCGACTGTCCGGCCGCCTGTCCATCTTGCTCATCGCCGTGCTCACCGGCCTCGCGGCCTGCAACAACGACCCCACCAAGGCCACCTTCTCCCAGAACGTCGGGGCGGCCTTCGCGCAGTGCAACCCCGCCGAGATCAAGTTCCTGGCGACCAAGCACAACTTCATGCCGGCCTTCCGCCCCTGCGGGAGCAACAACTTCGACGCCTACGCCTGGTCGCCCGACGGGACACACCTGTACTTCCAGCTGACCCACGGGGGGCACGTCATGGACGCCCAGGCGGACAACAAGGCGACGATCACCGTCCCCACCGAGACGCCCATCGGTCCGGCGGCGTGGCTGAACTCGACCCGGCTGGCGATCCCGCTGGGCCCCGCCGAGGGCGCGAAGGACGACCGCATCGCCCTGTACGACCTGCCGACGGGCGCTGGCCAGACGCAGATCGTCTACAAGACCCTGCCAGGCCTGACCAAGCCCGGCGATCTCCACGTCGGGGACAAGTCGTCGGAGCTCCTGTTCACCGCCTTGAAGGGCGACAAGCGGCACATCTATCGGATGAACCTCACCGACGGCACGATCGCCGAGGCGTGGCCCTGGGCCTCGGGGCTCGAGGTGGACACCTTCGACTACCAGCCGGCCCGCGACATGCTGACCGTCGGCGCGGCCGGCAAGGTCACGCTGTACGGTACCGACGGCAAGAAGGCGGGCGCGTGGATGCCCGCCCGGCGCGGCATCCTGCACCCGCGCGGCCGCTGGCTGGCGCTGGAGTCCGACGGCAAGGCGGTGAGCATCTTCTACCAGCGCACCTGGGACGAGCTCTCCGAGAAGGCGCGCGCCCGGGAGCTGGCCCGCGCCAAGAAGTTCGAGGAGAAGCTCCCGCCCTGGTACCCCCATGAGGTCAAGCCGCCGACCATCTCCCTCGTCGACCTCCAGACCGGCAAGCGGTGGATGTTCACGGGCTTCTTCGGCACGGACTTCCAGTGGTACGAGGCCCGCGACTACTACGCGAGCTTCATCCTGTGGGGCTTCGAGGGCAAGCAGATGAACCGCAACGTCATGCTGGGTGACCTCGCCGACCGGATGCACTCGATGGAGCGCGACGAGGAGATGCTCGGCGTCCAGCGGTGGAACCCCGAAGACTCGGAGGCGGGCTCGGGCTCGGGCTCGGAGTAGTCGGGCCTCGGCTACCGGCGGAAGCACTCCTTCGCGTAGGCCAGGTCGTCGCCGCCGAGTGGGACCCGCACCACGCCGACATGCGGATCGCCGCCACACAGGTCGTGCGCCGCCGTCGTGAGGCACGGACTGAAGGTCGAGCCGTCGGGGGGGTGCTGTCCGCCGAGCCAGGCGTTGCACAGGTAGGACCCGCGGACGAAGCTCGCACCCACGCGGAAGCTGGCCACGCGCACGTCGAAGTGTCCCGACACCCGGTCGCGATAGGCGGCTAACGCCCGGCCGAGCGGCACCAGGGGGGCCAGGTCGACGCCCGAGCCGTCCACGCGCGGCAGGCAGGCGTGCAGCGCGCCCGGAGGCACCTTCAAGAAGATCCGCCCCACGCGATTCTCGGTGTCGTAGGTGACCCACACCTGCGCGGTGTCGGACAGGCAGGCGCCGAGGTCGTCGGCGAGGTGCTCGGTGGCCTGGGCGCTGGAGAAGAACCCCTGGTAGAGGGGCCCGACGCCCTGGAAGTGCAGCTCGATCGGGACCGGTTCGCCGGTGGGTGGCGCCCCCGAGGGCGGTGCGACGGCCGGGACCGCAGTCGGCTTCGGCAGGGCGACGACGGTCGGAGGGGCGGGCGGCGCCGTGGGCTTCGGTGGGGACGTACCGCCCCCGCACCCGAGCAGCGCCGCGAGGAGGAGCGTCAGGTGAGGCCCCGCCGCTTTCGGACCTCGCGCATCGCGTTCTGCAGGGCGATCTCGTAGTCGACCGTGCCCTCGCGCACGTTCTTGATCTTCTCCATCGCCTCTTCGCGGATCTCGCGCTCGTCGACGTGGTGGCCACGGAGGATCGCGATGATCTGGCGATGGAGATCCTTGTCTTCGCCGTAGACCTCGTCGATGTTCGGCGAGATCAGGAGGTTCTCGATGAACTGCCGGGTGAGGTAGCGCTCCACGTCGTCCCCGAGGGGGTGGTTCCGCTCCTCCGCCAGCCGGCTGCGCACGCGGCCATACTGGTCGTAGGGAACGTTCCGGGCCGCCATGTCGTCCTTGATGGCGTTGCGGAACTCCATGTCGCGGCGGACGTACTCGTCCATGATGGCGACGAGGTCCTTCTCGGCCTCCTCGCGGCTCTCGGGGAGCACCTCGATCAGCCCCTCCTGCGAGAGCGTGCGGATCGTCTCCTCGGCGATGGTCGAGATCTTGGCGCGGTAGAGCTTCATGGCGTGCCCCGTTGTCGGGGAGCTGCGCTAGAAGGCGAACGACACGCCGGCGCCGATGCGGATCGCGTTCCACCCGTAGGCGTCGCGGGTCGCGTTCAGGGCCGGGGGCGACTTCTTCAGCTCCCGAGCGTTCAGGAAGGCCACCGAGTAGCCGGTTTCCGCCCAGATGGCCACCCCATCGGACACGGGGACGTCGACCCCACCGTGCACATCCGTGAGGAAGGCGACCTGGCTCGTGTACGGGTCGACGTTGTGCGGATTGTCGAGCTGGTTCTGCGCCGGGTCGAGCAGCACCTGGGTCGGGCCCGAGAAGGAGTGGTAGGTCCCCACCCACGCGACCCCGAGATCGGCGCCCAGGTAGGGCGCGACGGTCCCCTCGGTCGGCAGGGTGAAGTCGGCGCCCACCGACAGCGCGGCGGCGAGCAGCATCGTCCAGTGGCCCTCGGACTGCAGGTCGACCGTCTGTCCGTCGACCTCCTCCTGCCAGCGAACCTGGTCGTGCCCCGTCGCGAGATCGAGCCTCCCGTCGAGGCGCAGGCGGGCGAGAGGCGCCACCTGGTAGCGGAAGGGGATCTGCAGGCTGGGCCCGGGGTGGAACCGCGCCCCGCCCTTCGAGGCGGGATCGGGCAGATCGGAGGACAGGGCCACACCGACACCGATCCCCGCGCTGCCCACGTCCGCGGCGCGCGCGGCGGGAGCAGCGAAGAGCAGGAGGGCGAGCACGGGCGCGAGGTTCTTCATCTTGGAGCGAGCCCACTGTTTCACGGAACGCGGCCCCTACTCAAGCCCCCAGGCCCTCCTTCGCCCCATGCCGAGCGACGCCGCCGGGTACTGCTCCCCCCCGCACCGCCCCTCCCCTCGCCGATCCCGCGGCGCGCGTCCTGGTTGACACCCCGCACGACCCTGTTTAGATCGGGCCGGCTTCGGCTGGGTAGCTCAGTTGGTTAGAGCGCACGGTTCATACCCGTGTTGTCGGCGGTTCGAGTCCGCCCCTAGCCACCACTTCTACAATCTTCGCTCGCCTCCGGCTCGCTGCGCACGTCGCCCTGCGGGCTCGTTTGCAGGGAGCGATCTACAGACGCAGCGACCTACAGACGCAGCGCCGACGCGGGCACCGCCCGGGGCTCGCTGCGCACGTCGCCCTGCGGGCGCGGGCTCGGCACTCGGGCCCCGATCTCCGATGCGCAGTACTCGAACTCGAGATCGGGCGCCGAGCCTGCGAGCTACCTGACCTGCCCGAGAAACGCCGTCGCCAGCCCCGTCAGGAACCCCAAGACAAACACGAACCCCGCCAACGACCACCGCAGCGCGACCAGCGTCGCCGGGTGCTCCTCGAAGAACCCGTCGTCCGTCGCCGCCCCGCGGTCCCACAGCGACAGGAGCACGTCCGGCCGCACCAGCAGGGACCACAGCGCCGCGCCGAGCGCCAGGGTCACCGCGACCAGCAGGCCGACCAGCACCGCGTCCATTCTCGGGCTCCCCCTCCTGGTGGATCCATCGTAGCCCCGCCGGGATGGCCCGTGGGCGTCAAGGTCCTGTCCACCTCCCCCGGATTTCCCGACGGCGGTGGGTGTTCGGGTTAACGAGGCCCGTTCCGAGACCCCCTCCAGAGACACACCGGGGACACGACATGAAGTGGATGAAGCTCCTGGTCCTCCTGCTCGTGCCGGCGCTCGCCTTCGCCGACGAGCCCACCGGCCCGAAGGTCGACGAGACGGTCACCGTGTCCGCGCCCGAGGTGGCGCTGCCTCCGGGCCCGTCGGACAGCCCGAAGAAGCCGAACATGCAGCTGTCCATCGCGCCGTTCAACCTGAACTCGCAGGACTTCGTGTTCCCGTCCGGCCTGCGTATCATCATGCAGGAGGATCACTCCGCGCCCCTGGTCGGCATCACCACGTGGGTCGACAGCGGCAGCGGCAAGGACCAGGTCGGCAAGGAGGGCATCGCCCACTTCATCGAGCACCTGTGGTTCAAGTCCAAGCACGGCGAGGGCATCCCGAAGACCTGGGACCTGCTGGACGAGATGGGCTGCTACCTCAACGCCCAGACCTCCTACGACTACACGGCGTTCATGACCGTGTGCTCGAGCGAGTTCCTCCCGGTCATGCTCAAGCTCGAGTCCGTGCGCATGAACCACACGGTCGACGGCGTCACGAAGGACGAGATGCTCACCGAGCGCGAGGTCGTCCGCAACGAGCTCCGGATGCGCTTCGAGGTCGGCGGCGGCGAGATGTTCCGCTACCTGATGCGCGACGTCTACCCCGACGGCCACCCCTACCACCGCGAGACCATCGGTAGCCACGGCAGCCTCGACGAGATCACGCTCGGCGACATCCGGGACTACGTCAAGCACAACTACGGGCCGCAGTACACGACCATCGTGGTCGTCGGCGACTTCGACCTGCAGGATGCGAGCAGCCTCATCTTCGAGAACTTCGATCCCGAGAACCTCGACGAGGATCTCACCGACAAGGACTACTTCGAGTACCCGAAGCCCGGCGTCGAAAACCCGCGGAAGGACCACCCCGAAGACTGGCTGATGGGCGCCTGGAAGCCGGGCGCCGAGGGCAAGGAGTACCTGCCGGTCAAGGGCGACCCCATCGACCGGGTGTCCCAGAAGGCCAAGCCGCCGCCCGCGCCGACCGAGCAGGTGAACATCCACACCGCGCCTCTCGAGCGCCGCACGGTCGCGGTCTCCTGGGCCCTGCCCGGCGCCTACCACGGTGACGACGCCCTGTACGGGCTGCTCTCCCAGATGCTCTCCGGCCAGGAGATGCGGTACTTCAACGGCAGCATGAGCCCCGACCCGCGCCTGTACGTCGACTATCGCGGCCGGCCGAGCATCAGCTGCTTCTACCAGCCCGACACGATCAACTCGACCATGTCGTGCATCGCCGAGCTGTCCGGCGACAAGGTCGACGGCGACAAGCTCGGGTGGGACATCGTCGACCAGGTCGCGGGGATCTACACCCAGAACGACCCGACGCAGCTCCAGGTCGAGAACCGCTACTTCAACAACGCCCGCATGGCCTACATGCGCCAGGTGCTGCTCTCGAGCGACGTCGTCGCCTCCCTGTCGGGCCGCGCCTTCGACGAGGCCCAGTGGGCCCACTACACCGGCAGCCCGACCTACTACGCCGACACCTTCCACGCGCTGGCCCAGGGCAAGGTGCAGGACGTCCAGAAGGCCGCCAGCGAGTACCTGACGCGGAACCAGGCCGTCATCACGGTGATGAACCCGATTCCCAAGAAGGACCTGGTCCTCGACTCCAGCGAGCAGGCGTGGAACGGCGCCACCCGCAAGGACGACTTCGTCAAGAAGACGGCGGTGAACCTCGCCGAGGTCGACCCGAACTACGTCAAGTTCGAGACGCACGTCCCCGACCTGTCCAGGATCAAGCAGGTCGTCCTCGCCAACGGGATGCGGGTCGTCGTGATGCCCCACGGCGAGGCCCCCATCGCCAAGGCCCGGCTGATCTTCGGCGGCGGAACCGACGGCGACACCGACGGCAAGTTCACCTTCATGCGGACCTTCTCGACCGACGATCTCGACGAGGGGAGCAACCCCGAGCTCGACCCGCTGCAGTTCGCGGGCGAGTTCGACGAGAGCTCGACGGGCACCGAGCAGCTCCTGACCATGAAGGCGTCCTCGGACAACCTCGACAGCGCCCTGTGGCTGCTGCGCCAGGGGCTCGACACCGAGCGTCCCGACACCGCTGGCAAGAGCTCATGGGTCAAGCGCGGCCGCGACGGGATCATCGGAACCTGGGCACATGCCGAGCACCCCGACTGGTTCGTCCACTACGTGGTCGGCCAGCACTGGAACCCGGGGCACCCGATCACCCAGGTCCTGATGCCCGACGACTACGACCGGATGTCGAGCTACGGCGCAGGTGACGTCAAGACGATGATCGACCGGGTCTATCAGCCGGCCAATGCCACCCTGCTCATCGTCGGCAACGTCGATCCCGACAAGGCGATCGCCACGGCGAAGACCTACTTCGCCGGGTGGCGCGCGGCGCCGGGTACCGAGGTCGGCACCTACGGCGACGTCCCGCCGCCCAACCCGAGCAAGCCCAAGCAGATCCTCCTGTTCGACAACCCGGGCAAGACCCAGACCGACGTCACCTTCCGGTGCCAGGTGGGCCCCATCGACTCCAAGAACGAGGTGGCCCTGCAGGTGGCCGCCAAGGTGCTCGATCAGGACGCCTTCAAGATCCTCCGCGAGCAGCTCGGCACCACCTACGGCGCCGGCGCCTACTACCGCGACTGGCCCGGCGGCTCCGCCGAGCTGATGATGGACAGTCAGGTGCAGAACAGCGCCGCGGCCACCGCCGTCTCCACCTTCTTCGACATCGCCAAGCTCGGCGAGACCGGCGACGTGAAGGAGGATCAGCTCAAGATCGAGAAGCTCCACCTCGCCCGCCAGTACGGCCTCGGCGAGCAGTCCGTCGACCAGATGACCTCGCGCCTCACGAGCGCCCTCGAGAAGGGCCTCGACGGCCTCCAGGACTACCCGGATCGCCTCGCGGCCGTCGACCAGGCGGCCATCGCCAAGGTCCTCGAGGGATGCTCCGCCCGCGCGATCGTGACCGTCGTGGGCCCACAGCAGGTCGTGGAACCGCTGCTGAAGAAGCAGGGCATCGACTACGAGGTCTACGACTGGCGCAAGAAGGCCGACGAGATGCTGCAGAAGTACGACCCGAAGGCCTACAAGAAGAAGATGAAGGCCGAGGCCAAGAAGAAGGCCAACAGCGACGACGACGAGAAGACCGCCGAGGACGGCGACGGCGGGTCGAGCACCGCGCAGTAGGGAAGCGCGGCACGCGAGGAGGTCTGAGCCGCCAGGGTGGCGCGAGTTGCCTGCTCCGGGCAATTCAGGCGGGCCTGGCGCTCCCGGAGCGTCCGGTAGTCCGCTTCCGGGCTACGGGACTGCCGGTTCCGTCTCCAAGGCGCGCTCGACCCGCTCGAGGTTGTCCTGCAGGGGCTGCGCGTAGGCACTGTCGGGGTAGTCGTCGATCAGTCCCGACAGGATCCGCTGCACCTCCAGCAGCTTGTCGTGCCGCTGCTTCCCCTGAATCCGCTGCGCGTCGACGAACAGCTTCCCCGCGCGCTCGCGCTCTTGGTAGACCCAGCCGTCGACCGCCTCGGTCCAGTAGGGCTGGGCGTCCTCCCAGCCCGGGCCGTCCTTCAGGGGGCGCAGCGTCTCGATGGCCGCCCGGTAGTCTCCGCGCCGTAGCGCCTCGCGAGCCTGGTCGATCCGGGTGTCGGCCGTCTCGGCCGTCGCCCGCTCGTCCGCGCGCGCTCCGTGTGGATCGACTCCCGTGTCCGGCGCGGCCGGCGGGCGCAGATCGGTGGTCGCGAGCCAGTGCAGCAGCGCCATGGACGCCGCCCGCACCTCGGGATCCGACACGCCCTCCTCCAGAGTCCGGGCCAGCTTGGCGCCCTGGCCGTAGGCGGCGATCCCGGTGTTCGCCTCCTGCTCGGCCAGGGTCTTCTCCAGGGTGTCGAACACGCCCTGCTGCGCGGCATCGGCGCGCGGTGGCGCCTCGGGCGCGGCGTCCAGGGTGGCCACCGGCGTGGGCATCGGGGCGGCGCAGCCGAGGGCGAGCAGGAGCAACCACATGACCACCTCACGTCGGGGGAACCTCATCATGGCGCATCCCACACCGAGGGACGCTTGCGGGCGCGCTCCGCACGCTGCTTCTGCCGAAGCTCCTGCAGGCGCTGGGCGTCCACGGTGCTCGGGGCCTCGCGGTGCGGGAACCGACTCGGACGCACGTCGAGATCCAGCGACGCGAAGGGCTGGGGCTCGGGCACGCGGGTGAGCACCGTCGCCGTGTCCTCGGGGGGCGGCGCCATCGGGTCGAGCGGCATCCCGGTCTTCGCATCGACCGGACTCTCCAGCAGGTCGCTCGGGTGCTCGAGGGGCCACCACGGCGTCGTCGGCGTGCCCGTCCCCTCCCCCAGCAGGCCATCGTCAGCGATGCCCTGCACGATGTAGTTCCAGGCAGGGAGCGCGCCGCTCGCGCCCTCGATGTGGATCCGGCCGCGGGCCATCGACGTGTTGTCGTCGTACCCGACGTAGACCCCGACGATCGCGCCGTCCGCGATGGTGTAGGCGGTGCCGTCGGCGTGCGGCACGTAGCCGAGGAACACGGCGTTCCGGAAGTCGTTGGTGGTTCCGGTCTTGCCGACCAGCGGCACGTAGGCCCCGTTCACCTGGAGGAGCCGCGCCGCGCGGCGGCCGGTGCCGTAGCGGACGACGTTGCGCAGGATGTCCGTGGTCATCCCGGCGATCTCGGGGGGCGTCACCTGCTTCGGCGTGGGATCGGCCTCGTAGAGCACGTTGCCGTCGACGTCCCGGATCTCCTTGATCAACAGGGTCGGGGTATCCGGGCTCGCGAAACGGGCGCCCTGGCCGGTGCCCGGGAACTCCCACGCCTTGCCGGTCGCGAGACCCTGGTAGACCGCCAGGCCTTCCTCGAGGGTGATCTCCGAGGCGCCCAGCGGCAGCGAGAGCACCTCGTCCAGATCGGTCCGCACGCCGTACTCGCCGGCCAGCGCGGTGACGTAGCGCATCCCCAGGAGCACGCGGAAGTCCTGGTGCCAATACAGGACCTCGGGGTCGTACAGACCCGGCGCGGTATCGCCCATGGCGACCCGCGCGGTGCGCCGGCGGCGCATGGAGGCCTCGAGCGCCTCCAGGGTGCTCTCGTGCAGGCGATCGTCGACGAGCATGTCCTGCTCGGAGGCCAGCTGAAGCGCCGAGGGCGGAGGGGGCGTCGGGGTGTCGTGGCCGAACAGCGTGTTCCACAGGCCGCGCGACGGCTTGGGAGGCGGCTTGGTCCCCGCGGTCCGGATCGGGCCGCTCAGGTCCTCCAGGGCGTCGGCCGGGCGCACGTAGCCGTCGGGCACCGCACCGCACGCCACCCGCAGGGTGTCCCCGTCGATCATCAGGCTCAGATCGGGCACCAGCGCGGCGGGCGGCACCGTGGCCTGGCGCAGGTCGGCGGCGAGCACCTCGTACTGGCGACTGCACGGGTCCATGAGGTCGTGCAGGTGCCGCCAGGAGTCATCCAGGGCCTCCAGCTTCCACGCCCGGCCGGCGGCCGACTCGCCCTGTACCCGCCGGCGCTCGGCGTCGAAGCCCCACCCGTACAGCAGCGACCGCAGGGGGAGCGCGTCCTCGGGGTGGCCACCCAGGGCCAGCCCGGAGAGGACCTCCTGGCGCGCCTGGAGGAAGAAGCCCTCCTCGATCCGGCTCGGGGTCGGCAGGATCCCCATCTTCTGGATCCGGGTGCGGTATTCGGTCGGCGACTCGTCCGCGCGGCGCGCCATCCCGAGGGACTCCGCGAGCACCCGCACCTGCTCGGCGTTCAGGCCGTCGGTCAGGTGGTACAGGAGCCAGATCGAGGCGAGGTTCTCGGAGTGCACCCCCGCCCAGGCCATGGTCACCACCGGCGGCGGCGGGTGGTCGGGGCTCGGGTAGTAGAAGGTGGTCGAGAACGGGAACACGCCCCGGGTGTTGTCGAGCTCGTCCAGCGGGCTCCGCCCGAGCTTGATCGCCGCGTTGTAGATGAGGGGCTTCCACGTGGAGCCCATCTGGCGCAGGGCGGTCGCGCGGTTGAAGTTGCGGTTGTCGTTGCCCCCGACCATCGAGAGGACCTCGCCGTCCCTCACCACCATCGCCGCGCCCTGGAGCTCCGGACGCAACTCGAGGTCGCACACCGCCGAGCCGTCCGGGTGCACCTCGCGCACGCTCACCCACACGACCCCCCCCACGGGGATCTCTCCCGCGAACTTGTTCACCTGGGCGGTCGGCACCTTCGTGTAGCGATCCTTCTTCTCGCCGCGCCAGGACCACAGGGCCGCCCGGACCACCGCGTCCCGATCGACCACGCAGGGGTTCCCACCGAGGTCGACCTCGAAGTGCGGTTGCCCCGTCGGGTCGATCGCCTTGGTGACCTTCGCGGTGCGGAACTGGTGCACCTTCGGCACGTCCTCGGGGGCGTAGCGGGGGCCCTTGTCGCCCGTGCGCAGGAAGTCGGCGGCGGTGTGACCCTCGAGCATGGCCCCGAGCTCGGTCAGGTGGTGCCACAGCCCGTAGATCGACTCGCGCTCGACGTCCGGATCGAGGGTCGTGACCACGACGAGGCCCGCGGTGGCGGGATCGTCGACCCCCGCTTTCTTCAGGACCTCGTCGAAGGGTGGCTCCTGCAGGCGCCGCCCCACCTCGTCGAGGACGGCGGAGGAGTCGTAGCGGAAGGTACCGTGCTGGAAATCGAGGGTGAACCCGTCCTTCAGCAGCCGGTACGCCTCGCCCTTCACCTTCTTGGCCGCCGCGATGCGCTCGGCCCGGGTCGCGTTCGGGTGCCCGGGGATCGGCCCGGCGAGGTGCTCGACCGGCTCGTCGACCAGCCGCTTCAGCACGTACTCCGTGCGGTCGTGGGCGCGCTTCAGGGACTTCGCCCGGCGCGCGGCGTCGCCGAGGAACGGGTCGTAGTAGGAGGGCGCCTTGACCAGCCCGGCGAGGAACGCGCACTCGACGACGGACAGGTCGTCCACGTCCTCGTCGAAGAAGTACCGCGCCGCGATCCCCAGCCCGCGCCCGTTGCCCGAGACGTGGAACTGGTTGACGTAGAAGGTCAGGATCTCGGTCTTGTCGAAGTGCGCCTCGAGCCGGAGCGCGTTGACCAGCTCCGTCCACTTGGACTTCAGGGACCGGTCGGGCCGGTAGAACAGGTTCTTCGCGGTCTGCTGCGTGAGCGTCGAGCCGCCGGCGACCACGTGGCCGGCGCGCAGGTCGACGAGCAGCGCGCGGAGGATGTGCTTGGGCCGCATGCCGTGGTGGGTCCAGAAGGTGCCGTCCTCGGCGGCCACGATGGACATCACGTAGGGCGTGGGCAGGTCGTCCCAGGGAATGTACTGCCGGTGCTCGTCCTCGAAGAACACGCCGACCCGGGTGGTCCCGTCGCGGTAGTAGACGGGGGACTCCTGGGCGATGACCGCCTGGATGTGGTCCCGGTCGAGCTGCGGGCCGGGGTGGAGCACGACGTACTGCTCGTAGGCTTCGGCGAGCACCGCCGCGCCCACCAGGGACAGGAGCCCCCCGACCACCGAGAGCACCGCGAGCAGGCGCAGGAGGCGTGCCGCCCAGGGGTGCTGCGACGCCGCCTTCTTCGCCTTCTTCGCCTTCTTCGGCGGGCGCCCGCGCTGCGTCCGTCGGTCAGCCATTCAAGAGCTCCCGGTAGATCGCTTCCGCCGCGTCCGCCATGCGAGAAACGGGCCAGCCCGCGGCGGCCTTCCGCCACGGGTCGGGGGACGGGCAGGCCCACGCTCGCACGAGGGCACGAGCGAAGCCTGCCACGTCCAGGGGGTCCGACACCACCAGCGCCCGATCCGGGACGATCTCGCCAGCCCCGTCGCGCCCGGACGTGATCGCGGGGATCCCGCACGCCAGCGCCTCGATCGTGCTGTTCGCCGACGGGTCGTACAGGGTCGGGAGGATCACCGCGTCGGCGCCCGGGATCCACCGCTCGGGATCCGGGCGTCGTCCGAGCGTCAGGATCCGCCCCCCGGCGTGGGCCCGCGCGGTCTGCAGCCATCGGGTCGCGTGGGCGTCGGTGCCGAGGACGACCAGGCGATCGGTCGCGGTGGCGACCCGCGCAAAGGCGGCCGCCGCGACGACCAGCCCCTTGCGGCGAAAGCCACTCCCTACGAAGAGCGCGACGCGGCCGCCTGCGGGCACGCCCCACGCCGCGCGGGCCGCGGCCCGGCGCGCCGGATCGGGCCGGAAGCGGTCGAGGTCGACGCCGTTGCGCACCACGCGCACCCGGGCGGCGGAGAGCCCGTGGGCGACCCGCAGGTCGAGCGCCGCCTGCTCCGAGTTGCACACCACCACCCGGGCCGCCTGCACGGCACGGCGCTCGGCCCGTAGCACCAGCAGATCCGCGGGCCGAGGCCAGCCTCCCCGCGCCCGGAGCCACACCCGGTGCGCGCCCCCACCCGCGCGGTGGACCGCCCCCCCGGGCACCCGCAGGAAGGTCTGTACCAGGTCGTGCTCCGCCAAGAGAAGCCTCGCGACCGCCCGCGCGAGACGCCACTCGCTCCGGCGTGGCAACACCGCGCGCACCGCCACGCCCGGTGGCGGATCGGACGCTTCGCCGCAGTACACGGTGACACGGTGGCCCCGCCCGGCGAGGCACCCGGCCAGGGCCCACGCCTGGCCCTCGGTGCCGCCGTCCCGCGCCAGCCGCCCGACCACCAGTCCCAGGTTCAGCCCTCCCGCAGCATCCACAGGCGCGTCCACTCGAGCAGCACGTGGGTGGCGCCGAGGCCGGCTACCGCGAGGCCCGCGGTGCCGTCGAGGAAGCCTCGGCGAAGTAGATAGGCGTCTACGAAATGTAGCGGAGGTCGAGCCGCGACGTCCCACCACCGGGCCCGGACGCCCCGCGCGTGGAGCGCACCCGCATGGATCCGGGTGTAGCGGTCGATGGTGGCGAGATGCTCGGACAGATCGCGGTACGGCACGTGGCCGATGTCCCCCGCCAGGCGGCGGACCGGACCGTCCACGACCAGCCGATCGTGCGGATCGTCCCCCACCCATCGGCCCCGTCCCCGGCGCACGACCCGGACCTTGCGATCCGGGTACCACCGGCCGTGGCGCAGGCGGGTACCGAGCCAGGTGGAGCAGCGCGACAAGGCGAACCCGGCCGCGTCGCCCGGCGCCGCGAGCGCCTCCTGCAGCGCCTCCCCCGCCTCGGGCTCGAGCCGCTCGTCGGCGTCCAGGGAGAGCACCCACGGCTGGCTCGCGGCCCGCAGGGCACGGTTCTTCTGGGCGACGTGCCCCGGCCAGTCGGTACGCAGGACGGTGGCTCCGCAGGCGGCGGCGATCTCGGGGGTGCCGTCGGTGGAGCCGCTGTCGAGCACCAGGCGTTCGGCGGCGAAGGGCACCGAGCCCAAGCAGTCGGCGATGCGATCCGCCTCGTCGCGAGCGATGATCACCAGGGAGAGCAAACCTCGCGGACCTCCGCCGCACCCCATATCGCGAGGCGGATCGTGCGCCCCGCAGCGGTTGTGCGGAGCGGCGCAGTGGATTACCCCGAGGGGCCAGTGGCGCCATACCCAAGTGGTCAAGGGAGAGGTTTGCAAAACCTCCACTCGCCGGTTCGAATCCGGCTGGCGCCTCCACCTTCACGGGGAGTCCTTCGGGACTCCCCGTCCTGCTTTCTGGCCCGCCACGAATTCCTCCGGGCAGAAGCCCGACACCCGTCAGCGGAACGCCCCTGTGGGGCTCGGGTTCCGGGCTGCGCTCTGGCGGATCGCCTCACCCGACGGTACGAACAGAGGGCATCCGTCGGGAGGGGTGGTCGTTGCTCGCAAAGGGAATGCTCCAATTCGCCCTGCTCGGCGCCGGGTGGGTGCTGTGGCTCCTCGTCCTGCTCTCGATCGGCGTGGTCGCGATCACCATCGAGCGCGCCATCTACCTGCTGAGGGACGGCACGAACCGGGCGGCGCTGGCCTCGGCGGTCGACCGGTTCCTGCGGTCGGGCAACACCGGTGACTTCCGCGACCAGGTGAGTGGGTTGTCGGGCTTCGAGGCCCGCATCCTCTCCTCGGGCATGGAGGTCCACCACAAGGGCGTCGAGGCGATGCAGCGCGCGATGGAGGGCACCGCCCTCGCCGAGAAGATGCGCATGGAGCGCGGGCTCGCCTACCTGGCCACCGTCGGCTCCAACGCGCCCTTCGTCGGGCTGTTCGGCACGGTGCTCGGGATCATCAAGGCCTTCCACGACCTCGCGCTCGACTCCTCGAACGCCTCGGGTGCGGTGATGGCCGGCATCTCCGAGGCCCTGGTCGCTACCGCCATCGGCCTGCTCGTCGCGATCCCCGCGGTGGTCCTGTACAACGCGCTGAGCCGCGCCGTGAAGAACCGCCTGAACCGGTCGGAGAGCCTCGCCGACCTCGTGCTCGCGCAGGTCGTGACGGGGGGGCAGGCCGATGGGCGTTGACTTCTCCGAGGGCGACGACGTCATCTCGAACATCAACATCACGCCCTTTGTCGACATCATCCTCGTCGTGCTGATCATCTTCATGGTGACCGCGACCACCATCGTGCGGCAGTCGATCCTCGTGAAGCTGCCCGAGGCGAGCACCGGCGAGTCGCCGGGGAGCACGTCCCTGGGCCTGACCCTGACCGAGGACGGCGACCTGCTCCTCGACGGGCAGCACGTCAGTACCGACGAGCTCGAGGCGAAGATCCACGACGCCGTGGAGCACAACGACAAGGTGGTGTGCCTGATCGCCGCCGACGAGATGGTCGCCCACGGGCGCGTCGTGTGGCTGATGGACCTCGTGAAGTCCGAAGGGGTCACCTCCTTCGCGATTAACATCGATCCCACCGCAGCCCTGCCCCCCGATCCGGCGAGCCTCGGCAAGGGGGACGCGGACGCACCCGCCGAGCCCTCGACGGCTGCGGCGCCGGCCCCCAGCCCCTCGTCGCCCTAGCGAGAAGGAGAACCGCGCTCCGTGCACGCCACCGTCCTCGACCCGCGACCGCGCCGCGAGAGCCTGCTGATCGTGCTCGCGGTCCTGCTGTCGGTGGTCGGGCACATCGTCCTGGCGGCGAGCGTCTCGGAGATCCAGGTGCCGCCCCCCCACAAGCCGACCTGGGTCCAGATGGAGGTTCGGGAGGTGCAGCCGGCGCCGAAGGTCGAGCAGCCCGAGCCGAAGCCCGAGCCGAAGCCCGAGCCGAAGCCCGAGCCGAAGCCCGAGCCCAAGCCGAAGCCCAAGCCGGAGGTCGTGAAGTTCAAGGACACCACGAACGAGCCGGC
>Ga0114931_10003978_pt1 | contig 18551 bp, 14 predicted proteins | sample 2SBtaG_FD_89579 | JGI IMG/M metagenome (GOLD analysis project Ga0114931, IMG submission 89579) | Deep subsurface microbial communities from Kolumbo volcano to uncover new lineages of life (NeLLi) - 2SBTROV14_V59a metaG | ecosystem: Environmental > Aquatic > Marine > Volcanic | place: Kolumbo...
GGAAACGGAAAAGAGTTTTAGGAACATGGCCAATCAAAAATCAACTGACCTGGAACTAGCGCCGGTCCTCGATCTTAATGCGGCCCCCGGGTTAAGGGACGCTTTGACGAAAATCATAGATCGGAGAATCGGCATCAGGGTGGATTTTTCCACGGTCGAAAGAATTACAACTCCTTGCGTTCAGGTCATCATGGCCGCCAGACAGGCTTTCGGGGACGAAGGGCTGAATTTCTCGGCCACCGGCCTGGCCCCCTCAATCCGGGAATCGTTCCAGGATTTGGGGTTCGCCGCCATTACCGCGGAATGGGGTGGCGGAAAATGAGCAAACGGATAATGGCGGTCGACGATTCGACGACCATGCGCGACATGGTCCGCTTTGCCCTGCGCGGCGCCGGATACGAGGTGGTGCTGGCGGAGGACGGCATGGATGCGCTGGCGCTGCTCAGCAAGGAACGGGTCGATCTGGTGATTACCGACATCAACATGCCCAATCTCGATGGCATCGGTCTGGTCGCCAAATTAAGACAGGACCCCGCATACCGCACGACCCCCATTCTGATCCTGACAACGGAAAGCGAAGCGACCAAAAGGCAGCAGGGCAAGGATGCCGGGGCCACCGGCTGGCTGGTTAAGCCTTTTGATCCGCGAAAACTGGTCAGCGTGGTTCAGAAGGTCTGCCCCTAGACAGAAAGACGGCCCCGGGAACGCCGGGTGCAGGATGGAAAAAATGGATGAATTTGAACAATTCAAGGAAACCTACTTCGCCGAATGCGCCGAGCTTCTCGACGACATGGAAACGCGGATCACGGGGCTCCGGAAAGATAGCCTGAACGATGACAGCCTGCATGCCATCTTCCGCGCCGTCCATTCGATAAAAGCCGGCGCCGGGGCCTTCAAGTTCGATAATCTGGTCGCTTTCTCTCATGACTTCGAGGGCCTGCTTGATGGCATGCGCAACGATGTCGTCGCGGTCGACGAATCCAGAATCGCCCTGCTGCTGACCGCCCGCGACCTGCTGGCGGATCTGGTCGATGCCGTCGTCTCGGGCCACGACGCCGTGCCGGAAAACCTGGCTGCCGTCGGCGCCGAGATGGCGGCGATTGTCAAGGCCGCCCACCCCGGGGAGACCCCGACCGGCGAGGCCCCGGCGACCGGCGACGAAACGAAGGACAACGACACGGCGCCGGGGGAACGGACCTTGCGGATTGATTTCGCCCCCTTGCGGGAACTTTTTATTCATGCCAACGAGCCGCTGCTGCTGGTCCGCGAACTGAAGGAACTGGGCCCGCTGAAGACCACCGTGAACCTGTCCCGGCTTCCCGATCTGTCGCAAATGGACCCCGAAGAGGCCTATTTGTCCTGGGTTTTCGAGCTGACGACTGAAGCGCCGCTGGGGCTGGTTGAAGAGGTATTCGAATTCGTCACCGATGACTGTCAATTATCGATTTCCGACGTTCCTGTTCGCCCCACGCAGGAACCTGCGGCGGTTGCGTGCGTCCCTTCGGACGGCGCCACGGAATCGCGCGTCCCACGGAGACAGCCTGAACCCTCCGCGGGCGCCCAACCGTCGCTCCCCTCCAACGGTCCGGGCCTCGCCCAGGCCAAAGTCTCGTCGATCCGGGTCGACCTCGACCGGGTCGACCGGCTGGTCGATATGGTCGGCGAACTGCTGATCACCCAGTCGATGCTGGCCCAGCAGACCAGTGAACTGGCGGTCGACCGATATCCGGATATTGTCCGCGGGCTTGAGGAATTGTCGTTTCATGCCCGTGAACTTCAGGACAGCGTCATGGCGATCCGCATGCAGCCGGTTCGTTCAGTCTTCGCCCGCATCCCCCGGCTGGTCCGCGACCTGTCGAAAAAACTGGACAAGAAAGTGCGGCTGGTCACCGAGGGCGAAGAGACCGAAGTCGACAAGACAGTTATCGAGGAAATCGCCGATCCCATCACCCACATGATCCGCAATGCCATGGACCACGGCATCGAGAGCCCCGGGGAAAGACGCCGGGCGGGGAAAACCCCGGAGGCGACCATCCGCCTGTCGGCCGAGCATCGGGGCGGCTGCATCATCATTTCGATCGCCGACGACGGTCGCGGGGTGGTGCGCGAAATCGTCACCCGAAAAGCGGTGGATTCCGGCCTCATCGGGCCGGATGCCAGCCTGTCGGACGAGGAAATCGACAATCTTATCTTCCGCCCCGGCTTTTCCACCGCCGGAACGGTGACCGATGTCTCGGGCCGGGGTGTCGGGCTGGACGTGGTGCGGCGCAATATCGAACGGCTCGGCGGCAGTGTCCATATACAGTCGGAACCAGGCATCGGCGCCGCCTTCATTGTCAGCCTGCCGCTTACCCTGGCGGTGATGGACGGCATGGTCATCGCGGTCGACGGGGAACACTACGTGCTTCCGGTGAATACCATTCTGGAAACCATTCGCCCGGTCGAATCCGATATCGTGACGCTGCCTTCCGGAGACGCCGTCATTTCGCTTCGCGGCAACCATCTGTCGCTGATCCATGTCGCCCGCATGCTCGGTCTGAACGGCGGTGAAGCCGACCCGTCGAAGGGGCTTGTCGTCTTCGTCGATACGCGTGAGCGGGGCAAGGTCGGTCTGGTTATCGACGAGATGCTGGGCCAGCAGCAGGTGGTCATCAAAAGCCTGCAGACAAACTTCAAGAACATTCCCGGCATCGCCGCGGTGACCATTCTGGGGAACGGGCGGGTGGCGCCCATTCTCGACGTCGACGGTCTGTGCCGCCCGGCGGGCGCGCCGGGCGACGCCAACGATCTGCACCGACCGACTGGCCAGACAAGCAACATGGGGATAGCAACATGAACGTGACAATGCCGGAAACGGCGCCGAACCCGGACAATCTTCCGGACGGTCTGAATCCACCAGCCCACGGAAACGGGGATGGCGGGACCGCCAGCGGTCAGACGAGCCAGTATATCTCGTTCAGGATCGGTCTCTAGGAATACGCCATCGACATCATGTGCGTGCGTGAAATCAAGGGATGGACAGAGGTCACCCCGCTGCCCAACCAGCCGGATTACATGCGCGGCGTACTTAACCTTCGCGGCGCCATTGTCCCTATTTTCGATGTTGCCTGCCGCTTCGGAGGGGGGACGACCGAAGCGACCAAAACACATGTCGTGATTATCGTCGCGGTCGACCACCGGATCATGGGCCTGCTGGTCGATGCCGTGTCCGACATTCTCGATATTCCCGATGACGATGTGCGGCCCGCGCCGGGCATCGAAGACAGGTCCGATAACGATTTTGTCGCCGGTCTGGTTTCGATGAAAAACGGCCTGATCGCCATCCTGAAACTGGAACTGCTGCTGTCGGTCGACCTGCCGACCGTGGCCGAGAACGGCCCCCTGCCCGATGAAACCTCTTTTCCCTCACCCGACCCGGAGACTGAAAAATGACCCGCAAACACAGCCGCAACGCCGACCACCGTTCACCGAACAACACGTCCGCCACGTGGCGCGATATCGACCCCCGATTCTGGGTCGGTCTGCTGGTGATTTCGCTTGTCGCGTCACTGGCCGGTGAAGCTGCGGGCTCGATTCCCGGCTGGGGCGGCGCGCTTGCCGGCATCCTTTTCGCCGCCTTTGCCGCCGTTGCTACCGGCTGGCTGCTGAACGACAAGTTCGGCTTCGGCCTGACGATCGACGAGGAGGAAATCATCAGGGCCGCACGGCTCAAGTCCGCCCTCGACAGCTGTCTCACCAACGTGATGGTGGCCGATGCCGACTATAACATCGTCTATGTCAACGATACCCTGCGTGAAATGCTGGCCCGCAACGAGGCCGACCTGCGCCAGGAACTGCGCCAGTTCGACGCCGCCAATATCATTGGCGCCAACATGGACATGTTTCACAAGAATCCGGCCCATCAGCGAGCCCTTCTCGACAGCCTGCGCAGCGCCCATGAAGCCCATCTGGCGGTCGCCGAACTGCACTTCAACCTGGTCGCCAGCCCGATCATAAACGATGACGGGGAACGCATCGGCACAGTCATCGAATGGGCCGACGTGACAGCACAAAGGGTAAGGGAAGAGGAGGACAAGCGCCTCGCCACCGAACAACTGCGGCTCAAGTCCGCCCTCGACAATTGCCGCACCAATGTGATGGTGGCCGATGCCGACTATAACATCGTCTATGTCAACGACACCCTGCGCGAAATGCTGGCCCGCAACGAGGCCGACCTGCGCCAGGAACTGCGCCAGTTCAACGCCGCCAATATCATTGGCGCCAACATGGACATGTTCCACAAGAACCCGGCCCATCAGCGGGGCCTTCTGGGCAACCTCCACGGCTCTCACGAGGCTCAGCTGAAGGTCGCCGAACTGCACTTCAATCTAGTCGCCAGCCCGATCGTAAACGATGCCGGGGAACGTATCGGCACGGTCGTCGAATGGGCCGATATAACGGCGGAAAAGACGGTCGAGGCCGAGGTCGATGCCGTGGTTACCAAGGTTGCCGCGGGGGACTTCACGACCCGCATCGACTGTGCAGGAAAAACCGGCTTCATGCGTAACCTGTCGGAATCCGTGAACAATCTGTGCCAGACCATCGAGAGCGCCATCGACGACGTGGCCACCACCCTGTCGACGGTCTCGGGCGGTGACCTGACATGCCGTATCGACAAGGATTATGCCGGCTCGTTCGAAAAACTGAAGGTCGATGTCAACAGCTCGACCGAGCGTCTCGCCGGCATCGTCAGCGATATCATGGCGGCCTCGAACGAAGTCTCCAATGCCGCCACGGAAATCGCCCAGGGGACCGAAGACCTGTCGCAGCGCACCGAACGCCAGGCATCGAGCCTGCAGGAGACCGCCGCATCGATGGAGGAAGTATCGGCGACGGTCAAACAGAATGCCGAAAACGCCCAGCAGGCCAAACAGCTTTCCCTCAAGGCCAGCGACGTTGCCGACAAGGGTGGAGAAGTGGTCAACAATGCGGTCGAGGCGATGGGCAATATCGAGAAATCGTCCGGAAAGGTCTCCGATATTATCGGCGTCATCGACGAAATCGCCTTCCAGACCAATCTTCTGGCCCTCAATGCCGCGGTCGAGGCCGCCCGCGCCGGCGATGCCGGCAAGGGGTTTGCCGTGGTCGCGTCCGAGGTCCGGACCCTGGCCCAGCGATCGTCACAGGCCGCCAAGGACATCAAGTCGCTGATCGTTGAATCCTGCAATCAGGTCAACGAAGGCGTCAGTCTGGTCAACCAGACCGGTGAATCCCTGAGCGAGATTGAAGACTCGATCAAGCGTCTTGGCGATATCGTCGCCGAAATCGCCGCGGCCAGCAGCGAGCAGGCGACCGGAATCGAGGAAATCAACGGGGCCATCGCCGAAATGGACAACGTGACGCAACAAAATTCCGCCCTGGTCGAAGAGAGTGCGGCGGCAGCGCAAACCCTGCGTGAACAATCGAGTGGCATGCAGCAGCATATGTCCTTCTTCACCGTCGACGATGCCGGCGCGGCGATAGCGGCAGCGGGAAGAAAAGCCCGGGCCGACTTCGAGGAGAAGACAGGAAACAGTGGGGCGGCGGCCGGACGGTCGAACAATGGCGCCGCCCCGGCCCTCGCCAGAACCGGGACGGATGACGACTGGAGCGAATTCTAGGGCCTGGCCCGTAACCGGCTTGTCAACCGAAGGATCGCTCCGCACCGCCGCCGCCGGGATATCATTATGACCGCTTCGCTGAAAAAACCGCGCCGACCGGAACCGCCTCCACCCGCTGGCGGTTGCCGCCCCCGCGAGTTTCCCTATTCCGACAAGACATTTCGCAAATTCGCGGCCATCATTCACCAGCGCAGCGGCATCCACCTTTCCGGGGCCAAGAAGGAAATGGTCTATGGACGCCTTGCCCGGCGGGTGCGCGCCGTGGGCCTGAAATCCATCGATGACTATTGCGCCCTTATCGGGCGGGAAGACGAAGAAGAGGAATTCAATCGGGCGCTGAACGCCATTACCACCAACCACACGCGATTTTTCCGCGAAGCGCATCATTTCGACCATCTGACGGAACATGTCCTGATGCCGGCGGCGCATAATCGCGGCAGCGCCGGACAGAATGGCCTCAGAATATGGTCGGCCGGCTGTTCCCGGGGTCAGGAACCCTATACCATCGCCCTGACCGTCCTGGCGACGCTTCCCGATGCACCGCAGCGGGACATCAAAATCCTGGCGACGGACCTCGATACCGAAGTTCTCGGAACCGCCCGCCAGGCCACCTATCCGGCCGAAACCGCAACTGAGATTACGCCGGCCTACCGAAGTACCTTCCTAAAATATAGCGAGCGCTCCAAAACAACCGTCCGCTTTACCCGGCCGCCCCGCAGCCTGATCGTCTTCCGCACCCTGAATCTGACAAATCCGTGGCCAATGCGGCAGAAATTCGATGCCATTTTTTGCCGCAACGTATTGATCTATTTCAATCACGCCGACACTGAAAAACTGATCCGGCGGCTTACCGACAAACTGCTGCCCGGGGGGTTTCTCTACCTTGGCCATTCGGAATCGGTGCTCAACCAGAATATCGCTCTCGATCTGGTTGCCAGAACCACCTATCAGGCAAAATCATGAGCCCGCGACTGGCCAGGATACCCCGCCACGAACGCCGATCAGGGGACGAATATGAGCGGGCGGCGGCTGAGGGCCGGCGAAAATATTTCGACCCGGCACTCGGCAAGACCGTCATCCGTATCCTGCCTGGCGAATGCTACCTCACCGGCAACCCGGAGGAGATGCTGGTCACGGTTCTCGGCTCATGTGTCGCCGCCTGCGCTCGCGACCCGCTGATCGGGGTTGGCGGCATGAACCATTTCATGCTCCCCGATGACGGCGGTACGCATGAGCCAACGGCGGCGGGCCGGCTGCGCTACGGTCGCTATGCCATGGAAGCTCTGATCAATGGTCTGCTAGAGGCCGGCGGGCAGAAAAGCCGGCTGGAGATCAAGGTCTTCGGCGGCGCCGATTTCGCCTACTCCTCAACCCCGATCGGCAGCCTCAACGGGGCCTTTATGCGACGCTATCTGCGCGACCGCGACATGCCCTGTCTGGCCGCCGACCTGGGCGGTGACGTGCCGCGCCGCGTTTGTTATGCGCCGGACACCGGCAAGGTCGACCGCCTGCGGCTGGTGCGGGCCACCGACCAGGCACTGTTTCGTGAGGAAGCCGGTCGCCAGAGATTGCCGCGGCAAAAGCCCGGCAAGGGCGGCACAGCGGCGACCGATATCTCCCCGGTCAATTCCCGATGAATGACAGAAACAGCAAAACCGGCAGACCCATACGGGTGGTGGTCGTCGACGATTCGGCGCTTATGCGGCAATTGCTGACGGTCATGCTGAACCGCGACCCGGGCATAGAAGTGGTCGGCGCGGCAACCGACCCGCTGGTCGCCCGTGAAATGATCAAGCACAAAAATCCGGACGTTATCACGCTCGATATCGAAATGCCGAAAATGGACGGCCTGACCTTTCTTGAGCGGATCATGAAGCTTCGCCCGATGCCCGTCATCATGGTTTCGTCACTGACCCAGGAAGGCGCCGACGCGACACTTCAGGCGCTGGAAACAGGGGCTGTCGACTTCGTTGCCAAACCCCGCGTCGACCTTCAGACGGGTCTCGCCGCGAAGCGGGACGAAATTATCGCCAAGGTCCGGATGGCCGCCGGCGCCCGGGTCCGTGGCCGACGGCGGGAAAGTGCCGCCTCAAGACCGGCGCGCATGGCAAGACGACCCTATTCCTCGACCGAGAAACTGATCGCAATCGGGGCCTCGGTTGGCGGCGTCGAAGCCCTGCGGGAAGTGATCTGCAACCTTCCCGCGGACAGCCCGGCGGTTCTGGTGACCCAGCATCTTCCGGAAAAATTCACCGCCTCGTTCGCCCGGCGCCTCGATGCGACCTCGCAGATTTCGGTGTGCGAGGCCACCGACGGACAGCGTGTTCTTCCCGGCCATGCCTATATTGCCCCCGGGAACCATCATATGGAACTTGCCCGCTCGGGCGCCAATTACCTGACCCGGCTGAACGACGAGGCTCGGGTTTCCGGCCATAAACCGTCGGTCGATGTTTTGTTCCGGTCGGTCGCCAAAGCGGCAGGAGCCAACGCGGTCGGGGCAATTCTTACCGGAATGGGGCGCGACGGCGCCGAGGGTCTGGCGGAAATGCATCGCGCCGGCGCCATGACATTTGGTCAGGAAGAAAATTCCTGCGTCGTTTACGGCATGCCGAAGGCGGCGATGGAACTGGGCGCTGTCGACCGGGAATTACCGCTGTCGCAAATCGCCGATGCGGTTCTTGACGCCACCCTGATGAACGAAAAGAGACAAATAAGAGTGTGACCGGCACTCGTGTGGAGAAAGATTATGTCAGCCGAAATACACATGATCGACAAGGGGAGCAATGCCTGTCGCGACCAGCGGCCCGGCGGCCCCGAAGACTCCGGCACCGACGCTGACGCAGTCGCCCTGCTTGGCCGCTGGCTTGGTTTTTCCGAAACCCAGCAACGCGTCCTGGCCGCGTTGGCGAGCGAAATAGACGGGGTCTCGGAGCTGGTGGAAAGCAGCACCCTGAAGATCGTCCTGGAATTCAAACGGCTGGCCGAAAACGCCAACCGGCAAGCCGGCAATGTCGGAAAATTATCAGCTTCCGCGAATGCGGTGGAACTGGACGGTGAAACGGTCACGCTGACCGAGATTATCCAGACGGTCGATGACCATTTGGGATCGGTCATCGGCCAGATACTGAACACCTCGAAACTTGGCGTATCGATGGTTTACGCCCTCGATGACGTGATCAGGGATGCGGCCAAGGTCGAAACCCTGATCGTCGAAATCGAAAAGATCAACGGACGGACCAATCTTCTCGCCCTGAACGCCATGATCGAAGCCGCCCGGGCCGGCGATGCCGGCGCCGGATTCGCCGTGGTCGCCAACGAAGTGCGCGAACTTTCGGCCGCGGTCAACGACCTGTCAGGCCGCATGCGCAGCGAAATAAGGCAGGTCACCACCGGCATCCGTGACGGCCATTCGAAGATCCAGGAAGTGGCTAACATCGATATGTCCGAAAACATCAAGATGAAGGGCAAGATAATCGAGATGATGCATTGCGTGGCCGAACAAAACAGACTGTTCACCGAGGCCCTCGATTCATCCACCCGGCTGGCCGGCGAACTGGAAGGCGATATTTCCGCCCTGGTCACCACATTGCAGTTCCAGGACCGGACAAAGCAGCGCCTGGAAAATATCAACGATACGCTTGGTGTCATTCAGCATGCCGCATCGGACCTGTCATCATATACCGCTGGCCAGACCGCTCAGCTATCGGAAGACTGCGGCGCCGACGAAGACTGGCTGACGGCACTTATCGATGATTTGACCCTCGGTGAAATGCGCCAGCGCTTTGTCAGGCGCGTCCTGCTCGGCGGGCAAACGGATGCAACAGGCGATCAGCTTTCGCCCGATGACCCGGGTTCGGGGGAAGCGGACATCGACCGGGAAAACCCCGACATCGAACTGTTCTAGACCGGGAAGCGGCCGGCATATCCGAAAAGGCATTGACATGAACATAGAATCGACGCGCGACGGCGAAGAAATCCAGTTTCGGCTCTCGGACAAAATGACCTTCACCGATCACCAGAAATTTCGCGACATACTGACCGAGGTTTCCGAATCCGGGTGCAGCCGCTGTGTCATCGACCTGTCGCGGCTGGATTTTATCGATTCCGCCGGCCTCGGCATGCTGATGATCGCCAGCGATGCATCCGGGCGTGAAAACTGGGACCTGCTGGTCAGGCACCCCAGGGGTGTCGTCAGACAGGTCCTTGAGCTTGCCGATTTCGGGAAAGTGGTGCGGCTCGAATTATGACCGGCACCGCCCCGACCAGACATCCCGGCAATGCCGATTGCCCGCCACAACAGCCGCCGGCGCGCCCCACCCCGGGCAAGGCCACCGATAGTGGCCGCCCGGATATCGAAGACAGCGCCATTCTGGTGGTGGACGATTCGGAAATCGCCCGCGAAATCATAGGCGGCTGCCTGTCAAAGGCCGGCTACCGCAATATTCACCACGCCGCCGACGGACGCCAGGCCCTGGAAATAATCGAAAAGCGGCCCCCCGATCTTGTCATTCTGGATCTGGAAATGCCGGTCCTCGACGGCTTCGAGGTCTGCCGCCGCCTGCGCCAGACGGACAAGACCCGCACCCTGCCGGTCCTGATCCAGTCGGGCCGCGACACCCCCCACGACATCAGCCGCGCCTTCGAAGCCGGGGCCAGCGACATGATCGTCAAGCCGGTCCGGAAGTTCGAACTGCTGGCCCGGGTCAGGGTCCATATTCAGAACCGGCTGATGCTTACCCAGTTGCTGAATTACAATCTGCGCGTCGCCACCGAGCTTCAGTCGGCCCGGGATACGCAGCAGGCCCTGTGCCCGACCGACGGTGCAATCAGCGAGATTTCGGCCCGCTATGGCCTTGAAATCGAAGCCCGCTACGAGCCCTCGTCGGAACTGGGCGGCGACATGTGGGGCCTGTGTCAGGAATCCGACAGCCGTCTGGCCTTTTATATATGCGATTTCTCGGGTCATGGCGTTGCCGCGGCCCTCAGTACATTCAGGCTGCAAACCCTGATGGCCCGTATCGATGCCGATACCCGCGACCCCGCCGCCGTCCTCGCCTGCCTGAACCGGTCCTTGTATGAGATGCTGGCAGTCGGCGAATTCGCCACCATGCTGTTCGGCAGGATCGATGTCGACCGTCATACCCTGACCTACGCCTCCGCCGGGGCGCCGCCGCCGCTTTATTTCGCCGCACCTTCAGGCGACCAAATCGGGACCGGCCCCAGCTATTGCCAGTCCGCCGGGGTTCCCCTGGGTCTGCGCCGGGTCTCAGATTACCGCGACATCCGGTTGCCGTTCCCGGCGGGAAGCCGGATATTCCTTTACAGCGACGCCCTGATCGAAGCCGAATATTCAAATGGCCACGCCCTCGGCCTGGACGGCCTGCTGCGACAAGCAGCGAGCCGACCGACCAAGGGCGACAAGACATTTTTCGGGCAGGCCCTGGGCCGCTTCGACCGCAATGTATCGCGTCCCCTGACCGATGACCTGACCGCTTTTTCCATTTCACTGAACAGCGAGCCCCCGCGCCACCAGCCCCCCGGCATACCAGAAAGGACCCGGTGATGAGAAAATCCCTCTCCATGCGCAGCCGTCGCGCACCCCCGGTCAGTATCGAACCCGCCCCCCCGGAATCGTCGGCGGAAATCCACCCGACCCGCCTTTTCCCCAAGGCCGGGACCCGCGACGACAGCATCCGTTCGGGCCGGCTTGCGCTACGCAGTCTGGAAGATGCCCGTGAGGCATCCTCCCGCCTTGCCGCGCTTTGCCCGGAATCCGATATCGCCAGACTTGGCCTGCTGGAACTGTTTATCAACGCCATCGAACATGGCAACCTTGGCATCGGTTTCGAGCACAAGGCACAACTGCTTCGCCAGGGCCGGTGGCTGGAGGAAATCGAGCAACGGCTGTCGTCGCCCGCCTGTGCCGACAAACGCGCCATTGTCGACTACCACCGCTCGGAAACCCGCTTTGAGGTCAGGATCAGAGACGAGGGAAACGGATTCGATGCGGCACGATTTCTTGAAAGCCGGTCCCGGGCGGCCCTCGGGGTGAATGGCCAGGGCCTTGTCATCGCCCGCAATATCTGTTTCGACAAACTCGAATTCCAGGGTGCCGGCAATATTGTCGAGGCGACAATATTTTTCATATAGAACCTGACCGGGGTAAGGGGCAGCCCGCGCTCCCGCCCCGGACGGTCGCCTGAACCGCCCTCAATCACCTGGTCTCAGTGCCGGAAGTCCGGCTGATCGGGAAAGGCCGGGCTTGGCGGGTCCCATTAATCGACTGTTAATCCCCGAATTTCGATATCTTCTGTATGCAACCATTCCAACATGTTAATTTAAAATTATTACAACGTCATTATGGTCACCTGTTGCCACCCCGTTGATCGCAGTCTGCATAGACATGGCACGAATTTTACAAGCTTTCGCCAGAATTCCGGCTTTGCTGAACGAGTGCCGGACCGAGATTCTGGGTGCCCTGTTATCCTTATTCCTGATCGCTCAGATGGAGGGGATCGAACGGGAAAATATCGTTGCCCAGGATCGCCAGAACGTCGCCGATCAGATCAATATCCTGCAACAGCAACTGGCATCGAAAATTATCGCCGATATGTATCTGGTCGAAGGGTTGCGCATCCGCTTAACCAACAACCCCGACTGGTCGCAAGCCGAATTCGCCGCCTATATCGATCAGTTGCTGGCCCGCCACCGCGACATCCGCCACATCGCCGTGGCCAAGGATTTCGTCATCACATATCTCGCTCCGCTGGCCGGCAATGAAGCCGCGATGGGAATGGACTACCGGACCGCCGTGCCAGAACAGCTTGCGGCTGTCGAGGAGGTGATCAACAAGGGCCATACCGTGATCACCAATCTGATTAATTTGGTGCAGGGTGGCCGGGCGATTATCGGTCGTGTGCCTTATTTCATCACAACCGAGGGCGGGAAACAGAAATGGGGACTGATCGCGATTGTCTGGCGGGCTGAAAAATTATTGGCTCCGCTGGCTGACTTTAACCGTGACAGCCCTTATCAGGTGGCCGTACGCAGCCCTGGTGTGGGGGCCGATGGTGCATCGGTAGTGTTCGGCGATTTGCAGGTCTTCGACCGACAGCCCGTTACCTCGCTATTGCAGCTTGAAGGAAATGTATGGGAAATCGCGGTAGTACCCGAAGCCGGCTGGCCGACGTCATCGCTGTCCATCTGGATGATCCGTGTGATTGGTGTGCTGGCCATCCTGCTGTTGTTCAGTCTGTCCGTTGGCCGCAAGAGAAAGCGGCGGATTATCGGCTCGCTGGAGGAGGAAATAAAGCGGCGCCGGGCAATTGAAAATGACCTGCATCGCAGTGAACGTCGGCTGCAGACCATTTTGCAGTCAATGCCGCTTGGTATCGCTTATCTCGATTCAAGCGAAAAACTCATTTTCGCCAACCGTAAATATTCCGAACTCGTTGGCAAATCGCGCGTTCAACTGCTTGGCACCGCTCTTGAACAAATAATCGGAAATGCCGCCTACAAGCGGACAAAGCCGTTCCTGCAGCGGACCATGCAGGGCGAGACTGTAACTTTTCAAAACCTGTTGCAACCAGACAACGCCGAAACCGCCACCGATGTGGTCGTCACCTTCATTCCCCATTTCAATAACAGGGAGGCTGTCGACAGTTTCTTTGTAGTGGTGATCGACCTTACCGAAAAGAAGATGGCTGAGGCTGCCTTACGGGAAAGCGAGGCCCGCTTCCAAAGCGTGTTTGAGACCGTCGATACAGGCACCCTGGTGCTTGATTGTAACGGCATCGTCGTGACCGCCAATGCGGCGGCGGGCGCGATATTCGGCCTTGCCCCGGACGAAATCACCGGCACCACAATTGCCGCCCTGATTCCCGAAATCATCACCGCCGGTGACAATGGTGTTGCCGCGCCACAGCTTGCGGGTGCTTTGCGTGAAATGACCGGCAGGGGGCACGAGGTCAAGGGTCACCGACAGGATGGCGGGGAAGTCGCACTGCATCTGAAAATTGGCCAGGTGCAGATCGACGGGACGGCATGTTTCGTTGCCTCGATCAGCGATCTTAGCGAAATAAAGGCGGTCGAGGAACAACTCCGTCAGGCCCAGAAACTGGAGGCCGTGGGGCAGCTGACCGGCGGCATCGCCCATGATTTCAATAATCTTCTGGCGGTCATTCAGGGCAATTTATCGATTCTTTCCGAGTATCTGGTCAAAAGCATGCCGGACGGGCAGCAAAATTTCATGCGTTATCTTAAACCCGCCCTCAATGCCAGCGACCGTGGCGCCCGCCTGACCCAGCGCCTTCTGGCCTTTTCCCGCAAACAGAATCTGGTACCGGAATCGGTCAATACCGGCGAGGTCGTCCGCAGCATGACCGATATGCTGCGCCGCACCCTCGGCGAAACCATTGATCTGGCGGTCAAGGCAAAAGACCGTGGCTGGAATGCTCTGGTCGATCGGTCGCAGCTTGAAAACGCCATCCTCAATCTTGCCCTTAATGCCCGCGATGCGATGACCCATGGCGGTCAACTAAGCCTTGAAACATCTGACTTCCGCGTCGACAAGGAATTCCGGGCGACCCACCCGGGCGCCCGGCTCGGCGACTATGTGATGCTGGCGATAAGTGATACCGGCAGCGGCATGACCGGGGACATCATGGAGAAGGTGTTCGAGCCTTTCTTTACCACCAAGGAGGTTGGCCAAGGCAGCGGCCTTGGGCTTAGCATGGTGCACGGCTTTGTGCAGCAGTCGGGGGGCTTTGTCGCGCTTGACAGTACGCCCGGCGTCGGCACGCAGATAAAGCTTTATCTGCCCCGCGCCCGCCGGGTCCGGGCAGGAGTCGTCGCCGATACCCCGGCTCCCCCCGCCGGCGGCAGCGAAACTGTCCTGCTGGTCGAAGACGACGAAGACGTGCGCGAAATGACCCGCCGCATGCTGGAACGGTTGGGCTACAATGTGCGTGAGGCAGCCGATGGTACCGCTGCCCTTGCCCTGCTTGACGACGCCCCGACCCCCGACCTGCTGCTCACCGACGTGGTCTTGCCCTCCGGGGTCAACGGCATTGAGCTTGCAAAAACCATCGCCACCAGACTGCCCTTGATCAGAGTTCTTTTCATGTCCGGCTACACACGGGAATCGGTCCTGCCGGAAGACCGGAAAGGGCGCGGCTATGACCTTGTTCACAAGCCCTTCACCCTGGCCACGCTCGCCGCCCATATCCGCAAGACCCTGGCGAGTCCGGCGAGATAGCTCAACGGCCTGATTTCAGGGCCCCAAATCCGGGCGGCGGGCGGCGGTGGCGGGTTGCCTGTTCATAGGCATAGGCAAGCCGGAACAGCACCCCTTCCGCATAGGGCCGGGCGAGAATTTGCAGGCCCGCCGGCAGACGGTCCCGCCAGAAGCCCATCGGCACGGTAACCGCCGGCAGGCCGGTGGCCGGAGCGATCAACTGTGAATTATCGCCCTTGTAATCCTCGTTCGCGGTATCGATCGGGGCCGGCGGATTGGTCCAGCCCGGATAGACGATGGCATCAAGGCGGGCTGTGTCCATCGCCGCCACCACCGCGTCGAGAAAAGCGCGGCGCCCCGGATGATCGGGAAAGGTCGGGCATGGCGGGTCCCATTGATCGGGTGCCACGTCAAGGGGAAAGCCGGCGAAAAACTCAAGCCCGCCCTTGACCCGGGCCGACGATGAGGCCGGCGTCTGCGTGTACTGCCCGGTCTTGAGCAACGTCGCCACATCGAGGAAGGGGACCCCGCCCCGCGACTTGAGATAGAGATACATGTCATAGCGGAAGCGGGCGCAGAAGTTGTCGTCCTTCATCAGGCTATCGAGACCGGCAATGGTAAAGGGGTCGACAATGACCGCCCCGGCGGCTTTCAGGTCGGCGACCGCCTGCTCGAAAATGGCGGTGATTTCAGGGTCCGCGTCGTCGGTGTCGACCAGCGCCCGAAGAACCCCGATGCGGGCCCCCTTAAGGCCGCCGGGGTCAAGGAATTTGGTGTAATCGGCCTCGCGCCGGCCCTTGCCCAGGCGGGTCAGGGGATCGGCCGTATCGAAGCCCGCCACCACGTTGAAGATACGCGCCCCGTCCTCGACCGTGCGGCTCATCGGGCCGGCGATATCGCGGTCGAAGGCCAGCGGGATAATGCCGTCGCGACTGGTCAGGCCGATGGTCGAGCGAATGCCGAACAGGGCCAGATGGGACGATGGCCCGCGAATTGAATTGCCGGTGTCCGAGCCCATCCCGGCAACCGCGAAGCTGGCCGCCACGCCCGAGGCGGTGCCCCCCGAGGAGCCGGCCGGGGTGCGCCCCGGGTCATAGGCATTGACCGTCCGACCGAAAGACGAGGACACGGTCTCGCGCGGCGAAAAGGCCCATTCGGCCATATTGGTCTTGGCGATAACGATGGCATCGGCCTGGCGCAGCCGCCGGACCATGAAAGCATCGTCGGGCGGCAGGCTGTCCTTAAGGGCGATGGAGCCGCCGCTGGTCACCAGATCATGGGTGTCGTAATTGTCCTTGATCAGCAGCGGCGCACAGTAAAGGGGCCCCAGTTCGCCGCCCGCCTTCAGCCGCCCGTCGATGGCATCGGCGACCGCGAGAGCCCGTGGATTAATCACCGTGATGGCGTTAATGCCAAGCGGCTGGTCATAAGCCTTTATCCGCGCCAGATAGGCGGCGACCACCGCGTGACAAGTGGTGTCGCCGTCCCTGATCGCCTGCTGAATGCCGCCGATCGTCGCCTCGACAACATCGAAGCCGGGCGCCGTCCCCTCATCCCGGATACAGCCGGCGACCGCCAGCAAGGATACAAGGCCGACAAGTCCCTTAGCGCATTTCATGATTGCCCCCGCTGCAACAGTCGATTTTCCCCATACTATGCTTATCGAATTAATCCGTCACCTCTGCCTGGCCGCCGTCGTCCGGTTTGGAAAAAATACGCAGGATCAGATAGCCGAGAACGGCCGATATCAGCGAGCCCAGCAAAATACCAAGCCGATCGTTCATGGCATGGCTGATGCCGCTCTGCTCAAACGCCAGCGACGAAATAAACAGGCTCATTGTAAAGCCAATGCCGCATAATACCGATAATCCGTAGAGCTGCACCCAGCCGATGTTTTCCGGCAATCGGGCCATACCGCTTTTTACCGCCAGCCAGATAATGCCGAATATGCCCAGTTGCTTGCCGAGGACAAGGCCGAGCGCGATACCCAGCGGTATCGGTGCCAGCAGGTCGTCAAACCTGAGGCCGGAAAGGTCGATGCCCGCATTGAAAAAGGCAAATACCGGCAGAATGATAAAGGCCACCGTTGCATGCAAATCCTGTTCAAGCCGGATCAGCAAGGGCTGTTCTTCGCCGTTATTGCCACGCAACGGAATGAACATGGCCAGCACGATTCCGGCAAGGGTCGCGTGAATGCCCGATTTCAGAATAGCGATCCACAAAATAATACCAATCAGGGCATAGGGCGTAACCGAACAGACTCCGCGCCGGTTGAGGATCGCCAGGGCGACGATGGCGAGCGCCGCTATGGCAAACATGGCGGGCGACAGATCGGCGGAATAAAACACCGCGATAATGACGATCGCCCCGATATCGTCAATGATCGCAATGGCCAGCAGGAACAGCTTTAACGGCCCCGGCACCCGGCTGCCGAGAAGGGCCAGAACCCCAAGGGCGAAGGCGATATCCGTCGCGGTCGGGATTGCCCAGCCCCTCAAGGCGTCCGGGTCGTCGTGGTTGATGGCGGCATAGATCAGGGCCGGGACGGCAATGCCGCCGATGGCGGCGAGCGTGGGCAAGGCAATTTTCGACGGCGATGACAACTGGCCCGCCAGCACTTCGCGTTTCAATTCCAGCCCGACCAGAAAAAAGAAGACCGCCATCAGGGCGTCGTTGACCCAGAGCAATAACGGCTTGGCGATGAGAAGCGGGCCAATGCGCAACTCGACCGGGGTGTCGAGCAGCAAATCGTAATAGGGCCTGAACGGCGAATTTTCGGCGACTATCGCCAGCACGAGCGCCCCCATAAGTAAAAATCCGCCCGCCGTTTCAAGCCGTAAAAATTTCTGCATAAGGGTCATTATATCTTTCCAGCTGCCCGTTACCGTTTCATCTTATGCCACCTTCACGACGACTGAGAAGGCGCTATTTAATGGACGGCCCCCGCTTGCACCTTCGGGACACGCCGCTATGATCGCCGGCGCAATTGAGAGCGAGGGCGAAAGTGGCGGTCAAATACGTTTATCACACCCATGGTCTGTCGAAGACATGGCCGGGCGGGCGGCAGGTTCTGAAGGACATTTCCCTGTCTTTCCTGCCGGGGGCCAAGATCGGGGTTATTGGGGTCAACGGCTCCGGCAAGTCGACCCTGCTGCGCATCATGGCCGGCGAGGAGACCGAATTCGCCGGCGAGGCCCGGGCCGCCGAGGGCCTCAAGGTCGGCTATCTGCCGCAGGAGCCGCGGCTCGATGAAACCCGGGACGTGCTCGGCAATGTGATGGAAGCGGTGGCCGAAACCCGCGCCCTTCTGGCCCGTTTCGAGGACCTCAGCGCCCGCTTCGCCGAGCCCATGGACGACCCCGAAATGACCGCCCTGATCGAGGAACAGGGCGCCCTGCAGGAAAAAATCGAGGCCGCCGACGGCTGGGAGCTGGAGCGCCGCATCGACATCGCCATGGACGCCCTGCGCTGCCCGCCGGGCGAGGCGGAGGTCGCTTCCCTGTCGGGTGGCGAACGGCGCCGCGTCGCGCTGTGCCGGCTGTTGCTGGAGGCCCCGGACATGCTGCTGCTGGACGAGCCGACCAATCATCTGGATGCGGAATCGGTGGCCTGGCTGGAGCATTTTCTGGAAAACTACGCCGGCACCGTAGTGCTGGTTACCCATGACCGCTATTTCC
>Ga0114931_10003979_pt1 | contig 18550 bp, 17 predicted proteins | sample 2SBtaG_FD_89579 | JGI IMG/M metagenome (GOLD analysis project Ga0114931, IMG submission 89579) | Deep subsurface microbial communities from Kolumbo volcano to uncover new lineages of life (NeLLi) - 2SBTROV14_V59a metaG | ecosystem: Environmental > Aquatic > Marine > Volcanic | place: Kolumbo...
ACCCTCGTCACCCGATAGTTGCGGACAGAAGCGAAAACCGTCTTGGTCTTGAAGCCCTCGCGCTCGAGCCTGAGGGCCTGTAGGCCGGGGAGAGCGGGCAGGGTGATGGGAGTACGCCCCTTGAGTTCGCCGTCCAGGAAGACGCGGGCGGCCGGGCTGCTGCTGATCTGAACACTTCCGCCGGAGATGGCGGTAAGCGGAATGTGGACGAATTTGGTATCTCCCTCCTTGAGTTCCACCGCTCGGGTCTCGGGCAAGAATCCTTCCTTGCGGGTCTCCAGTTCATAACGTCCTGGAGCAAGCATGAGAACATCGAGTTCTCCCGTCCTACCGACATGAACACCCTGAACGAAGATATCCGCTTCGCGCGGTTCGCTAGACACGAACAGCCCGGCATTCCCGGAAGGGAGAGGTGCTACCGGCATAGTGAATGCCCTTATGATTTGGGCAAGTCGAGCGGCGACCGCCTCCACCATGGTGATGTCGAGGGGTTGGGTAATGAGATCGGTACTTCGGTTCTGTTCGGCGTCTACTACCAACAGGCTCACGATGAACGGTGGGGATGTTGCCGGGGTGGGGGCGGGGCGAATCTCTCCGGAGATGGCGTAGCGAACCCCATCGAGCTCGGCGATGAGAGTTGCGAACTCCGGTTCTAGACTCCCAGCGATTCCCGAGGTGATGAGTTCTCCCTCGCTAACGCTCAAACCGGTGGCGCTGGTCACGGCCTGGCGTAGAGCTTGGGTGAAGCCGTCCAGGAGTGCCTGCGGCACCTCTCCCCTGGTACCGGGGGTAGGAATGGCGATCTGAGCACGACCGTAATAACCAGCACTCAAAAGCAGCGTCACCCCAATCCAAATCGCCAACCTCCTGAAGGTGATTCCGAAGGCACCTCTTGCAGACTTAACGCTGCTAGTCATAGCTGTCCCACCGGCGAAAATCGCTTCTGGAATTTGCCTAAGAGTGGTTTCCCGATGACTGTCAAGCATCCCCGTCAAGTATAGCCCCCTCGGTGAAAAGACGGTCCCACCGGGAGAAGTTCCAGGTGTTATGGTGATGGGCAATGCGATACCTGCTTCTTAGCGATATCCACGCCAACGCCTTTGCTTTCGAAGCCGTCATTCGCCACGCCAGCAAACAACGTTGGGACCAGGTGATATTTTTGGGCGACATCGTGGGGTACTATACCCAACCTGAACGCGTCATTGAAATGCTCCGCGAACTAGAGCCCAGCGTTTGCATCCTGGGAAATCACGATGCCCTCCTCCTCGATCTCGCTGAGGAGAGGGTCGTAAGGCACCGGGAGGATAGCGTGGTTCAAGATATCTTGAGCAAACACCTGGTAACACTTTCCCCCGATAGCCTCACCTTCTTGCGCAGCTTCGAACGGCACGTGGTACATGATTCTTGGGAAGCGACTCACGGCGCACTGCGTAGTCCTTGGGAGTACCTCTCTACCCTGCAAAACGCCCAGGCCAACCTGGAGCTGATGCGCTCGAGCCTATGCTTCGTGGGCCACACTCACGTGCCCAAGATCTTTGCTTCGGTGTCGCTTCCCAAAGGGGATATCTGGCGCACCGTCTCCTTTCGTGGGCAGGGAAGTGCCTACCGAATGCCGCCCAAGGCGCGGGTGTTTTTCAATCCAGGCTCGGTAGGACAACCTCGAGACGGTGTGCCGTTGGCAAGCTACGCCATCTTCGATGACACCACCCGTACCGGTGAGGTATTTCGGGTCGAGTACGATCTCCTGGCCATGCAACGCTCGATTCACGAACACGCTTATCCCAACGCCCTTGCCTCTCGGTTGGCGGTAGGAAAGTGAAAGAACTCACAAAGATAAGAGGCCATGATGAACAACGGAAGTACCTGACGCGCCTCACCACCCAAAGCTTGCTGTTCGTCGGCCCAGAGGGGGTGGGGCGACGACAGGTGGCTTGGTGGTACGCTGCCTGGGTGAACTGCTCTGCTCGAGCGCAGGCGCCGTGCGGACAATGCCGAAGTTGTCAGGCGATAGCCGATGAGGGCCATCCAGACGTGCGGCTGATCTGCCCGGACGCCGTTACTACTACGGGACGGCAGACCCGCAGGCCGGAAATCCGTATCGGCCAACTCGTGCCCCGTCAGGGAGAGGACGACCTGGCGTTGACCAGCTGGCTCCAGCAGCGGCCCCACTTCCGCAAGCGCGTAGCGGTAATAGATAGTGCGGATACCATGACTCCAGAAGCTGCCAACGCCTTCCTGAAATTCCTGGAGAAGCCCCCCAGCTACGCCACCATCATCCTTATCGCCCCCAGCTCCCAAGCCGTTCTTCCCACCGTGGCTTCTCGCAGCACCATCCTCCGCTTTGGCACGGTAGACACCTCCAGCTATGCAGAACTCACCTCACACCCCGGCCTGCGCTTGGGCAACATCGGCTCCCTGGAAAGGGCCAGAAGGCAGCCAGAGGCCTATCACGATCTCCAGGCGGTGGTTGAACGCTACTGCCTTGCCCTCCAGGAGGATCTGGAAACCGCCCTGGAGACGGCAGACGCGCTGGAAAAGAGCTGGGGAAATCTCGGGGAAAACCCTGGCAATACCGACATCGCCGACCTCTTGCGGGAACGCTTTCGCCAGCTCCCGGCGAGCGTCTATGCGGGTGTCAATGAAACCCTGGAAAGCTGGGAAGAGGCGATGAGAGCCTATGCTTCTCCGGTGATCTCGGTTCAGGTCCTGACTTTGGATCTGCGGCTGCTGCTACGGGGCACGATCCGACCGGAGGGGTGGTAGCAGTCACTGCCTTCCCCACCTTATGTCCATCAGCCCTCGTCAGTTCCTGTGAGGAAGGGATTGCCGTATGATCTCGGCCGCGGGGTACTCCTCTATGCCCCCGCCTTCCGCCTTCAACTCGACCGTTCCCTGCAAGGGATTGAGTTTGACGATACGGCCACAAACACCGCTCGGATCGTGGCACGCTCGACTCCCCTTCTTGGGAAGGTCCCTGAGAAGTTCACGGTACATCTCGTGCTCGTACTGCAGGCAGCACATGAGGCGGCCACAAGGACCACTGATCTTCTCTGGGTTGAGCGGCAACTGCTGATCTCTCGCCATACGGATTCCTACGGCGTTGAAACCCTGAAGCCAGGTGGAGCTGCACGAGCCGGAGCCGCACGCCCCCAAAGAACCTATTATTCTCGCCTGATCCCGCGGGCCGACGTTGTTGAACTCGATTCGTGCCGAAGTGTAGCCGATAAGCTCTTGGGTAAGGACCCTGAGCGGCACCTGACCCTCCGAACTATAGCTCACCACCAACAGCGATTCGTCCAGGTTGAATTCCAAGCCTACAACTTTCATCTTCATGCCGGCCTGTCTGGAACGGGCACGTAACAGCCACTTGAGATCTTCTGCGCGGCGCTGAAGACTCTGGTGGCGCTGAAGATCTTCCGTCCGAGCAGAGCGGACGTAATAGCCGGCTGGCCTGGCATATTCCTTTACACTCGTCCGCGCCACGGCGAGTTCCAAACCCCGACGGGTACTCACCACACACTTGCTGTTGATCGCAGGCGGAAGCGGCGGCGCCTCCACATAGTGGATTTTCGGTCCATTACCGAAGCGAACCCCAAGGCATTCGGGCATTATTATCGCGCCTCCTCATTCTCGATCGGAAGTACACTCTCCAATCGATCATTCCATTCTAAGCACCTCCCACCCAAATTTTAGGCATCTTGATTAAAATTTGGGGCGAGCAGAGCGAATAATCGCGGGCGGCCGCGATCCCAGGCAAAACATGACTTGGACATGCTTAATGCTAACGGCCCCACAGGCCCGGGGCAGTTAGGTGCGACGTCCCGCAGTCGTTCCACCCCAGCACGCCTAGGCCTTCTCGACCTCGAGATGAGTCGGGTGATGGATACCGAACCGGACAGGCCCACGAAGAAATTCCCTCAGTGTGGAAACAAGGCACCCCGGACAACCCCCTTGAACGAGCGCCGGTGCAAGCGGCAAGGTCCAAGTCGTCCGAGAGCCTGGCGGTGCTCCCTTGAACCGTAACCCATGTTCGTCTCGAAACCATATCCTGGGTACTCGTCGGCGTAGTCAAGCATCAGGCGATCCCTCTCCGTCTTGGCGAGGATGCTTGCCGCCGCAATCTGTAAGCTCCACCACTCTCCACGAGCAACAGCCAGGCACGGGACTCCCGAGTCGATATCGAGATAATCCGTCACCAGCGCGGCAACTTGGCAACCCAACTTCTCGACGGCACGTTGGGCAGCCCGATAGGTGGCCCTCAGAACATTTATACGGTCTATTTCCTCGACGGTAGCGTAACCAACTCCCCAGGCAAGCGCCTCAGCTCGTAGCCTATCCGCCAGCAGCGACCGGGTCGTCCGCGACAACACCTTGGAATCCCGGTAAGGATAGTTTCCCGGCCGCAATACCACCGCAGCAGCTACCACCGGGCCGGCCAGAGCTCCACGACCCGCCTCATCGACACCCGCAACTGGTAAGTAACCCCGTCGCCAAAGCAGGCTCTCGAGATTCCAGGCGGGTTCAGCTCTCGCCAACAGCCACCTCTTCGTCATGCAGGGTGGCCTTCACATCGACGGGAATAGTAAGAAAGAAGGTGCTCCCCCGTCCTACCTTGGACTCGACCCAGATCTTGCCGCCGTGCTTCTCCACCGCCAGCTTGCAAAACGTCAGCCCCATACCGGTATCGTAGCGATCGTGAACGGTATGGCGGGATTGCTCGAAGGCATTGAAGATCCTCTTCTGATCACCCTCTGGGATACCCTCGCCATCGTCACGTACGCTGAGCATGTAGGCTTCCTCCTTTTGCCAAGCCCGAAAATCGATATAGCCGCTGCGACGCGTGTGTTTGATGGCATTGGCCATCAGGTTGGCCAAAACCCGCCGAAGCAATCCCGGATCGGCATAGATGCGCTCCGCTTCCGGGCGCACCAAAAAACTGAAGTTTCGGTCTCGAGGGGCCCCGGTAACGTCCCCCAAGGCCTCTTTAGCCAACGCCGTCAGGCTAGCTATGGCCTGCGGGTTATAGGGCATGTGGCCGTCTTTCATCCGCCGCACATCGAGGATGTTGGCGGCCAGATTGAGTAGGTGCTGAGCCTCCGCTCGAGCCAGGCCCAGCAGCTCTTCTACCGCGGTGGAAGACTCGTTGTCCTCGATCATCTCGAGACTGTGATCCAGCAAGCCCATGACGCTGGCTATGGGGCTCTTGAGGTCGTGAACTAGCATATGGATTAGATCATCCTTGACGCGCTCACTCTCCTTGAAGGCCCGCTCGAAATCGCGCAGACGTTTCAAGGCTCCCCTCAGCTCCTGTTCCCCCTGACGCCTGGAAAGCAATTTCTCCAGGTAGGTCCGGACCACTGCTGGTTTGGTGGGCAGGGTAAGGTAGACGTCGGCACCGGAGCGCAAGGCGCTGGTATGAACCTCGAAATCCTCTGGACCCAGATACAAAAGGGGAACATCCAGCAAAGGCTTTCGACGCCTGAGTAGGGCCACGAGATCGAGCTGTGACACGCGGTTTACGAGGTTGTGTTCCACCACCAAGGCACTGGGCGCCGAACCCCTGGTGTGATAAAGTAGAGCTTCTACATCGCTGAGAATGGTGCTCTTTAACCCCAGCTCCGCGACGATGTCGCGAAACGCTTCCCCCCGTTCATCCGTAGCCATGGCCACCAGCACGTACGGTTTCGAAGCAACTGCCATATCAGGGTGATCATATCAGCTGCTTTCCCAACATTTTGGGAAAAAATCGTTTTTCCCCTCAACTCCGCCGCTTCGTAATCAGCGCGCTCCCTAACAGAGCAGTGACCAGACGAAGCAAGATAACAACCCACGGCCACCACACCGATTCCTCATAGACGACAACGAGGTTCTTGCTAGCATGGGAGCGTGCTACCTTTTCAGCTCACCTTCTCGACCCCCTGGGTTCTGCTGACGCTGCCGCTACTGCTGTTCCTTCCCCGCGTCAACACCTGGGGATTGCGGGCCTTGGCACTCGCCCTGCTGATCGTTTCCCTCGCAGGGCCGCTGATAGGCCGGCCCAGCCACGATGTGGCGGTGCTGGTAGACGTCTCGGACAGCGTCGGCGGCAACGCCCTGGAAGCCACCCGGGCCTTCGATTTCTCGGGGCTCCCCGAAGCTCCCGCCGTCTTTTACTTCGCTGGGGACGCCACCCGGGTTAGAAACCTAGCCAGCCAGGTTCCCGATTTTCTGGATACCTCTTCCACCGATCTGGCTCGAGCCCTGCAGGTAGCTGCCTCCTCGGGTGCCAAGCGTGTTCTCCTGGTTAGCGATGGGGTGCAATCACTCGGTGATGTAAGACTCGCCCTGCCGCGGATTCCCGTCGATACCCTTGCCGTCGCCGGCCGGGACAACGTTCGCCTCACCGGCCTCATGGCCCCTGATCAAGCAACCCCCGGCGAAACCGTCGAGGTGGTCGCCGTCATCGAGACGGATCGCAGGTCGCAGGTCACCCTCTATCCGACGGCGGCCTCCAAGGAGCTCGCGCCGATCCGGCTGACCCTGGAGCCGGGACAGACCTCCGTCCCCTTCACTTTCCCTGTTGGCGAGAAGGGCACGGTGCGCGTCACCGCCAACCTGCAACCGGATTTCGAACAACCCCGGGTGGATGACAGTCTGGCAATAGATGTCGCCATCAGCAACCGAGAGCCGTTTCTGGTGCTCAACGATCCGGCCCTGGCGCAACTGCTGCGTACCCAGGATTTCGAGGTGGTGGAGGGGAGCGAGGTCGATATCCGCACCCCGCTGGCCTACAGCGCTATCGCCATCCGGGAGGGAGCGGGAAGGTTCACCCCTGGACAGCTGCAGCTACTGCACGATTATGTGGAGAACGGCGGTGGACTCATGATGACGGGGGGACCGTCGAGTTTTGGATTGGGGGCCTGGTACCGAACACCGGTCGAGGAGGTGTTACCGGTCAATACCGACCTCAGGACCGAGGTGCAGCTGCCGCTGGTAGCCCTTATAATCGTTATGGATCGCTCCCAATCGATGAGCACCGGGAACCCCAGTAAGATCGATCTCGCCAAGGAGGGGGCCATAAGCGTCGTCGACCTGGCTTACCAGGATGACCTGTTGGGCTTGATCGTCTTCAGCGATGCCAACGCAACCGACTGGGTTTTCCCTCTGAGGCCGGCCACCGATCGCGGCAAACGCGAGATGCTGAACGCCATCCTGAATATCAACACTCAGGGGGGCACCGTCCTCAAGCCCGCGTACGAGTTGGCCCTCACCACCCTGGCCCAGACCAACGCCTCGGTGAAGCACATCATCATCCTCTCCGACGGTAAGCTTTATGATGGTCAGGGGCCTTTCAGCAACGGTTCATCGGTGGACTTCAACGCCATGGCTCTCCAAGGACTGGCGGCTCGCATCACCACCTCCACCATCGCCATCGGCGACAGCGCCGACTTCCAGAGGTTGGAGAGCATCGCCCGAGCCGGAGGCGGCCGCTATTACCAGGCGCTGGACGTCAACACTCTGCCGCAGATCTTTACCAGCGAGGCGCTTACCGCTACCAGGTCGCTACTACGCGAGGAGCGACTGACGCCGATTCCCCACCAACATCCCCTGGCGGCCTTCTCGAGCGCGGTTCCACCGCTGGATGCCTACATAGCCAGCAGCCTCAAGGCCGACGCCGAGATCTTGCTCGAGGGCCTTCAGGGCGAACCCATTCTGGCGGTCAGGCGGCAGGGACTTGGCCGCACCGCCGCCCTCACCACCGACCTCAATTCCTGGGCGGGCCCCTTCGGCAACTGGAGTGAACTTCCCGCACTGCTCGGAACGGTTACCCGTTGGCTGCAGGCGCGACCGGCAGATTTCTCGGCCGCCGCATCGCAGGAGGGGAACCGCCTTCGGGTGGTGGTGGATGCCGTCAAGAACGGGGCGTACGTCAACAACCGAACTCTGGTCGCGCGTTACGATGGCAGCTCGATAACCCTGGCTCAGGTGGCCCCCGGCCGCTATGAAGGATATTTCGAGGCTGCCGGCAGCGGGGGTACCCTTGTCGTCGCCGATGGTGACGAAGTGGTTGCCCGCTCGCGGGTAAGTACTCCCAATCCGGAGTTCGACCGGGTGGGGAGCAGCGCGTTGCTGGCGGATATCGCCGCCGGTACGGGCGGCGAACTACTGACTTCCTCCGGAAGTTACGCCCCACCAACTCCCTCGTCGGCAACCCCCATCTGGCCCTGGTTCGCCCTGAGCGGGCTGCTGGTATTCCTGGTGGAGCTGCTGGTTCGCCGCTTTGCGCCCAACTCGCCCCGCCCGCGACGAGCGACTACCGGTTGAAGTCATCGTAGCGGTCGGGGAATCCCGAGCAGATCAGGCGTTACTCTCTTGAGACACCAGCTGGGGTTCATCCACCGCCGTCTTCATGACCTCCCGCAACAAAGTGGTGGCATAAGCTCCCTTGGGCAGAGTGAAGGTCAGGATCAGGGCCTCATCGCTGCCCCCCAACTCCACCTCCCCGAGGGACAGGCGCGAGAGGCGCCGGTCGCCCCGGCGGTTACCGAAGTCCTGCCAGCTCAGCGAATAACGCTCGAGCACCCGGCCCTCCAACGAGCCCGCCTCTCCCGTGGAGAGCCGTACCCTTCTACCATAGAGCGGCAGCGTGGCACTTATCTCCAACGCCTGGGCTCGAGCCGCCTCGGACTCGTCCTCTACCAGGAAGGTTCCACCGGTGAGGTGCTTCCTGGCCCAGTCACCGACGACGACCCGGTCGAATAGACCCCGGGTGATGCGCCGGGCCAACAGGGCATTGAAGATCAGCGACTGCAAGGCCGAAAGGAAGAAGCGCTTCAGCTGCCGACCACCGGGAACCCGTTCCCCCCTGAGCAACCTAAGGCCGTCCAGGGCATTGGTACCGTAACGGCCGAAACGCTGCGGGCCAAAGTAGTTGGGAACGCCGGTCCGCTTCAGGTGCGCCAGCACCGCGGCCGCTCTTTGCGCCGCTCCAGCCTCGGCATCGCGGATGACTATCCGAAAGCGGTTGCCTCGCAGGTGGCCGATACCGAGCTTGTTCTTGTGCCGGGAGACTTCGAGGATGCTCACTCCCGGCAGTTGCTCGAGCGCAGCTAGCGCTTCGGCATGCCGATTGGGCACGCTCAGCCACTGCTCGGTCACCGCAAATTTGTCCTTGAGGCCAGCCACGCCGATTTCCTGTTCGCGAAGTCCCTGATGCAACAGGGCGGTTACCAGATCGCGCGTCGCCAGTACCCGCTTCCGCACCCTGACATAGGTGTGAGATCCGCTCCCCTGCGGCAGATAGCTCGGCAGTTCGGTCACCCGGAAGTCTTCCGGTTGTCGACGGATAAAGCCGCCGGTACCCGGGAATTTCTCTGTCACGGACGGCAGCTCTTCCCAACGGAACAAGAAAAGATCTTCATACATCCTCATGACCTTCCGAAGTCCCACCGGAAGCCCGCCCGACCCGGTGCGCCGCCAACCTCTCCTGCATGAGCTTGCGGGCAAGCTGAAACCGAGCTGTGAGGCTGGGCGCCTCTAGGAGCACCTGTCGAGATTCCCGGGACACCCGAATGTTGGCGCAGATGAACGACGCCTGGTAGAGGAGGCCTTCCGGGAGGGCACCGTCGATCTGCTTACTGGCGCTGCTGGCCAAAAACACCTCGGCGTAACGGCGAAAGGTCTCCAGGGCATCCCAAGCAGCCAGGCGTTCCTGGTTGGGATGCCCACGCTCGAGCGTCACCTCGATATCACTAGTGAAGTAAAGGGGTCGAAGAGTACCATCTTGTTCGGGCACCAGCGTCTCCTTGGTAATCTCGACGGCGCATCGAGAGCCACCGTGGGTCAGCAGATGATAGGTTCCGTCAAGATTCTCGGTTATGGAAAGCACCGAAACGAAAGTACCGACGGAATGAAGCGTCGTGAGGGTATCGCCTACTGGGGATTGGGATCTCGTCAGGGTGATCACGAAACGCGGATCTTTCCCGTCCAGGCAACAGCGCACCATATGTCGGTAACGTTCCTCGAAGATATGGAGGGGCAACGTCATACCGGGAAATATCACGATATCCAGGGGAAATACGGGGATATCCGACACAAGGTAACGGTACCAGGTAGTCAACGCGCGCTCTGAAGCGTAAGCTGCTTTTCTCGCCGACAAGACTTTCCGTCATTCATGTGTTTCGCCGACGAACCCCTCGCCTCGAGTATGTCTCGAGCGTTCCCCGCCGCCCCCGGCTTCCCCTAGCTCCGAACGAGTAGCTCGAAGATGATGCCGGCAAGTACCACGGCACCTATATAGAGGTTGGCCTGGAAGGAAGCGAGCGCCTGGCTCACTTCCCGCTGGTTGATCAGGAGGTGCTGATAGAACAGGATGCCCGCGACTCCCAGCAGGGACAGAGCATACGGCCAACCCAACGAGGCCACCGGCAAGAGGAGCAGCAGAGCCACGAAGGCCAGGGCATGGGTAAGAGCCGAGATCCGGAGAGCGGAGTCAACACCGAAGCGAGCAGGGATGCTATGGAGGTGGTGTTCCCTATCGAAACGCAGGTCGAGCAGGGCATAGATAATGTCGAAACCCGCTATCCAGAGGGCCACGGCAGCCCAGAGCAGTTCCGCTTCCAAAGAGAAGGAGGCGCGCACGGCGATCCATCCTCCGGCGGCGGCGGCACCGATGGTAAGACCAAGCCAGTAGTGACACAACCAGGTAAGGCGCTTGGTGTAAGGGTAGAAAACCAAGAAGAAGAGGGCTATGGGAAGTAGGGCCAAGGTCAGGGGGTTCAAGGCCCAACCGGCTAGGGCCAGGAGGGCGAAACCAACTATCACCAGGGCCAAGGCATCTCCCCTGCTCAACCTTCCCGAGGGTAGTTCCCGATCCCGGGTGCGGGGATTGAGGGCATCTATATCGGCATCGACCAAGCGGTTGAGCGCCATGCTGGCGGTCCTGGCGGCCACCATGGCGAGCGTGATCCAGGCGAAGGTAGACCAGCCGGGCCAACCTCGAGCGGCCAGGAGCATGCTCCCATAGGCAAACGGCAACGCGAACAGGGTATGTTCGAACTTCACCAGGGAGAGGTAGCGCCGCAAGGTTCGATGCGGTTTTATTACCGTGCTCACCTCACGAAAATAACATGGTAGGGAATAATGGCGCAGTCGCCACAGCAGCGCCCCTTCGAAGCCATCATGACGCAAGCGGCTCGACGCCGAAAGAAGCGATCAATGCTGTTTCGCGGCCTCCTTGAGAGCGTGGGTAGAGAAACCGAACTGCGGGCCACGACCTTCGCTCTGACCACGCAGGATAGCCGAGATCAACTCGCCGAGGTTGGTACCACCGACCTCGACCGCCATCCTCAACTCCCGACGAAGGTCCGCCAGGGTAATATCATCGAGCAAAACCTCCGAGCCGAACTTCAGCACATTGGGCGACAGCAGCAAGAGATCGGCCTCTCCCGGGGTGACCTGCGACAGGAAATTCCGGCCCCCAAGTAGACCGGTCACGGTGGTTACCGGGCCGAAGGTACGATTGACGAGCGGACGAACCTCCAGTTCAAGCCCTGCGACTCCCGCCAACGGCGCCACCGCACGCTTCAACAGGGGAGCGAACAACATTCCCGTAGCCAACACGACTTTGCGGGAAGGGGTTATCTTCGGGGGCAACACCGGCAATTCACCAGACAGGAAATCACGGATCATGCCCACGCCATTTTCCAGCATGGGGTAACCCTCATAGGCTTCATCAGCTGGAATCTCTTCACCAGCCAGTAGGTAAAATTCGTCGCTCAGAAAAGCGAAACGGGTTCCGCGTTCCGCCAGCATCCGCGCTTGAAAGCGAGTGACACGAGACAGGACCTGCCGGGCCTCCACGGACGTGAAGGGTCGCAATTCCGGCAGATTCTTCCGGTGTTCGGTAAGGCCTACCGGCACCACCGCCACCGCCGACACGTTCCGGCGGCCGGCCAGAAACTCCAGTGTCTCGGAAAGGTGCTGGCCGTCGTTGCGACCCGGAAGCAGCACGACCTGGGTGTACAGCTCTATAGGCGACAGGCGCTCGAGCATGTGGCGAATACTGGTGGAACGAGCATCTTTGACCTTGAAACGCCACCAGCGCATCATGTCCCGACGCAATTCCTCGTTGGTGGTGTGCACCGAAACGTAGAGCGGACTGAGGTTCTCATTCAAAATTCGCGACATATCCGCCTCGGAAAGATTGGTCAGGGTAATGAACGATCCATAGAGGAAGCTCGTCCGGAAGTCGTCGTCCATGACATAGAGACTCTTGCGAAAACCCTGAGGCATCTGGTGAACGTAGCAGAATTCGCACTTATTGGCGCAAAGGCGCAGGCCATCGAAAATCACATCGGCGAATTCCAGGCCCGGATCCTCCCAACCCACGGTAAAGGCAACCTCCAGACTATCGACCGGATCACGCGCCACGATGGTCGCTACCCCCTTGGCAAGTTCACGGCGATAGGCGAGGATGTCGGGAATAACAAGACCATTTACGGTGACCAGTTCCCAGCCTTCTTTGACGCCGGCACGCTCCGCCGGGGAGCCCTCATGCACCTGGTGGATGCGGGCGGCATAAGGAGTTTCTTGGGTGTCTTCGTCGACTGCAGCGAGCATAAACGAAGCATTCTAGCAAAGGAGCGGTAGTCATGTAAAACGATCTGCGGTCACCGGCGACGATCTTCCCATCACGACCAGCTCATCACAGCGATTCATCGTCATCGACCCGGAGGCTGAAGCCTCTCTCCTCGGTAACGATGAACCCGTGAATGGGGGGTATGGCTTCAAAAGCAACCCAGTCGCCTATCCCCAGGTCATCCGACAGCTGCTGAACACCGATGACGAGGAGAATGCCGGTATCGACCACCACCATCGGAGTCTCACGATCGATAATCAAGCCGGTTCCCTGTAGCCTGCTGACGCCGGTTACCGTCAGTTCCTTCTGGCCGCCCTCCACCAGCTCCAACCCGGCAACCATAGGGTTCAAGATGGCCTTGGCAGGCCCCGGGAGCGACAGGTAAGGACCGGTTCTCTCGAATATCTGGATAATGGCCGCTCCCGCCTGGCACTCGAGCAGGGGGCTACCCTCCAGGTGTGGGAATAGCTGGATGGCCACCGCATAGCGCAGCCAACGACTGATGAAGTCATCGATCGACTCCTCGAACATATCCTGGCATTCTACCTTACGCCTCCCCGACGGTCGGCTCGCCGCTCGAGAGGCCCCTAGCATCAGGCGCCCAGGTTTTCCAGGGTCGGCGTGCTACACTAAACGACGTGAAGCAAGCGCTTCGGACTCGGCACCATCCGAAACCCCGTTCGATCCAGGTCGAACGGGGTTTTTCTTATCTTACTGGTCACACGGTCCTGTTGAGGAGGCTCGATGGTAGTGAAACCTAGTCATGCAGAAATGCTCGCGAAACTCAACGACGTCCAAAAGCATGACCTGCAGCTGGATAACTTGAAGCAAGAGAGGAAAGCCACCCCACCGGAACTTATCAACCTTCGCGAGAAGCAAGCAGAACTCAACAAGCAACACCAGCAGAAGAGGCAGGAACAGGATGAGCTTCGGCGTCAAGTAAGCAAGAACGAGCTCGAGCTTCAATCCCTGCAAGCGCGTCGCAAGTCCGCGGTCGAAGCGTCCTTGCGGGCCAGCAGCAGCAAGGAGGCCTCGCAATACCAGAACCAGGGACTGCAGTTCTCCACCAGAATACAGGAACTAGAAGACGACACTCTCCCGTTAATGGAGCAGCTCGAGGAGGTCAGTGGCGCAGCAGAAGCACTGGCAGGAGAATTGGCGGAGTTAGAGCCCATCCTGCAGAAGCTGATAGAGGATGAAGAGGCCAGGGTGGCCAAAATCGACGCCGGGATTCGATCGCTGAGCCGCGCCCGCAAGGCGGTGGCGGAAACCATCGACGCTACCCTGCTCAAGCATTACGAGCAGGTACGTAGATCTCGTCGCGGCCTGGGACTCGTGAAGATAGTAAGCAAACAACGGTGTGGGGGGTGCAATGTGAAACTACCAATCTACGTGGTGCAGAAGGTCCTCAAGGGTACCGGCACCACTCGTTGTCCCAGCTGTGGACGAATCTTGTGGCAAGACGAGTGATGGTGATCAACGGAGGAGGCTGAGAGGATCCACTGCGGACTCGTGCTCATGGATCTCGAAGTGGAGGTGCGGGCCCGTAGATATGCCGGTCGAACCGATCCGACCGATGATCTCCCCCTGGTTGACGAACTGTCCCACGGTCACCAGGATCTTGCTGTTGTGACCGTACCAGCTCTCACTGTGGCCCGCATGCTCGATCCGAATCAGGTTACCGTAGCCGCGATTGGACCAACCGGCATAGGTCACGGTACCACTCCGGGAAGCAACTATCGGGGTGCCGTAGGGCGCTGCTACATCTATACCGCGATGGAAGTTGGAGGTACCCATTCCCAGGTTGCGCCGCCCGAAGTAGGAGGTAATGCGCCCGTGAACCGGCCAGACATAGCGATTCTCCCTCTCCCTGACTTTGGCAAGGCGCTCGAGCGCCCGCGTCGGCTCGAGTCCGGGTAGGAAGAGCATCATGCCCTCTTTGACGTCTTTTGGAGAACGGATGGCGTTGGCTTTGGCCAGGCGGATGGGTGATAGCCGATAGGCATCCATGACATCCACCAGGGTCTCGCCGGGTTGCAGGGTAATAACTATGCCCTCCGCCTCCGGCGGGGGGATGAGGAGCTCCACTCCTACCGGAAGCCGATCCAGCGAGGAGAGATTGGGATTGGCTCCCACCAGAGACTCCAGGCTGATTCCGTAAAGCTCCATCACCGCCGTGAGGGTTTCCCCTTTGGCCAGAATGTGCTGGCGGAATCCCGGCGGAGGAGTGGGGGCTCTTTCCATGGTGCCGCCCCTTGCCTCCACATAAGGGATTTTGAATATCTGACCGGGATAGATCATGTTCGAACTAAGGTCGTTGTAGTCTCTTAGAACATCGGTGGCGAGGTGATAGCTGTTGGCAATTGCACCGATCGAATCTCCCGCCCTCACTACGTGAAGGGCATAGCCGCCGGCAAGGGTAATCCCGAACAAACAAAAGCTACAGGCGATAACGAAGTAGTGGACCTGCTTCATGAAGTAGCCATCCTCGAAAGGTCGCGACCCGAGAAGATATCCGCCCTACTCGAGAGATGCATGAACATTCCCAACAACGAGGCGCTCGGGCTCCGATCACCAGCAAGATTCTGGTATTTCCACCCGCAACCTCTCAGGTGCGTCGCCAGCTTACCATGGTTCGACGACAACCGTGGCTCCCTAACAGCCGGCGGCCAGAAACATCAGGTCTGGCCCTCCTCTTGTCGAGCAGGTACCCGCCTCAGAAAGTCGATGACCTCCTGGGTACTGGTTCCCGGAGTGAAGATGGCGGCGACACCGAGTTCCTTGAGGCGGGGAACATCCTGATCCGGAACGATGCCCCCACCGAAGACCAGTATGTCCTCAGCATCTCTGGCCCGCAGTCCCTCGAGTACCTCCCGAAAATAGTGCATATGCGCCCCGGAGAGAACCGAGAGTCCTACCACATCTACATCCTCCTGTATAGCGGCGTTCACGATCATCTCGCTGGTCTGCCGGAGTCCCGTATAGATAACCTCCATACCGGCATCCCGCAGCGCTCTGGCAATCACCTTGGCACCACGATCGTGACCGTCCAGACCGGGCTTGGCGATAAGAACGCGTAGTGTCCTAGCCATACCCGTATCATAAACGCTACCTCACCGTGCGGTGTGGTTTTCGGCAAGCGCTTCAGATGAGAACCGGCTCCCGATAAACCCCGAAGACCTCCCGCAGAACATCCATCTGCTCACCGAGCGTGCAGTAAGAGTGCGCGGCGGCCAAGAAGGCCGGCATGGTGTTGTGACCGTTCATAGCAGCGTCTCTGAGCTGTGTCAGGGCCCGCTTGACCTCCCGGGGATCTCGTTCCCGCCGGACGCGCTCGAGCCTTCGGCGCTGCACCTCTTCGACCTCGGGATCCACCAGCTGCAAAGGCACTTCAGGAAAGGGGCCCCCATAGTCATTGACTCCGACTATAATTCTCTCGCCCGCGTCGATCTCGCGCTGTTGACGGTAGCTGGCATCACCGATCTCATTGGCGAAGAAGCCGGCTTCGATAGCTTGCTCCACCCCACCCAAAGCATCGATCTCCTTGAAATAAGCCAGGCAACGCTCCTCCATATCGTTGGTCAGCGACTCGAGATAGTAAGAGCCGGCCAGAGGATCTATGGTACTGGCGATGCCGGTTTCGTAAGCGATCACCTGTTGGGTTCTCAGGGCGATGGTGGCTGCCTCTTCGGTGGGCAAGGCCAATGCCTCATCGAAGGAATCGGTGTGGAGGCTGTTGCTGCCCCCGAGAACGCCGGCCAGCGCCTGGATGGCGACGCGGGCGATATTTACGTGTGGTTGCTGCGCCGTCAGCGACACGCCGGCCGTCTGAGCGTGGGTTCTCAACATCCACGATCGGGGGTCCCTGGCGCCGAAGACCTCTCGCAGCTGCCGGGCCCAGATACGGCGGGCCGCCCGCAACTTGGCGATCTCTTCGAAGAAATCGTTATGGAGGTTGAAGAAGAAACTGATCCGGGGAGCGAACTCATCGATATCGAGGCCACGCTCGAGCGCCTTGCGAAGGTAGTGAATACCGTCTGCCAGGGTGAAGGCCAACTCCTGCACCGCGGTGGAGCCCGCCTCACGAATGTGGTATCCGGAGACGCTGATGAAGTTCCAGCGGGGTACGTTCCGGGGCCCCCACTCGAAGGTGTCGATCACCAACCTCACGCTGGGTCCCGGGGGAAAGATGTACTCCTTCTGAGCGATGAATTCCTTGAGGATGTCGTTCTGTATGGTACCCCCGACCCGGCGCAGATCCGCCCCCTTGCGCTGAGCCATCGCCAGATACATGGCCCAGATGGCATTGGCGGGGCTGTTGATGGTCATGGAGGTCGTTACCCGCTCGGGATCGATACCGTCGAAGAGCACCTCCATATCCGCCAGGGAAGCGATGGCCACGCCGCACTTGCCCACCTCGCCGCGACTGAAGGGGTGGTCGCTGTCGTAACCCATCAGGGTGGGTAGGTCAAAGGCGGTGGAGAGGCCGGTCTGACCGGCCTCCAGCAGCTTCTTGAAGCGCTGATTGGTCTGTTAGGCGGTTCCGAGGCCTGCGAACATGCGCATGGTCCACAATTTGCCGCGGTACATGGTCGTCTGCACCCCACGGGTAAAGGGGTACTCACCCGGATAAGCCAGTTGGGTTTCGGGATCGAAACCCTCTAGATCCTGATGGGTGTAGATGGGATCGATGGGAAGGTCGGAGAGGTTGCGGAAGGGGTAACCGCGCTCCGGATGTCGCTCGGTGGCCTCCCTATAATCTTCTGCCAACCAACGTCGCTTGTCCTTCATGACGAAAGTATAGCGATGAAAGGGTTGGGAAACGTCGTTTGTACGGCTAGGTCGTAAGACTTTTAGGTGTCGAAGGCAACGAAGGGAAGCTCAACCCGCCATCCCCGTACTCCTCCCACCTCGAGCTCCGCTCCCGAGGGGAGATCGTCACGGAGAACGGCAAGGGCGATCACCCCTAGAGAGGAATAATCGACGACGGTCCCCAGCTGTCCCACCCGGCGTCCGTGAAAGCGTATCTGCCGTTCCGCGGTTATCGGTACGGCGCTCAATCTAAGACCGGTCAGCTTCCGATGAAGGGAACCGCGGGCCTTAACTCGAGCCATGATCTCCTGGCCCAGGTAGCAGCCCTTGTCGAACGATACTTCCCCGGTGAGTCCCGCCTCCTGAGGCAACACGCCCTCGCCGCCCTCCCGGGCCGCCGAGGGGAAACCGGCACAGACGCGAGCCGTCTGCAAGGCATCCTGCCCCACCAGGTGGGCACCGCCCGCCATCAGGCTATCGATCAGAGCTTCGGCGTCACCGCTCGGAACATAGAGGTCGAAACCGCCGGTCGGTGTCCGCACATCAACATTAAGCAGCAGCATGCCTCCGGAAGTGGTTTGCTCGGAAAAAACTCCTGGCTCCTCGGGCACCCCGCCGACAACTTTTCGCAGCAGTTCTCCGGCCTCGCTCCCCTGAAGCGTGAAGGCAGCCAAGGTAGCATCCTTCGTCTCGAGTTCCACCTGGTCGAAGATAATGTGGGCCCGCAAGATATCGGTCACCAAAGGTCCCTGAGCATCTTCCACCGCCATCAGGAGTTCCTCTCGACGCCGCAGCACCGTCATCTGTGCCAGGGCATGTCCCCGAACGTTCAGCATCAACGAGCGCTTGACTCCTCCGACCTCGAGGTTGCGAACATCATTGGCCAGCAGGCCGTGGAGAAAGGGCACCCGATCGGGGCCGGTGAGCCGCAGGAAACCATGATCCATCAGCGGAATCAGGAAGGCGCCTTCGCCGCCCAGCAAGCCGTCGGCTTCCTGGGCGGGCTTACCGAAATGGGCCACGCGCCCCGCGACAAGTGTCGCCCCATAGCTTTTCAGGAAATCAACGACGGCCATGCCTCGGTCTTACCACATCCGGGGAGTTCCAGCGGGTTCCAGG
>Ga0114931_10003980_pt1 | contig 18549 bp, 11 predicted proteins | sample 2SBtaG_FD_89579 | JGI IMG/M metagenome (GOLD analysis project Ga0114931, IMG submission 89579) | Deep subsurface microbial communities from Kolumbo volcano to uncover new lineages of life (NeLLi) - 2SBTROV14_V59a metaG | ecosystem: Environmental > Aquatic > Marine > Volcanic | place: Kolumbo...
ACTTCTTTTGTCCTTATTTTTCACTTTGAAAACAGTCATTATATCAACATGACTCTTGTTTTCAAAGCAAAAACTAAGAACAAAATAATCAACCCAAAAACCTCAATTTATTTATTCCCCGTTTCTAAGAGGAGTTTTTTGAGATATAATAATTGCAGGTTTTTACAAATTGAGATTGAAAAGAAATTTAAAGAAAATCTTGTGTCTTTCTTCTTTAATCTGATGTCTGGCAAGTAAAATAGTGGGGGGCAGAAAGTCTTAAAACAGTTATGCTTATTTGTTCGTCTGCATCCCCACTACTTCACTCGTTTTTGTTTTGTCTTGCGTTTAAATTAAGAGTCGAAACAAAGGTCAGCGCATACCGACAATATAGTCGGATAATAAATGTTTAATTTCGTTTGTAGCCGTTTGTAATCGATTGATAAGAATTAAGTTGCTGATTTTCAAGGAGAAATGATTTGGCGGGTAATTCTTGAATTTGTATTTTTGTCGGTTTGACAGGACACGGATGAAACGGATTTGAACAGTTTTTAAAAATGACTTTTCATAAGAAATGGAGAAAAAACAACTTATTCTCCGTTTCATCCGTGTCCTGTCATTTCGGTTTAAGTTTAAAATTATTTAATCATCCTCCTTTAAATTCCGTTGAATTGAAATTGAAAAAAATAATCATTGCGATTGATGGACATTCGTCCTGTGGAAAAAGTACGCTGGCTAAAGAACTCGGCGATGCCCTCGGTTATGCCTACATCAGCACGGGCGACATGTATCGGGCTGTAACCTTGTATTTTATTGAAAATGGGGTTGATTTAAATGACTCGGAAGTCGTAGGAAAAGCCTTGAAAAAGATTGCCATTCATTTTGAAAGCGGGGACAAGGGTAACCGGATTTTTTTGAACGGGAAGGATGTGCAGGATGAAATCGGAAAGATGCCCGTGGCAGAATCGGTGAGTAGGGTGGCTGCTATTTCGGAAGTTCGCCGGGCAATGGTGCAGCAGCAACGGGAAATTGGAAAAGAAAAAGGAATCGTCCTCGATGGCAGAGACATTGGCACGGTGGTTTTCCCGGATGCGGAATTGAAGATTTTTTTAACCGCCGATGCCATCGAAAGAACCCGAAGGCGATTTGAAGAATTGAAGGCTAAAGGTCTTGCTCTTTCTTTCGATGAGGTGAAAGCCAACTTGCTGGAAAGAGACCGGATAGATTCTACCCGCCAGGATAGTCCCTTGAAAAAAGCAGATGATGCGGTAGTGATCGATAACACCCATTTGAATCATCGGGAACAGTTGGAAAAAACTTTGGAGTTGGTCCGCGCGAAATGGTCAGAATCGCGGATTTGAGGGATTAACGGATTGCGGGGATTATGAGAAAATGGGAAAATTGTCAGAATCAGGATTTGCAGGATTCATTCCATCATGGCATCCTGAAAGCACAATCGGCGAAATCCATAAATCCGCGGCCATCCGCGATTCAGACAGAATTCATTTTCAAAATGGCTTCCATCTTGGCATCCTGAAAATCCAAAAATCCTGCAAATCCTGATTCTGACAAAAAAGAAAAAGCCTGCCCGAATTACTTCGGACAGGCTTTTTTCTTTCATTGGTTAATTCAAATGAAGCGCCATTAATGGGCAATAACCAATCGCTTGGTCACCACATTTTCTTCATCGGAAATAACCACGAAGTACAGGCCATTTGCCAAGCCATTCAGCTTTAATTCCTCGTCGCCGCTTTGGGCACCGGGGAGGTTGCGTGCAAAAATCGTTTGACCCAAATTATTGGACAGTCTGATATTCAGGTCGGTCGATTCGGAAAAATTGTAGGAGAGGATGGTCAAATCCGAAGCGGGGTTCGGATGCATCAGCAAACCTTTTTCAAATTCCGTCTCTGCGACTGCTGTTGCGGTTATTTGTTCCACTTCGAGGCAGAATTGACCCACAGAAAGCGCACCGTTGAAGTTAAAGCCATCCACCATAACCCAATACTCCACGCCTACTTCTGTTTGGAAGGCGGTGAAGCCGGAGAAATAATTCGGGTCGGCAGCATTATCACTATCCTCATTACAAGCAACCGGTGTCAAGGCATCACAAGTACCTGAATAAATGGACATTTGGGTATCTCCGTTTGTCACATAGTCCGCGTCGCTAGCCCCGCATTGCTGCGTTTCAATCCGGTAGGTTTCTCCGTCGCCCATGAAGGAGAACCAGAGCGTATTTTCAAGCGAAGGGGCTGAGCCACTTCCGTCGGGTTCGCCGTAACAGTCCCAACCGTCAGCCGGGTCAGAAGGTATCGTCATGGCATTGGTGTTGTCCACCAAACCAGAATTTACCACGTTTCCGACGCCCTGTCCAAATAGACCGCTAACATCGTTGGCGGTTCCACAGACATTCCCTGCCGGGGCTGGCGGCAATCGCCTGAAGAAGACATCATCGACATAGTAGAGGTTGTTGGTGTTGCCAAAGAAATCTATGGCTCCTAATTGGATGGTACCTCCGGTTGTTGCAGAAGCTCTATAGCTGAAGGGCCAAGAGAATACTTCAACACCATCAATGGCCAAGGTAATGATATCATTGTCCAGGTCAATAAAATGCTGAATGTGCATCCATGTATCCTGGAGAAAGGAGAAAGTAGTAGCTCCAACGCTTCCGGCATTCATTGTGCCGGAACCCCCATCATTAAAAAAGATTTCCATTCCAAATTCACCGCCAGGATTGTCTTGAATTTTCTGGATATTGTAGTACCCTTGGTTTCCGGCAGGTACATACATATACCAGTCCAAGAGGTAGTTGCCCGAAGTGCTATCGCCTAATCGAAGGAGGAGGTCATCTCCACCCGCTTCTGATATCTCGATGGATTGGGTGCCACTGAATGCCTGTGCATCGCTAATGACAGCATCATCGCCGGCGCCGTCAACAAGTCCCCAGGGAATCCAATTTGCAGATTGAGGTCCGATATCGTCTCCCAAGGTGAAGCCTTCAAAATCTTGACAAATGATGGCTGTCGGATCGGTACAACCTGGAGGGGGGCATGCATCACAAGAAGTAAAGCAAACAACCGGCAAGGAAACGTCATTTACCTCATTGATTTCCTCAAAGCGGTTGAATCCGCCGAAACCGTCGTCTATGCCGCAGGCAGCTAAATCGCCACTTGCTTCCCAGCCGTCGGGGCCATTAAGGTATTTCCACTGCACTTGGTCGCCGGCGGTGATGACCGCCGTAAAGGACCAGGTGCCATCGCCATTGTCGGTCATGGGTACCTGTGTCCAGCCGTTGAACGAACCAGCGATTAATGCTCCGCCCGGATCGACTGTTTCCTGAGACATGTCAACGGTGAAGGTCAAATTGATGGGTGGCAATTCACCAAGGCTGAGGTTGAAATCAAAACCGGCGGCATCCCAGCGGTCGTCCCAGTAAATATGATAATCTGTACCAGCCCGTGCGACGATAGTCAAATCGGAAGCCCACTCGTTTCCGTCGCCGAGGTCACAGGCGTCGTCGTTTGCACCTACGAGTACTAATTCATTCCGGCATCCCGTAATGATAGCCATTCGGGTATCAACACCACCAAAACAAGAGTTGGCGTTCAACACGCCATCATTTGGTGGAGTGTAAGTAAACCAAGCCGCACCCGTAGCATCCTGTAGAACGGCGTGCGTTCCGGTAATGGCCGTTATGGTCGTTGTTCCGGTGTCGATTTGGACAGCCGTTGAAACATCTTCGGTCGGCAATACTGCCGGGGAGATTAGGTTTCCGGAAACGCCACCGCCGAGTTCTGCCCAGATGGTTTGGCAGGAGTTGTAACTGATCATTAATGCGGGGATGTCTAAGGTACAACCGTCGTTACCGCCCATGATGAATACATTGTCCGGGGCATCCGTATCGTTATTGCAAATGACCACGGCAATGGCTCCGGCAGCTTGGGCATTGGTTACTTTTTGAACAAAAGAACAAGCGCCGCGGTCAATTAAAGCGACTTTACCGGTCAGGTCATTGGCTATCGAGTCGCATCCATCCGTCACTCCCGAACCATCATCTGCCATCATCAGATCGCCGGATAGTTGGTCGCCGGCGAGCGGTCCGAAAGCTGCCTGATTTGCTTCGTACCTGCCCGCAATTGAAGCAGGAGCCGTAACATCTACAAAGGTATCGAAACAACCATCGCAGGAAGCAAAACAGACGAGGGGGAGGTCAACATCCTCCAAAGAATTGAGGTCCGCAGTCCGGTTAAAGCCCCCAAAACCATCGTCAACGCCACAGGCAGCCAAATCGCCACTTGGCTCAAATCCATCCGGGCCATTCAGGAATTTATACTGAACACCCCCTTCCGCAGAGGCGGTAATGGAAGCCGTGAACGACCAGGTGCCGTCTCCATTATCGGTCATGGCTTCTTGGGTCCAACCGTTGAAAGAACCAGTGATTAAAACGCCACCCGGGTCAACCGTTTCGGCAGCCATGTCAACATTGAAGGTGACATTAATGACGGGTGAAGCATCGAGACTCACGTGAAAGTCAAAACCACTGGCATCCCACCTGTCGTCAAAGACGATGAGGTATTCGGTACCTCCTGCAACTAATCCAGTCAATTCAGATGCCCATTCGTTCCCGTCTCCCAAATCGCAGAAATCGTCATTCATGTCTATTAGCGTCAAGCCGGAACCCCGGCATCCGGTAAAGACAGCCAATCGGGTATCCACGCCACCAAAGCAGGAGTTCACATCTGCCAATCCATCATTCGGGGGGGTGAACGAAAACCAAGCCCCTGCCGAAGCATCGGCATCAATGGTAGTGCCCGTTCCGGTGATGGTATCTATGTGGGTAGTACCGGTATCAATGACAATAGCGGTTGTAAAATCTTCTCCAGCAGGGGGAGTAGTCCCGATAATGCCACCCATGATCCCGGTTTCTACCCGGATGGTTTGGCAGTCGTTATAACTCAACATCACTGTGGGAATGCCGAGGGCGCAACCGTCATCACCTCCCAAGGTAATTACGTTATCGGGATTATCCGTGTCGTCGTTGCAAACGACCACTGCCATGGCGCCGGCATCTTGCGCGTTAATGGCTTTCTGAACAAAGGAGCATGCCCCCCGGTCAATTAAGGCAATCATGCCCGTAAGGTCATTGGCAATCGGGGAACAACCGTCAGTAATGCCCGTGCCATCGTCTGAAAACATCATCGGACCAGCGATGGCGTCTCCGGCAAGTGGACCGAAGGCGGCTTCAATGCCGTTGTAATCCCCTGCGATGGAAGCAGGTGCCGTTATTTGGACGGTTACCGGCGCTTGTGCCAAAAGAAAGGAAGTTGCCATCAAAAAGACGGCAAAGGTTAGGAACTTGCATAAGTAGTTTTTAAGCATAACTTGAAATTTTTAGTTAAAAAATAAAAGATAAAAAATGGTTTGCGGTAGAGTCCGCATAGGAATAGTGATAGAATAAAGTCGGTCACGGCTAGCATATTTGGTTTTCGTTTTTGCCTAATTATAGAGAAAGCTGAATTGAGGGCTAAAGGAGAATAATGAGAACAAAAGAAGCAGCCAGGATGGTGACTTTATTTTGCCACTGTTCTTAAGAAGTGTTGAAAAGGTTTTTTCATTTCAAATGGAAAATTAGGCAAATGTTTAAAAAAAAATAAATAATTGGGTCAAAGATTTATAATTCGGGTCATTTTTTTTCAGTTCGCAATTTTAAAAAGACGCCATTGGTCCATCCAAAACCATCTTGCACCGGGTACTCGCCTCCGCCGGCTTCCACGTGGATGTCCTGCACATTGTATTTTTCAACCATTTTGCCGGTATTTTCATAGACCTTGCTATTCAAGTCCGTCCATCGTTTTTTAATGGTATCGGCAAGTTTGGTAAAGCCGTAATTTCGCAATCCTTTGATGCACATCCATTGCAGGGGCGCCCATCCGTTCGGTGCATCCCATTGTTGACCGGTATTTTTCAAAGTGGTCAAAACGCCTCCGGGCCGTAGAAAATCTTCCTGAATGACATTCGCAACACCGGCGGCTTGTTTGGGGGATGCAATTTTGAAAAACAAGGGATAAACCCCCGCCAAGGAAGGGATGTAGGTCGGTTCGCCTACGGTATAGTCAAAGTCCATATAATAGTTGGCGGGGGCAAACCAATTGTAGTTGTTGATGGCATCCTTCCTTTGGGCTGCTTTTTGTTGAAAAAAAGCAGCCCGTTCTTTGTTGCCATTCAATTGGTGCCCTTTGGCGATGCTTATTTCGAGATTGTAGAGCAAAGAATTCAAATCTGCTGGCAAAAGGTCGGTGGTGTGAATTGTTGCTAATGATTGCCCATCCTTGAACCAACGACTGCTGAAATCCCAGCCGGATTCGCAAGCTGCCCACAGGTTTTGGTAAATAGCAACGGGAGGGTGGCCGCTACGTTTCGCCGTTTGCACATCTTCCCGGTAAGATTCCGCACGCGGCGCTGCCCGGTCGCCCCAATAGCGGTTCAGGATGGTGCCGTCTCCAAGCCGGACTACTCGCCGGTGGGTTCGGTTGGTGGCAGAGAGGGAGTCCGCGCCTTCCATCCAAAAAGAATACTCTTTTTCCAAACGGGGGAGGTATTTTTTGTAAATATCGTCTCCCTTCATTTCGGCAAGAACCCCTACCATCAGAGAAAAGAAAGGCGGTTGGGAACGTCCCAAAAAGTAGGTTCGGTTGCCATTTGGAATATAACCTATCGAATCGAGGAGGTAGGAAAAGTTGTTGACCATGTTTTCAATCATGTCTGGCTTTCCGGCTGCCTGCAATCCCAAAATCGTGAAATAGCTGTCCCAATAATAAATCTCCCCAAAACGACCACCGGGGACGATGTAAGGATAAGGAAGGGGGATTAAGGTGCCGTTTGTGTTCGCGTCGGGTTCTCTCGTCAAAACCGGCCAAAGGGAGTTGACATGCTCTTCCGGGCTTTTTGTGAGGTCGCTTTTGAAATGCGATGCATAATTTTTTGGTTTGTCAAAATTTTGGAGAACGAAGTCCTTCAAATTAAAATCGGGCTTCTTTTTTTGGTCGTCATAGGCTGCCAGAATTTGGTCCGTTGGAAATTTAGGGGTGCAATCCACGAAGGTTTTTCCGTCGGGAAAAACCTGCGCCAATTGAACATCTTTCAATAAGGAACCGTAGCGTTCCTCTGGGGGAAGCTGTTTTTTGGTCTCTGAGTAAGACGGGGTAGAAGGTGCCTGCCGACAAGAAAAAAGGAATAGAAAAGGTAGTAAATACAGCAGGTTGAGGGTCTTCATTGGAATAGGTCTTAAAGCCGGTTTTAATATTTGAATGCCAAAAATAATCAGGAAGTTTTGAAATGTATAATAAAAAGGGTAAAATAATTTACAGAAACTAAAATGTGAAAGATTTTCAAAATCTTTCACATTTGGATTGCCCTGCCAAAATTAAAAGCGAGGGCTTCCAAGCCTTTCCCGGTTTCACGAATTGCCTGCGCCAAACTTTCCGGTTTTGTTAAAATGGAAAAGGCAGCCTGAAGACCAATTTCTTCGATATGTTTGGGCGCGGCTGTCATAGTCCCGCAAAAAGCGACAACGGGAATATGATGTTTTTTGGCTTTTTGAGCAATGCCGTGAATTAGCTTGCCACGCAGGGTTTGCCCGTCAATTTTACCCTCGCCGGTAATCAATAGATCCGCCTGCTTCAATTGTTTTTCAAAACCCGTTTGTTCCATCACCATCTCGATGCCAGGGCGCAGTTTTGCACCGAGGAAAGCCATCGCCCCGGCGCCCATTCCGCCTGCAGCCCCGGCACCGGGAACTCGTGAAAAGTCCTTTTGAAAATGCTTTTTTAAAATCCCCGAAAAATGTTTTAGTCCCTCGTCCAATTCTTCAATTTGACCTTCGCCGGCACCTTTTTGGCGCGCATAAATATGAGCGGCCCCTGCTTTCCCGAAAAGAGGATTGTTCACATCGCAAAGGACCTCTACCCGGGTTTTAGTTTTATCGAATTTCAAATTGAAATCATCAACAGAATGTACTTCCGGGAGGTTCTTGCCGATTGGTTTTAAAACTTCGCCTGCTTCGGATAAAAACCGAAATCCCAGGGCTTCCGCCATCCCCATTCCGGCATCATTGGTGGCGCTGCCTCCGATGCCTAAAAGTATTTTTTCGACCCCCCGCCGGATGGCATCCAAAATCAATTCCCCCGTGCCGAAGGTCGTCGTTTCCATCGGGTTGCGTTCCTCGGGCGACAGTAATTGAAGCCCGGAGGCCTCCGCCATTTCAATGAAAGCCGTTCTCCCGTCGCCCGAAATTCCGTAAGTCGAACTTCTCGGTCGAAACAAAGGGTCTTTCACCACCACATTCCGGCTTCTTCCTTTGCTGTGGTAGGTCAAAATTTCTGCCGTCCCCTCTCCTCCGTCTGCCATCGGGAAAAGCAGGGTTTGTGTTTTGGCGTCTGCCAATTTCAAGCCTCTTTCGATGGCTTGGCAGACCGCTAAAGCTGGCAGGGCATCTTTGAAGGAATCGGAGGCTATCAGGATTTTCATTAAAAATTAGTATTTTTAGGGGTGGTTAAATAAGGGAGTCTCTTACCCTAATGTTGGTGTGACTTCGAATCACCTCACTTAGTAACGATGAAAAAATAAGTTCCTCGTTTCGACGAGTTTATTTTGTTCTTAGTTTTTGCTTTGGAAACAAGAGTTATGTGGATATAATGACTGTTTCCAAAGTGAAAAATAAGGATGAATGAACGATCCCGCAGGGTGAATGTCCGGGGGACATTCAAGTGAATGAACCGCAAGCGGACGGGATGCCGAAGCCGTCCAAATGGGGAAGTTATTCTTTCATTGTTACTTAGTTGCCAAATCCAAGTTACATGAAAAATATTTTTGCAACGATACAGATTTTATTGTTTTGTTTCACTCTCCATGGCCAAACTTTTGAAGAAGTCAGCGCCTCGTACGGCATTACAGCTTCTTATGGAACGGGCATTTTTGGTGGCGGCGTCAGCTTTTGCGATTTTAATGGGGATGGGTGGGACGACCTCACTTTTGCAAATTCCGAAGGCGACAGCCTCCTTTTCTTTTTGAACCATGAAGGGGTTTTGCAGCAAATACATTCCCTCGTCCCGAATACGGAGGAAGCCAAACAAGTCCTTTGGGTAGATTATGACAATGATGGCGACAAAGACCTCTTCGTCACTGCCGCCTACGGTGTGAACCGGCTTTACAACAACGCGGGAAATTTAGTCCTGAATGATGTGACGGCTGCGGCGGGGTTGCCTTTGGCTGACTTCACTACCTTTGGCGCCGTTTTCGGAGATTTCGACCGGGACGGGTGGCTTGATTTGTACCTTTCCAACAGGGAAACGAGTGACTACACCAATTATCTTTTTAGAAATCAGGGCGACGGAACATTCATGAATGTCACAGACGAAGCCAATGTGGGGCACGGCTATTTGCAATCTTTTTGCGCAGCTTTTTTGGATTATAACCTGGACGGCTTGCCAGATATTTACTCCAGCAATGATAAACAAGCCGAAAGTACCCTCTTTCAAAATATGGGCAACGGTGTTTTTGAAAATGTAGGCGCTTCAACTGATGCACACCTTTTCATCAATGCGATGAGTGTGACCCCAGGCGATTATGACGGAGATGGGGATTTGGACATTTATCTCACCAACACGGCAGCGGGCAATAAATTGCTTCGAAATGAAAATGGGGCAGGTTTCGTGGAAATAGCTGAACAGGCTGGTGTTGCGATGTTTTCTTCCAGTGCGTGGTCTGCTAATTTTTTGGACTTAGATAATGACAGCGACCTCGATTTATACGTCGGGGATGGCGTTGCCACGCAAAACAATGCCTTGTTCCTCAATCATAACGACGGGACATTTAGTTCAACTCAGTTGTCAGGAGATGACGGCAGTAGTTTTTCAAATGCCATCGGCGATTTTAACAACGACGGGCTGCCGGACATTGCTGTGAATTGTAAAAACTGTCCAAATTTTAGGTTATGGAAAAATGAAAATTCTGAAAATCATCATTGGCTGAAAGTTGAATTGGAAGGCACCGAAAGCAACCGCGACGCCATCGGCAGTTGGATAGAAGTATATGCCGGTGGTGAAAAGCAGGTTCGCTATACTCACTGCGGCACGGGTTATCTGGCCCAGAATTCCAGCCGGATTCATTTTGGTTTGAAAAATGCCCTTGTCGTGGATTCGGTCATCGTAAAATGGCTCAGCGGCACAAAAGAAAAGTTGACTGAAGTGCCTGTAAATCAAACGATTAAAATTGTAGAAGGCAGCACTTTAATAACCGCTGTTTCAGAAATTTCAGAATCGAGTTCCTTTTCCATCTCTCCCATTTTCCCAAACCCCCTTGTTGGCGACGCTATTCGTTTCGAAGTTTTTTCTACTAAAAGGCAAGTCGCCGAACTCCGCGTATTTGACCCCAAAGTGGGTGTTATTATTGAAAAAACAATTGAATTGCATTCAGGAGAAAACAGAGTAAAACTAACGGACTTGCAATGGTCGCCAGGAATGTATTTCATCGTATTAAAAAGCCAAAACGGATTTGCTTCGGCCAGGGTAGTGGTGCTTTAAGTTTACGAGTGCTTCCAGCACTTGGAGTGCTGGAAGCACTGTGCAAATCCGCGATTCCAACCACCCAAATTAAAACAATCAAAATGAAAAAAACCACCCAATTTTTAATCTATTTCCTTTCTGCAATCAGCCTGCCTGCCCAAAATTTTGTCAATATCGCCGGGTCTTTGAATCTCAATGAAAGCTTTGGCCAAAATGGCCATTACGGCGGAGGGGTTTCCTTTGTCGATTTCAACGGCGACGGTTGGGACGACCTCAGCTTTGGAACGCAAGCCGGCGACAGCATTTTATTTTTGATAAATGAAGAAGGGGGTTTCAAAAAAATTCCGTCCCTCGTTCCTCACACCGACGAAAGCAAGCAACTGCTTTGGGCGGATTACGACAATGACGGAGATAAAGATTTATTCGTCGCCGGTTATGATTCTCCAAACCGCTTGTACCAAAACGATGGCAATTTGCATTTTACGGATGTCACCGAAGCGGCAGGTCTTCCGGTGGAGAATGAGCTTACTTTCGGCGCCTGCTTCGGCGATTACAATGGAGACGGCTGGCTGGATTTGTATTTTGTGAACAGAGAAACCACCGCGCATTCCAACTATTTATTTGAAAATCGGGGAGATGGCACCTTCATGGATGTCACTGAAGGGACGGGAACTTCAACGGGTTTCAAACTTTCCTTTTCGGCGGTCTTTCTCGATTACGACAATGACGGAGACCAAGACCTTTACGTCTGTCACGATAAAAGTGATTTTGCCAACAGCCTTTTGAAAAATACCGGCGCCGGTTTTTTTGAGGATGTCAGCGCAGGGTCGGGCGCAGATATTGCCATAGATGCCATGAACATCGGCGTCGGGGATTACGACAACGACGGCGATTTGGACATTCACGTCTCGAATGGCGCGGTTGGAAATGCCCTGCTTCGCCAAAGCAACGGATTTTTTGAAGATGTGGGAATCGAGGCGGGCGTCGGTTTTCACACCAACAGTTGGGCGGGAAATTTTTTGGACTTTGACAACGACCGCGATTTGGATTTGTACGTCTGTTCCAATATTTTCGACACCAACAACGGCCTTTTTATCAATCAAAACGACGGCACTTTCCAACAAACCATCATCGCTGCCGGGGACAATGGAACGAGTTTTTCAAATGCTTTTGGAGATTTTAACCAGGACGGAAGACTAGACCTTGCCGTCAATAATGCCGCCATCACGCCTTTTCGGATTTGGAAAAATCAAACCAATACCGGCCAAAATAAATGGCTGAAAATTGCCCTCGAAGGCACTGAAAGCAACCGCGATGGCATCGGCAGTTGGATAGAAGTTTATAGCGGTGGCGAAAAACTCGTTCGATACACGCACTGCGGCATCGGCTATTTGAGTCAGAACTCTAGCTACGAACATTTTGGCATCGGACCAGGAATACAAACCATTGATTCGGTCATTGTTCGTTGGCTTAGTGGCATGACTGATAAGTTGACCGAAGTAGCTGTGAATCAAACGGTTAAAATTGTAGAAGGCAATACTTTGGTAACTTCCGTTTCCGAAATTTCGGCATCGAATTCCTTTTCCATTTCGTCCATTTTCCCCAATCCGACCAGCGAACGGATGACCCATTTTGACGTTTTTTCAACCAAAAGGCAAGCGGTCAATTTGCGGGCTTTTGACCCTAGTGGGCGTCTTGTTTTTGAGAAATCATTCGAACTTTCCACAGGAAAAAATTTGCTGGAATTCCCCACCGCCGAATGGGTAGCGGGAACCCATTTCGTTGTTTTGAAAAGCAAAACCGGTTTTGCGACAGCGAAAGTTGTGGTTCCTTAATTCATCGAAGGGAAGGCTATTAGAAATTAGAGAGGGGTGTGTTTTTTTGTGGTGAAAATGAGAAATTTTCACCATAAAAAAAACATACCCTAATGAGATACCTGTTATCTTTGTAAGAAATCAAGATAATGCGACTAAAAAAAATAATAATAAATAACTTTAGAGGGGTGCGCAGTGCAGAAATTGAGGGTTTTAAAAGAATTAATTTCTTTTTAGGAAAAAATAATTCCTGCAAGACAACAATTCTCGAAGCTATTTTTCTAAATATTGGCCTGACAAACCCTATGTTATCTATTAACATAAATAGGCTTCGGGACTTAAGGCAAACAGAAGCTGATGATTTTAGATTTATTTTTTATAATCTCGATTATCAAAACATTCCAAAATTTGAATCTCATTTTGATGAAAACAATCATGTAAGAACCTTAGAAATAGTTCCCCATAAATGCTCATCAACTAATGGTTCATTGAATAAAAAGGAATTGGACGAGGATATTATTATTTCAAGCATTGAAACTAGCTTGGAGAAGAAAGCGGTAGATGGTATTACCTTAAAAACTTCAATCAAAGAAAGGCGTCAACAGAGGAAGTTTTTTTCTTCTGAAGTGATTCGCGAAGGTATCTCTTTTCTAATCACAGAACCTAAAGAATACAAGGAATCTGTTACAGGTGTATTTTTGTTTTCAAGTTCACCGGACCCAAAACTCGATACGCGCTTAGAAAGATTGATTGTAAAAAAAGCCCACAAACCCATAGTTGATATATTGAATACCATTGATAATTCCATTCGGGATTTATCATTGGGCACTAACGGAATGATTTATTTTGACATAGGAATCGAACGGCTTATCCCAATTAATTTAGCAGGAGACGGTATCAGAAGTATCCTTTCGATTTTGGTTACGGTTGCTGATACGAAAGATGGAATAATTGTAATCGATGAAATTGATACCGGATTACATTTTTCATCCCAATCCACCTTATTGAAAGCAGTGTTGCAGGCGACGGAGGAATATAATGTGCAGATTTTTGCGACTACCCATAATTATGAGACATTGAGAAATCTAAAGGATGTCTTAGACAATGAAGAGATGGAAAGGCACAGAACCGAAATTAAAACATTTACGCTGAGAAGAACGCCGGATAATAAAATTAATTCATATTCTTATGACTATGAAAAGTTACATTATGCGATTGGACAAGAAATCGAAATCAGGTAGGTTATGGTAAGAATATTTGTAGAGGGCAAGGGAGATGAGAAATTTATTGAAACTTACCTTGAATTCATGTCTTCTAATTTCGAGTTAAAAAAATATGAAACTATCAAGGCAGGAGGTTGGACTAAACTAGATAAAATTGATAACCAATTCAAAGAAAATACTGATTCAGGCGGCACAAACTTAGTTGTTTTTGATGCCGATTCACCTGAGAAAAAGGGTGGGTTCAAGCGTAGGAAAGCAGCCTTGAACGCCCAAAAGAAGGCTTTAAATATTGAATTTGAACTATTCCTGTTTCCCAATCAATCCGATGATGGTGACTTCGAACTTTTGCTCGAAAACGTCATCAATAATAAACATTCCAATATTTTGACTTGCTTTGAGGAGTACGAAAATTGCCTCCGTAACCTTACCGATGCCGAAGGTAATCAAAGGTATTCTTTACCCATGAGGAAAGCAAAAATATATTCTTACATCGATGCTTTCCACAAAAGCAGCAGGCAAAACGAGAAATTCAAAAAAGGAGATTATTTCTTTGGCAACTCAGACTTTTGGAATTTGAAATCAGGCTATTTGAATCCGTTAAAAACATTCCTTTTAGTCCAGTTGAAAATTTAGAAGGAAAGATGGGGAGTCTCCCCAAACGATAGAACCGATTGCAAAATTTCCTAATTTAACAAACATCTCCATTCTCAACTTCTTTTTTGATTAATTCATTTTCACCAACTTATGCGTCTCTGATTTTTTCCCTTTTTGCAGCAGCGTGACAAAATAAATTCCGTCCGGGAAATCTTTGAGGTCAATGGTTTCCAAGATAGTTGCGGCGGGGATGCTTTTTTGAAGTAAAATTTGACCGAACCTATCGGTAAGTTTCAATTGCATCTCTTTTTCCAATTTTTCGACAAACTCCAGGGTTGCTTCTCCCCGAACGGGATTTGGATAAAGGAGCGCTAAAGTCGCGTGGGCTTCTTCAAATTCTGCTTTTGTCACAGCCGAATAAACAGCTTGGCTTGTGGCATTTATACTTTTAATCCGATAGAAATTATTGCCCGCACGGGCTTGTTCATAATGGAAAACGTAGTGGTCCTTTCCCAGTCCGAAATGAACAAGTCCTTCCACGATGCCGATGTCATCAAAATGAACTTTATCAAGCGACCGTTGAATCGCAAACAGGTGTGGATGCCCGATTTTAGGAAAATCCCACCGCAGCAACACCTGCCGATTTTCAATCGTTTCGACAAAGAAGTTTTCAAAACTGACGAGGTTGGGGCTGAAGCAGCTATCGCAGTCAATCACGCTGATGATTTGGCTTTGAACGGTGGTGTTGCCGCATTGGTCGGTAGCGGTCCATTCGCGAATCAATTTGCAACTGACGGGGTCGGTGGTGTCTTTGTGTTCATTGAATTCGAGAATGGGATTTCCGTCGCAAGCATCTTTCGCTATCACTTCGGGCGGCGGCGGAATGGAAGCACACAGCAAGAGGGTATCGCTGGGAATTCCAAACAACTCCGGCGGCGTATTGTCAATGATTCAGACAACCAGGGTAAACGCAACCTGATTGCCACAAACATCACCCGCCGTCCAACGACAAGTTAAGACCACCTGCACCCCGTCAATCGTGCAATCGGTTATTTCGGTACTTTCCGAAAATTGCACGATTAGATTCGCGTCGCAATTATCCGTTGCCACCACATCTTCCGCACCCAATTGGCTGAGATTGCTGCAATCCATATCGAGGGTATCCTGATTTTCCAAATTTGCAATCATTGGGTTTACGGGTGTCAGGATTGGGGCAGTACTGTCAATCAAAGTGATTTTTTGAATGCAGTTCGCGGCATTGCCGCAAATATCGGTGGCCGTCCACAGGCGTTTGATGGCAATTTGGCAGGAATTGGAGTCAGAAATTTCGTCTTGAAAATTAATTTCCAAGATGCCACTGCAAGCATCGGAGGCGGTTGCGAAACCGATGCTTTGCGGGTCAACCGAAGCGCTGCATTCGATGGTCAGGTCGTCAGGACAGCTAATTTCCGGCGGACTGATGTCGGCGATGGTAATGCGTTGAACGCAGGTGTTGCTATTGCCGCAGGCATCGGTAGCCGTCCAATTGCGCGTGATAAGCCTCTCACAATCATTGAGTTGGGTGCTTTCATCCGCAAAGGTGAGTTCAGGCGTAGGGTCGCAATTGTCGTTGGCCAATGGTTTGCCCGTCACCCCTGGGTCGCTGGGGCTGTTGCAGTCAATCGTTAAGTCGGGAGGACAGGAAATGGTTGTTGTTGTTGTTGTGTCAAAAAGGGTGATGGTTTGCAGGCAACTGCTTTGATTTCCACAATTGTCGGTAGCTTTCCAGGTTCGGTGAATGAGGGTAGTACAATTATCGAATTGGACGATTTCGTCCTGAAAACTGCTGTTGACATTCGCATCGCAATTATCCGACAAACTAGGGGTGCCAGTGTTAGCAGGTTCTGAGGAAGCATCGCATGGAATGCTGATATCGGGGGGGCAGACGATAGTTGGGGATGTCGTGTCGGCAATATAGATGGTTTGGGAACAAACAGAAACATTGCCACAAGCATCCGTTGCTGTCCATGTTCTATTAATTTGTGAAATGCAAATGCTGATTTCAATGGCTTGGTCGTTGAAAGAAAAACTGAGTTCGCCACCACAATTATCGGTGGCAGAAACGCTTCCTGTAAAACTTGGGTCGCTGGATTGGTTGCAATCAATCGTAATATCAGCCGGGCAGGAAATTTCAGGAGGAGTGAGGTTGGTACGAGTGATGCGTTGGGAACAACTACTTGAATTTCCACAACCATCCGTAGCCTCCCAAGTTCGGGTAATGACCCATTCGCAGGGGGTAGTTTGAAGGGAATCATCCAAAAAAGTGATAGCCGGATTTTGTGCGCAATTATCCGTTGCCTTTGCCAAGCCGGTATTTTGGGGGTCCGTGGTGGCATCGCATTCGATTGTTTTATCGGGGGGGCAAATGATTTGCGGGGGGGTGAGGTCAAAGGTGTGGATTTGCTGCGTGCAACTTGTCGCATTTCCACAAGCATCTTCAGCAGTCCAAAAACGTTTGATAATTAGCTCGCAACTGCTAATTGTGGAAGTATCGTCGGAATAGCTCACCCCTGCATCGGTGCAGTTTTCATGGATTACCGGAGACCCGGTCAAGGAGGTGTCGGCAGCTAAGTCGCACTGGATTTCGATGTTTGGTGGACATTCGATTTGGGGGGGGATGGTGTCAATGAACCGGACGAAAATAGAGAAAGTATCCCGGTTACTGCAAAAATCTTCCGCAATCCAATAGCAAAATAGGAGTTTCGCATAGCCATCAACCAGACAATTTCCATTCCGGGTTTCATCGAAAATATTGACCGTCGGTGATGGGTCGCAATTATCGGTGACACTTACCGCACCTCCGCCTAAAAATAAATTGAAATCACAGGAAACGCTTAAAGTATCCCCATTATTTTCAATTCCAAACATGGGATGGTTGATGACAAATTCCGGGGCTGCCGCATCTACAAAGGTGAAGGTTTGAACGACGGATGCCGAATTGTTGCAATCCGAAATGGCCGTCCATGTCCGAAGAATTTGGTAGCTGCAACCGCTTCCAATCGTATCATCTTCAAAAGCATAGGCAAAAGATGGAGACGAACAGCACCCGTCAATCGCAATCGGCGCATCTTGGGCGGGGGGTTGACCGCATTGGAGGGTCAGGTCAGGAGGAATGAAACTGAAGCTGATGCAATCGAAAGGTGAATCACCTTTTGCATCCTTTAGGCAATCTTCCCTACTGTTATTATTCTCTTCGGCAAATGGAGGAAAACCCGTTGCTTTTGCCCAAAAGGGAAATAGAAAATTAAGCAAAATTAAGCAGACCGGAATGGTAAATCTTATTTGCATAAAATATTTTTTAGCATTTTGCGAACAAAGCGGGATTTGAAAATCACGCGGCACTCGGGCATTGTTTCGATAGTTTAGGCTTCCTTTTGCTAATTTGATTTTCAATGAGTTAGGACGCAATTTGAAGTTCAACCAAATTGGGAGGCAAAGGCAAAAACCTTTAATTCACAGGGTGATGCAGGGGGCAGTAAGAGGTGGGAAGCCGTCATCCACCGAAGAATTTTAATCCTCCTCTTTCTGGAAAGTTAATTAGGCGCTTAGCAAAATTTGAAACCAATCCCGAACTTTGGTGCGGGACAGGCTATGTTGTCGATAATTTTTCGCCCGTGTTTTTCCCTCCGAAGAAGGATTAAGTTCAAGAACAAGAATCAAGTACAGGTTCAATTTTGAACCTGTACTTGATTCTTGTTCCTGAACTTTTTTAGGAACTTTGGAGGTATTTAAAATGATGGCAAACTGCCAACTGCTTATTGCCGAATGCACAAAGGGGGGGAGAAATAAAAGAATCAATGGTGAGTGTGGATAACCAAAACGGCATGTTGATTAGCCGGGTTATTGGATTGAAGGATAAAAGTAAATGTTTTTTTTTAAGATAAAAAATTTTTTTGTATAAAACGCGTTCCCACAGCTACTCTTTTGAAGAACTAACAACCCAATTGAGTTGCCTTTCGGCAAAATTTTGGACAGGGGAAGTGGAAAACGGAATTTACTTTTTCGCATTCCGGGAAGGATAGAAATTTTATTTTAAAATTTTAGACTATTCTACTGAACGGGTGCAATTGGGATTTGTCCCCTTTTTAAATTCGTAAATTGTAAATAACTGATTATTATTTTATTATAAAATTTTATTTGAAGAATTTGTTTTTAATGGAAATATTTTCAAATTCATAAATTTCAGATAATCAGCTAATTCATCAGCTAATTCAATAATAAGGGCAGGGTGAACGGGTGAACGAAAGAAAAATTTGTTAATGTGTGCCTGTGTAATCGGCAGGGGTGTTAGCCCCGACTCCGTTTTCCGTTTGTAGCAATTGCCCAAAAGATGTTTTAAGG
>Ga0114931_10003981_pt1 | contig 18543 bp, 13 predicted proteins | sample 2SBtaG_FD_89579 | JGI IMG/M metagenome (GOLD analysis project Ga0114931, IMG submission 89579) | Deep subsurface microbial communities from Kolumbo volcano to uncover new lineages of life (NeLLi) - 2SBTROV14_V59a metaG | ecosystem: Environmental > Aquatic > Marine > Volcanic | place: Kolumbo...
ATCAGGATGCCATGCGTCGGCTCGACCGCTGGGTTGGCGCGCTGATGTGTCGGCTGCTGACGTGGTGGCGTCGCGCGGCAAGCTTTCTGCGCCGCGAATCACCGGCCGGCGACGGGGCGGAAAAAATCCTGTTCATCAAGCTCGCCGAAATGGGGGCCATCGTACTGGCGCTGCCCGCCTTCGAGGCCGCGCGACGTCGCGTGGGCCGCGACAAGATGTTCTGCGTGATGCTCGAAGGCAACCGCGAGATTCACGGGCTGATCGATGTTTTTCCTCAAGAAAATCTGATTACAATTCGCGATCGCGGTTTGTGGAGTTTTGCCGTCGACTGTCTGCGGCTCATGCGGCGCTGTCGTCGCGAGGGCATCGACACGGTGATCGACTTCGAAGGGTTTACGCGAATTTCGGCCGTTCTTTCCTACCTAAGCGGCGCTTCACGCCGCGTGGGCATGCACCGTTTCACGACCGAAGGGCCGTATCGCGGCGATCTTTTCACGCACCGCGTGGCGCACAACCCATCCCTGCATACGAGCGCGCAGTTTCTGGCCATGGTCGAGGCGCTCGATGCCGATCCGGCGGACGTGCCGCTCGTCAAACAGCGGGTGACCTTGCCCGACTCCGCGGTGCGAAAATTTGAACCGCGGCCCGACGAGGTGGACGCGGTGGGTCGGTTGTTGAGCGAGCGCTTTGGCGGTTTGCCACCGCGACCTTGGATTGTGTTGAACCCCAATCTGATCGATCTGCTGCCGCTGAGAAGCTGGCCGCGCGAGAACTATGCTGTCTTGGGTCGCCGACTGCTGGACGAACAGCCAACGGCTACCTTGCTGCTGATCGGGCTGGCCGACGAACGACATCTTTCCGCGCAACTGGCCGCGGAAATTTCCGCCGATCGCGCGGCTTCACTGGCCGGCGACACCTCGCTTCGCAGCCTGGTCACGCTGCTGACGATGGCCGATTTGCTGATTACCAGCGACAGCGGGCCGGCGCACATGGCGTCGCTGACCGAGATCAGCGTCATCGCGCTTTTCGGCCCCGAGACGCCGCGGCTCTATGCGCCCCTTGGGCCCCGGCAAAAAACGATCTGTGCCGAGTTGGCTTGCAGCCCTTGCTTTAGCGCTTTGAATTACCGCCGCTCGGCGTGCACAAACAACGTCTGCATGCGGGCGATCACGGTCGAGCAGGTCATGCGAGCCGTGCATGAAGTCTGCCCGGCGCTGTCGAAGGCGACGGAGGATCGGCAAGCGGCGGCGGCACGGACCTTGCCGGAGACCCCTTTGGGCTAAAGCCGATGCCGGTGAAGTCAAACACGAGCGGCGATGGCAGGCCGGTTTTTCGGCCTGCGGTTCTTGTCACCGCCGCAGCGCTGGGCGGCGTGCTCGGCTACTGCGGACATCGGGTGTTGAAGCAGTGGTTCACCGACGGAAGTCTGAGCCGGCCCTGGGTGTGTACCGGAGGCGTGGCGTTTTTGGTCGCGCTGTGGCTGGCTTGGCGACGAGGATGGACCGCCCAATCGCCTCGTCCGCGCTGGCGATGGTTGGCCATGCTGTTTTTCGGTTGGTTCGTACTGCACGCGGTGATTTGGAGCGTGCCGGGCTGGATGCACTGGACACGGCAGTATTACAACGCGCTGAACTTTTTCGGCGCCGTGTTGGCGGCGGTTCTGTGGTTTGCTTGCTTCTCGGGTTTCTCGTGGCGGGTCAGGCGGCGCGGATTGGCGGTCTTGGGCCTGGCCGTGCTTGGGCTGGCCGCCGCGGTGCGCAAGGAAGGCCATACGGGGGAAAGCGACATCCTATTCGCCTGGCGATGGTCGCCCACAAAAGAAGCGCGGTTAAACGCGTATCTGGCCGACCACGAGCACCGGCCCGACGTGCCCGGCGGCCGTGTGCCGACTCAGTGGTTGGTGCAGAGCCCTCTCGACTTTCCGCAGTTCCGCGGCCGGCTTCGAGATGGCGCGCAGCCGGCGGTGCGGCTGAATCGCGATTGGAAAACGCAGCCGCCGATCCGGATGTGGCGGCATCCGCTGGGGCTCGGCTGGGGTGGCTTTGCCGTCGTCGGCAGGTTGGCCGTGACTCAGGAACAGCGAGGCGGAGACGAGATGGTGGTCGCCTACGACCTGATGTCGGGCAACGAGCTTTGGGCACACCGTGATCGGACCCGATGGGTGGACGCCACCGGCGGCGACGGACCGCGCGCCACGCCGACGATCCGCGACGGCCGGATTTACACCTTGGGCGGAACGGGAAGGCTCAACTGTCTCGATGCTCGTAGCGGTAAACGTGTTTGGTCGGTGGACGTGCTCCGTGAGAACGACGCCGCGAACGCGCGCTACGGGGCAAGCAGTTCGCCGCTGGTGGTTGACACGCTCGTGGTGGTTGCCGCCGGAGAGCGAAAAGACCGCTCGCTCTCGGCGTACGATCGGCAGAGCGGCAAGATGCGCTGGCGGGCGGGAACCGACCGGGCCGCATACAGCTCGCCGCTGATCGCCGTGATCGAGGGAGTGCCGCAGATTCTGATCCACAACGCGGCCGCCGTGGCGGCTCACGACATTGCAAGCGGCCGGCTGTTGTGGTGCTATCCTTGGGCCAACGAGGGAGGCGTGAACTGCTCTCAACCACTGCCGCTGGCCGACGGCAGCGGGCGAGTGCTGGTGACCACCGGGCACGCCAAAGGTTGCGCGCTGGTCGAGGTCCTTCATGCGGCGGGCCGCTGGACGACGCACACCGTCTGGACGAGTCGGCAATTGAGCACCAAGTTCACCAACTTGGTCACGCGCGACGGCTTTCTTTATGGGTTGGACAACGGCATTCTGGCTTGCCTCGATCTAAAAGACGGCCGGCGGCGATGGAAGGCCGGCCGATACGGACACGGGCAGGTGCTCTTGGTCGATGATCTGTTGATCGTTCAAGCGGAAGACGGCAGCATCGCGCTGGTCGAAGCCACGCCCGACACTCACCGGGAGTTGGGGCGCGTGGCGGCCATCGAGGGAAAGACGTGGAATCACCCCGCGTTGGCCGGGGCCTACCTTCTCGTGCGAAACGATCGCGAGGCGGCCTGCTTGAAGCTTCCCCTCAGCAAGCCTCCCGCGGTCGCGGCACCATGAGCGGGCCGCTGGCCGCATGCGGCCGTCGTGCCAAGCGGTCGTCTTTCCACGCGGCCCTTTTCGCCGCAATAAGAAAAATTCCATGACAGACCAATCGGGGCGGTGAATCGCCTGAGGGCATTACTGGCGGGACGACAGACCCGCTGTCAGAATGGGAGGCATGCCCGCTCCGTGGCACGCGTCGGAGACGATCGGTTCCACGGCATGCCCGCGGTGGACGAAGCAAGCCATCGGTTCGGATCGTTGAGGGAGGGGAAGGCTTGCAATTCGTTCCGAGTCGGTCGGTCGGTCCGCAGGACAAGTTCATCGCCGATTAAGTGTTTCCTTGATACGTGTCTCGCCACACCGCATGACCCAATGTCGGAACCACGAATGATTCCGTTTCACGACCTGCGACCGATCCATGAGGCCTTGGCTGCCGAGTTGCGCGAGGCGATCGAACGGGTTTTGACAAGCGGTTGGTACATTCTTGGCCCGGAGGTCGAGGCCCTGGAGTCGGAATTGGCCGCTTGGATCGGTGTTCCGCATGCCGTGGCCGTGGCCAACGGGACCGATGCGATCGAGTTGATTTTGCGAGCCGCGGAAATTGGCCCCGGCGACGAGGTGATCACGGTCAGCCACACGGCCGTGGCAACGGTGTGCGCCATCGAACGCGCCGGAGCAAGGCCGATCCTGGTCGACGTCGATCACCGGACGATGACCATGTCGCCCGCCGCCGCCGCCGCGGCCGTTACTCCGCGGACCCGGGCGATTCTGGCCGTCCATTTGTATGGTCATCCGGCCGACATGCGCCGGCTGGGCGAGCTGGCACAAAAACATGCCTTGCTGTTGATCGAAGATGCGGCGCAGGCCCTTGGCGGGCGACTCGCCGAGCGGCCGGTCGGCACGCTGGGCCATGCGGCGGCCATTAGCTTCTATCCGACCAAGACGGTTGCCGCACTGGGTGACGCCGGCGCGGTGGTCTGTTCCGAGCCGCAGTTGGCCCAGCGTGTTCGTCGGTTGCGATCTTATGGACAGGCCTCGCGCGACATGGCCTTGCAGCGCGGCATCAACAGCCGCATGGACGAGCTGCAAGCGGCCGCCTTGCGGGTCAAGCTGATTCACGCCGAAGAACATCTTCGCGCGAGGCGGGCCCTGGCCGCGCGGTACGAACACGCGCTGCGCGGCAAACTGACCTTGCCGAGCGAAGCGGATGATGTGCTGCACGCCTATCATCTCTATGTGGTTCGTCACGCCCGGCGTGATGGTCTCAAGGCCCGTTTGTCGCGGGGTGGGGTCGGCACGCTGGTGCATTACCCCGTGCCGGTTCACCGTCAGCCAGCTTACTTCGATCTTGGTTACGCCGAGGGCAGCCTGCCGGAGACCGAGCGGGCGGCGGCGGAAGTTTTGTCTTTGCCGCTCTATGTGGGCCTGGAGGATGGGCAAGCCGAGCACGTTGCCGCGACGCTCGGCGAAGCGCTGGCCGAGGGAATTACATGAACGGCAAACTTGACCGAGACGCGCTGCGCGACCGCCGGGCGCTGATTACCGGCGGCATGGGCTTCCTCGGCAGCAATCTGGCCATCGCGCTGGTCCAGTGCGGGGCCAAAGTGACCCTCGTCGACGAAATGATCGCCGGCTACGGCGGCAACCTGTTTAACATCGCGCCGATCGAAGATCGCGTGAACATCAACTACGGCGACATTCGCGATGCGAACATGATGAATTATCTTGTCCGCGATCAAGACTACGTCTTTCATCTGGCCGGGCAAGTGGATCACATCATGAGCCTGAAGGATCCCTTTCCCGATATCGATATCAACATCAAGGAACCGCCGTCGTGATGGAGGCCTGCCGGCACCACAATCCGGCGGCCAAGGTGGTTTACGCCGGAACGCGCGGGCAATATGGAAAGCCGGCTTCGCTGCCGGTCAGTGAAGCGGCGCCTCAGCAGCCGCTGGGAATTTATGAGATTACCAACGTGGCCGCCGAACGGATTATCGAAGCCTATCATCTTGTCTTTGGCATCCGGAGCTGCCTCTTACGGATCAGCAACACCTACGGTCCCAGAGCGCAAATGCGGCACTCACGCTATGGGGTGGTGAACTGGTTCGTTCGGCTGGCGCTGGATGACGGCACGATCCCGGTTTTCGGCGACGGCCGAATTCAGCGGGATTTTCTTTATGTCGACGATTGTGTGGAAGCCATGTTGCGCTGCGCGACCAGCGACGCTTCGTGGGGACAGGTCTTCAACGTGGGCGTTGACCGGCCGACGAATTTCGTCGAACTGGCCGAAACCGTCGTCCGCGTCGCCGGCGCGGGTCGCTGGGAATTAACCCCCTTTTCACCGGAACGAAAAGCCCAAGAACCGGGCGACTTTTACTCGGACATCGGCAAAATTCGCACACTGCTCGGCTGGAACCCTGCCATCGGCCTGGAAGAGGGCCTGCGACGAACCGTCGATTACTATCGAGAGCACAAGGCACACTACTGGTGACCTGTCGGCGCCAAAGCCGCGGCTGGCGCTCCCTCGTTCGATTTCTTTCCAGAGGCCGGTCAACTCCGCAATTTAATCGTAACGCGCCCGTGGCGATTCCGAGACTGGTTGGTTTTCTTCACTGGGGTATTCAATGGGTAAGCTCGTTGCGATAAAACCGCGGCTTGACGAGGTGCGACGCATCATGGCGGAGAACGCGACGTGGAGCCCGCGAGATTTTATACCGGGCATCTCGCGCGCGGAGGATCGGGCCATTCGGGCCGAGTCGTTGACGCGCGGCCTGAGGGCGGAAGACGATCTGCGATTCTTCTACGAAAGCCGCCGCCACGGACCGTTGGCTTTGTTGGCCGAACGGCTTGCCTGGGATAGCGACTTTTTCGGCTTGGGGGTGGCGCGCCTCAACGCAGTTTTTCCGCTCGAGGCGCCGTTCGTGCGGCTGGACGCCGCGTGGAATAAGCCGCTGGAAAAGCTGCTGAAGCAAGCCCAGCGGCGCGGGGTCCGCTATCTGTTTGCCATGGTCGATCCGCGAGACACGGCGCTGCTCCGCAGCCTGGGCGAACTGGGTTTCGCGCTGATTGAAACTCGCTATTACCACCACGGTCCTTTGACCGAGCCGCCAGAAGGTGAGCGCTTTCCGGTACGCGAGGCACGCCCGGAAGATGTTCCCAGTCTCGCGCGAACCGCCGCCGAACAGGTGAACCCGTATGACCGCTTTCACGCCGACCCGTTCATGCAAGGCGAAGATACGGGTCGGCTGATGCGCCGCTGGATCGAGGAGTCGATTGCCGGGCGGATGGCGGACTTGGTTTTGGTGCCCGACGTCGAAGAGCCGACCGCGTTTGTGACGTATCGCTTTGAAAAGGCGAACTGGGCCCGCTGGGGAGTCAATCTGGCCCAGGGGGTTTTGTCCGCGGTATCGGCCGACTTTCTCGGTTGGATGGGCAAGTTGACCCCCGAGTTGAATCGCGCCCTGTTAGCCGCGGGGGCCAACTACACGTTTGGCAGCACTCAGGTAACGAATCGGCCGATTATTCATTTCACCCAAGAGGCCGACGCTCGCTTCGGACGCTGCGAGCATATCTTGCGAGTGCTACTTTAACGGCCCGCCACTTGCTGAAGCCGCCGGCGCTTACGCTACAAGATGCGCGTCGCAAAGCGGTTTCGTGGCGCGTCAAGCCGGTTCAGTGAGGTGGTTCTTCCTCGGTGGCGAGCAGGCGGCGCAGATGAACTTCGACGCATCCGGCCAGCACCCCGGTGTTGTAGCCGCCCTCGAGCACGCTGATCAGCCGACCCTCGGCGTGAGTCTTGGCCACCTCGAGCACGACGTCGGTGAGTGGGCCGAAGTCCTCGGTTTCCAAGCCCAGCGAACCGACGGGATCGTCGCGGTGGCTATCAAAACCGGCGCTGATCATGACCAGTTGCGGTCGTATCCGATCGGCAAACCGCCGGACCTCCGCGGCAAATCGGTCGTAGTACGCGCTTCGCGAAAGGCCGAACTGGATCGGCAGGTTCACCGTCGTTCCCAGCCCGGCTCCGGCGCCTCGCTCGTCTTCGGCGCCCGTGCCGGGATAAAACGGAAAACGGTGAATCGACAGAAACCCGACCCGCGTATCCGTCCAGAAGGCTTCTTGAGTTCCGTTGCCGTGGTGGACGTCCCAGTCGACAATCAAAACGCGGTCCAAGCCGAACTCTTCGACCGCCGTCCGTGCGCCGACGGCGATGTTGTTCAGCAGACAGAAACCCATCGCGCCGTCGGCACGGGCATGATGACCGGGCGGTCGAACCAGACAAATCGCCTGGCGGTCTTCGCCACCCGTGACGCGCTCTACCGCGTCGCAAACCGCGCCAGCCGCTTTAAGCGCCACGTCGTAAGAAGCCGAACAAACGACCGTGTCCACTTCGATGCGTCCTCCGCCGGCGGAAACGAACGCTTTCAGAGATTCAAGATAGGCCGGCCGGTGAATGCGGGTCAGACGGTCCTGGCGGACCGGATCCCATGTCGGACGTCCGCACCGCGCCGCCAAGCCGGTGCGTTCAAGATGACGCATGACGGCGCGCAGCCGCTCGGGCCGTTCAGGATGTTTGCCCGTCTCGTGCGCTAGGAAAATCGGATCGTAGTACAACAGCGTCACCGAAAAACTCCTTTCGGCTTCAACGTCCGAGAAACACCGTTTTTAGCCGGCTGCCAAAAAACAGCTTCGACCGCGAGACCAAGCGGCTTTCCGTCGAGTTCAGGGAAACGCATGCCCACGGCACTCCGCGAACTCTGGCATACATGCCGCGAGCTGGAAATTTACGGAAACGGGGAAGCCTTGAAACGACAGCTTTAGCGGCACGCTATTGCAAGAATAATATGAAATCAGTAAATACTCTCTCTTTCCACCGACACATTTCTGCTTCACTCGTGCCGGCGGCGGCAATGGTCGGCGGGATCTTGATGCTAGCATCGCCAGCATGTTCGCCGCCGAACGTCACGTGACGGCGCCGACTTTTTTGGGGAACGCGGTGTGGAAAGACGACGGAAACCTTTGCCTGAGCGCCATCGGACAAAGCCTGTTTCGCAACGCTGGGATCTCCGAATTTGCCCGCAATGCCCCGTTGCAGGGCTGCGGTGGGCTTGAACCGTCTTGGTGGCATTGAGCACACGCGGCATGCGGATTTGTCGCGGTGGGGAGGATTTTTTTAATTCAGCACGATTTGCCGCGATGTCGATTATGGCTACAGCACACGGTTTCCACGGGTGGATACGCCGGGCATGGTTGAGACCAAGTGGACTCGATCGTTGACCGAAAAAACCGTGTTCCCCAAGTTTCAAGTCAGACGGCAATCTGAAAGAAAAACCTGCGTGCCGTGAACCTTTCAGCGTGGCGCGTCGGGCGATGCGGATTGATTGAGAGAGGGGGCGAGCTTGCCAACGCATCAACGCTTGTCACACGCCCCCGTCATCGTGATGCGTGCCCTATGGTCTTGGCACGGATCCGCCAAACAAAACATCTTAACCTTTCAAATGGTATGAGCGAGGAGTGTTCATCATGTCTCAATCCAAGATTCCCTTGCTCGACCTCAAGGCGCAATACGAAACGATCAAGGATGAGTTGGCCGTTGCCGTGTCCGGCGTGTTGGAGTCGCAGCGGTTTATTCTAGGCCCCGAAGTCGAGGCGCTCGAACATGAAATCGCCGATTATTGTCAGGCGGCCCACTGCATCGGCGTTTCGTCCGGGTCGGATGCGCTGCTGATCAGCCTCATGGCGCTCGACATTGGTGCCGGCGACGAGGTGATTACCTCGCCGTATACCTTTTTCGCCACCGGCGGTGCGATTGCCCGCGTGGGCGCCAAGGTGGTGTTCGTCGACATCGATCCACAAACGTTCAACATCGCGCCGCAGCAAATTGAAGACCGCATCACACCGCGTACCAAGGCCATTGTGCCGGTGCATCTATACGGCCAATGTGCCGAGATGGAGCCGATCAACGCGATTGCCGCGCGGCATGGTCTGGCGGTGATCGAAGACGCGGCACAGGCGCTCGGCGCGGAATATCAAGGCCGCCGCGCGGGCTCGCTGGGCACGGTGGGTTGCTTCTCCTTCTTCCCGTCGAAAAACCTGGGTGCCTGCGGAGACGGCGGTGCGGTCACCACCAACGACGGGCAACTGGCCGACAAGATTCGCTGCATGCGAGTACACGGCTCGAAGCCGAAGTATTTCCACAAAATCATCGGCGGCAATTTTCGGCTCGATGCACTGCAAGCCGCCGTGCTGCGTGTCAAATTGAAGTATCTGGACCGCTGGACCGCTGACCGGCAGCGTAACGCCGCGAACTATGCCAAACTATTCGCGGCCAAGGGCTTGGACGGCGCTTTGGCCACCACGCCGCAACCGGTTCAAGATCGGCACGTGTTCAATCAATATATCGTTCGCCTGAGCGATCGCGATCGTGTGCAGGCCTATCTTAAAGAACAGGGGATCGGCTGCGAGATCTACTATCCGGTGCCGCTGCACCTGCAAGACTGCTTCGCGGACTTAGGTTATCAGACCGGTGATCTGCCGCGGAGCGAAGCCGCGGCCAACAGCACGCTTGCCCTTCCGGTCTATCCCGAGTTGTCGCCCGCCGCGCAGCAACGCGTCGTCGACGAGATCGACAGGTGCTACGAAGCACTCGGCAAGAACACGACGCTACGCCACGCGGCCTAGTCGCCTTGCCGAATCCGAACACCGAAAAAGCCCGCCGACGAGAATCTTTCGTCGAGCGGGCTTTTATTACAGGCTGCCAAAAACCGCCGAGGCGAGCTGGGAAAACCCGAGCCATTGCGCATTGCCTTCCATGGCCTGGTTGATCTCTTCGGTTTTTTCCCGCAATCCAAGCCCGAACGGCTTGCGGCCGACGAGGGGCCGGCGAAAGACGGGCTTAAGCTTTATGTGGGGAGCTTGGTTCGGCGGTCGTCTCGACACGGCCCGGCATGCCTCGTAGCATGCAGTGGTTGACCGCCCGTGAAGTCCCGCTGATCGGCCACGCGCCGGGAGCCGCCGTGATGTCGCAGACGTTTCCCGAACCACAACTTCTGCCGGAAAACGGTTGGACTCCGCTGACCGAGCTGTTGCAGTTTTCGGCCTTTCCGAGCTTCGTTTCCGGCGAACCCGAGGGCCACCGCATTCGCGTACGCTACTTTCGTCGCGACGAGGATCAAGCGGTGGTGGGAAAAACCTGGTTCGGCCACATGGCCGAAGGCCCACCGGGACACGCCCACGGAGGAAGCGTCTCCGCGCTGCTGGACGAAGCGATGGGCTTTTCCGCCTGGCTCGCCGGGCACACGGTCGTCGCCGCGAAGTTGACGGTCAACTTTCGCCGCATGATGCCCTTGGGTCTCGAAGCCGGCTTCGAGGCCTGGGTCAATCGCGTCAGCGGCCGCAAGGTCGTAACCGAAGCTCGCCTTCACGACGTCGACGGAAACGTTTTCGCGGAAGCCAGCGGCCTGTTTCTGAACATGGAATTCGAGCGGCTGGGCAAGAGCGCCAAGTGACGCCCGACATCGCGCCAGACACGCCGCGCCCGTCCTTTTGTGATCCGCGCCGCCGGCGTGTTATCATGCCTCCTCCCAGAGGCGATCGTTCAACAGGAGAGTCTGTCATGAATGGCCGGGCGTCGCGCGCCGTCGTTGTTGCGACGCTCATGTTGTGCTTTCTGGCCCGGCTTGACGTGCTTGACGCCGACGAAAAAGACCGCGCTTCGCAGGCCTACGACCTGATCATTCGCGGCGGCACACTTTACGATGGAACGGGCCGCCCGCCGCGAGTCGGCGACGTCGCGGTCACGGGCGATCGGATCGCGGCCATCGGCGATCTATCCTCCGCCAAAGGCCGCCGCGAGATTGATGCCCGCGGGCTGGCGGTCTCGCCGGGCTTTATCAACATGCTGAGCTGGGCCACGGTCTCGCTTTTGTGCGACGGCCGATCCGAGAGCGACCTGCGTCAGGGAGTCACGCTCGAGGTCTTCGGCGAAGGTTGGTCGATGGGCCCGCTCAACGAGCGCATGAAGCGCGACCTTGTCGCGTCGCAGGGCGATCTGAAGTACGAAGTCCCCTGGACCACGCTGGCCGAGTATCTTCAATACCTGGTCGATCGTGGAGTCTCGACCAACGTGGCGTCGCTGGTGGGAGCCACGACGATTCGCATCCACGTGCTGGGTTACGAAAACCGTCCGCCGACGCCGGAAGAGATGGATGAAATGCGCGCGCTGGTGCGCCGCGAAATGCAGGCCGGTGCCCTGGGCATCGGCTCGTCGTTGATCTACGCTCCAGCGTTTTACGCGGACACCGCCGAACTGATCGAACTGTGCAAGGTGGCCTCCGAGTATGGCGGGATGTATATCTCGCACATGCGCAGCGAGGGCAACCGGTTGCTCGAAGCGGTTGACGAACTGATCAGCATTGCCCGCGCGGCCCACATTCCCGCGGAGATCTATCACCTCAAAGCCGCCGGGCAGGCGAACTGGCACAAGCTCGACGAAGTGGTTCGCCGCGTGGAAGCGGCCCGCCGCGACGGGCTGCGGATCACGGCGGATATGTATACTTACACGGCCGGCGCGACCGGGCTGAACGCCACGATGCCCCCCTGGGTGCAGGAAGGCGGTCTGCGGCGGTGGATCGAAAGGTTGCAGGATCCTAAAACCCGGCGTCGCGTGGTGCATGCCATGCAAACCGAAAGCGACGACTGGGAAAACCTGCTGTTGGCCGCCGGTTCGCCAAAAAACGTGTTGCTCGTCGGCTTCAAGAGCGATGCGCTCAAACCGCTGATCGGCAAGACGCTTGATCAAGTCGCCCGACATCGCGGCCGCTCGGCCGAGGAAACGGCGATAGATTTGGTGATCGAAGATCGCAGCCGAGTCGAAGCGGTTTATTTCATGATGTGCGAAAAAAACGTGCGAAAGAAGCTCGCCTTGCCCTGGGTCAGCTTTTGCTCCGACGCGCCGTCGTTGGCGCCCGAAGGAGCGTTTCTCATGACGAATCCGCACCCCCGGGCTTATGGAAATTTTGCCCGCTTGCTGGGGAAATATGTCCGCGACGAAAAGCGGCTGCCGCTCGAAGAGGCCGTTCGGAGGCTGAGCGGCTTGCCGGCGAAGAACCTTGGTCTCGATCGCCGGGGGCAATTGAAGCCGGACTACTTCGCCGACGTGGTCGTCTTCGATCCGGCCGCGATCGCCGATCATGCGACCTACGAACATCCGCACCGCTACGCCACCGGCGTGGAGTACGTCTTGGTCAACGGCACGCTTGCCATCGACCACGGAGAACACACCGGCGCCTTGCCGGGTCGCGTCGTCAAAGGCCCGGGCACGCGACATAAAGACCATCATTCCCCTAAGGAGCAGTCTCCATGAAGCTCGAAAACCGTGTCGCGATCATCACCGGAGCAGGGTCGGGTATCGGCCGGGCGACCGCCGTGATGTTCGCCGAAGAAGGCGCGCGGGTCGTCGTCGCCGAACTCAGTGAAACCGCCGGACAACAAACGGCCGAAGCCATAAGACAACGCGGAGGCGAGGCGCTGGCCATCGTTACGGACGTTTCGGACACGAAGTCGGTCGCGCGGCTGTTCACCGCGCTGGACGAGCGTGACTGGCCGGTCGATGTGTTGGTCAACAACGCGGGCAACGCCGAGCGAGAGCTTACGCCGGTCGGCAAGGTCAGCGACGAGACATGGGACACCATTCTGCGGGTCCACTTGAGCGGCACGTTCTATTGCACGCGCGAGGCCGTTCGCCGCATGACGCCGCGCAAGCGGGGGGCGATTATCAACTTGGGCTCCGTGGCGGGCTTGAGCGGGCTGCCGGGGGCCTCGTCTTACACGGCTGCCAAGGGAGGCGTGATCGCCCTGACCAAGGGCATCTCGCAAGAAGTCGCGCCGCTGGGAATTCGTGTCAACTGCATCGCGCCGGGATGGATCGAAACGCCGATCCTCGACAATTTGCCCCAGGCATGGCGCGAAAGAATGCCAAAAAGCACGCCGCTGGGACGGATTGGCCGCCCCGAGGAAATTGCCAGCGTGGCACTATTCTTGGCCAGCGACGACGCTAGCTTTGTAACAGGGCAGGTCATCAGCCCCAACGGCGGATTGTATTGCTAAGCGGCCGCGCGATCGGGGTGCCCGGCCATCCACGCCGCGCACGGCCACTACTCGGGAAAGTCGGGCTGCCGCTCAAAGCACGGTGCCCCGGCACGGGTCATTTTGGCGGCCGCGGCGGGCCATGCCGGCCACGTTTGCGGCGCGGTTGGCCCGCCGAAAATGCGTGTCGCGTCTGAAAGGGGACCGTGCGTGAAAAACGGCGACTTGAGCGACTACAGTACGGCCGATCTGGCCGGCATCGAAGGTCTCACTCGCGAAATCGGCACGTCGATCTTCGATCGCCTTCGCACTGGGCAACCGGGAATCTTGGATCGCCGCTGGTGGGAAGATCGCATCATGGCTTGGGCCATGGAAGACGAATCGGTCAAGGTGCAGATGTTTCGCTTCGTCGACGTGCTGCCGATGCTCGATTCGAGCGCGGCGGTCACGCGACACTTGCAGGAGTATTTCCACGACGTCCGGCAGCGGCTTCCCTCGGCGGCCCGCTTGGGGCTCAACGTAGCCTCGCCCCGCTCGCTGCTCGGCCGCGCCGTGGCCCTCGCCGCGCGACGTAACGTCATGGCACACGCGCGACGTTTTATTGCCGGCACCACGGCCGACGAGGTCATGGCGGCCGTCATGCGACAACGCAAGCTGCGCCGCGGTTTTACGCTCGACATCCTAGGCGAGGCGGTCATCAGCGACGTGGAAGCCGACCGCTACGGTCAAGCTTACGTCGAGCTGATCCGTCACATCGCCCCGCGGGCAAACGCCTGGCCCGAAGCGCCGCAGATCGATCGCGGCGTGCTCAGCGAATTGCCGAGAATGAACGTTTCGATCAAGCTTTCGGCGCTCGATAGCCAATTCAACGTACTTGATCCAGAAGGAACTTACCGTCGCGTCGGCGCGCGGCTTGGCCAACTGCTGCGCGTCGCCCGGGAGCATCGCGCTTTTGTCAACGTCGACATGGAGTCGTACGCCACGAAGCGGCTGACGCTGGAGATTTTCAAGCGGCTGTTGATGGAAGACGAGTTTCGCGACGTGGGCGACGTGGGCATTGTCGTGCAGGCCTATTTGCACGACGCGCAGCGCGATTTGGTCGAATTGGCCGAGTGGTCGCGTCAGCGGGGAAAGCCCGTTTGGGTGCGGCTCGTCAAAGGGGCGTATTGGGATTACGAAACCATTCATGCCCGGCAGGTCGGTTGGCCGATCCCGGTGTTTCAGCAAAAGTGGCAAAGCGATGCGAACTTCGAACGCCTGACGCGATTTCTCATCCGCCAGCACGACGTGCTGCGCCCCGCCCTGGGAACGCACAACGTGCGTTCCCTCGCGTACGGCATCGCCGTGGCACGACATCTCGGCCTGCCGAAAAGCGGCCTGGAGTTGCAAATGCTCTACGGCATGGGCGACGCCGAGAAGCAGATTCTCGTCGACATGGGACATCGCCTGAGAGTCTACATGCCCTATGGGGAGCTGATCCCCGGCATGGCCTATCTGGTGCGCCGCTTGCTGGAGAACACCTCGAACGATTCGTTCTTGCGGACCAGCTTTAGCGAACATGTGGCGGTGGAGAAACTACTGATGAACCCTGAAGAAATAGGCCGAAACGCCTCTCGCGCCGAGCAATCGCCCACGTTGCCGGCCACCGCGACTCGACCCGCCGTCGAGTGGGAGTTTCATAACGAACCGCCCACGGATTTCGCCATCGCCGAGAATCGCGATGCCATGCAGCGGGCACTGGGCGACGTGAAGGGCCGCCTGGGCGGATTCGAGCCGCTGGTGATCGACGGCGCCGAAGTCGAAACCGCGGCGCGGATCACGTCGATCAACCCGTCACGCAAGAGCGAGGTGATCGGAATCGCGGCCGCGGCGGAAGTCGAGCACGTGGGGAGTGCGGTTTCGGCCGCCAAAGCAGCACTCGGCGCGTGGCATGCGGCAGGAGCCGAACATCGCGCCGCCCGGCTACGGGAAGTTGTCCGGCGAATGCGCGCGCGGCGTTTCGAACTGGCGGCTTGGATTGTGCTCGAATGCGGAAAACCGTGGCGCGAGGCGGACGCCGACGTCTCCGAGGCGATCGACTTCTGTCGGTATTACGCGGCCGCCGCCGAGCGGTTGCTGGCCGGTTATCGTGTCGACCTGCCCGGTGAAGAAAACCGACTCGAATACCTGCCGCGCGGTGTTACGGCGGTCATCTCGCCTTGGAACTTTCCGCTCGCCATTCTCACCGGCATGACGACCGCCGCGCTGGTGACCGGCAACACGGTCCTCATGAAGCCGGCCGAACAGTCGCCTCTCGTGGCGGCCCGGCTGATGGACATCTTTCGTCAGAGCGGCTTTCCGCCAGGAGTGGTGAACCTTCTGCCCGGCGACGGCGCGACTGTCGGAGCCGCGTTGGTCGACCACCCCGACGTGGCGCTGATCGCCTTTACCGGCTCCCGCGAAGTCGGCCTGTCCATTCATCGTCGGGCGGCCGAGCTTTCCGGCAACACGTGTGCCCGCATCAAACAGGTGATCGCCGAAATGGGTGGCAAGAACGCGATTCTTGTCGATGACGACGCCGATCTGGACGAGGCCGTCTCGGGCGTCGTGGCCAGTGCCTTTGGCTATCAAGGTCAAAAATGTTCGGCCTGTTCCCGCGCCGTGGTGCTTGAGCGCGTTTATGACGTCTTTGTCAAACGCCTTGTCGAAGCCACGTCCAGCCTGCGCATCGGGCCGGCCGACGATCCGGCGACGCGGATCGGACCGCTGATCGATCAAGACGCGGTGGACAAGGTAAAACGCTATCTCGACGTGGGTCGCCAAGAGGGTCGCGAGCTGCTGGCCGTCGACGTGGGTGAGCTGGCCGAACAGGGGTTTTTCGTCGGCCCGCACATCTTTGCCGAGCTGGCACCCGGCGCATGTCTGGCCCAGGAAGAAGTGTTTGGCCCGGTGCTTGCGCTGTTGAAGGTAAGCAACTTCGACGAAGGATTGCGAGTGGTGAACCAAAGCGAATATGGGCTGACCGCCGGCGTCTATTCGCGCAGCCCGGCCCACCTTCAGTGGGCAAGCCGCGAGATCATGGCGGGCAACCTCTATTTGAATCGCCCGATTACCGGGGCGTTGGTTGCAAGGCAGCCTTTCGGCGGACTGAAGATGTCAGGCATCGGCAGCAAGGCGGGCGGCCCCGACTATCTGCGGCAATTCGTCGTGCCGCGGACGATTTCCGAAAACACCATGCGTCACGGCTTCGCGCCCCCGCCATCGGGCCCCGCTGGGCAAGGTGCTGCCGAGAAAGATTCTACCGAGGAGCCATCGCCTTAACACTTATCGTGACTCGCCCCGCTGACGGTCGCACGTCACGTTTTCCGCTGCCCCTTGTTGGGCTGGGTCCATGGGCCGCAAATCGCAGCCGCCGCTCTGGTCGTTAATCTTCAATTGGCCGTAAGCGAACTCCAGCGGAATCGGTGGCGCGCCATTTTCGCTTAGCGGATAGACCCAGTGCTTGGCCTGAACTTCCACGTGACAACAATGGACCCCTTGCCCCGACTCGCCTTGGGCGACATGCCCCCAACCGAGTTTCTTGGCAGTGCATGGGATGGCGTCAAAGACACGTTTGACCTCGTCATTCTCCTCACGCAGATCGATGCCGAAATGGTCGACGAACGGCCGACCGCGACGCGCGACAGGGCCCTCGATCAATTCGTCTTGGGAGACCGGAATCGATGAAAAGATCACGTTGAGGCCGTCTGGAAAGCAAAATTTGACGAAGCCTTCCTTTTGATATTCCAGCCGTCCACCCGTGGAGGCAATCTCATCCAAACGAAGCTCCGACACGACATCGACCTTGATATGCACGTGCAGCGATTCGGCACGCGTCAGCGCATCAGCGAAAGGAAACGTGGACAGAAACAACCATCCCGCACGTTGCTGCTCACACGCATTGACTAAACCCCATTGCCGAAATTTATCAAGCGTAGTAACTATCGAATGGTCGCGTTTCACGATCGTAAGCCCTTCTCAGCAGGCCCTTTGCCTGATTCATGGAAACCCAAGAACACAACCGTTGCCACGCGCGACGGGTCCACGCTTTTTAACGAACGTGCCAAGCATGTACAAGGTCGCCCGCATCCCACAAGCAGAAGAACGGCAATCCCCTTTTTAAGTAACCGCGGGCCGTGCTTTTCCGCCATAGTCACGGCGACGTCTTGTGGTTTTTCGACGCCGCCAGAGAGTAGCCTTGGGCTTCCATCGGCAGGGCATACAAACGGTTGTACGTCGTCACGTAAAGCGTCTTGAAATCCGGACCGCCGAAGACACAGTTGGTTGGCGTTTGCGGCAGCGGGATGCGCCCCAACTCCTTGCCGTCGGGGCGGACCACACAGATCGCACGAACCGCGGGCGCGGTGAGATACAGATTGCCGCGTGTGTCGAGCGTCATGCCGTCACCGCCTCCGCTGCGGCTGTTCTCTCGCACGGGAACCGTATACAGGGCCCGCCCCGGGCCAAGCTTGCCGGGCGACTCGACCTTGTAGGCCATCAGTTCGGGGGTTCGATAGGGCAGTACATAAAGCGTCGAATTGTCCGGCGACAAGGCGATGCCGTTAGGAAACTTCAGGTCATCAATCAACCGGGTTGCGGTTCCATCGGCTGAGACATAGTAAACGCCCTGTTTGTCTTGATGCTTGTTGCCGCGGCCGAAGCGCGGATCGGTGAAATACACTCCGCCGGCATGGTCGACCACAAGATCGTTCGGAGCGATGAACCGGTGGCCGTGATATTCGCTGGCCACGGGCGTTACCCGGCCGCTTGAAACGTCGATGGCCACAATGCGGCCCGGCCCGGCCTGACAGCCGATAAGCCGGCCCTTGAGATCGAACATCATGCCGTTGATTCCCTGGCTTTTCTTGACAACCGTTTCAAGCTTGCCGTCGGGCAACAGGCGAAGCACAAGCCCGCTGCGCACGTCGACCAGGTAAAGCTGTCCACGAGCGTCGGCCGCCGGCCCCTCGGCAAACTTCAGCCCGTCATGCACAAGTTCAAGCGGCCCCACCGGCCCGACGCCCGGGATCGGCTTGATCGCCTCTTCGCCGCGTACGCCCGAAAAGATCGCGCAACTCAGCAGGCCAACCGTGAAGCATGTCTGCCATCGCATCGCTGAAACTCCGTCATTGGTGTCTGAAACGGTGGTTCGCCCGAGACCGCGGGTGATCATTGGCACCGCGAGCGGCGAGGGATACCAGTCTAGGCGGACTCGGCAGCGTAGGCCAGCAAGTGGCGGCCCGCTTCACGAAGCTACGTCTAAAACCGCAACTTGGCGCGTTCAAGCCGCGATGCGGTTTCGGCCATGATCGCCTCTTCGGCCGCTTCATCGGGGGCTTCGTAGGTGACCGAGA
>Ga0114931_10003982_pt1 | contig 18542 bp, 17 predicted proteins | sample 2SBtaG_FD_89579 | JGI IMG/M metagenome (GOLD analysis project Ga0114931, IMG submission 89579) | Deep subsurface microbial communities from Kolumbo volcano to uncover new lineages of life (NeLLi) - 2SBTROV14_V59a metaG | ecosystem: Environmental > Aquatic > Marine > Volcanic | place: Kolumbo...
CAGTCATGTGGTGCGACGCTGTTGGTCTTGTTCATCTCCCAGCTACGGGCATCAAAGCGGAACGGCTTGTTGGTCAGCGCCCCCACCGGGCAGAGATCGATGATGTTGCCCGACAACTCGGAATCGACGGCCTTCTCCACATAGGTACCGATCTGCATGTGTTCACCGCGGCCGGTAGCGCCCAGTTCGCGGATGCCGGCGATTTCCTGCCCGAAACGCACACAACGGGTGCAGTGGATGCAGCGGGTCATATCGGTGGAAACCAGCGGACCGAGGTTCTTGTCGAAGACGACACGTTTTTCTTCGCCATAGTGGGAATGATCGCCGCCATAGCCCATCGCCAGATCCTGCAGGTCGCACTCGCCGCCCTGGTCACAGATGGGACAGTCGAGAGGATGATTAATGAGCAGAAATTCCATCACGCTCTTTTGCGCATCGATGGCCTTGGTCGAACGGGTAAAGACCTTCATACCGTCGGTAATGGGGGTGGCGCAGGCCGGTAGCGGCTTGGCGGCCTTTTCCACTTCCACCAGGCACATGCGGCAGTTGGCCGCGACGGAAAGCTTTTTGTGGTAGCAGAAACGGGGAATGGGAATACCGGCCTCGTCGGCGGCCTCGATAATCATGGCCCCATCCTTCGCCTCGATCTGCCTTCCGTCGATTTCTATCTTAACCATCAATTGGCCCCGTTAAGTTCTGCTTGATCCACTCTATACCTATGCATTCCATGCTCAGACCATGCATTTGCCATGATCGATGTGATACTGGAATTCATCGCGGAAATGTTTGATAAAACTGGCCACCGGCATGGCGGCGGCATCGCCCAGGGCGCAGATGGTCCGCCCCATGATCTTGCCGGCCACATCGTCGAGCATATCCAGATCCTCCTGGCGTCCCTGGCCGTGCTCGATGCGGTGAACCACGCGCGCCAGCCAGCCGGTCCCTTCACGACAATGGGTACACTGGCCGCAGGACTCTTCATAATAGAAGTGCGACAGCCGCGCCAGGGCCCTGACCATGCAGGTGGTCTCGTCCATAACGATGACCGACCCGGCGCCGAGCATGGAGCCGGCCTTGCCGATGGAATCATAATCCATGTCGGTTTTCATCATCACGTCACCCGGTACCACAGGCGTGGAGGAGCCACCTGGAATCACTGCTTTCAATTGATGACCGTCACGGATACCGCCGGCCATTTCCAGCAGTTCAGAGAAGGGCGTACCCATACCGATTTCGTAGTTGCCCGGCTTGTTGACGTGCCCGGAAACGGAAAAAAGTTTGGTACCACCGTTGTTGGGCTTGCCCAGATCCAGGAACCACTGCCCGCCATTTTTCAGTATCATGGGGATCGAAGACAGGGTTTCGGTGTTGTTGATGGTGGTCGGGCGGCCGAAAAGACCGTAGCTGGCCGGGAACGGTGGCTTGAAGCGCGGTTGGCCTTTCTTGCCCTCAATGGATTCCAGCAGCGCAGTCTCCTCGCCACAAATATAGGCACCGGCGCCCAAGTGGACCTCCAGATCGAAATCGATGCCGGAGCCCATGATGTCCTTGCCCAGCAGACCGGCGGCACGCGCCTCCTCGATAGCGTTCTGGAAACGCTCGTAGGGCTCCCAGAATTCACCGCGGATGTAGTTGTAGCCCATGGTGGCGCCGATGGTGTAGCCGGCGATGGCCATCCCCTCCACCAGCTGGTGGGGATTGAAGCGCAGGATGTCACGATCCTTGAAGGTACCGGGCTCGCCCTCGTCCGAGTTACAGACAATGTATTTCTGGCCGGCGGAGTTGCGCGGCATGAAACTCCACTTCAGGCCGGTGGGAAAGCCGGCGCCGCCGCGGCCGCGCAGTGCGGACAACTTGACCTGATCAATGATCTCTTCGGGAGAGGTCTTCTCCTTGAGAATCTTTTTCCAGACGTCATAGCCACCGGTGCTCTGATAGGTATCCAGCGTCCAGGGCTTGTCCAGATGATTGTTGCGAAAACAGACTTCGTTGGCCATGGTAGTTACTCGAGGCTATCCAGGATAGCGTCTATCTTTTCCGGGGTCAGGTTCTCGTGATAGTCGTGGCCGACCTGCATCATGGGTGCGCCGCCGCAGGCGCCCAGACACTCGACCTCCTTGAGGCTGAACTTGCCGTCCTCGGTGGTCTCGCCGAACTTGATACCCAGCTTTTCGTTGAGATGTTTTACCACGTCATCGGAACCGCACAGCAGGCACGAAATATTGGTACAGACGCAGATCTTATGGCGCCCGACCGGCTTCAGTTCGTACATGGAATAGAATGTCGCCACTTCATAAACGGCGATGGCAGGCATCTCGAGATACTCGGCCACGGCGTCCATCAGATCATTGGTCAGCCAGCCGCCGTTCTGGTCCTGCAGGATGCGCAGGGCGGGCATGCAGGCGGAATCCTTGCGATCCTCCGGGTACTTAGCGACCCAGGTGTCGATCTCTGCGCGTGATGCGTCGGTAATCAAATGCAACTTGCTCTGGGATTTCTGCTGGGCCATCAACGGTCAACCTCTCCAAATACGATATCCTGCGTGCCGATGATGGCGACGACGTCGGCGATCATGTGGCCGCGGGACATTTCATCCAGCCCGGCGAGATGCGCGAATCCCGGTGCACGAATTTTCATGCGGTAAGGCTTGTTGGCGCCGTCGGAGACGAGGTAGATACCGAACTCACCCTTGGGATGCTCAACCGCGGCATAGACCTCGCCTTCGGGCAGGCAAAAGCCTTCGGTAAACAGTTTAAAGTGGTGGATCAGGGCCTCCATATCGCCCTTCATCCGTTCGCGCCTGGGCGGCGTAACCTTGTAGTTGTCGACCCTGACCTGACCGGAGTTCTTGCGCAGCCAGTCGATGCACTGACGCACGATGCGGTTCGACTGACGCATCTCCTCGACGCGCACCAAGTAACGGTCATAACAGTCGCCGTTGACACCCACCGGAATATCAAAGTCCATGCGGTCGTAAACCTCATAGGACTGTTTCTTGCGCAGATCCCACTCAATACCGGAACCGCGCAGCATGGGACCGGTAAACCCCATTTGCATGGCACGTTCGGGCGAGACCACGCCGATACCGACGGTGCGCTGTTTCCAGATACGGTTGTCCGTCAGCAGGGTTTCGTATTCGTCCACATAGGTGGGGAAGCGAGCGGTGAAGTCTTCCAGAAAATCCAGCAGCGAACCGTCACGATTGCGGTTCATGCGCTCGACCTCCTTGGCGTTATGCCATTTGGAAGGCTTGTACTGCGGCATCTTGTCCGGCAGGTCACGGGCCACACCGCCGGGGCGATAATAGGTAGCGTGCATGCGGGCGCCGGAGACGGCCTCGTAGGCGTCGAGCAGGTCTTCGCGCTCGCGGAAGGCGTAGAGGAAGACCGTCATGGCACCGATATCCAGTGCGTGCGCGCCGAGCCAGAGCAGGTGGTTCAGGATGCGGGTGATCTCGTCGAACATGACGCGGATGTACTGTGCCCGCAGCGGAATCTCAAGGTCCAGCAGCTTTTCCACGGCCATCACATAGCTGTGCTCATTGCACATCATGGAGACATAATCGAGCCGGTCCATGTAGCCGATGCTTTGATGGTAGGGCTTGCCCTCGACCAGCTTTTCGGTACCGCGGTGGAGCAGCCCGATATGGGGATCGGCACGCTCGATCACCTCGCCGTCCAGCTCCAGCACCAGCCGCAACACCCCATGGGCGGAGGGATGCTGGGGACCAAAGTTCATGGTGTAGTTGCGAATTTCAGCCACTGTTACTCACCCTTTGTGGTTGATTCGTAGCGGTTGTCGTGGCGAATAACACGCGGCACGATCATACGCATCTCGGTTTCGACAGGCTCATAGACCACACGCCGGCGCTCGGGATCGTAACGCATCTCCACGTGGCCCAGCAGCGGAAAATCCTTGCGGAAGGGATGGCCGATAAAACCGTAGTCGGTCAACAGACGGCGCAGGTCGGGATGGCCGTCGAAGAGGATGCCGAACATATCGAACGCCTCACGCTCGAACCAGTTGGCCGAACTCCAGATGCCGACCACCGAATCCACCCGCGGCTCATCGTCATCGGTGAAGACACGCAGACGCAGGCGGCAGTTGTTGCGGACCGACAGCAGGTGATAGACCACCGCAAAGCGCGGACCTTCCCAAGTGCCCTCACCATATTCGGAATAGTCCACCCCGCACAGGTCAATCAGTATCTCAAAATGGAAGCCGGTATCATCATGCAGAGTATTGCAGACTTCCAGCAACTGTCCGCGATCGATCTCGATGGTGACCTCGTTTGCCGCCACCTGACAGTTCTTGATTCCATCGCCAAGGCGTTGCTCCAGGCGTTCGACCAGTTTCTCATTCGATGTAGACATCGTCCTAACCCTCAGCGCGCGATTGTATTGGTGCGCTTGATCTTGTTCTGCAGCTGAATCACCCCGTAGAGCAGTGCCTCGGCGGTTGGCGGGCAACCCGGCACATAGATATCCACCGGCACGATGCGGTCACAGCCGCGCACGACCGCATATGAATAGTGGTAGTAACCGCCGCCGTTGGCACATGACCCCATGGAGATGACCCAGCGTGGCTCGGACATCTGGTCGTAAACCTTGCGCAGGGCGGGCGCCATCTTGTTCACCAGGGTTCCCGCCACGATCATTACATCGGACTGGCGCGGGCTGGGACGGAACACGACGCCGAAACGGTCAAGGTCGTAGCGGGCCGCCCCCGCATGCATCATCTCGACTGCGCAGCAGGCCAACCCGAAGGTCATAGGCCAGAGCGAACCGGTGCGCGCCCAATTGATAAGCTTGTCGGCCGTGGTGGTAACCACGCCCTTTTCAAGGATGCCTTCAATGCCCATGATGCACCTCCTTCATGTTCTGGTGCTTGCTATAGCATTGAGGCGGCACTCGCACTGCTACTCCCATTCCAGCGCCCCCTTCATCCATTCATAGATGAAACCGATCACCAGGATGCCAAGGAACATCATCATGGCCATAAAACCAAACATGCCGATGTCGTCCAGCACAACCGCCCAGGGAAACAGGAACGCGGTCTCAAGATCAAAGATGATGAACAGGATGGCCACCAGGTAATAGCGCACATCGAACTTCATGCGCGAATCTTCGAATGCCTCGAAACCACACTCATAGGGTGAAAGTTTCTCGCTGTCCGGTCGCTGCGGCCCCATAACGAAACCGGCAACTATCGGACCAACGCCAAACAGAACCCCAAGAATGATGAAAACCAGAATCGGTAAATAATTTTCCAGCATGATGTGGATGCTATCCCTAATCAGCCCTTTGTCCCAAAACGAGAGGTTGAACCTCCAATCCTCTCCAAACCCATATTCTTGTTATTTTTAGTCAGGTAAAAGGCCCAGTCTAGGCCAGTTTTTTCTAGAGTGTCAACCCAAAAGAAAACAATCAAATACCCGCCAAATTCATAAGGTTAGGAGTTTCCCCAAGACACAACTTAACAAAAACAAATACTTCTATTAGTTATTTATTTTATTTATTACGCTTTTAATCACTAATGTTGGTGCCGATGGCCGGAGTCGAACCGGCACGGCTTACGCCACTGCCCCCTCAAGACAGCGTGTCTACCAATTCCACCACATCGGCATCAAATTGTGAACTCTGCTTATTTGCCCTTTTCTCCACCTGTCGCCGGCACTTCAGGCTTGTCCGCCGGCATGGTCGGCACGTCGGCTTGCTTGGCCGGCGCTTCCGGAGTCTTGGCCTTGGTTTCGGCCGCCGCTGCCGGCGCGGACTGTTGTAGCTCGGTGACGCTTTTACGCTCCACCCGCTGTCCGCTGATATAAGCCAGGCTCAGGCTGGTAACAAAAAAGAGTGCCGCCACTACTGCAGTGGTACGCGTCAGGAAAGACGCTGACCCCTGACTGCCGAACATGGTGTTAGAGGCGCCACTGCCGAACGCAGCCCCCACGTCCGCCCCCTTGCCACGCTGGATCAGCACCAGCCCAATCAGGGAGACGGTCAGCAGAATATGAAAAATAGTGATCGCTTTCAGCATGATTCCTTACCTTATTACGACTGCCGGTACTACTCGGGCGCCCGGCAAATCGTCAAAAATTCTTCTGCCTGCAATGAGGCACCGCCGATCAGGCCACCGTCGATATCGGCCATGGCGAACAACTCGGCGGCATTGGCACCCTTGACGCTGCCACCGTAAAGGAGGCGGATCTTGCCGGCCAGCTCGGCATCTTTGGCCGCAATGCGCTGACGGATAAAAGCGTGCACATCCTGCGCCTGCTGCGGGGTCGCCGTCATACCGGTACCGATGGCCCAGACCGGTTCGTAGGCGATCACGCTATCCTGCAGTGCCGCCAGCCCTTCGGCCGTGTCCAGCAGCACATCCAGCTGGCGCGCCACCACTGCCTCGGTACGGTCCGACTCGCGCTCATCCAGGGTCTCACCAACACAGAGGATGGGCTTGAGCCCGGCGCCATGGGCAGCGATCACCTTCTCCGCCACCAGAGCGTCGTCTTCACCATAATAGGCGCGACGCTCGGAGTGTCCCAGAATCACATAGCTGCAACCCATATCGAGCAACATGGAAGAGGAAATCTCGCCGGTGTACGCCCCGCTATCGTGCTGGGAGACATTCTGCGCCCCCAGGGCGACAGCGCTGCCCTCGAGCATGGCAGCCGCCTGAGACAGATAAACAAATGGAGGGCAAATAGCCACTTCCGCGGCCACGCCGGCCTCTACACCTTCCCTGATCCCCGCGATCAGGCCCTGTGCGGTTTCACTGGAACCGTTCATTTTCCAGTTTCCGGCCACTAACGGCTTACGCATTACAATCCTCTTCCGGGCTTTGAAAAAAGAAGGCCAAGCTTACCGACACAGAGGGGATAAATCAAATATTTTTAGTTACTTGGAAATACTTCAACGGCCCTGCGGGCATTTGCTCAGGGGTGGGAGTTTTGATATGCGCTTTCAACCTTTTGCGCCAGGTAGCGGGCACATTGACCGACCTCATCCGCATCCTGGCCCTCGACCATGACCCGGATCACCGGCTCGGTGCCGGAAGCGCGCAGCAATACCCGGCCGCGGCCATTGAGCTGCGCTTCGATCTCCTGCTGCGAGCTGGCCACCTCGGGGGAGGCGGAAAAATCAAAGCGCTGCCCGGTATGCACATTGATCATGGTCTGGGGGTATTTGGTCATACCTGATTTCAGCTCGTGCAATGACACGCCCTGCTCCACCATGGCTGCCAGCACTTGCAGCGCCGAGACAATACCATCACCGGTGGTGGTGCGCTCCAGACAAATAATATGGCCGGAGGATTCACCCCCAAGACACAGACCTTCCTGCTGCAACATCTCCATCACATAGCGATCACCTACTTTGGCGCGGTGCAGGGTGATACCCTTTTCCGCCAGGGCATGCTCCAGGCCCAGGTTGCTCATCAATGTGCCGACCACGCCGTTGCGGAATTCGGGCTTGCCGATGCAGGCACTGGCGATGACGTAGAGGATCTCGTCACCATCAACGAGTTCGCCCTTGTGATCCACCAGGATGACACGATCGCCGTCACCGTCCAGGGCAATTCCCAGATCAGCGCCCTGCTCCCGCACCATCTGCTGCAGTGTTTCGGGACGGGTGGAACCACAACCATCGTTGATGTTGAGACCGTCGGGTTTCGCCCCGATGGTGATCACCTCCGCCTCCAGTTCCTCGAACACCTTGGGGGCGATATCGTAGGTGGCGCCATGGGCGCAGTCGACGACGACCTTCAGCCCCTCCAGCGAGATACGGGAGGGAACAGTACTCTTGCAGAATTCAATGTAGCGTCCGGCCGCATCGATCACACGCGATGCCTTGCCGAGGCGGTCCGACTCGACCGTCTCCATAGGTTTGTCCAGCTCGGCCTCGATGGCCAGCTCCACCTTGTCGGCCAACTTCTGCCCCTGGGCAGAGAAGAATTTGATGCCGTTGTCGTAATGGAGGTTATGGGAGGCACTGATGACGATCCCGGCATCGGCGCGCAGGGTGCGGGTGAGATAGGCGATGCCCGGCGTCGGCATGGGGCCCAGCAGCATGATGTCCACACCAGTGGCGGACAGGCCGGCCTCCAGCGCAGATTCGAACATATAGCCCGAGATACGGGTATCCTTGCCGATCAGCACCTTGCTCTGATCACCCTGACACTGGGCCAGCACACGGCCCGCGGCCCAGCCCAGCTTCATGATGAATTCGGGCGTGATGGGGTACTGTCCCACCTTGCCACGCACACCGTCGGTACCGAAATATTTGCGCTCACCCGCCATTTAATTCACCTGTCATTGGTTCTATTCAGAGGCCTGCCTGACTGCCTGGCAGACCTTCAACACATCCACTGTTGCCGCCACGTCATGTACCCGCAGGATGTCGCCCCCCTGCCATAACGCCAGCGCCGCTGCCGCCAGACTGCCGTAGAGACGATCATCCACCTGCTTATCCAATATCGTCCCAAGCATGCTTTTTCGTGAGAGACCCACCAGCAGCGGCAGATTCAGCTCCTTGAAGCGGTGCAATTGCTGCAAAAGAAGCAGATTATGCGACAAATCCTTGCCAAAACCAAAACCGGGATCGATCAGCAACTTTTCCCTGCCGATTCCGGCATCCAGACAGTCCTGAACCCGGACGGAGAGGAATTCCAATACCTCTCCCACCACGTCGCCATAGTGTGGCTCCGCCTGCATGGTGCGTGGCTCGCCCTGCATGTGCATCAGGCAGACGGGCACACCCAGCTCCGCCGCCGCCTGCAGGGCGCCCTCTTCGCGTAACGCCCGCACATCATTGAGCATGCCGGCGCCAGCCGCGACCGCGGCACGCATCACTTCCGGCTTGCTGCTGTCCACAGACACAGGAATATCGAAACGGCTGCGGATGGCCTCCACCAGCGGCACCACCCGGTCGATTTCCTCGGCCCCGCTTACCGGCTGGGCACCTGGGCGCGTCGATTCGCCACCGATGTCGACCAAGTCAGCGCCCTCGGCAACCATATGCTCCACATGAGCCAGGGCCCGGCCGGGGCTAGTGAACTTACCGCCATCAGAAAATGAATCAGGGGTAACGTTGAGAATCCCCATTACCATGGGGCGGTCGAATACCAAAGTCATTTAATTCTCTCTCGATCAGCCGTAATCTTGATATTTTATACTTGAATCCGTGACTTCAGATATAACCCATAAGCAAAACGCCCTGCCAGAGGCAGGGCGTTGCGGGTTGCTGTTGATTGACCGCTCAGTGAGAACTGGCCGGATCACCCAGCTTGTCATCACCGAGCTTGTCGGTTTTAGCCGACTTGCCTGTTTCCGCCCCCTCGTCGGGGGCTGCGGTGACACCCGAGCCTGAACCGCCGCCTGGCTCCTGATCGGTCCAGCCCTGGGGCGGACGCGGCTCCTTGCCCGCCATGATGTCATCGATCTGTTGACTATCGATGGTCTCGTATTTGATCAGGGCGTTGGCCATCAGGTGCAGGATATCCATCTTTTCGGTCAGAATATTGCGCGCCCGCGCATAGTTGCGATCGACAATGGCCCGTATCTCTTCGTCGATCACATGAGCGGTCTCATCGGAGACATTCTTGTGCTGAGCCACCGAGTGACCGAGGAACACCTCTCCCTCTTCCTCACTGTAGGTCAGTGGCCCAAGGCGATCGGACAGACCCCACTTGGTGACCATATTGCGGGCGAGCTCAGTGGTGCGCTGGATATCGTTAGATGCGCCGGTCGTCACCTTTTCCGGCCCGAAGATCAGCTCCTCGGCGATGCGGCCACCAAACATGCTGCTGATCTGGCTTTCCAGCCGCTCCTTGCTGTAACTGTAACGGTCTTCCACAGGCAGGAACATAGTCACACCCAGGGCTCGGCCACGGGGAATAATGCTTACCTTGTAGACCGGATCATGCGAAGGCACCAGGCGACCGACGATGGCATGACCCGCCTCATGATAGGCAGTCAGTTTCTTCTCCTCGTCGTTCATCACCATGGACTTGCGCTCGGCGCCCATCATGATCTTGTCCTTGGCCTTTTCGAACTCTTCCATGCTCACCAAACGCTTGTTGGCACGTGCGGCGAACAGGGCAGCCTCGTTGACCAGATTAGCCAGGTCGGCGCCGGAGAAGCCGGGCGTACCGCGGGCGATCAGGCTGGGCTGGACATCATCGCCCAGCGGTACCTTGCGCATATGCACGCGCAGGATCTGTTCGCGGCCACGCAGATCGGGCAGCGGTACTACCACCTGGCGGTCGAAACGGCCTGGACGCAGCAGCGCCGGATCAAGTACGTCGGGACGGTTGGTGGCGGCGATGACGATGACGCCTTCGTTACCCTCAAATCCATCCATCTCCACCAGTAACTGGTTGAGAGTCTGTTCGCGTTCGTCATGACCGCCGCCCAGGCCGGCACCACGGTGACGGCCCACCGCATCGATCTCGTCGATAAAGATGATGCAGGGTGCGTGTTTCTTGGCCTGTTCGAACATATCGCGAACACGGGAAGCACCCACACCCACGAACATTTCGACAAAGTCGGAACCGGAAATGGAGAAGAACGGCACCTTGGCTTCGCCGGCGATGGCCTTGGCCAGCAAGGTCTTACCGGTACCCGGTGAGCCCACCATCAGCACACCACGGGGGATCTTGCCACCCAGTTTCTGGAACTTGCTCGGATCGCGCAGGAATTCGACCAGCTCACCAACCTCTTCCTTGGCCTCTTCAACGCCGGCAACGTCACCGAAATTGACCTTGACCTGGTCCTCGCTCAGCAGCTTGGCCTTGCTCTTGCCGAAGGACATGGCACCACGGCCGCCGCCACCGCCCTGCATCTGACGCATGAAGAAAATCCAGACGCCGATCAGCAGCAGCATAGGGAACCAGGAGATGAATATCTGGGTCAGAACGCCCTGCTGTTCCTGGGGCCGGGCGTTAATCTGGACACCGTGGTCCAGCAGATCACCCACCAGGCCGGGATCGCCCGGACTGTAGGTGGTGAAATGTTCACCCGTGCGGGTAATACCATGGATGGTGCGACCCTCAATTACCACTTTGTCCACAGCGTTATTCTGGACATCGGTAATAAACTGCGAATAGGGAGTGCCCTGAGCCCCTATCTTTGAAGGACCGAAACTGCTGAACACAGACATCAGCACCACGGCGATGACCACCCATAAAATCAGATTTTTTGCCATATCACTCAATCAATTTCCCTCCAGTGGAAGGTTTTTCCCCGCCGCCCAGACAGTTATGCCAGGAACAACATACTACCAACCAAAAATACTACATCTTAAAGCCCCTGGCCAGCAGATAGACCTCCCGGCTGCGTGGGCGGGAGGCTTTCGGCTTACGCGTGATGACCTTGTCGAAGGAACTGCGCATATCACGCAAATATTCATCAAAACCAACGCCCTGAAATACTTTGACCAGAAAATCCCCACCGGGTTTCAACACCTGCCGGGCCATATCCAGTGCCAATTCAGCCAGATACATGGCGCGTGGCTGGTCCACCGCCTCCATACCACTTATATTGGGGGCCATATCCGAAATTACAAGACCCACCCCATGCTCATCGCCGATCATGGCCAGCAGCTGATCCAGCACCTCCTGCTCGCGAAAATCGCCTTCTAGGAACGCTACATTAGCTAACGGCTCCATCGGCAAAATATCCATAGCGATCACCCGCCCCTTTTTGCCCACCAGTGGCGCCACCACCTGTGACCAGCCACCGGGGGCCGCCCCCAGGTCCACCACGATCATGCCCGGTTTGACCAGCCGGTCCTTGTCGTTGATCTCGAGGAACTTGTAGGCGGCACGGGAGCGATAACCGTCCTGGCGGGCGCGCTGCACATAGGCGTCTTCCTCGTGTTCTTTCAGCCAGCGCCGGCTGCTTCTACTTTTCGCCATTTTCCACCCCGCTAGTCCCTGCTGCCAGTCGCCTGCTGATTCGGCGGGTTCGGATTACAACCCAGCACATGGCGGCGATGCCGTACCCGAACATCAACAGAAGCTGGCCGAATCGGTTTTGGAGCAGGTGGTCGTTCACCACCAACAACACCACACCCACCACCGCGAGCAAGGCCAAATCCAGCTTGACCGCATTAAACGGACTGGCCTGGACAGTGAATCCCTTGCCCTGCCGTGCTAGACTTGCGCCCTTTCGGATTCGCCAGATTGGCCCATATTGGAAGTCATTCAGAAATGTCATTATCGGAACATCAAAAACGCCAGTTACGTAAACTGGGCCACACCCTCAAACCGGTGATCATGATCGGCGCCAACGGCCTGACCGATGCCGTTTGCAACGAAACCGAACTTTCACTGGCCCATCACGAGCTGCTCAAAATCAAGGTCAGCGGTGCAGACCGGGACGTGCGTGACGCCATGATCGAAACACTCTGTCAGCGCTGTTCAGCCGAACTGGTGCAACGGATCGGGAATATCGCCCTAGTCTACCGTCGCAACCCGGAAAACCCAAAGATTCATCTGGAAAGATAGCCCTTAGTTTCTGCGAGAGGCCACCAGAAACAACCCCAGCAGGCTGGCCACCAGATACAGCACAGCAGAGACGCCGTGCAATCGGCCGAAGCGGGCCATAGTCTCGCCACCTTCTACCAAGCCGATCTGCTTCAGTTCTTCCATCATGGGTTGCAGCACCAGCATGGCCATCAGGATCAGCGCCAGCATCACCAGCAGCGCGATCACCCGCAAATCCTTCGGCCAGCCCCTGCCGGCACGCTGCAAGGCGAAAATCAGCAACAGACCACCGCAGCCCAGACCGATGTAATTGATGGCAGTGAACATATGACCCGCCAGCGCACCAGCCAACTGCCGGTCAGGATCCAGGCTGACGAACAGAATGGGCGCAACCACATAACCGATCACCCACATACCGCCCACCCAGAGAGTGGTCAGTACATTTTCGACCCTGAAGAGAATATTGCCTGACTGCGAGGTATTCATGTCTGTATTTCACCCCTTGTCCATGTAGAGAGGGAAAATGGGCATTTAATTTGGTAAGTCAGTGCCAGCCTGACTCCCCTCACCCCTGCCCTCTCCCAAGGGGAGAGGGGGGACAAGGTGTCGCTGCGCGACAGCTTAGTTAGATATAGTGGACCGCGACGATCTCGTATTCCTTGTCACCGCCAGGTGCCTTGACGATGACCTCTTCCCCCTCCTCCTTGCCGATCAGGGCACGAGCGATGGGTGAGCTGATGGAGATGCGGTTCTGACTGATGTCCGCCTCCAGGTCGCCAACGATCTGGTACGTCACCTCTTTTCCCGTCTCGATCTCCAACAGATCAACGGTGGCACCGAACACTACCTTGCCGCCGGCATTGAGTTTGGTGACATCGATAATCTGCGCCGACGAAAGTTGCGATTCCAGCTCGGCGATACGTCCCTCACAAAAACCCTGCTGTTCCTTTGCAGCATGGTATTCGGCGTTCTCTTTCAGGTCGCCATGCTCACGCGCCTCAGCAATGGCCTGGATGATGCGCGGGCGATCCTCGCTTTTCAGTCGGGCCAGCTCCACACGCAGGCGTTCGGCCCCCTTGGCCGTCAGTGGAATAGTACTCATGCCGATAACTCCTTGTGCAAATTCTGTAAACGGTTAACGCCATACTCATTGACGTGTTTTAAAGCCAAACACATGGCCCGGCCACCCGCCAGGGTGGTGGCATAGGTTACTTTATGTTGTAGAGCCTGACGTCGAATCACATACGAATCCGCAATCGCCTGGCGACCCTCGGTGGTGTTCACGATCATGGAAATCTCGTCGTTCTTGATCATATCCACGATGTGGGGACGTCCTTCGTCCACCTTGTTTACCACCGCACAGGGCACGCCTGCCACCGACAGGATTTCCGCCGTGCCGCGGGTGGAGCATATCTCGAAGCCCAGTTCTACCAGATCACGAGCGATATTCACCACGCCACCCTTGTCAGCATCACGCACACTAACGAAGGCCTTGCCGCCTTTGGGCAACGACACGCCGGCGCCACGCTGAGCCTTGGCAAACGCTTCGGCAAAGGTGCGACCCACACCCATCACTTCGCCGGTGGATTTCATCTCCGGCCCCAGGATGGAATCAACACCCGGGAACTTCACGAATGGGAAGACTGCTTCCTTGACACTGAAATACTCGGGCACAACTTCATCAGTAAAGCCCAACTGCTGCAGTGACCGACCGGCCATGCAACGGGCCGCGATCTTGGCCAGCGGCTCGCCCACCGCCTTGGAGACAAACGGCACAGTACGCGAAGCACGCGGATTGACCTCAATAACATAGATCTCGTTGCCCTGAATGGCAAATTGCACGTTCATCAGACCAACCACGTTCAGCTCGCGCGCCATCTTCACCACCTGATCACGCAGCTCGGCCTGGTGTTCGGCGGAGACACTATAGGGCGGCAGAGAACAGGCCGAGTCGCCGGAATGGACACCGGCCTGCTCGATATACTCCATCACGCCGCCGATGACCACATCGGTACCGTCACTGACGGCATCCACATCCAGCTCCACCGCGTTGTCGAGAAAACGGTTCAACAAGATGGGCGAATCATTGGAGACCTTGACCGCGTTCTGCATGTAGTTGAGCAGACCTTCTTCGCTGTAGACGATCTCCATGGCACGGCCGCCCAGGACATACGACGGTCGTACCACCAATGGAAAGCCTATCTCTCGTGCTGCATCCACCGCCTGTTCAGCGTTGCGTGCGGTGCAGTTGGGTGGCTGGCGCAAGCCAAGCTTGTTCAGCATCTGCTGGAAGCGTTCGCGGTCCTCGGCCAGATCGATGGAATCAGGCGTGGTGCCGATGATCGGTGCCCCGGCAGCCTCCAGCGGGCGGGCCAGCTTCAGCGGTGTCTGGCCACCGTACTGAACGATGATGCCCTTGGGATTTTCCTTGTGCACGATCTCCAGCACATCCTCCAAAGTCAGCGGTTCGAAGTAGAGCCGGTCAGAGGTATCGTAATCGGTGGAGACCGTTTCCGGGTTACAGTTGACCATGATGGTCTCGTAACCATCCTCGCGCATGGCCAGGGCGGCGTGCACGCAGCAATAGTCGAACTCGATGCCCTGGCCGATACGGTTGGGACCGCCACCCAGCACCATAATCTTCTGTCTGTCGGTAGGCTCGGCTTCACACTCATCCTCATAGGTGGAGTACATATAGGCCGTGGCAGTGGCAAACTCGGCGGCACAGGAATCGACCCGCTTATAAACGGGATGGATATCCTGGTCATGGCGCAGTTTGCGGATCACATCCTCGCTGGTATCGAGCAGCCTGGCAAGGCGGCGATCGGAGAAGCCCTTGCGTTTCAGACTGTAGAGCCGCGCCTTGTCCAGCGCCTTAATGCCCTGCTCCCTGACCTGCTTCTCATCCTTGATCAGATCTTTGATCTGGGCCAGGAACCAGGGATCAATCTTGCTGTGTCCATGCACTTCGTCCACAGACCAGCCGAGACGAAAACACTCGGCCACATACCAGAGCCGTTCCGGCCCAGGGATGCTCAGCTCGTGACGCAGTTTGGCCGGCGCATCATCGGCACTAATGGAAGAGAAATCCATGATGTCGTCCAACCCGTCGACACCGGTCTCAAGACCGCGCAAAGCCTTTTGCAATGATTCCTGCTGGGTGCGGCCGATGGCCATCACTTCGCCCACGGATTTCATCTGGGTACCCAGTATGGGTTCTGCCTGGGGAAATTTTTCAAAGGTAAAACGCGGCACCTTGGTGACAACATAGTCGATGGTGGGCTCAAACGAAGCAGGTGTCAGGCCACCGGTGATCTCGTTGCGCAGTTCGTCCAGGGTGTAACCCACCGCCAGCTTGGCCGCCACCTTGGCGATGGGGAAGCCAGTGGCCTTGGAGGCCAGTGCCGAGGAGCGTGAGACACGAGGATTCATCTCGATAACGATCATGCGGCCGTCTTCGGGATTGATGGCGAACTGGACGTTGGAACCGCCGGTATCGACACCGATCTCGCGTAGCACCGCAAGGGATGCATCGCGCATGATCTGGAATTCCTTGTCGGTCAGAGTCTGGGCCGGCGCCACGGTAATAGAATCACCGGTGTGGACCCCCATGGGATCCAGGTTCTCGATAGAACAGACGATGATGCAGTTGTCATTGCGATCGCGCACCACCTCCATCTCGAACTCCTTCCAGCCGATAATGGATTCCTCGATAAGCAACTCGTTGGTGGGCGAAAGGTCCAGACCACGCTCACAGATCTCGACAAACTCTTCCTTGTTGTAGGCAATACCACCACCGCTACCGCCCATCGTGAAGGAGGGACGGATAATGGTGGGAAAACCGACCTTCTCCTGCACCTCGAAGGCTTGTTCCATGTCATGGGCAACGGCGGAGACCGGCATATCCAGACCGATCTTGCGCATTGCCTGGGCGAAACGGTCACGATCCTCCGCCTTGTCGATGGCATCGCGCGTGGCGCCGATCATCTCCACGCCGTGCTCTTCCAGCACGCCATGTCTGGCCAGGTCCAGGGCACAGTTGAGCGCTGTCTGACCGCCCATGGTGGGCAGCAGTGCATCCGGTTTCTCCTGCTCGATGATCTTGGCCAGGGTCTGCCAGGTGATGGGCTCGATATAGGTGGCATCGGCCATCTCCGGATCGGTCATGATGGTGGCCGGATTGGAGTTGACCAGGATGACGCGATAGCCTTCCTCGCGCAGCGCCTTGCAGGACTGGGCGCCGGAGTAATCGAACTCGCAGGCCTGACCGATGACAATGGGGCCCGCGCCGATAATCAGGATGCTTTCGATGTCAGTACGTTTTGGCATTATTTCACTCTGAATAAAATTTTTAGTCCGCAAATGAACGCGAATAAAATCTAAAGGGCATCTCTATTAATTCATGAACACGCAGATTGGGCATCCAAATTTGTCACAGCAAGGCACAAATTGCAGGTAATAGCCGGCCTATTGCCAAGAGTTGTAACGCCGCTGTGGCGAATTTGGGGTTCAAGATGCGTGTTCATGAATTAATAGAGATACCCTAAATTGCTTCTGCCGCGTCGTATTGCCATACAATGCGCTCCACTCCCAATCCTGGTGTTCCAAAATTGAGCAGCAACCCTACACTCATGCCGGCTGCCTCTAACCTGAAAGGCGCAGCCAATAACCCGCTCAGAGAGTGTTTCACAATGCTCTATCGTGGATTTTATTTGCGTTCATTTGCGGACTGATTGCATTAACTCAATAAAATGATCAAACAACGGCGCCGCGTCATGTGGCCCCGGGCTCGCCTCCGGGTGCCCCTGGAAACTGAAGGCTGGCACATCGTTGCGATGGATACCCTGCAGGCTGTCATCGAACAGGGAACGATGCGTGGCGGACAGCTTGTCAGGTAATGTCTTTTCATCCACGGCAAAGCCATGATTTTGGCTGGTGATCATGACCCGCCCGACGCTCTCGTCGAAGACCGGGTGATTGGCGCCGTGATGGCCAAACTTCATCTTCACGGTGCGTGCGCCGCTGGCCAGGGCCAGCAACTGGTGGCCGAGACAGATACCGAAAACGGGAATCTTGGTCGCCACGATCTCCTGGATAGCCTCGATGGCGTAATCACAGGGCTCGGGATCACCGGGGCCGTTGGAGAGAAAGACACCGTCAGGATTCATGGCCAGCACCTCGCTGGCCGGTGTCTGGGCCGGCACCACGGTCAGGCGACAGCCGCGGTCAACCAGCATACGCAGAATGTTACGTTTGACACCGTAATCGTAGGCCACCACGTGATAGGGCAACTTCTGCTCCACCGGATGTTGCGCCTGCGGCAGGCCATCCTTGATAGTCCAGCTACCCTGGGCCCACTCGTAGGGCTGACGGGTACTCACTTCCTTGGCCAGATCCAGCCCCTGCAGACCACCAAAGCCCCTGGCCGCGGCCAGTGCCACCGCTTCATCCAGACCAGGGCCAGCAACAATACAACCATTCTGGGCACCTTTCTCGCGCAGGATACGGGTCAGCTTGCGGGTATCGATATCGGCGATACCTACCACGTTGTTACGCTTGAGATAGACATCCAGCCCTTCGCGTCTACGCCAGCTGCTGGCAAGCAGGGGCAGGTCGCGAATCACCAGCCCACTGGCGAAAACCTCGCCAGATTCATCATCTTCGGGATTGACACCGACGTTACCAATATGGGGATAGGTCAGGGTGACAATCTGGCTGCAATAGGATGGGTCGGTAAGGATTTCCTGATAACCGGTCAGGGATGTATTGAATACTACTTCACCGACAGTCTGCCCCTCTGCGCCGATGGCCTTGCCGTAAAATGTCGTACCATCTTCCAGGACTAAAAGGGCCGAGTTTTCCACTTATTCCTCCGTGCTCAGGCTACAAAAAGCGGGATGACTCTTACGACTCACCCCGCCTCTGTATATAACCGATTGTGGGGGGCGATTTTACTAAATCAGCGCCTGCCTGTCCATTAACCCGCGTTTCTCACCACCGTTCGTAGCGAGACGGTTCAAGGGGGCGGCCTGCTTGGCGTTCGTGACCAAGGAGCGCGC
>Ga0114931_10003983_pt1 | contig 18541 bp, 14 predicted proteins | sample 2SBtaG_FD_89579 | JGI IMG/M metagenome (GOLD analysis project Ga0114931, IMG submission 89579) | Deep subsurface microbial communities from Kolumbo volcano to uncover new lineages of life (NeLLi) - 2SBTROV14_V59a metaG | ecosystem: Environmental > Aquatic > Marine > Volcanic | place: Kolumbo...
GAGCTCGCGCAGGCGACGGCGGCCCAGCAGCGCCGCAACGTCGAACACTGGATGCGCGAAGGGGTGACCTTCATCGACCCCGAATCCAGCTACGTCGATACCGACGTGGAGATTGGAGCCGACTCCCAGATCGACCCCGGCGTGCTGATCAGCGGCTCCTGCCGGCTTGGCCGGCGCGTCCACGTGAAGGCGCACAGTGTGATCGAGTCCTCGCAGCTGGACGATGACGTCGTCGTCGGGCCCCACGCGCACCTGCGTCCGGGCTCCCGCCTGCGGCAGGGCGTGCGGGTGGGAAACTTCGTCGAGGTCAAGAACAGCGATCTCGGTGTGGGCGTGAAGGCGGACCACCTGGCGTACATCGGTGACGCGGATGTCGGTGCCGGCTCGGCCTTTGGCTGCGGTTCGATCACGGTGAACTACGACTGGGAGGCCAAGCACCGTACGCGGGTGGGATCCGGCGTGAATGTGGGCTGCAACGCCAACCTGATCGCACCCGTGGAGATCGCCGATGGCGCGGCTGTGGCGGCCGGCTCCACGGTGACCCACGACGTCACGGAGCGTGCGTTGGCGGTGGCGCGAGCGCGGCAGAAGAACGTGGAGGGTTGGAGGGATCGCCGTCCCACAGCACCCAGTCCAGCAGCGCCCAAGAAGGACTCGTAGCGGAGAGAGCAGACATGTGTGGAATCGTCGGCTATGTGGGGGATCAGCGCAGTGCCCAGGAGGTGCTGGTGGACGGGCTGCGCCGCCTCGAATACCGTGGCTACGACTCCGCGGGTGTGGCGATCTGGGACGGCGAGCAGCTTCAGGTGCGGCGCACTCTGGGGAAGCTCGCCAACCTGGACGCTCCGCTTCGGGACGCGCCGATTGTTGGTGGGGTGGGCATTGGTCACACGCGCTGGGCCACCCATGGCAAGCCCTCCGAGGCGAACGCCCATCCCCACCGCGTTGGCTCCGTCGCCATCGTGCACAATGGCATCGTCGAGAACCACCGTGAGCTGCGCAGGCGGCTCGAGGCCGCCGGACGCGTGATCCTCTCCGAGACGGACAGCGAGCTGGTGGCACACCTGATCGAGGAGCGGCTGGAGGCCGGAGCCGATCTGCTCGGCGCCGTGCGCGACGCCACCGGCTTCCTGGTGGGCTCCTATGCGCTGGCTGCCATGACCGAGCGGGACCCCAGCGTCCTCGTGGTGGCGAAGCACGGCGGCAGCCCGATCATCCTGGGCCTCGGCGAGGGCGAATCCTTCCTCGCCAGCGATATCCCCGCCATCCTGCCCTACACGCGCCAGATGCTCTTCATCGAAGATGGGGAGTTCGCCGTGCTCACCCGCGACGGCGTGCAGGTGACGGACGCAGAGGGGCACCTGGTAGAGCGGAGCCCGCGCACCATCCAGTGGGATCCGGTCTCTGCGGAGCGTGGCGGCTACGACCACTTCATGCAGAAGGAGATCTTCGAGCAGCCCCGGGCCATCCGCGAGACCGTCGGGACCCGCCTGCGAGCAGATGATTCCGAGGTCGATCTCGACGGGATCGACATCTCCCCCGACCAGGCCAAGACCATCGAACGGGTGATCCTGGTCGCCTGCGGCACAGCGTATTACGCCGCCATGATCGGGAAGTACCTGATCGAGCAGATGGCGGGAATCCCCTGCGAGGTGGATCTCGCCAGCGAGTATCGCTACCGCAGCCCGATCATCGACCAGACCTGCCTGCTGGTTCCCGTTTCACAGTCGGGAGAGACCGCGGATACCCTGGCCGCCCTGCGCCACGGCAAGGAGCGCGGCGCCCGGGTGCTCAGCATCTGCAATACGCGAGAGTCGACCATTGCGAGGGAGAGCCACGACGTGCTCTACACCCACGCCGGTCCGGAGATCGGGGTGGCCTCCACGAAATGCTTTGTGACCCAGTGCGTGGCCCTCTATCTGCTGGCGCTGGGGCTCGGCGCGGCACGCAAGACCCTCTCCAAGGAGCAGGTCCGGGAGCGCGCGGCGGAGCTGCGGCGGCTGCCCCGGGTGGTGGAAGAAGCCCTGGCGCTCGACGACCAGATCAAGGCCGTGGCCCAGCGCTACTTCCGGGCCAGCAACTTTCTCTTCCTGGGGCGGGGCATCATGTATCCGATCGCGCTGGAGGGGGCGCTGAAGCTCAAGGAGATCTCCTACATCCATGCCGAAGGCTATGCCGCGGGGGAGATGAAACACGGCCCCATCGCGTTGATCGACGAGAACATGCCGGTGGTGGTCATCGCCAATCACAGCCTGGTCTACGACAAGGTGCTCTCCAACCTGGAGGAAGTGCGCGCACGGGACGGCCAGGTGATTGCCATTGCCAGCCTCGGCGACGACGAGATCCAGGGCAAGGCCGACGCGGTGATCCGCATCCCCGAGCTCGGCGACTACCTCACCGCCGTGGTGGCGGCCATCCCGGTGCAGCTGCTTGCCTACCACGTGGCCGCCCTGAAGGGCACCGATGTGGATCAGCCTCGCAACCTCGCGAAGAGTGTCACCGTGGAATAGGCCCCTGCCCCGTGGCTCTGGCCTGGCTACCGGCCGCCGCTTCGCGCCCGGTCGCGAGTAGTGCGCGCGGCTGCTCTTGCCTACTCTCCGTGGCACCCGCCTGCGCCTCTCCTCCAGGAGTTTCCACCGTGCTCGCTGAAACGCTCCTCGAGGGCCTGAATCCGGAGCAGCGTGCCGCCGTGGAGTGCACCGAGGGGCCCTTGCTGGTACTCGCTGGCGCTGGCAGCGGCAAGACCCGCGTGCTCACGAGCCGCATCGCCTGGCTGATCGGTGTCTGTGGCATTGCCCCGGAGAGCATCCTGGCGGTGACCTTCACCAACAAGGCGGCGGGAGAGATGCGGGAGCGCGTCGCGAAGATGCTCGGTCCCGAAGCCCGGGACGTCTGGCTGTCGACCTTCCACGCCACCTGTGTGCGCATCCTTCGCAGGGACATAGGCCATCTCGAGCGCTCCCGCTCCTTCGTGATCTATGACGAAAGCGATGTTCTCGGCGTGGTGAAGGAGGCCATGCGTCGCCACAGTCTGGATCCCAAGACGCAAGACGCACGGCGTCTGCGCTGGCGATTCGACCAGTGGAAGAACGTCGGGGTGCATCCGGCTGGCGCGGAAGAGAGTGCCGGGGACCTCGAGGCCGAGCAGGCCGCGAAGGTCTACGCCAGCTACCAGCGGCTGTTGGCGGAAGCCAACGCCCTCGACTTCGGGGATCTCCTGCTTGTGACTGCGCAGCTCTTCGAGCGCTTCCCGGAGGTTCTTGGCCACTATCAGCAGCGCTGGCAATACGTGTTGGTGGACGAGTACCAGGACACCAACCGGGTCCAGTACCAGCTGGTGAACCAACTCACCGCAACGCATCACAACCTCTGCGTGGTGGGAGACCCGGACCAGTCCATCTATGCCTGGAGAGGGGCGGACATCCGAAACATCCTCGACTTCGAGCGCGATTTTCCCGAGGCGCGCGTAGTGAAGCTCGAGCGAAACTACCGTTCTACCCAATACATCCTATCCGGCGCGGGGGCGGTGGTGGAGCACAACCTCGACCGCCCCAAGAAACGCATGCAGGCCTCCCAGGGAGAGGGAGAGAAGATCGTCCTCTACGAGGCCGCCGACGAGCGGGACGAGGCGCAGCACGTGGTCCAGCGCATCCTCGAGGCGGCGAAAGAGCGCGGGCGTTCCTTCGGTCAATGCGCGGTCTTCTACCGCACCAACGCCCAGTCCCGTCCAATCGAGGAAGAGCTGCTCAAGTACGACATCCCCTACGTGGTGGTGGGCGGGGTGCGCTTCTATGACCGCGCGGAGGTGAAGGACGCCCTGGCCTACCTTCGCCTGGCGCTCAACCCGATGGACAACGCCGCCCTGCAGCGCATCGTGAACCGGCCCGCGCGTGGCATTGGCAAAACCACGCTGCTGCGCGCCACGGAGTTGGCAGCCCAGCGCGGCCTCTCGCTCCTGGAAGGGCTCGGCGCCTACGCCAAGAGCGGGCGTGGCGGTCGCGTGCGCGAGAAGGTGCAGGGTTTCGTAACGCTGGCGGAGCGGCTGGCCCGGGAGCTGCCGGGCCGTCACCCGGCCGAGGCCATCTCTTCCGCCCTCGATGCGAGCGGCTACCTGCGCGCGCTCGAGCGCGAGGCCACGCCGGAGGCGGAAACACGCATCGAGAACCTGCGCGAGCTCCTCGCATCTGCGGAGGACTTCGAGGGAGCGAACTCAGTGCCCGAAGCCGCCGGTCGCAGCCTCGTGGAGCTTTTTCTGGACCAGGTGGCCCTGGTCTCGGACCTCGACAGCGCAGAGCTGCGCAACGATCGTGTCTCCCTCATGACCGCACACTCAGCCAAGGGATTGGAGTTTCCTGTGGTCTTCCTCGTCGGGATGGAGGAGGGCATCTTTCCCCATCAGGCCTCGTCGCGCGATGACCACGCCGTCGAGGAGGAGCGCCGTCTGTGTTATGTGGGGATGACACGGGCCATGGAGGAGCTTACTCTCTGTTTCGCCCTCGAACGCCGCCGCTATGGCTCGCGCACTTTCGGTGTGCCCTCCCGCTTTCTGCGCGAGATCCCGGCGCGCCTCGTCGAGGCGCGGGTCTCGCCTCGCGCCGGTCGCTCCACGGGGCCTGGCTCGCGGGCACGAGATGGGGAGCGCGCACGGACCGCGGGGCGCAGTGATGGGCGTTCGCTGGACTACTCCTACGCGCAGACCCAGGACTTCGGCGGTGGCGAGGGCGAGGTCGGCCCGGGTTCCCGTGTGACCCATCCCATTTTTGGGGGCGGCGCTGTGCTCTCGGTGGTCGGCACCGGCCCCGGCCAGAAGCTCAAGATCGAGTTCGACCGGGCGGGTGTGAAGACCGTGTTGGTTCGCTACGCCAACCTGGAGCTCGGCTAGCTGCCAATGCTCGAGGATCTGCGTCACTCCCATCGATTGTCGGCGCTGCTGCGCTCCGCCACAGAGCTCGCTCTGGTCCGTGCGGGCTTGCACGCCGAGGTTTTCGAGGCGCTGCGCGAGCCCGCGAGTGCAGCGGAGCTTTCGGAGCGACTCCATCTGGATATTGACCTGCTGGCGGCCTTTCTGCGGGCGGCGCAGGCCCTCGGCCTTCTCCAGCATGACGGCGGGCGCTACCGCGCGGGGTCCTACGTCTGTTGGCTGCTGGACTCGCAGGTGTCGGATGCCGCGGAGGCAGCGCTGGATCAGACCGCGCTCAGCGTGCTGCCGGTGCTCTCCAGGCTGCCGGCGCTGTTGCGTGGGGGGGAGCGGCCGGAGTGGGGAAGTGCCGCCCAGACCGCCCGGGCCGCGAGGGCAGCCCGGCTCACGGGGGCCCGCGCGCTGCGTGCCCTCGACAAGGTGCCTGGGGTGACGCAGGCGCGGCGTATCCTCGATGTGGGCTGTGGAATCGGTGCCGACCTGGCGGCATTTCTGACCACTTATCGCGACGCCCAGGGCGTGGGAGTGGAGCTCGATCCGGAGCTGGCTCGCCAGGCGGGCGAGACGCTTCGCCGCGCTGGCGTGCACCGCCGCGGTGAGATCCTGCATGGGGACTTCATGAGCGTGGAGCTGGAGCACGGTAGCTTCGACCTGGCGCTCCTGAACAACAATCTGCACTACTTCGGAGGCGCGGACCGCCTCGGGATCTTCCAACGCATCCGCGCGCACCTTCGCCGCCTGGGCGTACTCGCCGTGCAGACACCGATCGTGGCGGAAGGCTGGATCTCGCGGGCAAGCGGTCTCGAGGCGCAGGCGGCGAGCCTCGACCTCTTCCTGCGGGCCCACCGCAATCTGAATGGGCTACCGGATGCCAGAGCCCTGCGGGCGATGCTGTGCGAGGTTGGCTTTGCAGAGGTAGGAGAAGTTCCCATCGTGCCCGGGGGCAGCCTCCGATACGTATGGGCGCGGGTCGGCGAGGAAGAGCGGTGACGGCGCTGTTCGCCAAGGCGATGATCGTGGGCTTCGCAGTATCGATCCCCGTGGGCCCGGTCGGCCTGCTCTGCATTCGCCGGGCTGTGATACACGGCGCGCGGGAAGGCTTCGTCGGCGGGCTCGGAGCGGCACTGGCGGATTCTCTATGGGCCGCTCTCGCCGTCTACGGGATCACGGCGATCTCCGCGCCCCTGATGCGCCATGAGGATCTCTTCCAGGTGGTCGGGGGCCTGGTCCTGATCGCCCTCGGCCTGCGTGCCTTTGCGCCGCTGCCCCACGAAGCCCACACGCGCCGGGAAGGCCTCGCCGGTCTTCTCTCGACCAGCTTCTTCCTCACCATCTCGAATCCGGCCACGCTGGTGGCGATGGCAGCGGTCCTGGCGGTGGTCGGGCTGGCCGAGCCCCACATGCACGGCGCACCCCCGGGAGCGGTCGTGCTGGGTGTCTTTGTGGGCGCCCTCGGCTGGTGGGCCCTGCTCAGCGTGGCCGCGGCTCGGCTCGGCGAAAGCCTCTCTCCGCACCGACTTCAGCGCCTCAACCGCGGGCTGGGAGCGGGGCTGGCCGGAATCGGGGTGGTGGCGCTCGGGCTCGGCGTGGCCGAGTTCTGGATTCACTAGGCGCCGCGCCGGCGATGCTCCTCCCAGGCCTTCAACCCTTGAGCTCCACGACGTTGCCGTCGGGATCGTGGAGATACATGGAGGGCCCGGTTCCCCCCGCGCCGTAGCGCGGGGCCACCTCTCCCGGCGTCACGCCCTGGCTGCGGAGCCAGGCGCCCAGGGCCTCCGCCTCGAAGGGCTGGATGCGAAGGGCGAAGTGGTCGACGTTGCGCCCCTCCTTCCCCGGGGCGGCACCGCCTGCCTTGCCAAGCGGCGAGTCCACCGGGACCAGGTCGATGAGGGCACGCCCGGCGCGTAGCTGGATCAGCCCCAGCGCATCGATGCGGCGCTCCTCGCGGCAGCCGAGTACCTCGCAGTAGAAGCGCAGCGAGCTCCCCACATTGCGGACGCGCAGCACGACGTGGTCCAGCCCCAGGACCCGGGGAGGATGTAGGCCGCGGTCCGCGCGCGCCCCCCCCACCCTCCTCAGCCCCGCCGATAGGTGCGTTCGAGGGCCTGCTGGGCACGGCCGCGCTCCAGCGCCAGCTCGATCAAGCGGTCCAGCAGCGCCGGGTATGGCAGCCCCGAGGCGGCCCACAGCCGCGGATACATCGACACTTCGGTGAATCCCGGGAGGCTGTTCACCTCGTTCATGAAGATGCGCTCGCTCTCGTGCTCGACGAAGAAGTCTACGCGAGCCAGCCCCGCGCCCTCCAGCACCCGGAAGCTGGTCACGGCCATGGCCCGAAGCTCCTCCGCCAGGGCTGTGGAGAGCGGCGCCGGAATGCGCAGCTCCGTCCCCTCGTCCACATACTTCGACTCGTAGTCGTACCATGCGGCCGTGGGAAGGATCTCGCCCGGCACCGAGGCTTCGGGATGGGTGTTTCCGAGTACGGCGACCTCGATCTCCCGGGCTGCGACTGCCTGTTCTACCAGGACCTTGGCGTCGTAGCGCGCGGCCTCGCGCAGTGCCGGGGCAAGGGCCTCGCGGCTGGCCACGCGGGAGATCCCCACGGAAGAACCCAGACAGGCCGGCTTGACGAAGAGGGGGAGTGGGAGAGATTGCAGGACGCGCTCCACCTCGCTGGCTTCGTTCCGGGCCAGCGCGTCGCGGCGGACCAGCTCACCCGGGACCACGGGGAGACCGGCGGCGGCCAGCAGCCGTTTGGTGATCTCCTTGTCCATCTGGACGGCCGAGCCAAGCACTCCCGAGCCCACATAGGGCAGACCGACGAGCTCGAGGAAGCCCTGGAGGCTGCCATCTTCGCCCCCGCTCCCGTGGACGATGGGGAGGATCACGTCGAGGGCCATGGCCTTGCGCCCGCCCTGTACCGACAGCAGCTCTCGCTGGCCGGCCACCGCGGGCAGGGTCACCTCCTCGCTCTGCTCCACATTCTCGGGCAGGGTGCCGGGGCCGCCCAGGTGCCAGCGGCCGGCGCGGTCGATGGCGATCAACGCCACGTCGTAACGACTGGGGTCGAGGGCGCCCAGGATCGACGTCGCCGAGGCGACTGACACCTCATGCTCGACGGAGCGCCCGCCGTAGACCAATCCGACTGTGAGCTTGGCCATGCTCCCCCCTCGGCTCCAGGATAGCCTGGGCCGGGCACCGGGCGCTCCACCCCGGGGCCTCGCTTGACCAGCCCCGGCGCTCCTACCTACTCTCCTCTGATGGCTCCCCGGATGGCATCTCCGCTGGCACCCATCCCCTCGGATCTGCAGCAGAAGGACGCCGCTCTCCAGCGCTGCCTGCAGCATGCAGGACCCGTGCTGGTGGCTTTCTCCGGGGGGGTGGATTCGAGCTATCTGGCGTTCGCCGCGCACCGGGTCCTGGGCTCCGGGGTGTTGGCCGTGACCGCCCTCTCGCCCTCCTATCCCCGCAGCCACCGAGAGGTGGCGCTGGCGGTGGTGGAGCGCTTCGGCATCCCGCACCGCTTCGTGGAGACGGACGAGATGGCGCAGGAGAGCTACCGCGCCAATGGTCCGGATCGCTGCTACCACTGCAAGACCGAGCTCTTCACCGTGCTCGGACAGCTCCGCGACACGCTGGGCTATGCAGCCGTGGCCTACGGCGTGAACATGGACGACACCGGCGACTTTCACCCGGGCCACCGTGCGGCGGAGGAGCAGGGGGTGCTCTCTCCCTACCTGGAAGTGGGGCTTGGAAAGCAGGAGATTCGCGCGCTCTCCCGCGCGGCCCATGTACCCAGCGCGGAGTTGCCCGCCTCGGCCTGTCTGGACTCGCGCCTTCCCTACGGTACAAAGGTGACCGCCGAACGCCTGGCCCAGGTCGAGGAAGGGGAGGAGCGCCTACACGCCTTGGGCTTTCAGCAGCTGCGCCTGCGGCACCATGGAACGCTTGCACGGGTGGAGCTGGCGCCCAAGGAGCTGCCCCGGGCCCTCGACCCGGCCATGGCGCAGCGCATTGTCGCTGCGATCAAGCCGCTGGGCTTCCGCTTTGTCTCCCTCGACCTCGAGGGCTATCGCAGCGGTGCGCTCAACGAGGAGTTGACGCAGGGCGAACGCGACGCGCAGCCCCCGCTGCTCCCGATCACCCGGCTGGGCCCAGAACGCGCGTGAGCCCGGCACCGGTTCTCCACTGCTCCGGGGCGCCCCGCGACCTCGGCCTCGACCAGGGCAGGGCCGCGCGTAGCGACGTGCGCCGCGCCGTCGAGCAGGTGCGGCCCGGCGGTGTCCTGCGCCGTCTTCTCTTCAACTGGGCGGAGGGCCCCGAGGAGGCCCGCGTGCGTCGCGACCTGATGCGCCATTTCCCGCACATGGGCGAGCGCGCCCTGGGTCTGGCGCGCGGCGCTCGGGTAGATGCTGCCTCCCTGGCGGCGCTGCTGGCCCCGTCCCTCGATGCCGGTGATGGGCTCGCCGTGGCGGCCGGCGGCGGCCGGACCGGAGTGGGTCCCCTGCTGCTGCGCACCCTGTTCCGCGAGACACCCCTGTGGGTCCGACACAGCGCACCGGATCTGGATCATCGCTCGGTAGAGGCCGTCATCCCCTGGCGCGTTCCCGCCGTGATCGGCGTGAACGAGCACGGCCTCGCCGCCACGGCGACGATGCAGCCGGCTACGCCCATGAGCATCGACCGCTGTGCGGCACCTGCCCTGCTGCTTGTGCAGGATTGCCTGCAGCGCTTCGACCGGCTGCAGACCGCCGCGGAGTGGTGCCGACGACGGCCGGCGGGCGGCATTGCCAGCATCCTGCTGGCAGACATGACGGGGCGGGTGGCGTCGGTGCGGGTCGAGGGGCGGGAGCGCGGTCTGGGAGGCCCGAAGGACGGGCTGTGTATCGGAGGCGAGGGACAGGCAGGAGTGGAGGCGCTCGGGAAGGCCTGCGCGGCGCGGGCTCCCCTGGATGCCGAGGCCCTGGCGGCCGCGGGTCTCGATGGCGGGCACGGCATGGGTGTGGCGGTGGTCGCAGACCCCCTGCGGCGGGCCATCGCCCTCGTTCGCCACGGCATGGACCCGGAATGGCATGCGCTGGATGAGGCTCCGCCAGCGGCGCCTGGCCTGGATTCACCCGAAACGCCGACCTCTGCGGAGGCGAGCTAGCGCCGGCCGCCGCGTCCGCGGCCACTACGGCCGGAACCCCCACGGCTACCGCCGCCGCTCCTGCGGCGCCGCGACCGCCCGCCGTCCCCGCGGTGCGACGGAAGCTCGTCGGTTGCCTGGGTTGCCCCGGAGGCTTCGTCCTCCTCGGGTACGCCCGTCTCCGGCCGGTGCTCGCGCAGATACGAAGCGGCAACCCCGGCGAGGTCCCGCAGGCCTTCTTCGTGTGCGGCCAGCTGCTTCACCAAGGGTACCAGCCGATCCACGCGCATGCGGCGATCGCGCTCCGAGAGGCTGCGCAGCTCCTGCTCGACCTTTACGGCCAGGCGTTCCCGAATGCGCTCCAGGATCTGCTCCTCCGTCGGGACAGGCCGCTCCTCTATCTCGATCTTGTTGATCTTCTGAAGGTTCCGGAAGGCACCGACATCGAGACCGCTGACCAACGAGATGGCCGTGCCGGCCTTGCCCGCCCGCCCCGTGCGGCCGGTGCGGTGCAGGTAGACTTCGGGGCTCTCCGGCGAGGCGTAGGCGATCACGCAGGCCAGGTCGCTGATGTCGATGCCGCGCGCCGCGACGTCGGTGGCCACCAGGAACTTCAGCGTGCCGGCCTTGATCCGCCCCATGGCCTTCTCGCGGGCGACCTGGGTGAGGTCGCCGGAGATCTGATCCGCATCGAAGCCGTGGCGCTGCAGGAAGGCCGTGACGAAGCGGACATCATCCTTGGTGTTGCAGAAGACGATGGCGCTCTCCGGAGCCTCGTACTCCAGGATGCGCCGCAGGGTCTGCTCCTTCTCCTGGGCCGTGGTCACGTAGAAGAAGTGGTCGATCTCCTGGGGTGAGGAGTGACCCTCTACGAGGGAGACGAACTCGGGCTCATTCAGGAAGGCGCGCGCCAACGCCAGCACCCGCTCCGGCATGGTCGCGGAGAAGAGGCAGCTCTGGCGTGTGGCCGGCAGGTAGCTGCGGATCTCCTTCATGTCGGGCCAGAAGCCCAGGGAGAGCAGTTCGTCCGCCTCGTCGAAAATCACCAACTTGATCGCGTCGAAGGACAGCCGCCCGGCGCCCAGGTGGTCGAGCATGCGACCCGGGGTGCCGACGACGACGTGGACGCCTTCCTCGAGGGCATCGATCTGGGGACCGTAGGCGGTGCCGCCGTAGATCGGCAGGCAGCGCACCCCCCGGTGCTTGCCCAGGGCGATCACCTCCTGAGCGATCTGCTTGGCCAGCTCGCGGGTTGGGGCCATCACCAGCGCCTGGGGGGCCTGCAGCCCGGTGTCGATCTGCGCAATGATCGGGATACCGAAGGCACCGGTCTTGCCGCTGCCGGTGCGCGCCTGCACGATCAGGTCGCCACCGCGGCGCATGGCTGGAATGGCCTGCACCTGCACCGGCATGGGCTCTTTCCAGCCGAGGTCGGCGACGCCCGCCCGGAGGTCCTCGGGGAGGTCCTCGAATACAAAGGTTTGTTCGGTCAAGACGGTCGCTCAGCTTATCAGTAACCCCCCGTCTCGCAACGGGAAGAAGGGCCGCGGGGCCCTCCTGGCAGCGGAACCGCTACGCTTCGGCGCCATGTCGCACATTTCTCGCGAGGAGGTCCTGCACATTTCGCGGCTGGCCCGGCTGCGCCTCTCCGAAGAGGAAGTCCTCGCCATGACCCGGGATCTGGGGGCAATCCTCTCCTACGTCGAGCAGCTGCAGGCCGTGGACACCTCCGAGGTCGTCCCCACCGCCCATGCCCTCCCCCTGCCCACTCCGCTGCGCCGGGACGAGCCTACGGGAGAGCTCGACGCGGAGCTGGCCCTGGCCAATGCGCCCGCGCGCCGGGGGACCGCCTTTGCCGTCCCCAAGGTGCTGGGTGGCGAGGAGGAGGGCTAGCCGTGGCCGCGCGCCTGCCTGGCGTTTCGGAAGCCCGAAGGGCCCTCGCGGCCGGGGAGCAGAGCGCCGTGGCGCTGGTGGACCAGGCCCTGGCCCGCGCTGAGGCCGTGGACGGGGAGTTGCACTGTTTCCTGCAGCTGCGCCCGGAGGCCGCGCGAGAGGAGGCGGCGGCCTCGGACGCCCGCCGGGCCGCGGGGTCCCTGCGTGGCCCCTTGGATGGGATCCCCGTGGCGTTGAAGGACAATATCGTGCAGGCCGGAGAGCCGGCGGGATGTGCCTCCCGCATTCTCGACGGCTACCACTCGCCCTTCGACGCCAGCGTCGTCGAGCGCTTGAAGGCTGCCGGTGCCGTGATTCTCGGTCGCACCAATATGGACGAGTTCGCCATGGGCTCTTCCACCGAGAACTCTGCCCTGGGTCCTACCCGCAACCCCTGGCAGCTGGAGCGGGCGCCGGGCGGGAGCTCCGGCGGGTCTGCCGGGGCGGTTGCCGCGGGGATCGTCCCGGCGGCCCTCGGCAGCGATACCGGTGGATCGATCCGCCAGCCGGCGGCCTTCTGCGGTGTGGTGGGGCTGAAGCCGACCTACGGCCGCGTCTCGCGCCTCGGTCTGGTGGCCTTTGCATCTTCCCTGGACCAGATCGGCCCCCTCGCCCACACCGCCGAGGACTGCGCCCTGCTGCTGGATGCGATCAGCGGCCACGACCCGCGGGACTCCACGTCGATCCCCGAGCCTCCCACGTGCGCTGCGGGGAACCTCGTCTCGGACCTCTCCGGTCGGGTCGTCGGTCTGCCCCGCGAGTACTTCGTGGAAGAGGGGATGGACCCCGGCATCCTCGGCTGCGTGCGCGCCGCCGTGGCGGAGCTGGAGGCGGCCGGCGCGAAGACCCGGGAGGTGTCATTGCCCCACACGCGCTACGCGGTGGCGGCCTACTACCTGATCGCCACGGCCGAGGCCTCCAGCAACCTCGCTCGCTTCGACGGCTCCCGTTACGGCCGGCGCGCCGAGGGCGTACACACTTTGACGGAGATGTATGAGCGAAGCCGCTCCGAGGGCTTCGGGGCGGAGGTGAAGCGGCGCATCCTGCTGGGGACCTACGTGCTCTCCGCCGGCTACTATGATGCCTACTACCGCAAGGCCCAGCAGGTCCGCACATTGCTGCGGCGAGATTTCGAGGCGGCCTTCGAGGGCTGTGACGTGATTGCCACCCCGACCACTCCCGAGCCGGCCTTCCCGCTGGGCGCGAAGTCCTCCGATCCCGTCACGATGTATCTCTCCGATATCTTCACCGTCTCTGCGAACCTGGCGGGTCTGCCCGGAATCTCACTTCCCTGTGGCGAGGTGGAGGGTCTTCCCGTGGGCCTGCAGCTGCTGGGCCGACCCCTGGACGATGTGCCGCTGCTGGGCGTTGCGGATGCCTTCCAGCGGCGGACCCGCCACCACCTGGCCGTGCCCGAGGAGGCAGCGGGTTGAGCAGGGCGCATCCCGACTACGAGGTGGTGATCGGACTGGAGGTGCACTGCCAGCTGCGCACGCGGAGCAAGCTCTTCTCGAGCGCAGCGGTGTCCTATGGCGATCCGCCGAACCACCACACCACTCCCGTATGTCTGGCCCTTCCGGGGGCACTTCCCGTGCTGAACGCAGAGGCGGTGGAGCTTGCCGTGCGCGCGGGCCTGGCCGCCAACTGCAGCATCCAGCCGCACTCCGTCTTCGCCAGGAAGAACTATTTCTATCCGGACCTCCCCAAGGGCTATCAGATCTCCCAGTGGGAAGAGCCCCTGTGCCTCGCGGGTTGGCTCGATATCCAGGTGGGGGAAGCGGCGCCTCGACGGATCGGGATCACCCGCATCCACATGGAGGAGGACGCCGGCAAGAGCCTCCACGATCAGTCGGCCACCGAGACCCACGTGGACCTGAACCGCGCCGGTGTCCCCCTGGTGGAGATCGTGTCGGAGCCCGACCTGCGCTCGCCAGAGGAGGCGGGCGCCTACCTGCGCAAGCTCCGCGCGATTCTGCGAACGGTCGGTGCCAGCGACGCGGACATGGAGAAGGGCCAGCTTCGCTGCGACGCCAACATCTCACTCCGGCGCCACGGCGAGAAGCAGCTGGGAACGCGCACGGAGCTCAAGAACCTGAACAGCTTCCGCTTTGTCGAGCAGGCGCTGCATGCCGAGATCGAGCGTCAGGCGGAGCTGCTGGACGAAGGGGGCGAGGTCCAGCAGGCCACCCTCGGCTATGACTCCGCGCGGGATCGCAGCTTCGTGATGCGCACGAAGGAGAACGCGGACGACTACCGCTACTTCCCGGATCCCGACCTGATCCCGTTGGTGATCTCGCAACAGCGCATCGAGGAGATTCGAGCCAGCCTGCCCGAGCTGCCGGAGGCGCGCTGCGCGCGCTTCCAGCGCGAGTATGGCCTTGCGGCCCGCGATGCTGGCCTGCTGAGCGAGAGCCGCGCCTTGGCGAAGCTCTTCGAGGGTGCGGTGCGGGCTACTCCCGGAGGTGACCTGGCCAAGAGCATCGCGAAGTGGCTGCTGCGCGACGTGGTGGCCGCGCTGAAGGAGCGGGATGCCACGCTCGAAGACGCCCGACTCACGGGCCAGGCGCTGGCGGAGCTGGTGGCCATGGTGGAAGCGGGCAGGGTCACGGCGAACAATGCCCATCGGCTGGTTCCCGAGCTGCTCTTCGAAGGGGGCGATCCGGAGGCATTGGTGCGCGAGCGGGGCCTCGCAGCGCTCAGCGACGAAGCTTCCCTTGCACCCCTTGTCGATGAGGTCCTCGCCGCTAACCCCGAGGCGGTTGCCTCCTATGCGGGAGGTGACAAGAAATCTCTCAACTTCCTGATGGGACAGGTCATGAAGCGGAGCCAGGGCAAGGCGGATCCGGCCAAGGTCCGCGAGATCCTGGCCCGCAAGCTCGGAGGTTGAGCCGTGCGCTGGCTCCTGCGGATCGCCGTGCTCGGGGTCGTGCTGTTGCTGCTCGCCGGCGCAGGCCTGGTGGTCTACCTCCCGCGCATCGTCCAGCGCCCGGAGGTGCAGAAGCGCATTGCGTTGGCGGCCCAGGATGCCACCGGCCGCGACCTCCACTACGCCCGCCTCGACGTGGGCCTGCTACCGCCGCGCCTGGTCGTGGAGCAGCCCACCCTGACCGATCCCAGGGGTGCGGCGCCGATGCGTGCCGAGCGGATCTCCCTGCAGGTGGCATTGGCTCCTCTGCTGGCGCGGGCCGTCGTGGTGGACACGATCGAGATCGATGGGGCGCAGCTGGTGGCGCGTCGCACGGCCCAGGGGATCGAGATTCCGGGTCTGAAGGCTGCACAGATCCCCGAACCTTCCCCCGTATCGGAGCAGGCGCCCGCCACGAATGGGAAGCCGGAGGGCTTTGCGGTCGCGGTGCGCAAGCTGGCGCTGCGTCACTCACGCCTATCCCTCGAGGACCTCAGCGTGAAGCCCCCCGTCACCTGGACCCTGGAAGATCTGGACGCCAACGCCCGGGGGATTGCCCCAGACCAGCCGATTCCCATCGCGTTGAAGGCACGGCTGGCCAGCGGCGGCGCGCTTCAGGGGGCGGGGCACGCGAGCTTGAAGGGCAGCTTCGACGTCGACGTCGACCTCGAGGACTTTCCCTTGGCGTCTCTCGCGCCCTATGCCAGCGGGGTGCAGCTCGATGGGAGCGCGCAGCTCCACGTGGTCGCGCGGGGGGACGCGGCACATCTCGAGAAGCTCTCCGCCCAGCTGGATCTCGATGCGCACGACGTCGCTCAGGGAGAGAGCCACATCCGTGGCGCGTTGCCCCTGCACGTCGAGCTGGCCGGCCCCATGGATGCTCTGGCCGGCCGCTTCGACCTCGACGCCTCCCACGCCGAGGTGACCTCTGGCGACGCGTTTCACAAGCCCGCGGGCGTGGCGCTCGTGGCACAGGGGAGGCTCGCCTTGGCACCGACGCTGTTGTTGGACGACGTGGTTCTGCGCCTCGCTGCCGTAAAGGCCAAGCTCCGCGTCGAGAGTGGGCGGCGGACCCGGCTGCGCGTGGATGCACCGGGCTTCGAGCTGCGCGACCTCCTGGCCCTGTCTCCCGCGGCCCGTGACGAGGCTGCGGAGGGACAAGTGGCCCTCGACGGTCTGAAGGTCCAGCTGGAGCCCCTGCGACTCCACGGAGGCGTGGTGGTGAGCGGAGTCTCCGTGCCTGCAGGCAAGAGCCGCGCAACGCTTTCGGGCCGCCTCGAAGGCAAGGGAGACCGTCTCGAGGGCCGTGGCATGCAGCTGTTGGTGGCCGGGCAGCCCTTCAAAGTAGACGTGGTGCTCGAGGACCTCGGCGGCGCCCGGACGCTCCAGATAGTCCTGTCCGGCAAGGACGCGGATTCGGGTGCCCTGTTGGCGGCGCTCTCCGGGCGGAAGGATTCCATCGAGGGTCCACTCACGCTGGACACGGACCTTCGGGCTCCGCTGGGCGGCGCCGCACCTCTGCTGAAGAGCCTGCAAGGGAGCACCTCCTTCGTCATCAAGCCGGGCCGACTGCGCGGCGTCTCGTTCCTGAAGAGCACCTTCGACCAGTTGGGTGGCGTCGGAGAGGCCGCACTGCTGGCGGGTCGCCTCAATGGAGGCCGGACGCTCCAGAAATTCTACGAGGACCGCTTCGATCGCTTCTCAGCCACGCTGCACATTGCCCACGGCGTAGCGCGCACCGACGACCTGCGCCTCGACTACCGCCACTACCGGGTGAATCTGCGTGGAAGCCTTGGCTTGCTGGATCAGCGTCTCGACATGGCGGGAGAGCTCACCATCTTCGAGAAGATCGACGAGGCGCTCTCCAACCAGGGCCAGGGCGCCGAGGCCGGCGGTCAGCGCGGCGTGCGGCGGGTGATCCCCCTGGCCCATGTGGGGGGAACCCTGGATGCGCCCAAGGTAGAGATCACCCCCGAGGTGGCGGTGCGGCTCGCGGGGGCCTACGCCCTCGACCGCAAGCGCCGCCAGAAGATCACCGGGGAGATCGACAAAGCGTTGGGGAAGGGCAGCGGCGAGCAGGTACTCGACGCACTCCAGGGAATCCTCGGCGGAGGCCGCAAGCGAGCGCCGCAGCGGTGAGCGACAGCAGCTGGTTCACGTTGCGCGGCAGCGACCAGGGGGTGGAGCTCCTGGACCAGCGTCGGCTGCCGATGGAGGAGGTCTACCTCACCTGCCGCAGCGTCGAGGAGGTGGCCCGGGCCATCGAAGGCCTGGTGGTGCGCGGCGCGCCCGCCATCGGCTGTACCGCTGCCTTCGGCGTGGCCCTGGCGGCGCGGGTCTCCGCTGCGAGCGACCTCGCCGCGCTGCGGGCGGACGTCGAGAAGGCGTGCGAGCGCCTCGCCCGCACCCGGCCTACGGCGGTGAACCTCTTCTGGGCAATCGCGCGCATGCGAAGCTGCCTGGATGCCATAGCCGTCCCTCGTGCCCGCCTCGGCCAGGTGCGCGACACCCTCTGGGAGGAGGCCTGTGAGCTGCTCCGCGAGGACGTGCGCATCTGCCGGGCGCTCGGTGCGGCGGGGGTGGAGGTCGTTCCGGAGGGTGCGCGGGTGCTCACCCACTGCAATGCCGGGGCGCTGGCCACCGGCGGCTATGGCACCGCCCTCGGCGTGGTGCGTGCGGCGACCGAGGCCGGGCGGCACCCCAGCGTGCTGGCGTGCGAAACGCGGCCGTTTCTGCAGGGCGCGCGCCTCACCGCCTGGGAACTTCTGCGCGACGGCATCCCCGTCTGCGTGATCACCGACAACATGGCTGGCTACCTGATGCGCCAGGGAGAGGTCGACCTCGTGATCGTCGGTGCCGACCGCGTGGCCGCCAACGGGGATGTCGCCAACAAGATCGGTACCTACAGCCTGGCGCTCCTGGCCAAAGCCCATGACATCCCCTTCTACGTGGCGGCCCCCTGCTCCAGCATCGACCTAGCAACCCCCGACGGCGACGCCATCCCGATCGAAGAGCGCGGCCGCGATGAAGTGGCCCACTTCGGAGACCGCCCCGTCGTCCCCGACTCCGTCCCCGTCCGCCACCCCGCCTTCGACATCACCCCCGCCCCCCTCATCACCGCCCTCATTACCGAACGCGGCCTCCGATCCGGGACGCAGTTGAGAAACTTGACCCCACGGCGCGCGCCTGGCGAGAAGCCGCGAGATGGGAATCTACCCTCGGGCCCGGCCGTGCCCGGAGCGCCTGGAGCGGACGGGGCGGGCCGAAGCAAGGAGAAGGATCGATGACGGTACAGCCGGAAAGTGTGGGCCTCTCGAAAGAGCGGCTGCAGAGGATCACGCGCCACCTTGCCACACGCTACGTGGAGCCCGGCAAGATCGCGGGCTGCTTGGCCCTGGTCTCCCGCGGCGGCGAGACCGCCTATCTCGAGACCCTGGGGCTGATGGACCGGGAGCGGCGCAAGCCCATGGCGGAAGACACGATCTTTCGCATCTACTCGATGAGCAAGCCCATCACCTCGGTCGCCATGATGATGCTCTACGAGGAGGGCCTTTTCGAGCTTCACGATCCGGTGCACAAGTTCATCCCCGAGTGGCGGAATCTTCGGGTCTATCGCCAGGGCCGCTATCCAGATTTCCTGACGGCGCCCGCGGCCCGC